>Ga0068859_100004358_pt1 | contig 14441 bp, 14 predicted proteins | sample KBSSwiS22_FD_66585 | JGI IMG/M metagenome (GOLD analysis project Ga0068859, IMG submission 66585) | Switchgrass rhizosphere microbial communities from Kellogg Biological Station, Michigan, USA - KBS Switchgrass S2-2 | ecosystem: Host-associated > Plants > Roots > Rhizosphere > Soil ...
GCCCGTGCTCGTGAACGACGTGCACGCGGACTCCCGCTACCTGTCGCTCATCGCGGAGACGCGGTCGGAGCTGGTCGTGCCTCTGGTGCACAAGGACAAGGTGGTGGGCGTCTTCGACCTGGAGTCCACCGCGCTGGGCGCCTTCACCGAGGAGCACGTGAAGGTCCTGACCCCCCTGGCCAGCCAGGTGGCGTCGGCCATCGAGAACGCGCGCCTGTACGAGGAGCTGCGCACCCGCGACATCCTGCGCGCGCGGGAGATGAAGATCGCGGCCGGGATCCAGCGCGGTCTGTTCCCCGAGGACTGCCCGCGCGGCGGGGGCTGGGAGGCCTCGGCCCATTTCCGGCCGGCGCGCGAGCTGGGGGGCGACCTCTACGATTTCTATGAGATGGAGGAGGGCCAGTTCGGCGTGGTGGTGGGGGACGTGGCGGGGAAGGGCGTCCCCGCCGCCCTGTACGGCGCGTTCGCCTCGGGCACGGTGCGATCCCGGGCCTTCGAGCGGCATTCTCCGGCCGGCCTCATGGCGCGGGTGAACCGGACGCTCCGGCGGCGGGGCGTGGAAGGGCTGCTTTGCAACCTGGTCTACGCGCGCTTCGACCTGCACTCCAAGACGGTGGTCCTGGCCAGCTCGGGCCTGCCCCATCCCCTGCATTACCACGCCGCCACCGGACGCTGCGTCCCCATCGATATCGGGGGGCTGCCCCTGGGCGCCTTCGACACCGCCTCCTACGAGGAGCAGACGCTGGCCCTCGAGCCGGGGGACGTCTTCGTGTTCTACACGGACGGCCTGGTCGACGCCGCCGCGGGCGGCGAGGACTTCGGCGTGGCCCGCGTGCGGGCATTGGTCGAGGCCCATGCGGGCCTGCCGGCCACCGGCCTGGGTGAACGGATCCTGGATGATTTCGATGCATTCATGAAGGGCACGGAGCATCCGGACGATCTGACCGTGGTGGTCGTGAAGATCCTTTAGGGGACCAGACGCGGGTCCGCGCTCGACGTGCGGACCCGCGTGTGTGGGATCACAGATCCCCGCGCGCGAAAAAGCCCTATACTGTTTTGTTGGCCATGAGATGCCCGCAAGATCCAGTCCGGACTCGGCTTCTGGCCCTGGCCCTGGTCGTGGCGGCCGGAGAGGCCCGGGGGCAGGTGCCGCGTTTCGCCTCCAGCGCCGAGCTCGTGACCCTCTCCGCCACCGCAGTCGACTCCGAGGGGCGGCCCGTCCAGGACCTCAAGCCCGCCGAACTGCGGATCTTCGAGGACGGGCGGCCGCAGAAGCTCGAGCACTTCTCGTCCTCCCGCGATTCCCGCGCCCGCATCCTGCTGCTCATGGATGCCAGCGGCAGCATGCACGGCGAGCTCAAAGCCACCAGCACCCGCATGGCCGCGGTCCAGATCCTGAACTCCCTCCAGGCCGACGACGAGGCGGCGCTGGCCGCCTTCGACAACAAGTACTGGGGAGTGGTGCGCTTCACCACCGACCGCGAGCAGATCCTGAAGGCCATGGACGAGATCGAGCCCTACGGGTCCACGGCCCTGCACGACGCCCTGGAGCACGCGGCCCGCGACCTGGCCAGCCACGGAGAAGGCCGGCGCGCGGTGGTGGTCATCACGGACGGCGTGGACACCGCCAGCCAGCGCACGTCGGACGAGGTCATCGCCACCTCCCGGGCGCTGGACGTCCCCATCTACACCCTGGCCGTGCTGTCGCCCATCGACGACCCGGCCTCGTCCCGCTTCACCGGCAAGGAGCGTCCCGCGGCGGCCACGGCGGGCAGCGAGGTCCTCACCCGCTACGCCGCGCTCTCGGGGGGCGCCGCATTCGCCGTCAGCGACTTCACCTCCTTGAAGAAGGCCGCCGACCGCATCGCCTCGGAGCTGAAGTTCCAGTACCGGCTGGGCTACGGTCCGCCACCGGGTCCGGCCCGTTTCCGCCGCGTCGAGGTCCGCGCCACCCGCAAGGGCGTGGTGGTGCGGACCCGGAGCGGTTATGTGCCGCAGTCCTGATATCCCCCGCGGACGCGCGTCCACGGGTTCAACCATGGAGGGCTCAATGAGAGCAGTGCTCGTGCCGTTCCTGGCCGCGGGCGTGGCCGTGTCGGGCTGCGCCACCAAGAAGTACGTCAGCCGCGAGGTGGGCGAGGTCAACCAGAAGGTCGACAACCTCACCACCGAGGTGGAGAAGACGCAGGAGCGCACCAAGCGGAACGAGGTGCGCATCGACGAGGTGGACCAGCAGGCGCAGGCGGGGATCTCCGACGCCAAGGGCTCGGCCCAGCGCGCGATGACCAAGGCCGAGGAGGCCGAGAAGGCCGCCAAGGGCAAGCTGATCTACACCGTGACCCTCTCCAACGACAAGGTGACGTTCCCGGTGAACCGGGCCAAGGTGAGCGACGACGCCAAGGGCATGGTGGACGAGGCCATCGCCGCGCTGAAGGCCGAGAACCGCGGGGTCTACTTCGAGATCGAGGGGCACACCGACGCCACCGGGCCGGCGGAGTACAACGAGAAGCTGGGCTACGACCGGGCCCTGGCCGTGCGGAACTACATCCACGACCAGCACGGGATCGCGCTCAACCGCATGGAGGTCATCTCCTACGGCGAGTCCAAGCCCGTGGAGGACAACAAGACCCGCGCGCACCGGGCCCAGAACCGCCGGGTGGTGATCAAGGTCCTGGAGTAGGGCGCGCCCGCGGGAATAAAGGGGACCCCACCCCGGTATCCCTGACGGCAACGGCGTCGGCCGTTGTGGCAGGCCCTGATTGAGCGACGCAGCGCGAGACCCGAGGCCCGTGCACGCGGCGGACCCGGTCGAGGCCGATTTGCTGGCCCGGGCCCGGGGCGGGAGCCTCCTCGCCTTCGAGGAGATCGTCAAGCGCTACGAGCGGCGGGTGTACGGCATCGCCCTGCGCATCGTGCGCCGCCACGAGGTGGCCGACGACGTGGCCCAGGAGGCGTTCATGCGGGCGCACCAGGCCCTCTCTACCTTCGACCTCGGCCGGCCCTTCGGGCCCTGGATCTGCCGCATCGCGGCCAACCTGGCCATCAACCACGTGCGCTCGCCCGAGGCGCGCGAGACGCCGCTGCCGGAGGGCCATGCGGAGACCGCGGCCCCGGGCCGCGGGGCGCTCGATCTGGTGCTGGAGCGCGAGGCGCGCGAGGTGCTGGAGCGCGCCCTCGGCGACCTCCCCGCCGAGCAGCGCGCCGTGTTCGCCCTGCGTACTTTCGAGGAGCTGTCCTACCGCGAGATCGCCGACGCGCTGGGGATCTCCATCGGCACCGTGATGAGCCGCCTCTCGCGGGCGCGCGAGCGGCTGCGGGCCGCCCTGGCGCCCTATCTCGGCCTGCCCACCCGGCGGGCCGAGGAAGGTTGACGGCGTGACCGGCCCGCACGTGACGGAATCGCTCTCGGCGTACATGGACGGCGAGCTGGCCCTGCCCGAGCGCGAGGCGGTGGCCGCGCACCTTCGGGGATGTCCGTCCTGCGCGCGGCACCTCGAGGAGCTGCTGGCGGTGGACGCGGCGGCGCGCGAGCTGCCGCTGTCCGTGCCCGACGGCTATTTCGAAGCCTTCCGCGGCTCGCTCCGCGGGCGCCTCGAAGGGTCGCGCCCCGCCCGGCGTCGCCTGGCCCCCGCGTGGGCCCTGGCCGCCGCGGCCGCGCTGGTCCTGGCCGTGCTCACCCCGCGGCTGCGGCACGACATGCGCGCGCCCGGCGCCAGCCCGCCGTCCGCCGCGGCCCCCGCGCCCAGGCGCGCTGCGCCGCCGCCGGCCTCGGAGTCGCAGGACCGGATCGCGGAGGCCGTGCCGGAGACGACGCGCGCCGAGCCGGCGCCCGCACAACCCGCCCGGCCGCGGCTGCAACAGGGCCGCGCCGCCGAGCAACGGCCCGCCGCCGCTCCGCCGCCTGTCCCGCCAGCCGCACCGCCGCAACCCGCGGCGAAGGTCGACGCGCCGGCGGCGGCCGCGAACGCCGCCAAGGACGAACGGAAGGAGGCGGACGAGCTCCGCCCCCTCGGCTACGCCGGCGCACCGGCCGAGGAGCGGCTTGCCAGGACGCCCCAGGCCTCGGAGGCGGAGGCCGAGAGCGGCGCCGGCCACGCCGAGGATGCCACGGCGCGACGGGACAAGGCGGCGGTGGGCGGGTTGCGAAAGGCGACGGGTGCCCCGGCCGACGAAGCCCGCTTCCAGCTCCTCGCTCAGCGGACGGTGGCCTCGGCGGCCGAAGCCCGTAGCCTCCGCGACGCGTGGCGCGCGTTCGCCCGCGGCGAGGCGGCGGGCGGTCGCGCCGACGAGGCCCGCGTACGGGCCATCGAAGCAGGAGCCGAAGCCTGGCGCAGGGGGAAGGACGAGAGGGACCGGGCCGCGACGCTCGAGGACGGCCGCGCCTACCTCGAACGGCCCGACGCGCTGCAGGCCGATCGGGTGCGCGCGGCGCTAAAGTCCCTCGACCGTTAGCGGGTGGCCAGGACCCACAGGTAGGCGGCGCTGGCCGCCATCACCGCCACCGCGACGGCCATGCTGGCCAGCGCGGCCGGCGCCGGCCCCGTGCCACGGGCGCGGAGCGCGCGCCGGATGACCACCGGGCACAACACGAAGGCGTTCACCGCCAACGGCACCATCAGGAACCACGACCGCTCCAGCCAGGGCCCGGGCTGGAAGACCGCGGGCAGCGCCGCCAGGGCGCCGGCGGCGGGGGCCTGCTTGACCGCGGCCAGCCACACGTCGAGGCCGCGCGTCAGGAGCAGCAGGGCCACGCCGACGACGGCCAGCGCCGCACCCACGCGCGCCGTGTGGCGGTCGTGCTCCTGCGGGAGGGCGGTGTGCCGCCCGGTGAGCCGGCTGTGCACCGCGCCATAGCCCACGTAGATCACGAAGCCGACGTTGAGCCAGGCGGCGAAGCGCAGCCACGAGGTCGGAGGCAGGAAGTAGATGAGGTAGAGACAGGACAGGATGCCCAGGATGGGGAAGATGTGCCGCTGGCTGGCCGCGAACACGGCGGCGGCGACAACCAGGGCCACGACCTTGCCGGTGGTACCCAGGGTGCCCGCCGGCAGGAGGAGCACGCCCAGGGCGAGCAACGCGTAGAGCACGCCGGTCCAGCCCCACCCCGAGGGCACGCGGAAGGGCCGCGGCCGGTCGGGGTCCGACACGCGCAGGACGATCGTCCCCGCGCACACCAGGATGAAGGCGAAGAGGGTCCCGATGTTGGTGAGGTCCACCATCTCGTCGATGCTGGCCACCGCGGCGAAGACCGCCACGAAGACGCCGGTCAGGATGGTGGAGACGTGCGGCGTGCGGAAGCGGGGATGCACCTTGTAGAAGATGGGCGGAAGCATGCCGTCGCGGGCCATGGAGAAGAAGATCCGGGGCTGTCCCAGCTGGAAGACGAGCAGGACCGCGGTGTGCGCGATCACGGAGCCGAAGGCCACGATCACCACTGCCAGCCGCGAGTCCGGCATGGCGTGCTGCAGGGCCATGGTGAGAGGCTCCGCCTGCTCCGTGGCCAGCTTGGTCCGGAGGTCGGGATAGGAGATGAGCCCGGTGAACACCACTCCCACGATCACGTAGAGGATCGTGCACACGACCAGCGAGGCCAGGATGCCGATGGGCAGGTTCCGCTGCGGGTCCCGCGTCTCCTCCGCCACCGTGGAGACCGCGTCGAAGCCGATGTAGGCGAAAAAGACGATGGCGGCCCCCGCGCTGATGCCTGCCCAGCCGTTGGGGGCGAAGGGGTGGTAGTTGGCGGGCTCGATCCAGTAGGTGCCCACCACCACGAAGAAGGCGAGGACCACCAGCTTGATCCCCACCATCACCGCGTTGAAGCGCGCGCTCTCCCGCACGCCCCAGACCAGCACCACCGTCACCGCGGCCACGATGGCCACGGCCAGGACGTTGACCACCACGGGGACGCCGAAGAGCCGGGGCGCGCTGTCGTAGACGCCGGGCACGCGGGCCGCGGTGCGGTAGTCCATGGAGAGCCAGTCGGGGACGTGTATGCCGTGCAGGCCCAGGGCGGGAATCTGGATCCCCGCCAGCAGGGTCTTGAAGTAGTTGGCCCAGCTGATGGCCACTCCCACGTTGCCCACCGCGTACTCGATGATCAGGTCCCAGCCGATGACCCAGGCCACCAGCTCGCCGAGGGTGGCGTAGGCGTAGGTGTAGGCCGATCCCGAGATGGGCACGGTGGAGGCCAGCTCCGCGTAGCACAGGGCGGTGAAGCCGCAGACGATGGCGGTGAGCACGAAGGAGACGGAGAGCGCCGGTCCCGCGCCGAGCCGGTAGGCGTCGCCCGCGGCCGCGGTTCCGATGGTGGCGAAGATGCCGGCGCCCACGATGGCGCCGATCCCGAACAGCGTGAGCTGCACCGGGCCCAGCGCGCGGCGCAGCTTGTGCTCCGGCTCCTCCGCGTCGGCCAGGATGGCGCCGATGGGCTTGGTGCGCAGGACGCTGCGGAGGCTCGAGGTCGGTGCGGAGGCGGCCGGTTCGGGCGTCACTCTAGTGGCGCAATTCTATGACCTTTCGCTCCAGCAAACGGGCGAAGATGAGAAGGGCGTCCTCCTCCGACATGGGGCAGAGCTTGAGGATGGAGCGCACGTCCCACTCCCCGTTGACCCGGGAGAGGACGAAGCCCTCGCGCGCGTCGAAGTTCTGCCGGGTGAGGGAGAGGACGTCCATCTTCAGGACCGGCACGTGGTCCAGGGGCACGGTGCGCAGGATGCGGTCCTTCTTGCGCGCCTCGGCCACGGAGATGAGCCCCTTCTTGGCGTCCTGGTTCAGGTGGTCCAGGGCCAGCACCTTCTCGAAGGCCTGGTTGGCGGCGTCCCACCGGCGCTCCGTGATGCGCTGGCGGGCGGTCGCGAGCAGGTCGTGGATGCTGCCGACCGCGTCGTCCGGGATCTCCTCCACCCGGTCCACGGCCAGCAGCCCGCGGTTGTAGAGGTCCAGCACCAGCGACGCGGTCTCGAACTCCGAGCGCCGCATCTCCAGGCTCATCTCGGAGAGCATCTTGCCCGCGCCGGCCAGGGTGACCGCCTGCCGCTCCGCGGCGTCCTCCAGGCCCTGGCCGGGGGAGAGAACGCGAAACGTGGTGGCCATGGAGGGAAAGACGTCCTTGATCCTCCGCCACTCGTCCACGCGGCGGATGCCCTCCATGATCACGCTGGTCACGCCCATCTCGACGTGGACCAGGATGTTGTCCGGGAGCTCGCCGTCCTTGAACTCGAACTTGCCCTCGTCCCACAGGAAGAGGTTGTAGATCGTCTCCTCCGCCTTGCTCTCCAGGCTCTTGCGCATGGCCTCCTCGGTGAGGACGCCGTCGCCCACCAGGATGGCGCCCAGCAGGCGTCCTTCCGTCTCCTGGCGGAGCAGGGCCCGGAACAGCTGCTGCTCGGTGACGTGGCGGTCGCGGATCAGGAACTGGCCCATGGACTCGCGGGGATCGTTGGACGTGGAGGAATGGATGACGCCGTCCTTGAAGACGATCCGCTTGTGGACGGAGCGGCGCTCCACGTGCAGGGTGCCCGTCTTCCGTCCCGTGGATATCCACTGCAGGATATCGGGGAGATCCATCGTCCGCAGGTTGCCCGTGAGGCTCATGATGTCAGGAGGCGGCGGAGCGGGGCTCTAGCCCCGCTCCCACGACACGTCCCAGAAGAGATAGTCGCGCCAGCTCTCGGGCGCCGCCCGCAGGCCCAGGCTCAGGGTGAGCGACGGCAGGGCGTCGGGGCGTCGGGGCTTTCGCACGAGATGGAACCCGACCTCTTCGGGGGTGTGGTCCCCCTTTCGGCGGTTGCAGGGGATGCAGCACGTCACGATGTTGTCCCAGCCCTTGTGGCCCCCGCGGGCCACGGGCAGGACGTGATCGAACGTCAGCTGCGAGGGCGCCAGGCGGCGGGCGCAGTACTGGCATCGCTGCCCGTCCCGCGCGTACACGTTGGCGCGCGAGAACGGGACGTCGGCGAACGGGCGTTTCATCCGGACGTGACGGAGCAGGCGGAGCACCGACGGGAGCTTCACCCGGACCGTGACGCCGCGGATCTCCCGTTCATATACGGCGATGACCTCGACCTTCCCCTGGAAGAGGAGGGTCATGGCCTTCTGCCAGGGAACGATCCTCAGCGGCTCGTACGTGGCGTTGAGGACGAGGGTCTGCTCCATGGCTTCAGCCCGCGAGGAAAAATTGTGCCCAAGGGGCGCAGGGGTGTCAAGGTGCGCGTTGACGCCCCGAAGCAGCGGGCGTTACAATCCGCCCGCGAAGCGACAGCGCGCGGCCGGCGCCGGCCTCGGCTGCGGGCGGGAGGCGCTCGGTGCCGAGCCATGACGTGCTCGCCTTCGGGGAGGCCCTGTTGCGGCTGCAACCCGAAGGTGAGGGCCGCATCGAAGACGCTCCGCGCTTCGCGGCCCATCCGGGCGGCGCCGAGCTCAACACCTGCTTCGCGCTGGCGGCGCTGGGCCTGCGCGCCGCCTGGTTCTCGATCCTGCCCGAAGGGCCCCTCGGACGGCGCGTGCTGCGCCACGCGCGCGGGGGCGGCGTGGATGTCTCGCACGTGCGAACCGCGCCGGGCCGCCTCGGCACCTACTGGGTCGAGTACGGTCGGCCACCCCGCTCCATCGACGTCCTCTACGACCGCCGCGACTCCACGGTCTGCCACGTGCGCGGGGAAGACGTGCCCTGGGAGGCCTTGCGCGGGTGCCGGATGTTCTTCGTCACCGGGATCACCCCTGCCCTCTCGGCCGCCACGCGCGAGCTGACGCTGGAGATGGCGGAGGCGGCGCGCGCCGCGGGTGCGCGCGTGGCCACGGACCTCAACTACCGCTCGCGGCTCTGGGATCCAGCGGAGGCCGGGCCCGTGCTGGAGCGCCTGGCCCGGGCCGCGGACATCGTGATCACCACCGAGGAGGACCTGCGCACCCTCTTCGGATGGAGCGGTGACCCGGAGGCGGTGGCGCGCGAGGCCCTCTCCCGCTTCCGCTGCCGCACCGTGGTGCTGACGCGCGGGGCGGAGGGCGGCCTGAGCGTCGAGGACGGGCGCGTGCGCCGCTGCGCGGCCTTCCCCTCCTCACCCATCGACCGGGTGGGCGCGGGCGACGCCTTCACCGCCGGCTACCTGTTCGCGACGCTCGCCGGCCGGGAGGAGGCGCTGGAGTACGGCCTGGCGCTGGCCGCGCTGAAGCACAGCGTACCGGGCGACGCCCTGACCACCTCCCTCCCCGAGGTGGAGCGCATCGTCGCGCGCGAGGCGCACGGTATCCGCCGATGACGCGCTCCCGGTTTGCCCTGTCTTTCGGCGAGAAGCTCGACCTCGACCTCGTGGTGGGCGAAGAGGCCCCGCCGGCCACCGACGCCCTCGTGGTCCCGCAGGACGTCCATCTGATCCTGGGCGAGGTCGCCCAGATCGAGGACACCGCGGAGACCGCGGAGGAGGTCCTGGCCCGCTCCGCGGGGGATCGGCCGCGGCGGCCCGGCTCCATCGTGGTGGCGCCGCCCCGCAAGGGGGCGCCGCTGGTGCTGCAGGCCATCGTGTACGACTTCGAGCGCTCGCCTCCGTCGCGGGAGGTTCACGTCTTCGAGGCCCTCCTGGCCGCCTTCGAGGAGGCCAAGGCCCGCGGGCTCTCCTCCGTGGCCGTCCAGCCGCTGGGCACGGCCCACGCCGGACTGGAGGCGGCGCGCTTCCTGCGGCTGCTGACGCAGATCTGCTATTCGTCGGCGGAGCTGGGCACCACCGTGCGCCGCGTCCACCTCCTGCTCCCCTCGCCGGACGAGCTGGCGCGCTACGAAGGCCTGCTGCAGGCGCTGGTCGAGAAGCGCCACCGCCGGGGCTGAGCCGTTCTCTGACCCCCCACCCCACCCTCCCCACGTAGGGGGAGGGAGTTGCCGTTGCCAGGACGACTCCGGGTTTGCGTCTCCTTACGTGATCAGCATGGCGTCGCCGTAGCTGTAGAAGCGGTAGCCCGCGCCCACCGCTTCGGCGTAGGCCTGGAGCACGCGCTCACGCCCCGCGAACGCCGACACCAGCATCAGGAGCGACGAGCGCGGCAGGTGGAAGTTCGTGAGGAGGGCGTCCACCGCGCGGAAGGCGAAGCCGGGCACGATCACGAGCCCGGTCTCGCCCCGGCCGGCCGCGATTGCGCCGTCGGCGCGGGCCACCGTCTCGAGGACGCGCACGGTGGTCGTCCCCACGGCCACCACCCTTCCCCCGCGGGCGCGGGCGGCCGCCACCGCCGCCGCGGTCTCTTCCGGCACCACGAACGGCTCGGGGTCCACGACGTGGTCCTCCGCCCTGAGGGCGGTGACGGGACGGAAGGTCCCCGGGCCCACGTGCAGGACGACCTCGGCCTGCTCCACGCCCCGCTCCGTCAGCCGGTCGAGCACCGCGCGAGTGAAGTGGAGGCCGGCGGTGGGCGCGGCCACGCTGCCCGGCTCGCGGGCGTAGACCGTCTGGTAGCGCTCGCGGTCCGCGGGGCGGTCGGACCGGCGGATGTAGGGCGGCAGCGGCGTGTGGCCGCAGCGCTCCAGCCCCGCGGCCACGTCGCGCCTCTTGGAGAGGAGCCGGATCCGGCGCCTTCCGTCCGCGGCCAGGGCCTCCGACTCGACTACCACCGAGAGGTCGTCGTCGACGGTGACCCGCTGGCCCGGCCGCAGGTGGCGGCCCGGACGCACCATCGCCTCCCACCGCCCTTCGCCGAGGTCGCGCAGGAGCAGGATCTCGGCCTCGCCTCCGCTGGCCCGACGTCCCAGCAGGCGCGCCGGGAAGACCCGGCTGCGGTTCATGACCAGCAGGTCGCCGGGCGCCATGAGCTCGGGCAGGTCGCGGAACGCGTGGTGGCGGGCGGCGCCGCCGGCGCGGGGCAGCACCATCAGCCGCGAGGCGTCGCGCTCGGCCGGCGGCTCCTGGGCGATGGCCTCCGGCGGCAGCGGGTAGTCGAAGTCGGAGGTCTTCAGATCAGAAAAGGTTCTTCTGGCCGGGGCCGCCCTCGGGCAATGCGCGCCCGAAGTGCTGGTACGCACGGCGGGTGGCCACTCGCCCGCGGGGAGTCCGGTCCAGGAAGCCGATCTGCAGCAGGTAGGGCTCGTAGATGTCCTCGATGGCGTCCGCCTCCTCGCTGATGGAGGCGGCCAGGGCCCCGACGCCCACGGGCCCGCCGCCGAACTTGTCGATGATGGTGAGGAGGAGCTTGCGGTCCACCTCGTCGAAACCGTTCTCATCCACGTCGAGGAGGGCCAGGCCGTCGCGCGCCACGTCCACGGTGATCACGCCCCCGGCCCGTACCTGGGCGTAGTCGCGGACCCGCCGCAGGAGGCGGTTCACGATGCGGGGCGTGCCGCGCGCCCGGCGCGCGATCTCGAGCGCGCCCTCCGGCTCCAGGGGAACCCCGAGGATCCGGGCCGAGCGGGTGACGATGAACTGCAGGTCGGCCTCCGAGTAGAAGTCGAGGCGGTGCACGATGCCGAACCGGCTGCGCAGGGGCGCGGTCAGGAGGCCGGCCCGGGTGGTGGCCCCCACCAGCGTGAACGGCTTGAGCGGGATCTTCATGGAGCGCGCGCCGGGGCCGGTGCCGATCATCAGGTCCAGGCTGTAGTCCTCGAGGGCCGGGTAGAGGATCTCCTCCACCTTGGCGTCCAGGCGGTGGATCTCGTCGATGAAGAGCACCTCGCGCGGCTCCAGCGCGGTGAGCAGGGCGGCCAGGTCCCCCGCGCGCTCGATGATCGGGCCGGCGGTGGCCTTGATCGGCGCGTCCAGCTCGGCGGCGACGACGTGGGCCAGGCTGGTCTTGCCGACCCCGGGCGGGCCGAAGAGCAGCACGTGGTCCAGGGCCTCGCCGCGGCTGCGCGCGGCCTCCACGGCCACGCGCAGGTTGGCCACCACGTGCGGCTGGCCCACGTACTCGTCGAGACGGCGCGGGCGCAGCGACTGGTCGAAGCCGAGGTCGTCCTCGCTGGGCCGCGCCGAGACCAGTCGGTCGCCGTGCATCCCGCCCAACGTCAGCGCCCGGACACGGCCTGGAGCGCGCGGCGCAGGAGGTCCTCGAACCGTCCCGTGCCGTCGTCGCGCAGGGCGCGCTCCACGCCCCTCTCCGCCTCCCCGCGGGAGTAGCCCAGGTTGGCCAGGGCGGAGAGCAGGTCCTCCTTGGGGCCCACGCCCTCGGGGTCGGGCTGGCCCGGGGCCGCGTCCCGCGACGGCATCTTGTCCTTCAGCTCCACCACCAGCCGCTCGGCGGTCTTGCGCCCCACGCCGGGGATGCGGACCAGGCGGGCCACGTCGGAAGAGCGCAAGGCCTCCACCAGCTCGTCCGCCTCGATCCCCGAGAGGATGTTGACGGCCAGGCGCGGGCCCACGCCCGCCACCTCGATGAGCCGCTCGAACAGGGCCTGCTCGCCGGTGCTGGCGAAGCCGAAGAGCGCGATGGCGTCCTCGCGCACGTGCGTGTGGATGCGCAGGCTCACCTCGGAGCCCTCGTCGCCGAGCCGGTAGAAGGTGGAGACGGGGATGGAGGCGCGGTAGCCCACGCCCGCCACGTCGACCACCACCGACTGGGGCGCCTTTTGGAGGAGGCGGCCGCGCAGGTGGGCGATCACGCCGACCTCCCGCGCACCGCCGGCGACGGGTCCGGCAGGTGCGCGCGGCAGAGGGCCACGGCCAGGGCATCCGCGGCATCGCCGGCCTCGCCGTCACCGGGCAGGGCCAGCAGGCGGGCCACCATCAGGGCAACCTGCGATTTCTGGGCCCGGCCGAAGCCCGTGATCTGCAGCTTCACCGTGGCGGGCGGGAAGGCGTGCACGGGCAAGCCGGCCTGGGCCGCGGAGAGCAGGATCACCCCGCGCACGTGTCCCAGCACCAGGGCGGTGCGGGTGTTGACGGCGTGGAAGACGTCTTCCACCGCCACGGCGTCAGGCCGCACGCGGGCGATGAGCGCGGCCATGCCCTGGTGGATGAAGCCGAGCCGCTGGTGCAGCTCCAGGCGCGCCGGCGGGGCCAGGGCCCCCATCTCGAGCAGCCGATGGCGCCGGCCGTCGGTGGCGATGGCCCCGTAGCCAGTGCGCAGGGAACCCGGGTCCACGCCGAGGATGATCATGCCGCAGCTGGGGCCGTCGACACGCGGGGCCCTCCCGGAGCGGCGCGGCGACTAGCCGGCGGCCGCGGCCTCCAGCTCCTTGTCCGCGATGTCGAAGTTGGCCCAGACGTTCTGGACGTCGTCGTTGTCCTCCAGGGCCTCCATGAGCTTCAGCATCTGCTGGGCCTTGGGGCCCTCCAGCGGCACGCTGTTCTCGGCGTACTTGCCGATCTGGGATTCCTCGAGGGGAAGGCCGGCCTTCTTCAAGGCCTCGAGCACCGCCTCGTAGGAACCCGGAGAAGTGTAGATCTCCCACGTGTCGCCGGAGGACACGATGTCGTCCGCGCCCGCGTCCACCGCCAGGTCCATGAGCTTCTCCTCGGTGATGCGCTGCCGGGAGACCGTGATGTAGCCCCTGGGCTTGAACATGTAGGACACGCTGCCCACCGTGCCCAGGTTGCCGCCGTTCTTGGTGAAGAGGTGACGGATCTCGGCCACGGTGCGGTTGCGGTTGTCCGAGCTGCCCTCTACCAGGATGGCCACGCCGCCGGGGCCGTAGCCTTCGAGCGTGATCTCCTCGTAGGCCGCGCCCTCCAGCTCGCCGGTGCCCTTCTGGATGGCCCGCTTGATGTTGTCCGCGGGCATGTTCACCGCCTTGGCCTTGTCGACCGCGGTGCGCAGGCGGGGATTCGAGTTGGGGTCGCCCCCTCCGAGCCGGGCGGCGATGGACATCTCGCGGATGATCTTGGTGAAGGCCTTGCCGCGCTTGGCGTCGAGCGCGCCCTTCTTGTGTTTGATGGACGCCCACTTGGAATGTCCGGACATGCGAAGCTCCTGCTTAGCGGTACGACGACCGGTTACGGCGGCAGTCTAGCACAGGGGGAAAAAGAAAAGCCCCGATGTCTCTCGGCATCAGGGCTTGCGAATGTGAAATCCCGGCAACGTCCTACTCTCCCACCAGGCTACCCTGGCAGTACCATCGGCGCTGGAGGGCTTAACTGCCGTGTTCGGAATGGGAACGGGTGTGACCCCTCCGCCATGATCACCGGGATGAGCTTTTCAAAGAACGATGACACCGAAAATCCTAGTATCGCGATGCAGGGCAGTCGAAGCCGACCAGGCTTCGAGCACTGTAAACGTAGTGGTCAAGCCTCACGATCGATTAGTACCCGTAAGCTAAAAGCATTTCTGCTCTTGCACACCGGGCCTATCAACCTCGTAGTCTACGAGGGATCTTCAGGCAGGTTACCCTGCGGGAGACATCATCTCGAGGCGGGTTTCACGCTTAGATGCTTTCAGCGTTTATCCCAACCGAACGTAGCTACCCAGCTGTGCCTTTGGCAAGACAACTGGTGCACTAGAGGTTCGTCCATCCCGGTCCTCTCGTACTA
>Ga0068859_100004360_pt1 | contig 14437 bp, 6 predicted proteins | sample KBSSwiS22_FD_66585 | JGI IMG/M metagenome (GOLD analysis project Ga0068859, IMG submission 66585) | Switchgrass rhizosphere microbial communities from Kellogg Biological Station, Michigan, USA - KBS Switchgrass S2-2 | ecosystem: Host-associated > Plants > Roots > Rhizosphere > Soil ...
ATCGTCCGGATCTCCTCGGCGCTGCCGCCGGACCCGCTCATGGCCAGCTCTTCCGAAAAATCGGCGTAGGCGTTGCCGTCGTCGCGCACCCACAGATGGCGCAGCGTCGTCCCCGGCGGCATCGCGGGGAGCGCGCCCTCGGTCTTGGGCCCGTCGATCAGCGCCGCCAGGATCTGCGCGCCGCGATCCGCCGGGCGCTTCGTGTCGACGATGTCCCGCGTCTCGACCGCAAGGCCGTCGTCCGAAGCCGACGGGAAATACAAGGTCACGCTCGCCGCCGCCATCGGCGCGTCGGAGGGAGAGTCAGCGGCCGCCGCTTCAGGCGCCGCGGTTTCCGCCTGCGGCTGCCGGTCCGCCTTCCGCTCGCCGCCTCCGCACGCCACGAGCGCGACGAGCAGCGCGACGACGACGGCTCTCACGGGCGCACGGCGCGGGCGATGGCCTCGGCGATCTTGTCCTTGTAGGCGTCGTCCTTGAAGCGGGCTTCTTCTTCGGGGTTCGAGATGAACCCCGCCTCGACGAGGATCGCGGGCATGGTCGCGCCCATCAGCACGCGGAACGGCGCCTGACGCACGCCGCGATCCCGGACGCCCGTCATCGCGTTCAGCTCCGTCTGCACCGCTTCCGCGAGGCGGCTCGATTCGGCGATGAAGCTGTTTTGCGCGAGGTCCCAGAGGATCAATTCCAGGCCGTGATCGGGCGCGGCGTCGGCGGGCGTCGACGCGGCCGCGGCGTCGGGGGGCGTGTAGGCCTTGTTTTCGAGCCCGGCGAGCGTGCGCGCCTCGGCGTCGGTGGCGGACGTCGACAGGTAGTACGTCTCGGCCCCGAACGCGGTCTTGCGCTTGGACGCGTTCAGGTGAAGGGAGATGAAGAGCACCGCCCGGTTGTGATTCGCGATCGCCGTGCGGTCGTCCAGGGGAAGGATGCGGTCGTCGTCGCGCGTGAGCACCACGGTCACGCCCTGCCGCGTCAGCAGCGCCTTGAGGCGCCGCGCGAGGTCGAGCGTGAGGTCTTTTTCTTGCAGACCCGAGGGGCCGACGGCGCCGGTTTCGACGCCGCCGTGACCGGGGTCGATCACGATGATCGGGAGCGGCTTCGCGGGCGGCGGCGGGGTGGGCGCTTTCCCCGCGCTCGCACGCGTTCCCGAGAAATCGAGAACGAGCCGCGTGGGGTTTTTCAGCTCGAAGCTGTCGATGCGCGTGTAGCCCGGGCCCGGCACGAACATGAGGGCGTGATCGCCTTCGGGCGCGAATCCCTTGAGGATCGCATCGTCGAACGCGCCCGTCGCCGGATCGGCGGCGATGGCGGCGTCGCAGGTGACCTTGACGCGGCCCGGGTCCGGCGTGACGGCGCAGGCCGTCTTCTTTTGAAACGTCAGCACGACGCGTGTGGACGCGGGCCCCATGTCCGTCGACACCTTCACGGGGACGGCATCGGCGGCGAGCGCGCGAACGGCGGCGACGCACACGAGGACGGCGAGGGGAAGATTGCGCATCGGCATCATTATTGGAATACGCGGTGCCTGTCCGTCCAGGCCGCCCAGGGAATGAACAGCCACGTGGAGAGCGAGCCGTACGCGAGCGCCGTTTCCTGTCCCGGCTTCGGCGTCGCCGCGATGCTGGCCGCATAGGCGATCAGCCAGGCGCCGACGAGCGAATACCAGCCCCAGCGCCCGGCCGCGTCCAAGGGCTCCGTGGCGCTTTCGTACCACCACGCCGCGGCCAGGAACATGGCCGTCTCGACCGCGATCGTCCCCGGGATCGAGCTCCAAAGCGACAGCCCGGTGCGAAACGGCACCCCCGGAAGCAGCTGGAGGTCGGGACGGTGCGTGATCCAGTCGAGGACCCAGTGGGAGAAGACGACGAGCCCCAGCATCTTCGCGGTCGCCCGGTCCCGCCGGATCGCGTAGTGCGCCCACCCGAACACCAAGGCCCAGAAGGCGGCCATGCCCAGCGAGTGCGACCACGGGTACGAGACGAAATCAAACGGCGAGAAGCTCGTGATTCCCGGCGCGATGACGACTCGCTCGACCCCGGCGATCAGGAAGAGCGGCCAGAGCAAATCAAGAAAGACCGAAGCCATGACGTACGCGCCGAGCGACGCGCGTGGAGCGGCGCGCTTCGCGGCGAGCCCCACGGCGAGGTGGCCGATGAACATGGGGGCGAGGCTATCGGAGCCCGTCACGAGGCACAAGCGTCAAGATCGACGCCGACATCGTGACGTCGGCGGCGGCGAGCCCGGCCAGCCGCTCACGCTCGCGGGCGCGTGCGCCGCGATAGCTCATCGCCAGCGCGTCTTCGAGCGCGTCGCGGTCGTGGCGGGCCCGATCGCGCCATTCCGACCGCGCGGCCAGCGTGAACGTCGCGGCCAGCTCGTCGGCAACACCCGGCGCGCGATCGCGAAGCGACCCCTCGCCTTGCGCGGCGCGCCGCAGCTCGATCAGGTCGTCGGCGCCTGGGACGACGACGACCAGCTTGCCGTCCGGGGACAAGACGCGCGCAAGCTCGGCGGCCGGGCGCCTCGCGAAGATCGACAGCGCGAGCGTGACCGACCCCGACGCCAGCGGAATCCCCCGGTCCGCATTCGCGACGATCCAGGTGAGGCTCGGGGCAAGGCGCGCGGCGAGCGCGACCGCCTTGACCGACAGGTCGATCCCCACGCCGTCGCCGCCGCGCGCGGACAAGAGCCCGGATGTGAAGGTCCCTTCGCCGCATCCGACGTCGATCGCGGTCCCGCCGTCTTTCATCGAGCCGTGGCTGATCGCATCGCGCAGCGAGGACAGCAGTCCCGACGCGAATCCACGGGATAGCCATCGCCTGCGCGCCGCGACGGCCTCGTCGCGGTCGCCCGCGTGCAGCGACCGGCGGTCTTGCGGCTGGAGGAGGTTCCAGTACCCCTCGCGCGCGCGGTCGAAGGTGTGGCCGCGCGGGCAGCGCAGGGAAGCGCCGTCGATCGCGAGCGCTCCTTCGCATCGCCGCACGGTGCAGCGCAGCGCCGGCACTAGGAGAGCCCGAAACGCGCCGCCTCGGCCTTCCGCGCGGCCGGCATCCGCCATCCGAAGCGCGCGGTCAGCGGCGACGGTTTTTCCTCGATCGCATCGGCGATGACGTCGCCCAGCACCGGAGCGAACTTGAAGCCGTGCCCCGAGTCGCCGGCGGCGACGGCGAGCCCGGGACGCTCCGGGTCGCGCCCGATCCAGAAGTCGCCGTCGAACGAGTCGCTGTACAGGCACGTCTTCGACGCGGCCAGCGGTGCCGCGGCCAGCCCGGGGAGATTGTCGCGAAGGAACGCGCGCAAGCGGTCTTCGTCGCCGGGTGCGACGACGCGGGGTGCGTCCGGGTCCACACGACGTCCGGGGCCGTGGTTGGCGATCTTGACGATCCCCGAGGCATTTGCCGGAAAGCCGTACCACCCGGTCCTTCCGATCGCGGCCGCCCAGACCGTGAAGCGCGGCGGCCGCCACGCCTCCGGGTCGACCGGCTTCAGATGGAAGACGGGCTGCGCGACGGGCCACATCGCGCCCGACAGCTCGGGAAGGAACACGCTCGTCCAGGCTCCGGCCGCAACCAGCACGACGTCGGCGGCGAGACGTTCTCCCGCGGCCGTTTCGATGCCTCCGATGCGCGAGCCCTGCTCCACGAGCCGTGCCACGGCAACGCCCGCGTGCACGCGAACGCCGGCCACGCGCGCCTCGTCGATCAGCAGGCCCAGCGCGCGCCCGCTTTCGACCCAGCCGCCGCGCGGGTTGAAGTACCCGTCGGGGTAACGGATCCCGTCCCATGCGGGAAAGCGCGTCGCGACGGAGCCGCCGTCCAACCGGTGCAGCAGGTGCCCGCGCGCGCGCAGGGTCGCGAACGAGTCGTGCTCGAACTCTCCGGCACGCATCGGGCCGCTCGCGAGGGCCAAAAAGCCGTCTTCGTGGAACACCTCGGCGCGAAAGCGGGCGTTCCATGCGCGCCAGAGAGGGAGCGCGCGCTCCATCCACTCGGTCAACAGGAGGTCGGCGCCGTAATCGAGCCGGACGATCTTGCTGATGTCGGTCGAGGCGGCCTCGGGCCGTGGAAGCGGACCGGGGTCGACGAGATCGACCTCCCATCGCCTCCCGGCGAGAGCCCGAGCGGCCGAAACCCCGAATATCCCGGCGCCGACGACGATCGCGCGCCCGCTCTTCACATCCATGAATGCTGGCCTCTCCCTACCGCCGGGGGCGGGATCACGGTAGATTCTCGTCGATCTCCAGGGGGATGCCCATGAAGGATTCTGTCCAGAGGTGTATCGCTGCGTCGCTCGGAGCGACCCTCGTCCTCATCGGCGGGCTCACCCCCGTCCGAGCCCTGCAAGTTCCGGAAAAGCCCGGCCGGTTCACCGCCTTGGCGGTCGAAGACCCGGCCGCCGCGGTCGGCGTCGCCGCGACCCCGGTCGCCACGCTCGAGTCGACGGCGGCGGCGCGCACGGGGTGGGATCAATTCAAGATCGCCCACGGGCCGGATTGGCAGGTCTACCTCGACCGGCGATCGGGCGCCCCCCTGCTGGTGGAAGGCCCGGGCATCTCCTGGCCGGTGACCGAGCCCGGCAGCGTCGATGCCCTCGAGCCTTCGGTCCGCGAGTTCATCGCGAAGAAAAAAGCGCTCCTCCTGGCCGGCGATTCCGAGCTCGTCCTCAATCGCGACGGTTCGGGAGAGCTGATCGAAGGTGTCTGGCAGATGTCGTTCGACCACGTGGTCGCCGGGATCCCGGTCGTCGGCGAGCGATATCTGTTCACCATCGGGCACGGCCGGTTGATCTCCTTCGGGAGCCCGCGCTGGAGCCGGATCGACGCGAGCCCGATTCCGGAGCTGACGGCCGCCGAGGCGCAGGAGCTCGTTTCGCTCTACATGCAGCTGGGCGCGACCGACAATGCCGATTTCTTTGAAAAACCAATCCTCCAGTTCTTACCGTTGCATGCGGGTGAAGGGCGCCAAGGCGACGCCTACGCCGGCCCCATCGGCGCCGGCTACACCTCGGCGCTCGTCTGGCGGGTCGCCGTTCGCGTCCCGGGCGACCTCGGAACGTGGGTCGCGCAGGTCGACGCGCACACTGGGGCGATCCGCACCTTCCGCGACGAAAACCAATACGCGCGCGTCAAGGGCGGCGTGTATCCCCTCTCCGACGACCAGATCTGCCCCGACGGCTGCGAGCAGCCCAACTACCCGATGCCCTTCGCGAACATCATCGGAACGCCGAACCAGACCACGACCACGATGGGGCTGTTCAGCTGCACGCCGGCCGGGGCGTCGATGGCGACCACGCTGAACGGCCAGTACTTCCGCATCTCCGATGCGTGCGGCTTGGTGTCCGTGCCGGTCACCTGCAACAACGATCTCGATCTGAAGTCGGGTCCGGGAACGGACTGCGCCGTCCCCGCCGGAACCAGCGCCGGAAACACGCATGCCGCGCGCAGCAGCTTCTATCACTTGAACCGCATCGCCGAGCATGTCCGCTCCTGGCTTCCCGGCAACAGCTGGGTCAGCAGCAAGGTCAACGCGAACCTGAACATCAACGACGTGTGCAATGCGTTCTGGGACGGCGCGGGCGTCAACTTCTTCAAGTCGGGCGGCCCCTGCAACAACACCGGCGAGATCGCCGGCGTCTTCCTCCACGAGTGGGGTCACGGCCTCGACCAGAACGACGGCGGCGGATTCGACAACCCGTCCGAGGCGTACGGCGACGTCACGTCGCTCCTTGCGACGCACCTGTCCTGCATGGGCCGCGGGTTTCATCCTGCGTCGAATTGCGGCGGTTACGGCAACGCGTGCCTGAGCTGCACGGGAATCCGGGAGCTCGACTGGGACAAGCGCGCCGATCACGCGCCCTCGACTCCGGGCGGGTTCACGATGGCGCACTGCGACGGCGGTGGCGGCCCCTGCGGGCGCGAGGTGCACTGCGAAGGGTACGTGGGCGGCGAGACGATCTGGGACCTCGCCACGCGCGACCTTCCCGCTTCGGGACTCGACTTGCCGACGTCGTGGCAGCTCACGGACAAGCTCTGGTACAAGTCGCGCTTCGGGAGCGGCGGCAACGCGTGGACGTGCTCGCTGCCCACCTCGGACGGCTGCGCGGCCACGTCGTGGTTTTCGAAGATGCGAGCGGTCGACGACGACGACGGCAATCTCGCGAACGGCACGCCGCACGCCGCGGCGATCTTCGCCGCCTTCAACCGGCACGGGATCGCCTGCGGGACCGCGGCGTCGCAATCGAACCAGAACAGCTCCGTGTGCCCGACGATCGGCGCGACGGTCCTTTCGAGCTCGATCGCAGACGGTGTCGCGAACTTGAGCTGGAGCCCCGTCCCCAACGCCACCAGCTATCGCGTGCTCCGAAACGAATACGGCTGCGCCGCCGGGTCGACGATCGTGGCGACGGTCACGGGGACGAGCTTCCAGGACACGGGCCTCGCCAACGGGTTCACCGAGTACTACACGATCCAGGCGGCGGGCGGCACGAGCAACTCCTGTGACGGCGTCCTTTCGAACTGCCAGTCGGCGACGCCGCAGCCGTTCCCCGGGTCCGTGAAATTCAACGCCGCGGCGTACAACTGCACCGGGACGATCGGCGTCACGGTGGTCGACGCCAACATCGGCGCGGGAACGACCACGGCGAGCCTCGTGTCCACGACCGAGCCCGCCGGGGAGACCGTCACGCTGACGCAGATCTCTCCGGGCTCCGACACCTACACCGGAACGATCAGCCTCACGGCCGCCGCCCCGGCGCCCAACGGCCTGCTTTCCGTGACCAACGGCGACACGATCACGGCGACGTACATCGACGCCAGCGACGGCGGTGGGGGCGTGAACATCCCGCGCGCAACCAGCGCGCTTGCGGATTGCGGCAACCCGGTGATCACCAAGGTTCAAACGACGAACGTCACCGGAACCGCGGCGAAGATCACCTGGAGCACGAACGAGCCCGCGAACAGCGTCGTCCACTACGGCACCACGCCGCCTCCGGCGGGGACGGCGACCGTGGCCACCGCGGTGCTGCCGCACGCGGTGGATCTGAACGGCCTGACCGAGTGCACGCCGTACGTTTACAGCGTCGATTCCACGGACCCCGTCGGAAACCTGGCGACCGACAACGCGGGGGGCGCCTTCTACGCGTTCACCACCGGCAAGTCGACGCAAACGTCTTACGTCAGCACCGACGGGCCGATCCCGATCCCGGACAACAGCGCCGTCGGCGCCACCAGCACGATCGTCGTGACCGACTCGAGGACCGTGCAGGACGTCAACGTCATCATCAACGTGGCGCATACGTTCGACGGCGACCTGACGTTCACCCTGCTGCTCCCGAACGGCGGCACGATCCCGATCGTGAACCCGCCGCACGGCGGCAGCGCCAACAACTACACGAACACGGTCCTGGACGACGAGGCGTCGATCCCCATCACGCTTCCCGCCCCGTTCACCGGGACCTTCCGCCCCGATTCGCCCCTCTCCGTCGCCGACGGGCTCAACAGTGCCGGCGCGTGGGGGTTCAAGGCCGTGGATCGATCGGGCGGGGACAGCGGCCAGATCACGAACTGGACGCTGCAGCTCACGTACGCAACACCGGTGTGCGGGCCGCACGCCAGCCTGCGCGGCGAGACGCGCGTTTCGGACGTCTGCCTGACGGGCGGCCCCGGAAACGCTAACGCTTCGTGGGATGCCGGCGAGCACGTCAAGCTCAAGGTGACGCTCGCCAATGACGGCACGACCGCGTTGACCGGCGTGACCGCGACGCTGACGTCGCCGACCCCGGGTGTCGTCGTCGAAGACGGCAGCGCGGACTTCCCCGACATCCCGGCCAGCGCCACCGCCGAGTCGAACGCTCCGCATTTTTCGGTGTTTCTCCCCACGAGCCTCGCTTGCGGCGGGAGCGTCGCGTTCCAGCTTTCGGTCGCGACCGCTCAGGGCGGATGGTCCGGCTCCTTCTCGCAGGTCATCGGCCAGGCCACCAACGGCACCGGACGCGTGCTCGACGAGCATTTCGACTCGGGCATCCCCGCCGCGTGGACCGTGCTCGATGGCGGAGGCGGAGGCGGCGCGGCTTCGAAGTGGACGACCGACAACCCGGGCGTGCGCGCGATCGCGCCTCCGATGCTCATTCCGGTCGCAACGATCGACAGCGACGCCGCCGGCCCGGGAGCGACGCAGGATGAATCGCTGCTCACGCCGGTTTTCGACATGAGCACCGCGACTGCGGCCACGCTCCAGTTCGACCAGTTCTTCCGCTGGTTCGCGGGCGGATCGGGTGAGAACGCCGACGTCGATGTACGGTCGTCGGTGACCGGCGGCGCGTGGGTCACCGTGCTCCATCAAGCCGGGGCGGGAAGCGTCAATCCCGATCACAGGACGATCGACATCTCGGCCCAGGCCGCGGGCGCCGCGGATGCGCAGGTCCGCTTCCATTACTGGAACGGAGCCAACGAGGAATACTGGCAGGTCGACAACGTCACGATCGACACCTCCGCGCCGGGAAGCTGCGGCATGACGGTGTGCGCGCTGCCCGGGGCCAAGCCCGTCGCGGACGGCACCTTCGGGACGGCGATGCGGGGCGCCAAGGCGAATCCCGCCGCGACGACGATCAATCTGACCTGGGATGTGACGAGCTGCGTGTCGGCCGACTATCACGTGCTCTACGGGGATCTCGCCAACATCGCATCGGCCACCGTGTCCGGTGCCGCGTGCGACCTGGGAACCTCCGGCAGCGCGGCGTGGACGGGCGTTCCCGCCGGCAATCTGTGGTTCGTGGTCGTCGGCGACGACGACGGGGCCACCGAGGCGAGCTGGGGAACCGACGGAATCGGCGGCCAGCGGGGCGGTGCGACGGCCTCGGGGCAGTGTGGAACCTCGGTACGGGACAACTCGGGGGTATGCCCTTAAACTGACCGGTCCACATTCATCCTTCGGGAGACCGCCGATGACCATCGCCGTTCGCCGGTGGCGGACAGCTCGTGCCGTTGCCTTGCCCCTGATCCTGACCGCCGTCACGTCCGTGTTCGCGCTCCAGGTTCGTGAGGACGCCGGACGTTTTTCCGCCCTCGTGATCCACGGTGGAGGCGCCCTGGTCGACGTGGCGACCACCGAGCTGTCCGCGTTGCCGTCGTCGCATGCGTCCCGCCAGGCATGGGAGCGCTTCCGGGCCGCGCACGGGCAGGACTGGGCCGTTCACCTGGACCGTCGCTCGGGCGCTCCGCTCCTGGTCGAAGGCCGCGGCATCCCGTGGGCGACGACGGCCACCGGCATCGACGGGCTGGCCGCTTCGCTCCGCCCCTTCATCGCCACGAACAAGGCGCTTCTGTTGGCCGACGACGCGGAGCTCGTGCTCGACGCGGACGCCTCCGGTGAGATCTCCCCGGACATCTGGCAGATCTCGTTTTCCCGGAGGATCGCCGGGATCCCGGTCGCCGGCGAGCGCTACCTCTTCACGATCGGACACGGCAACTTGATGTCGTTCGGCGCCCCGCGCTGGAGCCGCATCGACGCCGACCCGAACCCGGAGTTGGACGCCGGGCAGGCTCAGGCGCGTCTGTCGTCCTACATGGGGCTGACCCCGGCCGACGTCGCGACGCTCGCGGAGACGCCGTCCCTTCAGATCATCCCTCTGCGCGCGGCGCCGGCCGGTGCCGCGGGTGCCTCCGCGCGTCCTTACACGGGTCCCGTCGGCGGGGGGTATACATCCGCGCTCGTGTGGCGCATCGCCCTCAAGGTCGACGGGGACTTCGGGACCTGGGTCGGCCAGGTCGACGCACACAGCGGCGAGATCCGCACCTTCGAGGACGAGAGCAAGTACGCCCGCGTCAAGGGCGGGATCTACCCGATCGGGAACGATCAGAACTGTCCCGAAGGCTGCGAGCAGCCGGGCTACCCGATGCCGTTCGCCAACATCACGATCGGTGCCACCAACACGGCGACGAACGCGATGGGGACGTTCAACTGCACCCCGGGCGGCTCCACCGCGACGACGACGCTCAACGGGACCTACGTCAAGGTCGTCGACCAGTGTGGGGCGGTCAGCCAGGCGGTCACCTGCAACGGAGACATCGACCTGGGGATCAGCGGTGGCAGTGATTGCACGGTCCCCGAGGGTGCGTCGGCCGGAAACACCCATGCCGCACGCAGCAGCTTCTACCACCTGAACCGGATCGCCGAGCACGCGCGCGTCTGGCTGCCGTCTCGGACCTGGCTCAGTCTCAGGCTCACCGACAACGTCAACATCTCTTCGACGTGCAACGCGGTGTGGGACGGGTCGGCCGTCAACTTCTTCAAGTCCGGCGGCGGCTGCAACAACACGGGCGAGATCGCCGCGGTCTTCCTGCACGAGTGGGGGCACGGGCTGGACCAAAACGACGGCGGCGGCTTCGACAGCCCCTCCGAGGCCTACGGCGACATCACGTCCTTGATGTCCACCCACAATTCGTGCCTGGGCCCGGGCTTCCGCCAGTTCGGTACGTGCGGCGGGTACGGCAACCACTGCCTGACCTGCACCGGCGTCCGCGACCTGGACTGGGACAAGAGGCAGGACCATATCCCCTCGACGCCGGCCGGGTTCGCCACCAACCATTGTGCCGGCGGCGGCGCGCCCTGCGGCCGTGAGGAGCACTGCGAGGGGTACATCGCCGCCGAGACGCTGTGGGACCTGGCCACCCGGGACCTTCCGGCCTCGGGACTCGACCTGGCCTCGTCCTGGAACGTCGCCGACCGTCTCTGGTACAAGTCGCGCTTGGGATCGGGGGGTGATGCCTACAACTGCTCCCTGCCGAACTCCGACGGCTGCGCCGTGACGTCGTGGTTTTCGAAGCTGCGCGTGGCCGACGACGACGACGGGAACCTGGCCAACGGGACCCCGCACGCCGCAGCGATCTTCGCCGCCTTCGACCGCCACGCGATCGCGTGCGGCACGGCGGCGGATCCGGGCAATCAGAGCAGCTCGACCTGCCCAACGCTTGCGGCTCCGACGCTTTCGGGGACCGCGGGATCGAATGCGGCCGCTTTGAGCTGGACGGCCGTCCCGGGTGCCGTGGGGTACCGGGTCCTGAGGAACGACTCGGGATGTCAGGCGGCCACGACGCAGCTTTCCTTGACGTCGGGGTCGAGCACCAGCGACAACACGGTCGTCAACGGCTTCACGGTGTACTACAGGCTTCAGCCCCTTGCCTCGAGCGCGGCGTGCGACGGGCCGCTGTCGAACTGCATCGAGATCACGCCGCAATCGGGGGCCGGGACGATCAAATTGAACGCCGGGGCCTACGGCTGCTCCGACGTGGTCACGATCACCGTCGTCGACAGCAACGTCGGCGCCGTCTCGACGCTGACGGCGAGCCTCACCTCCACGACCGAGACCATCCCCGAGCCGGTCACCCTCACGAGGATCTTCCCGAGCTCGGCGACGTTCGTCGGGACGATCGGGATCACGGGCGACGCACCGGCGGCCAATGGACTCCTCTCCGCCGTCGACGGCGACACGATCTCCGCCCGGTACGTCGACGCGAACGACGGCGCGGGCCACTCCAACCAGCAACGGGTCACGACCGCGGCCGCCGTTTGCCCCCCTCCGCCCGCCGGGGCCAAGCCGGTCGCCGACGGCTCGTTCGGCACGCCGGTCCGTGGCGCCCGGCTCGACGCCTTCGGCTCCTCGATCGGTCTGACGTGGGATGTGGCGACCTGCGTGTCCACCGACCATCACCTGATCTACGGGAATTTGACGTCTGTCGCGTCTTTGACGGTAATCGGTGGTGTTTGCAACCTGGGAGCCACGGGAAGCGCGACGTGGTCGGGCGTCCCGCCGCAAGATTTGTGGTTCTTGATCGTCGGCGACGACGACGCGGCGGTCGAGGCGAGCTGGGGAACAGACGGAAACGGAGCGGAGAGAGGCGGAACGTCGGCGTCGGGCGTCTGCAACGCCGTGTCCAGGGACAACGGGGCGACCTGCCCATGACAGGAAAGTAACCGCCGAGGTCTTTTCGACTTCCCCCGGGACACAGTTCACGGTAAATTCCCCCGGCTCTTCCAGGGGGATAATTGATGAAAAAGTCTGCATTCAGGTGGGTGGCCGCGTGTGCGGTCGGGATTGTCGTCCTTTCGATCTCGGTCGGCGTGACACGCGCCTTCCAGGTCCGTCCCAAGACGAGTCGATTCGACGCGCTGGTCATCGAAAATCCGACCAACGCGATGAACGTCTCGACGACGCCCGTGGCGTCGCTAAAGTCGACCGACCAAGCGCGCACCAAGTGGGACGGCTTCAAGTCGGCTCACGGCCCGAGCTGGTCGGTCTACCTTGACCGGCGTTCCGGCGCCCCGCTCCTCGTCGAGGGGACCGGAATCGCATTCGCCGTCGATTCGGCCACCACGGTCGACTCGCTCGACGGCGACGTGCGGCACTTCATCGAGGGGAACTCGAGCTTGCTCCTTGCGGACAGCCGCGAGCTGGTGCTCGATCGAGAAGCCTCCGGCCAGCCGTCGCCGCACCTCTGGCAGATCGTCTTCTCGCGTGCGATCGGGGGAGTCCCGGTCGTCGGAGAGAAGTACGTGTTCACGATCGGCCACGGCAACCTGATGTCCTTCGGCGCCACGCGCTGGAGCCGCATCAGCGTGAACCCGTTCCCGGAGATCAACCCGGACGAGGCGATGGTTCAGCTCTCGGCCTACCTCGGCCTCGGCGCCGGAACGGCCGTCAAGCCGCTGGACAAGGGAACCCTGCAGATCATCACGATGCCCGCGGCCACGCCCGGCGGCACCGCCGTCGCCGGCCCCTACAGCGGCGCGATCGGCGACGGCGCGTCGGCCGCGCTCGTATGGCGCGTCGTCATCCGCGTCGAAGGCGAGCTCGGCACGTGGGAAGCGTTGGTCGACGCCCACACCGGCGAGATCCGCTCCTTCAATGACATCAACGACTACGCCCAGGCCAAGGGCGGCGTCTTCCCGGTCAGCAACGACGGCATCGTCCCCGACGGCGTCGAGCAGGTCGGCTGGCCGATGCCGTTTGCGAACATCACGATCGGCGCGTCGACGTCGTTCAGCACGTCATCCGGCGGGTTCACCTGCGCGCCGGGCGGCTCGACGGCCACGACCACCCTGGCGGGACAGTACGTCAAGGTCCAGGACACCTGCGGCGCGATCAGCAAGGCCGTCACCTGCGACAGCGATCTCGACATGGGCGCCAGCGCCGGTACCGACTGCGTGATTCCGGCGGGCGGCGGGGGCGCGGGCAACACGCACTCGGCCCGAAGCAGCTTCTACCACCTGAACCGCATCGCCGAGCACGGCCGGTACTGGCTTCCGACCCGCCCGTGGCTCGCGGCGCAGCTGACCGACAACGTCAACCTCAACCAGACCTGCAACGCGTACTGGCTCCCCAGCGCCGGCACCGTCAACTTCTTCAAGTCGGGCGGCGGCTGCGCGAACACCGGAGAGATCGCCGGCGTGTTCCTCCACGAGTGGGGCCACGGCATGGACTCCAACGACGGCGGCGGCTCGGACAACCCCGGCGAGGCTTACGGCGACATCACCGCGTTCATGTCCACCCACGTCTCCTGCATCGGCCGCGGCTTCACACCGAGCAGCAACTGCGGCGGTTACGGGAATGCTTGCCTGAATTGCACGGGCATCCGTGACCAGGACTGGGACAAGCGCAACAACCACACGCCGTCGACCCCCTCGGGCTTCATCGCGACATGCAGCAGCGGCAGCGGCCCCTGCAGCAAGGAAGTTCACTGCGAAGGCTACCTGGCTGCCGAGACTCTGTGGGATCTCGCCACGCGCGACCTTCCCGCCGCCGGCTTCGACCTCGCCACGTCGTGGCAGATCGCCGACAAGCTCTGGTACAAGTCGCGCCTGGGCTCGGGCGGCAACGCGTACAACTGCGCGCTGCCCAATTCCGACGGCTGCGCGGCAACGTCCTGGTTCTCCAAGCTGCGCAACATGGACGATGACGACGGCAACCTGGCCAACGGGACGCCGCACGCCGCGGCCATCTTCGCGGCCTTCAACCGCCACAAGATCGCGTGCGGCCTGGCGGGCGACGCCAGCAACCAGAGCACGACGACCTGCCCCGCCCTCGCGTCCCCGACGTTGAACGCCACGGCCGGCTCCGGCTCTGCGGTTTTGAGCTGGAACTCCGTCTCGGGCGCGGTCTCCTACAACGTCCTTCGGAACGACGCCTCGTGCGCGGCCGGCTCGACCATCGTCGGGAACACCGCGGCGCTGAACTTCACCGACGGCGGCCTGGCGAACGGGTTCACCGAGTTCTACCGCGTCCAGGCGGTCGCCGCCGGGACGAACTGCGAAGGCGCGCTGTCGAACTGCCAGGCGGTCATCCCGCAGCCGTTCGCCGGCGTCGTCAAGCTCGACGCAGGAACCTACAGCTGCGCCGGGACGGTCAACATCACGGTGACCGACGCCAACATCGGATCGGACACCAC
>Ga0068859_100004362_pt1 | contig 14433 bp, 11 predicted proteins | sample KBSSwiS22_FD_66585 | JGI IMG/M metagenome (GOLD analysis project Ga0068859, IMG submission 66585) | Switchgrass rhizosphere microbial communities from Kellogg Biological Station, Michigan, USA - KBS Switchgrass S2-2 | ecosystem: Host-associated > Plants > Roots > Rhizosphere > Soil ...
CACGGCTTCTACACCGCCTACATCGAGGGCTGGGGCCTCTACGCCGAGAGCCTGGGCGGCGAGATGGGCTTCTACCAGGACCCCTACGCGCGCTTCGGCCAGCTCACGTACGAGGTCTGGCGCGCCATCCGCCTGGTGGTGGACACCGGCATGCACGCCAAGGGATGGACTCGCCAGCAGGCGCTCGACTATGCCAAGGCCAACTCGCCGCGGCCCGAGCACGATATAGAGGTCGAGGTGGACCGCTACATCGTCTGGCCCGGCCAGGCCCTGGCCTACAAGATCGGGGAGATGAAGATCAAGGAGCTGCGCGCGCGGGCCGCGCGCGAGCTGGGGCCCGGCTTCGACCTGCGCGCCTTCCACGACGTGGTGCTGGGCGCGGGCGCCCTCCCCCTGGACGTGCTGGAGCAGCGCGTCACCGCCTGGGCGGCGACCCGGACGCCGCGGCCGCGGTGAGGGTCGTCGGCGAGGGGGAGCTGGCCGCGGTCCTCGACGACCGCAGCCTGGTGAAGTGCCTGCGCGAGGCGTTCCAGGAGGGCGCGCAGTCGCCCTTGCGCCAGCATCACGCGGTCGGCAAGCCCGGCACGGACGCCACGCTGCTCCTGATGCCGGCCTGGCAGCCCGGGCGAGCCCTGGGCGTGAAGGTCGTCACGGTCTTCCCGGGCAACGCCCTGCGCGGGCTCCCTTCCGTGCAGGGCGCCTATCTTCTGCTCGACGCCGAGACTGGCCGTCCGTGCGCGCTCCTCGACGGGGCCGTGCTCACGCGCCGGCGCACGGCGGCGTCGTCCGCCCTGGCCGCCACCTTCCTGGCCCGCAGGGACAGCGCGAGGCTGGTCATGGTCGGCACCGGCTCCCTGGCCCCGCACCTCGTCGGGGCCCACGCCGCGGTGCGGCCGATCCGCGAGGTCAGCGTGTGGGGCCGCAGCGCGGAGAAGGCGGCCGCGCTGGCCGCGCGCCTGGACCGGCCAGACCTGCGCGTCAGCGCGGCGGAGGACCTGGAGGCCGCCGTGCGCGAGGCGGATGTCGTGTCGTGCGCGACGCTGTCCGCCGATCCGCTGGTCCAGGGGGATTGGCTGCGGCCGGGGACGCACCTGGACCTGGTCGGGGGGTTCACTCCGGCCATGCGCGAGGCCGACGACGAGGCGGTCCGCCGCAGCCGCGTCTTCGTGGACACGCCGGCCGCGTTCGAGGAGGCCGGTGACGTCGTCCAACCCATAGCGCGCGGCCTGCTGCGGAAGGAAGACGTGGCCGACCTGTTCGACCTCGTCCGTGGCCGCCGTCCGGGCCGAGAGAACGACGAGCAGATCACGCTCTTCAAGTCCGTGGGCGCCGCGCTCGAGGACCTGGCCGCGGCCCGGCTGGCCTTCTCGCGGCTCTCCCCTTGAAGGTCACCGTCATCGGCGCCGGGATCATGGGCCTGTCCACGGCCTGGGCCCTGTCCCGCCGGGGCCATGACGTCACCGTCCTGGAGCAGGGGTCCGTCCCCAACCCCCGGGGGGCCTCGGTCGACCAGCATCGGCTGATCCGGTATCCGTACGGAGCCGCGCTCGGTTACACGCGCATGGTGGCGGAGGCGTACCAGGCCTGGGCGCAACTCTGGACGGACCTCGGGGAGCGGCATTACGTCGCGACCGGGAGCCTGGCCTTGTGCGCGGGTGACACGCGGTGGGTCGAGGCCTCGGCGGAGGCGATGAAGGCCCTCGGCCTGGGCATCGAGCGGCTGGGCCGTCGGGATCTCGCGGAGCGGTTCCCGCTCCTGAACGGCGAAGGGATCTCGGCCGCGTTCTACTCGGACACCGGCGGTGTGCTGCTCGCCGATCGGATCGTGGCCGCGCTCGCGCGCCACCTCACCGCGGCCGGCGTCCAGGTGGTGACGCAGGCCCGTGTCCTCGATCTCGACCCCGAAAACGCGGCCGTGAGGCTCTCCGATCGGCGCGTGACCGGCGATGCCGTCGTCGTCGCCGCGGGCGCATGGGCGGGCCGGCTCGTCCCCCGGCTCGCGGGCAGGGTCACGCCCTCGCGGCAGGTGGTCGTGTACCTGGAGCCGCCGGCCGAGCAGGCCGCGTCCTGGGCGGCGCACCCGCTGATCCTCGACATCGGCGAAGGCGCCGGCTTCTACCTGGTGCCGCCGGTCCTGGGGACGGGATTGAAGGTTGGCGACCACCGCTTCACGCTGACGGGGGATCCGGACGATCCGCGCCACGCGACCAGCGCGGAAGCCCAGGCCGTCTTCGCCACCTGCCACGATCGGCTGGCCGATTTCGACCGTTACCGTCTGGCGTCGGCGCGCGTCTGCTACTACGCCGTGGAGCCCGAGGAGAGGTTCCTGATCGAGCCGCTGGCCCGGGCCTGGATCCTGTCCGCCTGCTCGGGCCACGCCTTCAAGTTCGGGCCGGTGCTGGGCCAGCGCCTGGCGGAGGCCATCGACGGACGGATCGAGGGCGCGGAGCTGTCGCGCTGGGCGGCCGGAGAGGCGCGCGCGCCGATTTGACTCGGCCGGGACCCGGCCATACAGTCCACGGGTTCACCCCCTTCGGACATTTCCGCTCGTGCCGCGCCGGTCGTCGAGCCACCGGGAGCCTGCCGCCGCCCACGGGCCAGGAGGATTGGCCATGCGTCGATTTGCCCTGCCGTTCGTCGCCGTCCTTGCCGCCGTCGGCGGCGCGGCGGCTGCCGAGGAGCCCGCGGCACCGCTGGGACCGCCCCCGGTGCTGATCATCAACAAGGAAGAGATCAAGCCCGGGCTCATGGGTCCCCACGAGAAGAACGCGGCCCGGTTCGTCGCCATCCAGAACAAGGCCAACGCCGACGGCCACCGTCTCGGGTTGACGCCGGTCTCCGGCGACGACAACGTGGTGATGTACCTCGAGGGCTATGCCTCCTTCGAGGACATGGAGAAATCCCAGCGGAAGTTCGAGGCCACGGTCGCCGCGGACGCGGCCCTGCGCGGGGAGCTGGACCAGAACACGGAGCAGGGCGCCGGCATGCACGCCTCGCAGAAGACCGCGCTGGCCATATTCCGCCCGGACCTGAGCTTCCGGCCCGTCCGCATGGACGAGGTGGCCAAGGCCCGCTACTTCAGCGTCAACACCACGCGCCTCAACCTCGGGCAGATGCCCGCCTACGAGGCCTATACGAAGGCGCTGAACGCGGCCCGGGACAAGATCAACGCGGACTGGGTCCACACCGCCGTCTACCAGGTCCTCTCCGGCGCCCCCGCCAACACGTTCGTCACGTTCACCCTCTTCCGCTCGCTCACGGAGTGGGACGAGATCACCGCGAAGATGGTGGAGCGCAACAAGGCCATCGACGAGGCCCTGGGCGGCGAGGAGGTCGTGAAGGAGCGCCGCAAGCAGGCGCGCGAGATGATGGCGGAGAGCTCGTCCGCGCTGTTCGCCGTGAGCCCGACGATCAGCCGGCCTTCACCGCAGTTCCTGGCCTACGATCCGGGCTTCTGGACGCCGAAGGCGGCCGCGGAACGCAAGGCCCTGGCCAGCAAGAAGGAGTCGAAGCCGGCCGCCAAGCCTTAGTTCGCCGGAGGCGAAGCAGGGCCGCCGGCCGGGAACGGCATCTCGGGCACCGCGCTCGTGTTCTGGAACGCCGCGATCCGCCATCGGCTCCCGCTCTTGCGGAGGACCTGGGTCTGGATGCCGGCGCGCGGCTCCGGTATGGGCGGCGGCGTCCGGGCCCCGGTCATCGTCCAGCGCACGTGGGCCACGGCGGTCAACGGGTCCAGGAAACGGACCTCGACCTCCGTGACCGTCAGCGTGCTCTCGCGGAAGACCTCGGCGAAGGCGGAGGTCAGCTTGCTCTCGATCTCGGCCCGGCCCTTCCACCACCAGCCGACCACGTTGACGACGTCGCCGTCCTCCTCGAAAAGGTCGGCGTAGGCCGTCGCGTCGTGGCGGTTCCAGGCCTCGGCCTGGCGGGTCTGGATGGCGCGGATCTCGGATTCGTCCCGGTCCTGCGCGGCCCCGTGCGACTGCGGAGCGGCGATGGCGGCGACCAGGATGGAGCCCGCGGTCAGCGCCATCAGGCTCCGCAGGACCGGGCGATAGTGGCTTCCGCGCTCCACGCCTAGCTGAGCTTGACGCTCACCAGCTTGCTCACCCCGGGCTCCTCCATCGTCACACCGTAGAGCTGGTCGGCGATCTCCATCGTCTTGCGCGAGTGGGTGATGAGCACGAACTGCGTCTGCTCCTTGAGGCCTTCCAGCATGCGCACGAAGCGGCCGATGTTGGCGTCGTCCAGCGGCGCGTCCACCTCGTCGAGGATGCAGAAGGGCGACGGCTTGTACTGGAAGATCGCGAAGAGCAGCGAGATCGCCGCCAGGGCCTTCTCTCCGCCCGAGAGGAGCAGCACGTTCTGCAGGCGCTTGCCGGGCGGCTGGGCCATGACGTCGATGCCGCTCTCCAGCAGGTCGTCCTCGTCGAGGAGGCTCAAGCCCGCCGTCCCGCCGCCGAAGAGCTGCTTGAAGATCTCGCCGAAGTGCTGGTTGATGACGGTGAAGGCCTCCTTGAAGCGCTCCTTGGACGTGCGGTCGATCTTGCGGATGGCCTGGTCCATCTCGGCGATGGAGTCCACGAGGTCCTGCCGCTGCGCGGTCAGGAACCGGTCCCGCTCCTCCAGCTCCTGCGCCTGCTCCACGGCCAGGACGTTCACCGGGCCCATCCGCTCCAGCCGCTCCCGCAGCTCCTGCACGCGGGCCTGCAGCTCCTGCTCGTCGCGCGCCTTGTCCTCCTCGGTCAGGAGCGCCGCGGCCTCGGCCGCCGTCCGGCCCACGGCCTGGTGGCACTCGCGGGCCAGGTGGTCCAGGTCGGACTCGGTGCGGGCGCGGGCCACCTCCAGCTCCGAGAGCGCGTCGCGCAGCGTCTCCCGCTCCCGGCGCCGCTCCTTCAGCGACTGGTCGCGCCCTTCCAGCTCGTTGCGGACCTCGCGCACGGCGTCCTCCGCGGCCGCCGCCTCGCCTTGCGCGCGGTCGCGCTCGATGAGCGTCTCCGCGATGAGACGCTCGGACTCCTGCAGCTCGGCCAGCAGCTCCTGCCGGCGCCGGTCCTGATCCTCCGCCCGGGCCCGCGTGGCGTCGATGCGGCCGGCCAGGTCCTTCACGTCCTCGTCCAGGCGGCGGCACTCCGCCTCGGCCGCGGCCAGCCGCTCCTTGAGGGCGGCCAGCAGGGTGCGCGCGTCGGCGGATCGGGCCTGGGCCGCCTCCGTGGCCGCGCGCGCCTCCGCCACCGCGGCGGCCAGCGCCACCAGCCGGGCGCTGCCGAGCGTGCGCTCGGACTCCGCGGACTGCAGGGCCTGCTCGATCTCGGCCAAGCGCACGGCAGCGCTGCCGCGCTCCTGCTCGGCCAGCCGCCGTTCGGTGTCGAGGATCCGCTCCTTCCGCTCGGCCCGGCCGGCCTCCTCCTCGGCGGACGCGAGATCGTGCCGGATGGCCACCAGGTCCTTCTCGGCGGCGTGGATGCGCTCGCCCACCGCGCGGGCCTCGGCCGCCGCGGCCTCCGAGGCGGCCGAGTGCTCGGCGTGCCGGCGCCGCGAGTCGGCCAGGCCGGCGTCGACCTCCACGAGCCGCGCCTTCGACTCGCGGACCTCGCGCCGCGGGGCGAGAAGGCCCTTCACGGCGCGGCCGCCCTCGACCAGGGGGCCCCGCACGGTCTCGCCCGCCGGGGTGACGAAGGCCACGCCCGCATGGCGCGCCGCCAGCTCCACCGCCGCCTCCAGGCTCGCCACCACCACCGCGTCGGGGAGCGACGCGCGGATCGCCGCCGCGTGCGTTCCCGTCACGCGGATGCGCTCGCTCAAGAGGCCCAGGGCCCCTTCCTGCGCGGCCACGCCACGCAGCCGGTCCGCCTGCTGCGGCGCGCCGGCGGCGGCCACGGGCAGGAACGTGCCGCGTCCCGCGCCGGACGTCTCGAGGTAGCGGACGCCCTCCATGGCGTGGGCGGCGTCCGGCACCAGCACCGCCTGGAGGTGGGCGCCGACGTAGCCCTCGACCGCGCGCTCGTCCGCGGGATCGGCCTCCACGGAATCGGCCACCACACCCAGGACGTCCAGCCCTTCGGGCCGCGCGAGCAGCGCGCGCACGCCCTCGTCGAACGCCGCGTGGCTGGCCACGATCTCCTCGAGCGAGGACAGCCGACCCAGCAGCCCGTCGCGCTCGCTCTGGAGCGTCTCGATGCCGCGGGCCAGGCCGGCGGCGTGGGCCTGGGCCTCCGCCGCGCGGCCCTGGGCCTGGTCGCGCTCCGCCACCAGCTGCGCGAGGGACGCCTCCGCCGCTTCACCGCGGGCGCGGGCCGTCTCGCGCAGGGCGGCCACGCGCTCGCCTTCGCGGCGCAGCTCCTCGCCCTCGGCGGCGAGCTTCAGCAGGTCGGTGGCGGCGCGCTCGGCGCTGCCGGTGACCGACTCGCGGGCGTTCTGCAGCGCGGCCAGGCGACCCAGCAGGTCGACCTGCGATTGCCGCGCCACTTCCTGGCCGGCCTCGGCCCCGGCCTGCCGCGCCGTCGCCTCCTGCACCGCGGTCTCGGCGCCCGCGGCGTCCTGCTCCGCGCGATCACGCTCGGCGCGGAGCCGTCCTTCCTCGTCCTGCCGCGTCGCGACGTGGCGGGCCAGGGGCTCGACGCGCGACTCCAGCTCGGCCGCCTCCTGGCGGGCCTCGGCGGCGCGCGCCTCCGCCTCCGCGATCTGCTCCCGGCAGTACCCGCCGCGCGCCTGGTGGCGGTCCGCGGCGAGCGTCAGCTCGTTGAGCCGCCCGCGCGCGGCCTCGAGACGTCCCTCGCCGTCGTACAAGACCGTGCGGCGCGCCTCCGCTTGCGCCTCCTCGGTCTCCAGCGCGAGCGAGGCGGCGGTCTCCCGCTCCCTCTCCTCGGCCAGCCGCCCGCCCAGGCCCTGGGCCTTCTCCTCGAGATCGAGGAAGCGGCGGCCGAAGAGCACCTGCTCGACGGACTTCATCTCGGCGGACAGGACGCGGTAGCGGCGCGCCCGCCCCGCCTGCCGCTTCAAGCCGTCGAGCTGCTTCTCGACCTCGTGGATGATGTCGTTCACGCGGAGGAGGTTCTGCTGCGCGGCCTCCAGTTTGAGGGCGGTCTGCCGCCGCCGCGCGCGGTACTTGGTGATGCCGGCGGCTTCTTCGATGAGCGCGCGCCGGTCCGCGGGCTTGCTGGAGAGGATGAGGCCGATCTTGCCCTGCTCGATGATGGAGTAGGCCTTGGATCCGAGACCGGTGTCCATGAACAGCTCGTGGATGTCCCGCAGGCGGCAGACCTCGCCGTTCATGAGGTACTCGCTCTCGCCGTTGCGGTAGAGCCGCCGGGTCACCACGCACTCGGGCTGTCCGTCCGGGCTGTTGCCGTTGAGGCCGGACACCGTGAGGTTCACCTCGGCCATCCCGAGCGGCTGCCGGGACTGGCTGCCCGCGAAGATCACGTCCTCCATGGCGATGCCGCGCAGGCTCTTGACGCTCTGTTCGCCGAGGACCCAGGAGATGGCGTCCGAGATGTTGCTCTTCCCGCAGCCGTTGGGGCCGACGATCCCCGTCACGCCCCCCCGGAAGGACAGTTCCTGCTTATCGCAGAACGACTTGAAGCCGACGATCTCTACCGAATCGAGGCGCATGGCGGACCCCTAGATATTGTGAGCTACGCGGAATCTAGCACAAGGTAAAGGGGTGAGACAATTATTTCTGAGGGCCGGGGCGAGGTTGATAGGCCTATGTGACCGCTATTCAGTGGGTTGGGGCAATCGTCACTGGCACTGGATCCGGAAGACATGCCGGATCACGTCGGAGTAGCCGTGGGTGGCGTCGGTGACGGTGTAGGTTTTCTCGTATTCGCCGCACGGCACGCCGGCGGCGTTGATCGTCTCTTCGACGTCGAACCCGCCGCCCGGCGGGAGAGACCCCTGGCCCGGAGCCCCCAGCGTGACCAGCAGCTCGGGCCCCTCTGCGCTTTCCTCCGGCGGGAGGATCCGATACTCGATGTTACGCGGCGCAGTGGCGGGCGCCTCGATCGTGCGCCTCGTGATGGGATTCGAGAGCGGTCCGCCCAAGGGGCCCTCGTGCACCACCGTATCGGTCGGGCTGACGGCCAGCTCGTAGACCGGGATGTTCTGCGCGAAATCGGCGACGGAGTCGTTCGTCGTCGCGGCGCCGTTCACGTGGATCACCCGCCAGCAGCCTTCCGGCGTCAGGGAATACCGCGCCGAGACCACCGTGCGGACCACGGTCTCGACGACAGCCGCGTCGCGGTTGTAGATCATGGCGCCGGAGCTCCACTGCAGCGGGTGGAGGTTCTCGAGCCTCGGGCCGGTGGCGTCGGGCGACCCATACCCGGCCAGCCGTCCCGCGAGGTCGATCTTGGTGGCGAGCCGGTCGGGGTGCGAGATGACGGTCATGCGGTCCTGGTGCGTCGCGTCGGCCTGGCCCTGTCCGCTGCGGCGCACGCGTGGGAAGCGATTCCCGGCGTTGCGGTCCAGCCGGAGCAGGAGGAAATCCCTGGGCGGCGTCGCCGCCCCGTCCAGGCCGTCCGCCACCACCTCGGTCACCGAGTAGACGTCGGAGGCGGGGACGCGCTCGAAGTTCGGCGGGTTGCACCGGCCGTTCGCCAGGCGATAGCGCAGGCCGAAGATCGCGTAGAGGGAAGGCGTCGCGCCGTTGGTGCTGCCGTGCCAGGCCGTGAGCACCAAGTCGGGACCGACCTGCACCGCCGAGCGGAACGGCAGACCGAAGACCATCTTCTCGCCGTAGAAGCGCGAGTCGGGGCACAGCGGCAGGGAGCCCGCCGCCACCGTGTAGGTCTCGGTGGTGAGCCGGTAGGTGTTGTCCCCGTTCCGCGAGACGGCGCCCGCGTCGACGAGCGCCACCTCGCTCTCCAGCAGCTGCGCGAGGTCGGAGTCCAGCTCTCCGCAGGCCTCGACCATGTTCTTGATGGATCCGGTCGGCTGGGCCCAGGCGGGAAGGACCGGCAGCAGGAGGAGCCCGGCCAGCGTCGTCGTGATGCGCAGCCGGCTCATCATCGCCAACACCCTACCCTACGCCAATCCGGAGACGATTTCTTGTGACTGGGATCAGGAGGCCAGGCGTGGCGGCCGCCTAGCCCTTGGCGAAGAGGCTCGCGAACTGCTCGTCGGTGAGGCCGAACTGGCCCGCCATCTGCCGCTCGATGGCGGTGGCCAGGTTCAGAGGCCGGCGCGGTGCGGGCGGATGGGGATTGGACCAGGCGAGACGGAGGTAGGCCGGGAAACGGGAGCCGCCCTCGGCCTGTCCGTCTTCCATGCCTTCCATCGTCGATAACCGTAGCAGCATCAGGCGACAGGCGAGGTCCATTCCCTTGACCCTGCGGAGCCGCGGGCCTACGATCCGGTCCGTACCCCAGGAGTTCCAGTGCGGGTGGAGGAGGCGCCATGAAGCGGTTTGTGTGGCTGCTGATCTTCGCGCTGGCCGCGCCGGCTGGAGCGGCCGACAAGAAGGACGACAAGAAGGACAAGAAGAAGGCCGAGGCCGTCACCCCGGATGCCTTGGTGCAGCAGGCCGAGCAGAAAGCGGCCGCCGGGGACGTGGACGGCGCCGCCGATCTCTACCGGCAGGCCGCGGGCCTCCCGGGCTCCACCGGCGACCCGCTGCTGCGCCTGGGCCGGCTGTACGAGTCGAAGGCGCGCCTGGACGACGCGATGGACGCGTACAAGAACGCGGCGGCGACGCTCAGCGGGCCGGCGAAGGGCGAGGCCCTGGGACGCCTGGCGGCGCTGCAGGAAACGCGCGGCATCGCCGAGGCCGCCGCCACGGCCGACGCCGCGGTCGCCGCGGACCCCGCGGGGGCGTGGCCGAGCATCGCGCTGTCGCGGGCGCGCGCCCGCGCGGGGAAGGGCGACGAGGCGGCCGAGCTGGCCGCCAAGGCCGAGGCTGCCGGCGGGGGAGCCGGCGCATCGGCCGCAAAGGGATACGCGCAGGAGGCGCGCGGCGACCTCGCCGCGGCCGAGGCCGCTTATCGGGCCGCGGTGGCCGCCGACGCCGGCAGCGTTCCCGCCGTGGTGGGGCTGGCCCGCGTGCTGCGCAAGACGGACCGCGCCGCCGAGGCCGCACCCATGCTGCAGAAGGTCATCGAGGCGGCGCCGGGCGCCGTCGACGCCTACAAGGAATCGGCCCGCGTGAAGATCGCGATGAACCGGGCCGCGGATGCCGTGGCCGACGCGGCCACTGCGGCGGCGCTGGCCGAGAACGACCCCGAGGCCCAGAAGCTCGTCCGCGAGGTCACGGTGGCGACGGCTCTGGACAACGTGGCCCGGGGCCAGGCGGAGCTGGCCGTCCAGGACCTGACCCAGTTGCGCGACAAGGAGCCGGAGCAGGCGGAGGTCCGCATAGGCCTGGCCCGGGCGCTGATCGCGCAGCGCAAGGCCGACGCCGCTCTCGCGGAGCTGCAGAAGGCGGTGGAGCTCGACCCCGCCTCGGCGGAGGCCCAGTACCGGCTGGGCTACGTGCGGCACGTCATGAAGCAGGACGCCGCGGGCGCGCTCGGGCCCTACGAGAAGGCGGTGGCCGCCGATCCCGCCAACCTGGAGTACCGGACCGGGCTCGGCGCGACGCTGTCGGACCTCAAGCAGTACGACCGCGCGGTGACCGAGCTGACGAAGGTCACGCAGGCGCCCGGCTACAACCACGCGGAGGGCTGGATCTATCTCGGGGCCGCGCACCTGGGGGCCAAGCGGTACAAGGACGCCATCGCCGCCCTCGACAAGGCCGCCGCCGCGGCGCCGGACAACGCGCAGGCCGAGGCCTACCTGGCCTGGAGCTACTTCGGCCTGAAGGACGCCCCGAGCTTCAAGAAGCACGCCGGCAAGGCCAAGGCGCTGGGGCACAAGGAGCCCACGCTGCTGCAGTACCTCACGCGCGTGGAGGCCGGGGAGGACATCAAGTGAGGCTGGGCCTCCCGCGGCTCCGGTCCCTGCTGGCGACGGCGCTGCTGCCGCTGATGCTCGTCGGGTGCAAGAAATCCAAGGACGAGCCCAAGACCATCGGCGACCAGATGCGCGACGTCGAGGTCGACACCCAGGTCATGCGCGATGCCCAGGCGGCGGTCAACGAAGTGATCCGCGCCTCGAGCGACTGCGAGCTGGCCAAGCCCGCGATCGCCGCCGCCAACATGAAGCTCGACGAGGCCGCCCGGAACATCCGCACCGCCGCCGGCAACAACAGCCTCGCCACCATGCGCAAGCAGGTGCAGACCGCGCAGGACCTTTGCCCGTGAGGGACGCCTAGGCCGTGGCGCCGGACTACCGCTTCGAGAACGACCTCTCGCTGGCCGCGACCATCCCCGCGGCCTGGTATCGCGACCCCGCGGTGCTCCAGATCGAGCACGACCGCGTCTTCGCCCGCACCTGGCAGCTCGTAGGCCACGCGGACCAGGTGCGCCTGCCCGGCGATTACTTCACCTGCACGGTGGCCGACGAGCCGATCGTGGTCTGCCGTGGCGAGGACGGCGCCGTGCGCGCCTTTTCATCGGTGTGCCGGCACCGCGGGGGACCGGTGGCGCAGGGGGTGGGGCATCGCAAGTCGCTCCAGTGCGCCTACCACGGCTGGACCTACGCGCTCGACGGGCGCCTCCTGACCACCCCCGAGTTCGACGGGGTGCAGCGCTTCGACAAGGCGCAAGTCTGCCTGCCCCAGTTCCGCACCGAGAGCTGGGGGCCGTTCGTCTTCGTCAACCTGGATCCCGCGGCCCCGGCCCTGGCAGACATCGTCGGGTCCCTACCCGACGAGACCCGCCGCCTGCCCCTCGACCACATGAGCCTCTACAAGCGCGTCGACTACGAGGTCGGGTGCAACTGGAAGGTCTACGTCGACAACTTCCTCGAGGGATACCACATCCCGATGGTGCACCCCGGGCTGTTCCGCGAGCTGGACTACGCCGCCTACCGCGTGGAGACCCGGCCCTTCCACTCCCGGCAGCACGCCCCCATCCGGCAGCGCGTGGAGGAATCGCTCTACCACCGCAACCTGGAGCCGCACGAGCAGCCGGAGGCGCTGTACTACTGGGTCTTCCCCAACGTCATGCTCAACCTCTACCCGGACAACCTCCAGGTCAACGTGATCCTCCCTCTCTCCGCGGAGCGCACCATCACCCGCTTCGAGTGGTTCGTGCTCGACCCGGAGAGCCCGGGGGTGGCGGAGGAGTTCGCCAAGAGCTTCGCCTTCAGCGACCAGGTCCAGAAGGAGGACATCGCGATCTGCGAGGCCGTGCAGAAGAACCTGCGCTCGCGCACCTATGACCAGGGCCGGTACTCCGTCCTGCGGGAGAACGGAGTCCATCACTTCCACGGGCTGCTGGCCCGATTCCTGGGCGCATCGTGAACGGGGACCGCTAGCGGGAGGTCGCGGACCGCATGAGCGCGGCGTGGACGGCGAAGGCCACCGCGAAGCCGACGAACCAGGCGTAATCGTAGAGCGGCTTCAAGGGCGGGAAGACCAGGCCGCCCCACGCGAAGGCGCAGCCCAGGATCGTCGCCGCCACGGCACTGGGATTCCAGCCGCCTTTGTAGCGATAGGCGCCGTCCGGCAGGTACAGGTCTTCCAGGCGCAAGGTCTTGCGGCGCACGATCCAGTAATCGGCGATCAGGACGCCGGCGATGGACCCCAGGCCGCCCGAGTACCCGAGCAGCCACGTGAAGATGTAGCCCGACGCGTCGGCCAGCAGCTTCCACGGCTGCATGACCAGCCCCAGGATTCCCGTGATGAGGCCGCCGGTGCTGAAGCGGATGAGGCGCGGGAAGGCGTTGGCGAAGTCGTTGGCCGGGGAGACCACGTTGGCCGCGATGTTGACGGCCAGCGTGGCCACAACCGCCGTGAACATCGACACCGCCACCACCACCGGGCTCGTGAACTTCCCGACCAGCTTGACGGGATCCCAGATGGCCTGGCCGTAGATGATCACGGTGGCGCTCGTGATCATCACGCCCATGGCCGCGAAGACGGACATGGTGGTGGGCAGGGCCACGATCTGCCCGAAGGCCTGCTCGCGCTGGCTGCGGCCGAAGCGGGTGAAATCCGGCATGTTGAGCGACAGCGTCGCCCAGTAGCCGATCATCGCAGTGAGCGACGGGATGAACACCTTCATGAAGTCGGGGAAGGAGTCGAGCTTGCCGGGCTGGCTGAGCAGGGGGCCCAGGCCGTTGGCCTTGTTCACCGCCCACACCAGGAGCACCGCGGTCATCACCAGCACGAAAGGCGCGGCCCAGTTCTCGACCATCCGCAGCAGGTCCATGCCCCTGTAGATGATGAAGATGTTGATCCCCCAGAAAAGCAGGAACGAGAGCCATTCGGTGGTGGTATGGCCGCCGAAGCCCGCGCCCAGCAGCGTGGGCCATACGCGGTACAAGCTGGTGAACAGCGTGTGCAGCGCCTCGCCGCCGATCCAGGACTGGATGCCGAACCAGCCGCAGGCCACCAGCGCCCGCATCAGCGCCGGCATGTTGGAGCCGATGGTTCCGTAGGCCGCCCGGGCGAAGACCGGGAACGGTATGCCGTACTTCGTGCCCGGGTGCGAGTTCAGGAGGATGGGGATGAGCACGATCACGTTGCCAAGGAGGATCGTGATGAGCGCCTGCCACCAGTTCATGCCGGTGGCCATGAGGCCCGACGCCAGCATGTAGGTCGGGATGCAGTGGGCCATGCTGATCCACAGCGCCGCGTAGTTGTAGGTCGTCCACTTGCGGGCGCTGACGGGGACGGGGGCCAGGTCGTGGTTGTAGAGCGGGCTCCTCTCGATGCGCGAGGTGTCGACGAGTTCGACGCGCCCGTCGGCGTGGTGGCGCTCGTTCCCGGTGACGACCGCCGCCGGCACCGTTGACGTCATCGCGGGCGCGACGCCATCCCCTTCATCGCAAAGCCGTCATCCGATGAGCGGCCGGCCCGGCTGCCGCTTCACGAACTGCCCGCGGCCCTTCACGCCCTTGAACTGGCCGTGGTCCACGATCACCTCGCCCCGCGAGAGGACCATGGCCGGGCCGCCCTTGACCTTCCGCCCCTCGTACGGGTTGTAGTCCACCTTCATGTGGAGGCCCTTGGCGGAGAGCGTCGTCTCCTTCTCGGGGTCGAACAGGATCAGGTCGCCGTCCGAGCCCACCGCGATCGTGCCCTTGCGTGGCCACAGGCCGAACATCTTGGCGGGGTTGGTGGAGACGATCTCCACGAAGCGGTGCATGTCGATCTTGCCCGTGCGCACGCCCCCGTCCCACACGAGCATCAGCCGCGTCTCGATCCCGGGCGCGCCGTTCGGGATCTTCGAGAAGTCGTCCTTGCCCATCTGCTTCTGCGGGGGCTCGTTCATGCAGAACGGGCAGTGGTCCGTGGACACCACCTGGAGGTCGTTCTTGGCCAGGCCCTTCCATAGCGCTTCCTGGTTCCACTTCTCGCGCAGCGGCGGCGACATCACGTACTTGGCG
>Ga0068859_100004364_pt1 | contig 14430 bp, 9 predicted proteins | sample KBSSwiS22_FD_66585 | JGI IMG/M metagenome (GOLD analysis project Ga0068859, IMG submission 66585) | Switchgrass rhizosphere microbial communities from Kellogg Biological Station, Michigan, USA - KBS Switchgrass S2-2 | ecosystem: Host-associated > Plants > Roots > Rhizosphere > Soil ...
AGAAGCTGGCTAGACGGCAAGTCGGAGACTTGCCGCGCATCGGCGTGGCAGAGCCAGTACTGGAGTAACTTCGATTGCCCCGGAGAAATCGTACTCTCTTCAGATTTGCCGCACGTCGGCATGGCAGATCCGACGCGAAAGGAACTTCTTTGGCTGACTCACGGATTTGACGCGCATCAACCGGCCCTTCAAATGCCGAACGATCAAATTGCGGCCACCTTCACTCCCGCCCACCTCGCTCCTCAATCAATTTCATTGCCGGCTCGCTGACAAAAACGTCTGCATGAAACCGCCGGCCCCATGACATAGGAGTAACGTCGCGATACTCGTAAGCTTTTTCGACGTCATATTTGGGGCCATAACCGGGATGAAGTTGTTTCCGCAATGACGCGCGAATGTTTACGTCAGCGCCGTGATCCAGCAACAACCGCGTGAAGGGCGCCGTCTGAGCCTTCCGCCCATAATTCATCCAGAAGTTCGGCTGCGAAACAACCGTTCCAAACAGCGCCGTGTGTCCGCCGAATCCATCCGCATCGATGGCCGCCTTCGCATCGACGTCCATCCCCTGCTCTAAGAGCCAGCGCGCAATCTCGATTTCATCGTAGTCGGCGCAAAGGTGGAGCAGCGTCGTGCCCTTCAAAGGCGTGCCCTGCGTAGCGTTGATTTCGTCGTGGCAGCCCATCTCCGGGGGATAGATCTCTTCGTGAGTAAATGTCCGTTGCAGGAGCTTTGGATCGCGACGCAAATGTTTTTCAAGCAGATCAATGCGGCCGCGATGCAAAGCCATCACAGGTGTGTCAGGCAGTTCGAGTCCATGCGCGACGTACATCTCGAGGATCTCGTGTTTGGCTGAAGGATTACGGCCGTCGGTTTCCAAAACGATGTCAACGGGCGCGAGGCCCCGGCCTTGCCGGTCCCGAACCGGCACGCCGATCTTGAGCGCGAAGGCTGTGCCTGAGGTACTCAAGGTATAAGCGGGCCCGCCCAGAGCCCCCTCTGGCGGCAGCGGCGATCCCAGCAGTTGATACAACATCGCGGCGGTGCTGATCTTGCTCTGGAGCATCGCGCGATCCATGGCCTGTTCAAGATCCATCGCACCCAGCTTGTGCAGAAGCTTGATGATCTCGTCACGGCCAAGATTGGCAGCGTAACTTAATGGCGGCCCCCAATTATTATTGCGGATGCCGGCATTCTCATGCAGAAGTTGCGGGTTTTGCGCGATGATCCCGCGCACAGCTTCTACGTCGTCGTGCCAGATTGCGTCGATTAGCTTGCACGATTGCACCAGCCGGGCCCAGCTCGCCGCGCCGTAACTCCGGGCCAGCACCAGTTGCGCATCAGCCAGCTGCGCATCCTCAGGGGAAACAATCTCAGGATGATGAGATTTGAATTCTTCTGACGCGAGCAGTTCCCCGGCCCGGTACCCACGTAATAAATCTTTGGCTTGATGTTTAAGTTGATCGAGATTGGGACGAACCGGAAGGTGACGATCTTGTCGCCGGTAGATAGACATAACGATCCTCCTTTAATCAAATGCCCGTTGTCCGCTTTTTGCGGGCGAAAGGAGATTCGTATTCGAACCTTCGTCGCTCAGAAAGAATCAGGTGGACTCAGTCCTGTCCGCGGACGGGTGGCGCCCTGAAAGCCGGGGTGAGACTAATCCTTCCGAAGCGTGGACGTCAAGATCACTGCACCTTAGGCAGTGCTCCAATTTGAAATTCTCTGCGCCACCTCGGCGTTCTCTGCGTCTCGGCGGTGAAGTGGACTGAACCTATTATCACCGCAGAGACGCTGAGGCCGCCGAGCACCCGCAGAGAAAACCTGAAATTAGGGCACTCCTCCGGCTTACATTTAACAACAATTTACATTTGCCCCGGGCCGGCCGATCACGATCAGCGGCCTCATGCTGTTATTATGTCCGGCACAAAAACAAGATCAGATGTTCCTGTTTCAAGGCAACATTTCCCAGTCCTTCCAGTCGCCGATTGTGCGCGTGCTTCTCGGCGCGATCGCGATAGCTCTGCTTTACGTTTTTTACAAAGAAGTCCGCAAGATCCCGGCAAAACTTTTCACGCTGATGATCACAGCATTCGTCGACATGATCGGCTTGCTGATGATCATTCCGCTAATGCCTTTTTATGTGAAAGAACTGGGCGGCACCGGCATCAACGTGCTCGGCTTTCATGTCGGGATCGGAACGATTTCCGGAGTCATTGTCGCCGCATTCACCGTCGCACAACTTTTGAGCGCGCCGATGTGGGGACGCTTTTCAGATCGCGTCGGACGCCGGCCCACACTTTTGATCGCGCTTGGCGCCGCCGGTATTTCGTATCTGGTCTTCGGCTTTGCCACTTCCCTTTGGGTTCTGTTTCTTTCGCGCATCGTGCAGGGCGCCGGCGGTGGAACTGTGGGAGTCATCCAGGCCTATGTTGCCGACTCCACCGATCCAAAGGATCGCGCGCGGGCGCTGGGATGGTTATCGGCGACCACGAATCTCGGCGTGGCCCTGGGTCCGGTGCTCGGCTCGTTAGCCATCGCCATCGGCAAGCGCGACATCATTCCCGGCCACGCTTCGCTCCAAATGGGTCACGCCGCGCCGGGGATTATGGCCGCCGCGCTGTGCGGTCTCAACATGATTTTTGCCTGGCGTTACTTGTCCGAATCGCGGGACGCAGAGGTGCACGCGGCCTCCGACGCACCACCACGAAAGTCGCGCCAGGCGGCCTGGTCCATCATTTCAAATTCCAGTGAGCCTTCGTCTCGATTGATCTGGATTTATGCGATCTCGATTGGCGCGTTTCAGGGAAGCTTCTCAGTGCTCGCGTTGTTTCTAAACGCGCGCTTCCAGGTGACCGAACTGACGATCGGTTACTTCTTCATGTACACCGGCGCAATTTCAGTATTCGCGCGCGTGTTGTTGCTCGGCCGAATGGTGGATTGGCTGGGCGAAGCCAAGCTCTCGCGGCTGGGGTTGGTTCTGCTCTCACTCGGCGTTGTCGGGATGCCGCTGTCAACCAATCTGGGGATGCTGGCAATTGCGGTCGCGCTGATTCCGCTGGGCACCGCGTTTACCTTTCCCTGTGTAACCGCGCTTCTGTCGCGCGTCATCAATCCGCGCGAACGAGGGCTCTACATGGGCATGCAACAGACTTACGGCGGTGTGGCTCGCATCATCGCGCCGTTGTTTTATGGCTGGGCATTCGATTCGCTCGGCGTCTCTTCACCTTATTACTTCTCATCGGCGATTATCGCCGCTACGATCCTTCTGGGATTCGGCCTCGATAAATACGCACGACCCGAGCTTCCCATCTCGGCCGCTGTTGCCGACGCCACAGAAATTTCCGAGCCCGAGGAAGTGCCGGCCCTGGCCAAAGAACAGAAAGCTTGACCCTCCTGAAGAGAACATTTTCATCCACAGATTACGCAGATTACGCAGATTAGAAAAAGATGACTGTTAGGTTGGGAGCTTCAGCGACTAACCTCTGTCCACGTAAACTTCCTTTTCCCATCAGTGTAATCTGCGTAATCTGCGGATGAATCTGCCTGCCACTTATTTGGATCGACATTCAGATCTATGTCTGCAACCTTTCTCTCGCTTCAACCACTTACTTTACGAAAAAAGTAAAGGGACTTACTTGTCAGGATGTTGAAGCAAAAATCCAAAGCCTCAGCTCGTCTTCTTTTCTTAATCTGCGCAGTCGCATGCGTATCAAAGCCTCTGTTCGCTCAGGCCAGCGGCGATCAGGCGATCACTCCTTTAAGCATTCTCGGTACTGTCACCGAACTCAAGGCTGACACACACGAGGTGGTCGTAACCACCGCCGCCGGCAGCAAGCTCACCGTGACGCTCAGCGACAGCACCGTGTTCATGCGCATCCCGCCCGGGGAAAAAACGAAAGACAAGTTCATCAGAATCACCGCTACTGATTTTGGGATCGGCGACAGCGTCTTCGCACGCGGCAGAATTTCTGAAGATCGAAAGACGATGCCCGCCCGCGAGTTCTATGTGATGAGCAAGGGCGAAATTGCCGATAAGCGCGATCGCGAACGAGAAGCCTGGCGCACTCGCGGCATTGCCGGGACCGTTACCGCGCTCAAGCCCGAGGCCAGCGAAATCACTATCGACGCGCGCACTGCCGAAGGACCTAAACCAATCGTGATCGCTGCCAACGCCGGAACCAAATACCGGCGCTACGCTCCGAACTCTGTGCGGTTCAGCGATGCGAAATCGGGTTCTTTCGCAGACCTGGTCGTTGGTGATCAGGTCCGCGCGCTGGGCACCAAAAGCTCAGATGGCGCCCGTTTCACCCCTGATGAAATCGTTTCCGGATCGTTTCAGACACTGACCGGGACCATCAGCGAGATCGACGCCGGCAAGGGCGAACTGAAGCTTTCCGATCAAGCGAGTCACCAATCACTCGCGGTGGTCGTCAAAAACGATTCCACCCTGCGGCGGCTCACGCCGGAATTGTTGGCCGCATTGACGCCCGCCAAACCGACGGATCCCAAAGCAGCGGCGCCGGCTGGATCCAGTCCCGCCAGGGCCAGCGGAGATCTGCAGGAGATGTTTGACCAGTTGCCGACCTTTACTCTGTCGGAACTTAAGGTTGGTGACGCGATTTTAGTTTCCAGCACCAAAAGCGGGGACGCGACGCGAGTTACCGCTATCGCCGTGGTGAGCGGCGTCGGCCCGCTCTTGCAGAGCGCTCAAGGCGACAGCCGCAAAGCAGTGGCCCTGGGAGCAATGAGTCTGGGCGGGCCGTAACGGAAGTTGTCTTTTTCGTAGCCCAGGGGTTTACCCCTGGGAATGAGGGGTGGATTTAGTTTTCAAAGCCCCATTAATGGGGCTTCAAATAGCGCCGCCTGCTGACCCCAGGCGTAAACGCCTGGGCTGGAGAAAAAGTCACAATGAAACCATGTCACTACCCGAGTTCTTTTTCTCAAAGATATTAATCATGAACAACAAAATTCTGATCGCATTCGTGGTTCTGTTGACGCTGTCTTCATCAACCATGGCCCAGCAACGAACCGGTTCGCTGAGTGGACAAGTGACCGATGAGCTGGGCGCTCTGGTGGTAGGCGCCACTGTCACCGTAATTTCATCGAACAACTCTGAGAAGAACGCGGTCACAAGTAACGAAGGAATTTACACCTTCAATTCGCTCGCCCCGGGCAGATACACCTTGAAGGTCGTATCCGCCGGTTTCAGCGACTACTCAAACAGCGAAGTTGAGGTCAAGACCGCTGCGCCCAACCGGCACGATGTCCATCTGGCAATCGCGGTCGCCAGAGAAGTCGTGACCGTGGACAACAGCCGCCGTCTGAATACCGATTCCGAAAACAACGCTGATGCGCTGGTGTTGAGAGGGGCAGACATCGATGTGCTGCCGGACGATCCTGACGCGCTGGCCGCGGCCGCTCAGGCGATGGCCGGACCCTCTGCCGGACCAAACGGAGCTCAGATCTTCATAGATGGTTTTACCGGCGGACGAATGCCGCCAAAAGAATCGATTCGGGAAGTGCGGGTCAACCAGAATCCTTTTAATGCAGAAAACAGCAATATCGGATTTGGGCGCATCGACATTCTGACTAAGCCGGGCATGGAGAAACTGAAGGTCAGCACCTTCTTCAATTTCGGCGACGAAAGTTTGAACTCGCGGAATCCGTTTGCCCTGCGACGCCAACCGTTCCAGATTCGTTACTATGGTGGCAGCATTAGCGGACCAGTGATCGCCAGGAAGTCTTCCTTCTTCGTCGATTTTCAAAGGCGCCGGATCGATGACAACGCGATCATCAATGCGACTGTGCTCACGCCTTCGCTCGAACCGTTTCCCTTCCGCCTTGGAGTCCCGGTGCCGAATGAAAACTACTCGCTCAGCCCGCGTTTCGACTACCAGTTGGGCACCAACCATACTTTGGTCCTGCGCTATTCATATTCGAGTTTTAAAGCAGAGAATCTTGGCGCGTCGGACTTTTCTTTGCCGAGCCGCGCGTTTGATCGCGCCACGACCGAACAGACTTTCCAGGTTACTGAAACTGCAATCCTGAGTCCAAAGATGCTGAACGAGACCCGGTTTCAATACATCAGAAATCGAAACCGGCAGAAAGGCAGCGCCGTGCCGACCGTAGTCGTGCAGGAGTCGTTCATTCAGGGCGGTTCGCAAATCGGCCTGGCCCACAATGAACAGGACTCCTGGGAATTACAGAACTATTCGACGCGCACCTCCGGAACCCACGTCCTGCGGTTCGGTGGACGCTTGCGTCAGGTGCGGCTCAACGATTTCTCGCCAACTAATTTCGGCGGCACATTTACCTTCTCGGGAGGGTTCGCACCGCTCTTGAATGGAAACAACGAGATAGTCAACGATAACAGCGGCAATCCAGTCCAGATTTCCATCACCAGCCTCGAGCGCTATCGCCGTACGCTCCTGTTCCAGGGACGTGCCGACTTGCGAGCTCTCGGCGGCGGCGCGACCCAATTTTCGATTGCCGGCGGGAATCCCGAAGCCGGGGTAACGCAAACCGAACTCGGTTTTTTTGTGCAGGACGAATGGCGCATCCGGCCGAACCTGACTTTCACTGCGGGCCTGCGCTACGAGTACCAGACCAATATCAGCAGCACGATTAACTTCGCGCCAAGGCTTTTCTTTGCCTGGGCGCCGGGAGGCACAAACGTCGGCTCAGGTCCGGGCGCGCCATCGAACTCTTCGCAACCAAAGCTGGTCATTCGCGGCGGCATCGGCGTTTTCTACGACCGTCTCGGTGAACGAGCAACCTTGCTCGCAAATCGCTTCAACGGAGAGACGCAAAATGATTATCGCGTGGCCAACCCGGCCGTGCTCGATCTGTCCACGTTCGCCCTGGACGGCACAGTCACGAACGTTCCTTCGGCTGACCTTCTCGGTGCATTCTCGGCTCCGCAAATTGTCCGGCAAATCGCGCCGGATTTTCGCGCCCCGATGTTCGTCATGACGGCCATCAACATCGAACGCCAGCTCCCATACAAATTTACCCTCTACCTGGTCGGCTTTAATTATCGAGGCAAACATCTGCTCAGGCTGCGCAACATTAACGCGCCACTTCCGGGCACTTACAACCCGGCCAATCCCGCCGGAGCGATCCGGCCCAACGGCAACATCGGCGATATTTATTATTACGAGTCGGCGGCCCGCTTTAATGACTATCGAATGTTCGGCGGATTGCGACGGCAGATGAGCAAAGGTTTTTCGCTGTTTGTAAATTTCGGAACCGGCAGCGGCAAGACCGACACCGATTGTATCTTTGCCTCAATCGGCAATTGCTTCCCGGCAAATTCTTATAACGCTAGCAGTGAATACTCGCGCGTCGGATTCATTCCGAGCTTCAACTTTTTCACCGGCGGCACGATCATTCTGCCGAAGCTAAAAATTAATTTGAATCCTTTCATAGTCATATCGAGCGGTCGTCCTTTTAATATCGTCACCGGCCGCGACACCAACGGGGACGGCCTGTTCACTGAACGACCGGCATTCGCTACGGCGCAGACCGATCTGGCCGATCTGAAGCGCACAAAGTACGGCGACTTCGATTTGAATCCAGGGCCGGGCCAGGCGCTAATCCCAAGAAATTATGGAATTGGACCCAGTTTCTTCTCGGTAAATATAGGTATCAGCCGGGCGCTTGCATTCGGTGAAGTACCGTCTGCGGCTAACCTCGGCCCAGCACAACCTGCGGGCAACAAACCGGCGGCCGCAGCCGCAGCCAAGCCTGACGGCAGTAAAGCCGGTGGGCCGGCTAAGGCGAACACCCCTCCGGCGGCCGAGAAGCGTTACACGCTTACTTTCTCAGTCAACATTCAGAATCTTCTGAACCATACCAACCTGAATCAGCCGGTTGGGAACTTGAGTTCGCCCCAATTTGGTCTATCGACAGCCACAAACGGAAGTTTTGGTTTTGGACCGAGCGGCAGTTCAGCGGCCGGTAATCGGAAGATACAGGGACAGATTCGGTTTTCGTTTTAGGAAAGGGAGCGACCTTTACGTAGCCCAGGCGTTTATGCCTGGGAATGAAAGAGCGGTTACTTTCAAAAGCCCCAAGGTTGCCCCAAAGGGGCTCCGTCCTCCAGCCCAGGGTTGCCGCTTTGGGCGAGTTGGAAACGGTTCTCAACCGCAACGCGGTTGCGCAATTGAGGGTAGAAATGCTGCACACATGCGCAACCGCGTTGCGGTTGAACGACAAATCGCTGGCGTACCCAGGGTAGCCGAAGCGGCAACCCTGGGCTGGAGGACATAGCCCCTTCGGGGCATAGACGAAATCTTCGTACAGAAACAAGCCCCGATTCTGACTTTGCTACCCTCAATTTGTCGTACTCGTTGAGCTCTGGTTCCAAACCGGGGGTCTCACACCCAACAAGTGCCGCACGAAGAAATCGTATCGTTTGTGATCGCCGTACGCAGCGTACTGATCGCCACGAGCGGCGCCGTGATTTGCCCCGGGCACCACGAGCAAATCAAAATCCTTGTTGTGCTTTATTAATTGACGCACAACCTGCATCGTCGACGACGGATCGACATTCGTATCCATCTCTCCGACTATCAGCAGGAGATTTCCCTGCAAGCGATAAGCATTGTCCACGTTCGACGACGCCGAATACTGTGGGCCGATCGGCCAGCCCATCCATTGCTCGTTCCACCAGATCTTGTCCATCCGATTGTCGTGACAACCGGCGTACGAAACTGCGGCCTTGTAAAACTCCGGATGAAACAGCAAACCACCCAGTGAATTCTGGCCGCCGGCTGAACCGCCGTAGATGCCGACACGCGTAGTGTCATACCACGGATATTTCGCGGCCACCGCTTTGTGCCAGAGAATTCGATCCGCAAAGCCGGCGTCGCCCAGGTTCTTCCAGGCCACATCGTGAAAAGCCTTCGAACGATTGGAAGTGCCCATGCCGTCGATTTGAACGACAATAAAGCCAATGTCGGCCTGGGCCATCATCGACGAAAAGGTCAGAAACGATTTCGGCACGAATGAGCCCTGCGGCCCGGCGTAGATGTTTTCGATCACCGGATACGTTCTTGACGCGTCAAAGTTGGACGGACGGACGATGATGCCCCAAATGTCGGTCTTACCGTCGCGGCCTTTGGCGGTGAAAACTTCCGGGGCGCGCCAGGTCGTCTTCGCCAGTTCACCGATATCGCCTTTTTCGACAGTTGCTACCGAGTTTTCTGCCGTCTTTCGCAATTCCAAAACCGGCGCCGAATCCAAACGCGAATAATTGTCGACAAAGAATTGTCCATCCGACGAATACGCGCCGTTGTGATTAGCCTCAGCTTCGGTCAGTCGAGTCATTCCCGAGCCATCGAAATTGATTCGATAGTAGTAGGCAAAGTAGGGATCTTTACCGGGATACATCCCACCTGCGCTGAACCATATCTGTCGCTTCGCTTCATCGACCCGCTGCACGCCGCGCACCACCCAATCGCCTCTGGTGATCTGGTTCTTAACTGCGCCACTCGCGCCGTCGTAGAGATAGAGATGACTCCAGCCATCGCGCTCAGACATCCAGATTACTTCTTTGCCGTCGGTGACGTCGTAGCGGTAACGCCGCCCGGCATCCGCGAGATTGCCATTGGCGGGCCGGTAACTGAAAAACGTTTTGGGCTCGTCAGAGATCAGGGCGCGGGCCTTGCCCGTGGCTCCGTCGACTTCGATAACGCGATAAATCTGATGACCTCGCTGGTTGTATTCAAAAAAGAACGCGCGGCTGTCTTTGCGCCACGCCGGATCCGTTAACTCGTAGGGATTGGGAAAGAGCGAGTTATCGACATTGATCTGCTTTTTCGACGAGACATCAAAAAGGACCGGCTGCTCGAGGTCCAGCACGTCGCCCGGTTTGGCATAAACGATTGCTGAGAACTTTGGCTGGACCTGATCTTCGGGCGAGGATTCGATGTAATGAACCTCGCGTTTGTAACCGGGCCTAATCCGATAGACGGCGAGCTTGGTGGAATCAGGCGACCAGGTAAGCGAACGCCCTTCGTAGTAGTTTCCTTCCGATCCGTCAGTGCTGAAAATTAATGGCTCTCGCGATCCGGTCGCACGAATCATGAGGTTGTAGTTGTTGATCGAGGCCTCCCATTTGCCGTCCGGCGAAGCTACCGGACCTTGTGGGCGGGTGCGCGCAGGAGGATCAACCTTAGTGCAGGTTGATTCAGCCACCACGCAACGCACCGCCGTGCCATCGACCGTCGCAAAGAAGGTGGCCGCAGTGTTGTCGAACCTGAGAGCCGCCAACTGCAGATCGTTCGCCTTCAAAGTCGTCGAGCCCAGCAACTTCGCGAGCGCGGCGGCAATCTTCGCGTGATCGAAGGCAGAGCGTTTCTGCATGGTGTCAGCGTCGAACACCAGGTACTCATAGGCGCCCTTTGAAAGTTTGCGATACCAGAACCGATGCGTGTTCCCGATCCAGGTCGCCTGCCCGGCGATGTCGATCGCGGCCGCTTCGTATTTTGCTTTGAGGCCGTTGGCGCGTTCGTAATCAGCCGCGGTGCCCTGGGCAAACGCCATCAGCGGCACCATCGCGATTGAGAGCAGCAGAACAATCCACATAAGGGTTCCCGATTTTCTCTGGTTCATGAGTTCACCTCGTTGGTGTTAGTTCAGATCAGACTGCGCCTCAACACGCGCCAAGCTGGTTTCGGAAAAAGCAGGCGCATTCTATCTTAGACGGGTGGCTACCCTGCAAAATTTTTCAGGTCACCGTGGGGACCCAATTCATCGGAGGTTTTCTCTAGCCCAGGCGTTTACGCCTGGGTAAGCAACAGGCCGCGTTACTAAAGCCCCACTAATGGGGCTTTTGAGATTACCGCTCTTCGTTCCCCAGGCGTAAACGCCTGGGCTACGAAAAATTCACTTCAAAATTGGGACATTACGCCGAGGTAGAATGAGGTTTTCACGGAAGCAACTTCGCCGCCTCCAGCACCTGTTCAGGCCGCGCGCGCACCCAGTAATTCTCTGTCAGCATTCGCCAACGGACGATACCTGATGAATCAATTAAAAACTCGGCGGGACGGGCGATGTCGCGGCCACCTTCTCCCTGGCCTTTGTGAACCAGATCATATTTTGTAATCGCCTGAAGATTGGGATCGGAGAGAAAAGTAAAAGTGTAACCGGCCTTCTGACAGAGATCGCGTGACGCTTCCGGACTGTCGACGCTGATGGCGACCGGGCGAATTCCGACTTCATTGAACTTTGCCAGGTTCTGCTGAATGCTCCGCAACTCGGAGTTGCATGACGGTCACCAGTAGCCGCGATAGAAAATGAGCAGGGCGCCCTTCGCGGGCTTGCCGTTGATTGGCTGAGACAGAAGCTCCGTGAGCGCGACGGTCTTGTTCGTCGTGTCGGTGAGCGAAAAGTCCGGCGCTTTCTGCGCCACCTGCGGCGCCCCGGTCGATGGCGGCAGCCATCTTGAAGCGACAAACGCCACAAAGAGAAACATGACGATTATCAAAACACTCAGCGTCGCTACGGCCGAGGCAACAATCTTCGACAGGCGCCGCCGACCCGGAGCAAAGGCCCGGCGAATTCCCATGAACACCAACAGCGCGGCCACCACGAACAGAATCAGATTGGCCCAGGGGAAATCGCGTGTGCTGGCCCAGTTGACGAAGACGAGCGGGTAACTGAGAAAAGCCACCACACTCAAAAGAAAACCTAACCACAGCTGCCAATTAATTCTTTTCATTGCCCACCCTCCTTTTGGAGTGCGGCGACTCGTCGCCGCTTTTGCCTTTGCAACGGCGCAACTATTGAAATTAGTACCGAATCTGACGTGCGGCCAAAGCGGCGACAAGTCGCCGCACTCCAAATTAGGTCACTGATGCATGACTGGCTCTGCTCGCCGTAACACGACCGTAATCCGGATGCTGAAAGACGATGCGGCCCGCCACAATCGTGGCCGCGACTCCGCCACGAAATGTATACCCGTTAAAAGGCGTGTTCCGGCTCTTTGATTTTGAACGCGAGACGTCAAAGCTCCAGGTCATTTCCGGATCGATAATCGTGACATCGGCATGAGCATTTGCTTTAAATGTCCCGCGGCCTTCCAACTGAAGAATTCGCGCCGGATTGGTCGCGCACAGTTCGACCAGACGCTCCAGCGAAATGACGCCTTCGCTCACCAGTCGCTCCATCGCCAACCCAACACTGGTTTCCAAGCCGACGATTCCGAACGGCGCCTGATCGTATTCGAGTTCTTTCTCGTCCAGATGATGAGGTGCATGATCACTCGCGATCGCATCAACCGTTCCGTCGGTCAAGCCTGCCAGAATTGCTTCCAGGTGATCGCGGCTGCGCAAGGGCGGACTCATCTTGGTGTTCGTATCATAGTTCTGCACCGCCTCATCGGTGAGTGTCCAGTGATGAGGCGCAACTTCACAGGTTACCGGCAAGCCTTTGTCTTTGGCGCGACGGACCGCTGCGATTGCTCCGCGCGTGGAAAGATGGGCCAGATGCAAACGCGCGCCGGTCAATTCGGCGAGTAAACAATTTCGCTCGGCGTCGACTTCCTCGGCCGCCGCCGGCATGCCGCGCATTCCCAGAACCAGAGACCAGTGGCCTTCGTGCATCACCCCGCCGCGGGCGAGCGTTTTGTCTTCGCAGTGATCGATCACCGGCAGATCGAATCCGCGCGCGTACTCCATCGCGCGCCGCATCATTCCGGCTGACGGGACCGGACGGCCGTCATCTGAAACGGCCACGATGCCGGCATCCTTCATCTCACCCATCTCTGCGAGTTCTGACCCGTCGGAATTCTTGGTGATCGCGCCGATTGGAAACACATTGGCCAGGCCCGCGCGTTGGGCCTGTTCGATCACAAAGCGCGTGACTGCGCCGTTGTCATTAATTGGATTCGTGTTCGGCATCGCGCAAACAGTGGTGAATCCGCCGGCCACCGCGGCGGCGGCGCCGCTGGCAATCGTCTCTTTGTATTCCTGGCCGGGCTCGCGCAGGTGCACGTGCATATCGATGAACCCGGGCGCCACTACTAATCCGGTGGCGTCAAAAATTTCGATGCCTTCGGGCACGGGATCGCTGTGACTCGACAACCCGATGACGCGGCCGTCTTCGAGCAGGAGGCTCTTGCCGGCGTTAATTCCCTGGGAAGGATCGATGATGTAGCCGTTTTGAATCAGTAGACGCATTAATTTAGTTTCGAGTTCCGCGTTTCGGGTTTCGAGTTCGGCCGCGGACTCCCCCGGTGGCTCGTGAGTCCGAGACGTTCGCGCCGTTGCCTTTCCTGGGGACTTCCAGTTCGTGACCCACACCGGCGAGCAAGTACAGCACGGCCATGCGCACCGCCACCCCGTTGGTTACCTGATCGAGAATCAACGAACGTCCGCCATCGGCAATTTCCGACGAGACTTCGATGCCACGATTCATCGGACCGGGATGCATGACGATGGCGTCCGGGGCGGCCAAACTCAGGTGGTTAAGATGCAGGCCATAGTGCACGGCGTATTCGCGCATCGATGGAAAGAAAGCATCCGTCTGGCGCTCACGCTGAACCCGCAGAATCATCACCACGTCGGCATCGACCACGGCGTCTTCAATCCGGCGTTCCAGTTGCACGCCCTGCTCAATCAATCCGGCAAACTCAGGCGGAACCAGTGTGCCCGGGCCCGCGACACTAACCGTCGCGCCGAGTTTCGCCAGCAGATAAATATTCGATCGGGCGACCCGCGAATGCAAAATGTCACCGATGATCGCGACTTTCAGCCCATCAAAACTATGCTTGTGTTCGCGAATTGTCAGCGCATCCAGCAGAGCCTGCGTCGGGTGTTCGTGCGCCCCATCGCCGGCGTTCACAATCGCGGCGTCGCACACGCGGGCCAGATGATAAGGCGCACCGGCGGATGAATGGCGAATCACGATACAGTCAGGCGCCATGGCCTGAAGGTTACGCGCCGTATCGAGGAGCGTTTCGCCTTTCGACACACTGGAAGTCGAGACGCTGATGTTTATGGCGTCGGCCGAAAGACGTTTGGCAGCTATTTCAAATGAAGTGCGAGTGCGAGTTGAAGGCTCAAAGAAAAGATTGATGACCGTGCGGCCGCGCAAGGCGGGAACTTTCTTGATCTCACGTTTCGACACATCGCGAAACGTTTCCGCCGTATCAAGCAAATGAATGATCTGATCGGCAGATAATTCTCGGATACCGAGAAGATGTTTCAACTTAAATCCGTTGCCCAATGAATCTCTCATCCGGTCTTTGGACTTTGGTCTTTGGTCTTTGATCGGTTATTCATCGCGCCTTCGTGGCCAGGAAACAAAGTCCAAAGATCAAAGCCCAAAGACCTTCTTCTTACAATAAAAAAGCGGCCACCGGGGGCCGCTTCACGCTGCAGCTTCTGCTGCGGGTCGTTCGACGATGACGACGCCCTCTTCCTC
>Ga0068859_100004367_pt1 | contig 14421 bp, 13 predicted proteins | sample KBSSwiS22_FD_66585 | JGI IMG/M metagenome (GOLD analysis project Ga0068859, IMG submission 66585) | Switchgrass rhizosphere microbial communities from Kellogg Biological Station, Michigan, USA - KBS Switchgrass S2-2 | ecosystem: Host-associated > Plants > Roots > Rhizosphere > Soil ...
ACGGGATGTGCCAATTCATCGGGGACCTCCGAGCTCGTGACGATGGGGGAGGGGTCAGCACCCACGTTGGATCGAAGCCGCCCCCCGATCGTTGCCTCGAAAATCCTGGTCCGGACCCGGAAGTCTGAGGCAAGATGGAAGCCTCCCCGGCAAAGCCTACCAGCCCCACCGGCTGGTACCGGGACTCGCCATCCCCGGCGAGGTCCTCCGCTCACCCTCTGGGCGATTCCAGGAGGTGCACCATGAAACGGCTCCCTTACCCCGTCGCCGCTATTCTGCTCCTCGTTTCATCACTTGCGCACGCCGGAGGTGACCCGATGCGGCTCGTCGGATCGGTCGCGCCCATACCGGACGGCGTCTACTCGGGAGTCGTTGTGGACGAGGTCCGGGGTGTCGCCTACATGGGCAGCGCGTTCGCCGGAAACGGCGTCTCCGTGATCGACATGCGCGACCGGGCGCACCCGATCCTCGTGCAGATGTTGCCGATCCCCGGCGTGATCGACGCGAACAACCAGACCGAAGCATTCGACGTGGACCTCGTGGGCAGGTACCTGCTGGTCAGCTACCATCCGGTCTTCGGGCTGCAGGCCTTCAGGGGACTCGAGCTCTACGACATCTCGGCAGACCCGTTCCATCCCACGCTCCTCCGGACGATGCCCCTGCTCCCGTTCGAGAGCTCCCAGCTGGACCCGGAGGTCGAATCCGGGCGGCCTTACGCCTACTGCAATCGCGCCGGCCTCGCCGACGCGCAAGTGATGATCGTCAATGTCCTCACCGGTCAGGTGCTCTCGTCCTACTTCGGACCCGAGCCGAATCCGACTTCGCCCCCGTTCGAGCCATGGAATCACCCTCACGAGGCCATGGTGCAACGGCATCCGGGCAGCGGCCGAGTCCTGGACTATGTGGGCTACTGGGACAGCGGGCTCCGCATCATCGATGTGACCGACCCCGTTCATCCCGTCGAGGTGGGATCGTTCGATTACGGTCCGGGCACTCCGTTCCAGAACGCTCACGGCGCGGTCGTCACTCCGTCGGGCAACTGGGTGTACGTCGGGGACGAGCTAACCGTTAATGAGGGCGGAGGGATCCATATCCTCGACGCGAGCGCTTGCGACGGCACCTCGTACTGCACTCCGATCCACACTGGGTTCTGGCACATCGACGGACACAATACGTACAACCCCAACGATCACGCCTTCGTCACATGGCTGGCCTACGACGTGCACAACATGGACCCGCAGGGCGAGAACGCTCTTCTCGTCGGGAACTACAAGGCGGGGGTTCGGCTGCTCGACACCACGAACAAGACGTCCCCCGTGGAAATCTCGTTCTACCTGCCGAACAACAACGGCGGAGGGGCCGACCCCGTCCCCTTCATCGCGGGGCGGAGGACCTGGGTCGCCCTGTTCGGCTCGGACCGCCTCGTCTACGCGAGCGACATGACGATGGGGTTCTTCGTGCTGCGCTTGAACCAGCGCACCGTGGTGCCGGCCGCATCGATGGCGCGTCGGCAGGACGAGGGGCTTGAGGTCGTCCAGGTCGTTTCCACAGCTCAGGGACACCGGGTCACCTTCACGACCTCGCGCGTGGGCAGTTCGGTCCTCTCCATCTACGACATCTCGGGACGGCGCGTGGCGGAAGTGCGCGATTCCGCGACGGACGCCGGCGCACACGCGGTCGAGTGGGATCTGCGGACGATCGCGGGCCGTCGTGCCGGAAGCGGGATCTACCTCGCCCGGCTCACGACGCCGGACGGTACCTACACGACGAAGCTCCTGCAGCTCGGATCACGGTAGTTCGTAACCCGTTTCACGCGGAACAGCGAAGCCCCGGCGCGCGCGCGCGTCGGGGTTTTCGCCTCTAATTGTCCTATTGACTGAGACTTGTAAAGGCTGGGCTCGTGAACGACGCGCCTGGACCGGACTCATGACTCCGTAGCGGTCTCCCTCAAGAGTCCCATCGCTTCGTCCGATGAACCCTGCAGTGTTCGATTCCAATGGGGTCCAGACGGAGGAAGGCATGGGCATCCGGAACATCACCCCGTGGTTCGTGCTCGTCGCCGCCGGACTGTCGCTCACGCCTCCGGCACACGCGTCCGTGGACGTTCACGGGCTGCTCGACCTGGTCGCCGCCCAGCGCAGCGACGCGCACGAGCTCAACACGCTCACGCGCGGCGATTCGCCCTACGATCCGTACGGACTGAGGGTGTTCCTCGACGCGGACGTGAACGATCATCTCGACGTCTTCGGTCAGATCGTGCTGCGCGACGGCGCGACTCCGTACGTCGACGGCGCGTACATTCTCTTCACGCCGTTCCCCGCGCGCGACACGCATCTCATGGCGGGAAAGATTCCGTGGCCGATCGGAACCTACGGACCACGGACCTACTCGGACAAGAATCCGCTGATCGCGACACCGCTCATGTACCAGTACCACACGACGCTCTTGTGGTACGAGATCGTCCCGAGCGCGGACGCGCTGCTCGCGGCGGCGGGAACGGGGCAATACGGGGTCGACTACTTCGGATACACGGAAGGGCGCGGGATGCCCCTGGTGGACGACTCCTACTGGGACGTGGGGATCACCGCCACGGGGAGCGAGGGTGCCTTCGAGTATTCGATGGGCGCGACCGCGGGAACTCCCGGGTGGGGCAGCACCACCAAGGACGAGAATTCGGGCAAGACAATCATGGGACGCGTCGGCCTCGCCCTCACGCCTGGAGTCCGGTTCGGCATCTCGGACGCGCTGGGGCCCTACCTAGTCGAGAGCTTGAACGCGCAGCTCCCTCCGGATCAGGACGCGAACAACTACTACCAGACGCTCGGCATGGTGGACCTCGAGCTCGCCACCGGCCACGCCGAGCTGCGCGCGGAAGGCGCCTGGAACACGTGGCAGACGCCGACGGTCGGAGACCTCCATGTCACGGCCGGGTACGTCGAGGCGAAGTACTCCTTCCCGGTCGGCTTCTACGCCGCGGGGCGCCTGGACGGAATGCGGTTCTCGGAAATCGAGGACTCCTCCGGCGCCATGCGCTCGTGGGACTCGAACATCACGCGCTGGGAGATCGGCGCCGGATACCGCATCGACCGCAACATTCTCACCAAGCTCGTCTACCAGCACACCACGCTGGAAGGCTCGGGCGCCACGCCGTCCCTCTTCGGAGCCCAGGCCTCGATCTCGTTCTGAAGTCTCCCGTTTCGTTTAAGGTATGCAGGTGGACGTCGTCGATGTCGCGATCGTGGGGGCCGGCGCGGCGGGCCTCGAAGCTGCACGCGAGCTGAAGTCCCGCGGTTGTTCCCTGCTCCTTCTCGAAGCGCGAGACCGGGTCGGGGGTCGGATCCTGACGCACGCGGATCCGCGGGTTCCCCTGCCCGTCGAGCTCGGGGCCGAGTTCGTCCACGGCGATGCCCCTGTCACCGAGGACCTCGCCCGGGCCGCAGGGCTTTCGGTGCTCGAAGTCGACGGCGAGCACCGGACTCCGTCTCGAGGAAGCTTCCGGCGCGCGGAGTACTGGCCCGCGGTCGAGCGCCTCCTTCGGCGCATCCCCACGCACGGACCCGATGAGAGCGTGGCCGCGTTCCTCGCGCGGCATCCCGGAGGTCGCGCGCTCGCCCGTGACCGCGGAACCATGCGCCGATTCGTCGAGGGCTTCCACGCGGCCGATCCCCGTCTCATCAGCGCGCAGTCGATCGCGCCGGGCCGCGGCGGCTCGGCATCGGAGTCGGCGCGGATCGGCCGGCTTCGGTCCGGCTATCATCCTCTGGTCGAATGGCTCGCGACCGGGCTGGAGTCCGACACGCGCCTTCGATGGGAGGTGCGCTCGATCACCTGGCGTCCCGGCGAGGCTCGCATCGAGGGACAGCTCGCTTCGGGAAGAGCCGTCCGCTGTCGGGCCCGCGCGGTCGTCCTCACGGTGCCGGCGGGCGTCCTCGCCGCGCCCAAGGGCGCGGCGGGCGCGATCTCGTTCGATCCGGAGCCGGCCCACGCGCGGCGCGCGCTGGCGGGTCTCGTCACGGGGTCGGTGATTCGGGTGAACGTCTGGCTCCGCGAGTTTCCCTGGAAGGACGACCAGGGTGGAGAGCGGATGAGCTTTCTTCATCTAGCGGGGTCACACTTCCAGGTACTCTGGACCGCCTATCCGGACCGATCGCCGCTCGCGGTGGTGTGGTCCGGTGGACCCAGGGCCGCGGCGCTATGCCGCGCGCCTGCCGCCGAAGTTCTGGGTACGTTGCATACGGAGCTCGCGGCGGCCCTTCGAATCACGCGGGATCGTTGGCGGAAGGCGATCCGGCACGTGTGGTGGCACAACTGGGATCGTGACCCGTACGCTCGCGGAGCGTACACGTATCGATCGGTCGGCGCGGCGGACGCCCCACGGGCGTTGGCGAAACCCGAGCGTCACACGCTCTTCTTCGCGGGCGAGGCGACGGACTCCACGGGCGGCACCGTCGAGGCCGCGCTCGCGAGCGGCCGCAGGGCGGCGCGCCAAGTCTTGCGGACGCTCGCTCGCTGACCGACAGGCGCGCGACCGTCTCGACCCGCGGAACGAGGGAGGATTCACATGCACGATGGGGCAACGCTGAGCGCGTGGGAGGCCTTCTATCTGATCGTCGGGACTGCCGCGGGCGCCTTGACCGGACTCCAGTTCGTCGTGATGGCACTCGTCTCCGAATCGGGCCAAGCCAGGAAGGACTCGCTCTCGGCGTTCGGGAGTCCAACAGTCGTCCACTTCTGTGCCGCACTGCTCGCGTCGGCGATCCTCACCGCGCCGTGGGACTCGATGCACCAAGCAGGAGTCGCCGTATGCGGATGCGGGCTGCTCGGCCTCATCTATTCGGTGGTGGTTCTGAGACGCACGGTACGGCAGAGCGGATACCAACCGGTCGCGGAGGACTGGATCTGGCACGTGATCCTGCCCACGCTCTCGTACGGAACGCTCATGGCTGCCGGGCTCACGCTCGAGCGTGCCCCTTACGCCTCGCTCCTCTTCATCGGTGGCGGGGTGCTCATGCTGGTCTTCATCGGAATCCACAACGCATGGGACACGGTGATGTACATCACCGTGGACCGTCCAGCCGCCGCGCGTGAGGCATCCGCCGAGGACCGCTCGCGTTCCGTCGCCTCCGGAAGCACCCCATCATCGTTGCCAGCCGCTACGGGCACCGCCGCTGTCGATGCCGAGGAGCCTCGCGACATCTGAAGGCGTCAGGCGCCGTCGATGCGGGGCTGTCCTACGGAGCCGGGGTGAGACCGTGGCGGCGCATCACCTCCGCGATCGCGGATGGATCCGGGGGACCGCCGACGGAAGACGCGATCACCGCGGCGACATCTCGGAAATAGGACGGACCCAGGACGCCGGGTGTCACGACGGCCAGCATCGCGGCGTTGGCGGCGTGCGCGTTGTCGAAGCGGTGAACGACGCCGCGCGGGATACAGAGAACCTGACCCGGGCCGATGTCCTGCTTCCGCCCACCGACCGTCCAGGTGAGAATCCCGGATAGACCGTAGATCGTCTCCTCGTACCCGTCGTGACTGTGCGCAACCGGCACCTTGGCGCCCGCGGGGACGTCGAACTCGAACATCGCGACCGACCCGCCGGAGTCCTTCCCTTCGACCAGAAACCTCACCGCGACCTGTCCGACCCGGATCTCCTCTCCCACTCGTCCCTCCTCCGATCTCCTCGCGTCCTCTTCCCATCGCCTCGGCGCGAGGACGAACCTAGCACGGAGCGACCGGCGGAGCCCAAACGACGAAACCCCGGTGGCTCACGCCACCGGGGCCGTCACGAAGTCCCGTAGGACTCTGGTTTCTATTCGATGATGTCCGCGAGCTGGAAGAAGGCCTCCTCCCAGGATTCGGCCTCGACGAGTGCCAGTCCCATGGAAGCGAACCCAATACAGTAGAGATCGATCCGCCTGGACTTCGGGCCTACCGCGATCGCCTGGACCACCCACGCGGAAAGTCCCAGAGCAGCGGCACGAGCCTGTGCTTCCTTCTCGGTCATCATTCCCTTACCTCCCGGCTTGAGACGACCGAGATCCGTGCACCCAACGTGCCAGAACGGGCACCCTCTCCGGAACGCCTCCGCCGGTCGCGCAAGTCGCCATGGGTACGGGGGATGCCGGTGGTGTGGGGTTTCCTCGGAAGGGAGGTCAACCCGACCCTTCTGTGACAGAAGATGTGCACACTGTGCCGGAACGGCGCGGTTCTCGGCGCACGTCCGAGGCGGGACCGTGGGGCGAACGGATCTCTGGACCAGGAGAGCGATCGTGGTGTGGAACGTGCTACTCTCGGGGTAGGTTCCCCTGTACCACTTGCTCCGCTTCTGGCGCCGTATCGATATGAGGTTCCAGAAGACCCGCCGGATCATGAGGCTCACCCCATGAAAGCCCTCTTGGCCGTCTGCTGCTTGGCCCTCCTCGCGTGGTCGGCTCGTGCGGGCCACGGCCAGACGGCGGCCGCCACACCTCCCTCGATCGCGAAGTCCGTCACGAGTCCGGCACGCACGGTCACCGAGATCGCGAAGGGGATCTTCGTCATCAAGCACCGGGACGCGCCCGACACGAACCCGCAGGGAAACACCACGGTGATCATCGGGGACCGCGAAGTGCTGGTCGTCGACGCCGGATATCTCCCCTCGAGCACCCGCGAGGACATCGCGCAGATCCGCCAGTGGAGCAACCTTCCCGTGCGCCATCTCGTGAACACGCACTGGCACCCTGACCACATCCGGGGCAATTCCATCTATGCCGACTCGTTCCCCGGCATCGCGATCGTCGGGCACACGTCGACGCCCGAGCTCGAAGAGGGATATGACGTGCCCAACCGCGAGCGTTACCGGCAGCGCGTCGCGGCGATGGAGGATCAGCTGAAGCGCGGCGTCGGAGCCGACGGAAAGAAGCTCACGGACGAGGCCCGGCAATCCCTGACTCGCACGGTCGAGGGACGGCGCGCGGTGCTCCAGGAATTCGCGTCGTACTCGCCCCGCTATCCGAACGTCACCTTCTCCGGCGAGATCTCGGTCGACCTGGGCGGCCGCATCGTGCAGCTACGGCACCTCGGTCGCGGACACTCCTCCGGCGACCTGATCGCCTACCTGCCCCGAGAGAAGGTCCTGATCACGGGCGACCTCGTGGCGTCGCCGGTTCCCTACTTCTTCGCCGGCTATCCGTACGAGCAGATCGACGTTCTCGAAGAGCTCGCGGCCATGGATGCGGACGTGATCGTGCCGGGGCACGGCGAGGTATTGCGCGACAAGGTTCTGATCCGGAGGACGATCGATCTGATGAAGGACGTGCGTGGCCAGGTCGTCGCGTCCGTCCGCCGCCTGGGTTCCTTGTCGGCGAAGCTCGAGGACGTGAGGAAGTCCGTGAACGTCGGCACGTACACCGCCGAGTTCGCGGGCACGGATCCGGAAAACCTCGAATTCTTCCAGGAGTCCATGGATGGGCTGGTCCGGCTGTTCTACGAACAGGCCCCGAAGTAGCCCAAGAAAAATCCCCTTGACCGTGTCCCGGCCGTTACGTGACTATTTAGTCACGTAACGGCCCCTTCGTCCTGCCAGGCGTTCTGGCAGAGGCGCGGGCGGCGTATCCGAGGAGGTAGTCCATGGCACAAGCGGCCAAGCAGGCGGAACGGAACGATCTGGTGACGGAGATCGAGCAGGTGATGGAAATCAAGGCGGCCCCCGAGAAGGTGTTCGAGGGACTGATCCGGCACCTCTGCGACATGGAAGGAGAGCCCGGAAAGCCGAGACTCAAGCTCACGCTCGAGCGGAAGCCCGGCGGCCGGTGGTATCGCGACCTCGGCTCGGACAGCGGACATCTGTGGGGATTCGTCCAGTCGATCAAGCCCCCAGCCCTGCTCGAGATCTTCGGTCCGCTCATGCTGTCCCATCCCGTGGCGTGCCACATGATCATGCGTCTCACTCCCGTGGCGGGAGGGACCCAGCTCGTCTTCAAGAACGAGGTGCTCGGTCCCATTCCGGACGAGTTCCGGGACGGCATGGGCGAGGGCTGGGGCGGGATGCTCGAGGCGTTGAAGCAGGACGTGGAGCGCTGACATCGCGAAGCGTCGGGCTCGTTCCGGGGGGCGCGCGAGCACGCGCAGGCAGGTCGAGGATCTCGACCTCGTCTGGAGGGCGCTCGCCGATCCCACCCGGAGGGCGATCCTCGATCTGCTCCGCGGAAACCCGCGCACCACGACGGAGATCGTGGATCGGATCCCAGGGCTCTCGCGCTTCGGCGTGATGAAGCACCTCGCGGTGCTACGCGATGCGAGTCTCGTGCGGACGCGGGAAGAAGGGCGGCAGGTCGTGAACACCCTGAACGTGGTCCCCATCCGGCTGATCTATGAACGCTGGGTCTCCGACTATCAGGATCTCTGGGTGCGAAACTTGACCGGTCTCAAGCGCTCTCTCGAAGAGACGAAGGACGAGAAGGAGTGAAGAAGCCATGAACGTGCAGAAGATGCTCGCCCAGCAGTTCGGTCTCATGTACCAGGTGACCGCGGCCAATCTCGAAGGGATGACCCCGGAGCACTCGCTGGCCCAGCCTCCACGCGGCGGGAACTGCGCGAACTGGATCCTCGGGCACCTCACGGACGTCCAGAACGCGGCGATGGGGCTCGCCGGGGAAACACCGGTCTGGGAGAGCGACCAGCTCCGGCGCGCGAGCTACGATCCGATCACGCGTCCGGAGCAGGCCATCGACTGGAATACCCTTCGCGAGCGGTTCCTCGCGTCCCGGGAGCGCTGCCTCGCGGGGATCTCGCGCCTCTCGGACAGCTCCCTGCAAGAAGAGATGCCCCATCCGTTCGGGGGCACGTGCAGTCGAGGCGAGCTCCTCGCGTTGCTCGCGTTCCATCAGACGTATCACGCCGGACAGCTCGCGGTGGCGAGGCGGGTCGCGGGACTCGAAGGGGTGATCAAGGGACCGGGTCAGGCTCAGAAGGTCTGACCCACGTGCTTCCAGCGACGCGCGATCGACGCCGGCGGTAGGCTACCGCAGCAGCGTCAGCTTCTGCCGGCCGGTGTAGTCCTCCGCCTCGACGATCAGGTAATACGTGCCGCTCGCGACATCCCGACCCTGCTCATTGCGCCCATCCCACGTGCGCGTGTGGAGGCCCGCCGGAAGCGAGCCCTGGACCAGCGTGCGCACGAGCGCCCCTCGCGCGTCGTGGATGCGCCAGGAGACCCGCGCCTCGTGCGGCATCTGGAGCCGCAGGGTGGTGTTGGGGTTGAACGGATTCGGCGATGTGGGGAGGAGCCGCCACGGGAGCGGCGCGGAACTGCCTTCCACCGCGGTCACCGGGACGATCGTGATCGTCCCCGTCGACCAGTCCCCGGATACCGTGCCTCCGTCCGTGATCCTCGCGTAGACGTAATACGTCCCCTCGGGGACATAGGCGGGGTTGATGATGTAGGAACCCTGCGCTCCCGGCGTGTTCTGCGAGGTCGGAAGGAAGATCTCGTTGCCGTCGAGCGCGGGCGTCGTGTTGACGAACACGTCGACCCAGGTCTCGTTGGCCTCCGGATCGCTCGACGTCCACGTCATCGTGTAGGAGCCGATCTCCGGGACGCGCGTGTCCCCCGTGGGCGGATTCACGACCGTGATGCCGGGGGCGCCGTTCTGGGAGGGATTGACGGTGAGCGCGTACCCGGGGCTCGTCGCGCCGGACACGCCGTACACCCTGCCGTAGTACCACCCGGCCGGGAAGTCCTTGAGCGCGATCCGCTCGAAGCTGCGCGAGCTGGACGAGGACGTGGCGAGGGTGCTCCCGGCGTTGTTGAGAAGCGCGAGCTCGAGGTTTCCGGCGGCATTCGGAAAGTCGATGCGCAGCTCGTCCGCGTTCCCTCCCGTCGCCGGCATGTAGAAGCGGAAGTAGTCGTCGTTCGCGCCGGCATGGATCGTCAGGCCCGAGATCTCCTTCAGCGGGCCGCAGGGACCCAGGACCGGGCTATTGGGTCCACCCACTGGCCGTGAGGTCAGATCGGAGATCTGGTTGTTGGGCTCGTACGGATCCGGATTGATGGGGCCCGGGTTTCCGATCGTGACCAGGATGCGGGCGACGTTGTTCGTCTCGTCCGTTTCCAGGACGTGGTCCAGCGGATCGACCTCGGATTCCAGCCAGTACTGCCCCGCCGCCACCCCCGTGATGTCGAGATTCTGCCCCACGAGGGTCTTGTCGTAGACGTCGGCCCAGCCCACGGAGAGGCCCTGTTTGCTCGAACCGCACGACCCGAACTCCGGACTCGATGGGTAGCCGGGAAGGGTGCTGTCGTGAACGAGGAGATCCAGGATGCAGAAGCTCGTCTTGGAGCCCTCGACCACGATTCCTCCGACCCCACCACCGGCCGCGACGGTTCGCAGCCGGTAGATGGCCCAGTCCTCGAAGTGGATGTGCGAGTGGCTGGCGTGATAGACGAAGGCGCCGGCGTCGTGATCGAAGTGCGTGCCGTCGGTGCGCCACACCCTCTGATGGACATTCTGGGTCCCGTCGCCGTTGACCGGGAACACGCCGTAGAGATCGAGCTTTCCGAGGCCGATGTTCGCCGTCGCGTTCGAGAGCCGGAGGTGCGTTCGCCCCGGAGAGATGTTCGTGACGATGTCGTAGTCATAGAGCTCGTTCGTGCGGGTCAGGATGTCCGGGACCAGGTCGACGATCGAGCCGGGAGGCGCCGGCGTCGTGCTCACCTGGACCTGATACGACCCGCCGGTCAGATTCGCGCTGTCGATGACGAGGTAGTAGGTCCCCGCGGAGAGGAGCGCGCCGACGATGGCCGACTGTCCCGTCGGACAGGAGGGCGCGTTGTCACTGCAGTAGAGCTTGTTCTGATCCAGATCGAGGATCGCGATCCGTGTGTCGATGTGAGCCGCGTTGCACACGGTCGAGACGTCCATCATGACCGGAGCGTTGAGCGTCACCTTGTAGAAATGGTCCGGTCCCCCCTGATTGCCCCCGAGCTCGCACGTCACGAGATAGTCGTCGCAGTCGTTCGCGAGGTTGCGGGTCTCGGTGAACGGGAGGCTCGAAATGACCTGGGCGTTCGCGGCATTGGACCCGCTGCACGCCACAGGTCCCTGCCACCGGACGTTCAGCTCGTAGGAACCGGACGTCCCGTTGTATCCATCGACCACGATGTAGTACGTCCCCGCGCCGACCGAGAAGTCGGTGATGCGGGACTGCAGCCCGCAGGAGGGGCTGTCGTCGTTGCACGCCAGGACCGAGAGGGACGTGTTGAGGATGCCGATCCGCGTATCGAACTCGCGGCCCGTGCTGGTGCACGTCCAGGCGCTGATGAGGCCGCCCTGAGGGAGGGTCACCTTGTACCACGAGTCCGGCGACGTCTCGCTCCCTCCGTCGTTACAGGAGGGCATCGAGGCGTTGTTGCTCTTGCTGTTCGTCGAGCCCAGGTCTCGGAAGACCGGAGCGGAGATCAGGACGGCGTTCGCCGGTCCGTTCCCGCCGTCCTGTTCGGCGGCGGGGCCCTGAGACGCGGCAGGAGGAAGACCCGCGTCGAGCATTCGCCAGGCGGGAGCGGTCGACCCGTGCGCCGCTTCCGCGGCGGTGGACTCGGGGAGGGGCTGCTTTTCGGCGCTCGCGGATCCTGAGATCGCGAGAAACGATGCGAGTGTCAGAGCAATCGGAAGCGTACGCACTTTCGGACCTCTCATCCTTGTCCAGGTCGTGAAGTGGTTGGCGATGAGCTCCAGGGGGTGATGGCGAGGCCAGTGGAACATGGAGAGGCTACACCCATGGAGCGGAGAGAGGGAGAGCCGATTTGAACGCTCGCGCGAGGGTGGTGGGATCGGCACCTGGGAACACGGCCGGTCTGACCTAGAAGTAAAGCCCCAGCGAGAGATGAAACGCGTACCGGCGCATGGAGTGCTCTGGCACGGTTGCGGGGTCGCGCCCCCTCTCGCACGCGGAGCGGACGCCCGATCAGCTCGGCGAGGCGATACCGGATCGTCAGCGTGTCGACGACGACTTCGAGAGAACCATCCTCGCGCCGGATGCGAGCTCCGTAGACCTCCATGCGCGATAGGGAGCCCCCGCGCGCGCCGGCCACGACGAGATCGGCTCCTTGGATCGGATGCGCAAGACGAAGGACCAGATGGAGAGCGGTCATCCCCCACCGCGTGTGGAGACCCCCGAAGAGCGCCAAGCCCAACGCGAGCAGGGGCAAAGAGAGGGGCCCAGGATCTGGAGGGCGAACGGGACTCCTCTCCGGCCGGCGGGGGGTTCAGGTGGGGTCGTCATCGGTGCTCCAGCACGACGGCCCTCACGGACCGCGTCTCCCTCGCGATGCATTGGTTGTGGAGAGACGATACCACCAGCCCGGAGGTGGATCGCGATGAATCAGCGAAAGTCCAAAGTGAAAAACCCGCAGCGAGCTTCCCTTGCGCTTGGATTCGTGTTCCCCGAACGCTTAGTCTTGCCTGACCCCAGGCAATCTGGAGATGCCAGCCCATGACGAAACACTCATCCAAGTGGCAAGAGCCTGAGCCGAGCACGTCCGTCCTGGACTGGCTGCTCGACTCGGATCCCTCCATCCGCTGGCAGGTGTTGCGCGACCTGACCGATGCGCCCGCGGGCGAAGTCGCGGCCGAGCGCGCACGAGTCGCCCGGGAGGGCGTGGGCGCACGTCTCCTCGCGCTCCAGGCGGCGGACGGCACGTGGGGCGGCGCGGCGTGGAATCACGGCTGGAACTCGACGATGCACATTCTGTGGCTGCTGCGTCTTCTCGGTCTCGACCCCGCCAGCGCGGAGGCGCGCCGCGCGCTGGATCTCGTCCGGGACCACGTGACGTGGCGAGGCTGTGGCCCGCCGGAGTGCGCCGCCAACTCCTTCTTCGCCGGTGAGACGGAGCCCTGCATCAACGGACAGGTGGCCGCGGCCGGCGCCTACTTCGGCCAGGACGTTCAGACCCTCATCGACCGGTTGCTCCGCGAGCAGCTCCCGGACGGCGGGTGGAACTGCGACGCCGAGAATGGCTCGACCCGGTCTTCGTTCAACACGACCCTCTGCGTGCTCGAGGCGCTGCTCGAGCACGAGCGCGCGGGCCCCGCGACGCGGAGCCTGACCACTGCCCGTCTTCGCGGCGAAGAGTTCCTCCTCGAGCGCCGGCTCTTCCGGCGGCGATCGACCGGCGAGGTGATCGAGCGGGATCGCAAGAGCGGCGCCGATTGGACGCGCTTCGCCTTTCCGACGTGGTGGCACTACGACGTGCTGCGGGGCCTCGAGTATCTCCGAGACGCGGGCGTCAGGCCCGATGAACGCGTCACCGAAGCCATCGAGCTCGTCGCGTCGAAGCGCGACGACGACGGACGGTGGAGGCTCGAGACCCGGTACCCCGGCGTGGTGCCGGTCGAGATCGACGAGGGCGAAGGACGGCCGAGCCGGTGGAACACGCTGCGTGCGCTGCGCGTGTTGGACTGGGCTTCGGCGCGAACCTGACGGGTACGCTCGTGCTCCGACGCATCCTGCACATCGACATGGACGCCTTCTACGCATCGGTCGAGCAGCGCGATCGGCCGGAGCTCCGCGGTCAGCCCGTCGCGGTCGGCGGTTCCCCCGAGTCGCGAGGGGTCGTGGCCGCCGCCAGCTACGAGGCGCGCCGGCACGGGGTGCGGTCCGCCACGCCGATGAGCCGGGCCGTACGGCTCTGTCCCGACCTCCACATCGTGTCGCCGAACTTCTCGAAGTATCGATCGGTCTCCCAGCAGATCATGGCGATCCTTCGCGAGGTCACCCCGCTCGTGGAGCCCCTGTCGCTCGATGAGGCGTACCTCGACGTCACCCAGAACGCATGGGGTGAGCCCCTCGGGGTCAACGTGGCGAAACGATTGAAGACCGCGATCCGCGAGACGACGGGGCTCACGGCGTCGGCGGGCGTCGCGCCGAACAAGTTCCTGGCCAAGATCGCCTCCGGATGGCGCAAGCCGGACGGACTCACGGTCGTGGCTCCGGAGCGAATCGAATGGTTCCTGCAACAGCTGCCCGTGGACGCCCTGTGGGGCGTGGGCCCCGTGACGGCCAAGCGGCTCCGCGAGCGAGGCATTCACCGGGTCGTGGACATTCGCACGGCCGACCCCGAGGTTCTGCGCGCGGCCGTGGGGAGCTCGACCGAGTGGCTGAAGCGGCTGGCCGTCGGCGAGGACGATCGTCCGGTGGAGCCGGATCGGCCCTCCAAGTCGTCGTCCTCCGAGTGCACCTACCCCGAGGACTTGACGGATCTGGCACGGATCCGCGAGGAGATCGCAACGATGGCGCGAGAGAACGCGCTGTGGCTCGTCCGCAAGCGGATCGCCGCCAGGACCGTGACGATCAAGGTGCGCTACAGCGATTTCGTCACGATCACGCGAAGCCACTCCGACGAGTCCACCCGCGATCCCGATGCGATCGTTCCGCGCGCGGTCG
>Ga0068859_100004369_pt1 | contig 14419 bp, 12 predicted proteins | sample KBSSwiS22_FD_66585 | JGI IMG/M metagenome (GOLD analysis project Ga0068859, IMG submission 66585) | Switchgrass rhizosphere microbial communities from Kellogg Biological Station, Michigan, USA - KBS Switchgrass S2-2 | ecosystem: Host-associated > Plants > Roots > Rhizosphere > Soil ...
TCAAACGGCCGTAGCGTATTTCTCCGAAACGATGGTGATGGCTACCTTCCGGTAACGACGGCGCAAGATCTGCCGTCCCGTTCCTCTGTCGCAATGACGACCGACGTCATCCGCGCGTACCTCGGACGGTCCGTGAAAAAGCGACGTTCGCAAATGACGATGCCGCTACGCTCTGGCTTTGATGGCGCTGCTCTCGTCGCTGTCTGCGGCTGTCATCGGTTGCGGGGCCCGGCCCCACTTCCCGACGGACGCTGCCGCGGCGCTGGCCCGGGACGACATGCAGGTCCTCGAGACGCCGGACATTCTCTCTACTCCCCCCGTCACCGTCGCGACGAGGTTCCGGGCCTCGAGACCCTGGCTCTCGTCGGGACGTACGCGACAATCGACCCGGCGTGGGAGCTGGGCCAGCCGCCCTCACACCTCGAGCAGGATCCGCTCGGGCGTCTCGACGCAGTCCTTCACCTTGACCAGGAACTGCACCGCCTCGCGCCCGTCGACGATGCGGTGATCGTAGCTGAGCGCCACGTACATCATGGGCCGCACCACGACCGCGTCGTCGATCACGACGGCCCGCTTTTGGATCGCGTGCAACCCGAGGATGCCGCTCTGGGGGGGATTCAAGATGGGCGTCGACATCATCGATCCGTAGATGCCGCCGTTCGAGATGGTGAAGGTGCCGCCCTCGAGATCGGCCATCTGCAGCTTGTTGTCCTTGGCGCGGGCGCCCAGCGACGCGATGGTCTTCTCGAGCTCGGCGAACGACATGCGGTCCGCGCCGCGCACGACCGGCACCACCAGGCCCTTGCCGCCGCCCACCGCCACGCCGATGTCGTAGTGGTCCTTGTAGACGATGTCGGTGCCGCGGATCTCGGCGTTGACCGCCGGGAAAGCGCGCAGGCCTTCGATGGCCGCCTTGGCGAAGAAGGACATGAAGCCGAGCTTGATCCCGTGGGCCTTCGTGAAGCGCTCCTGATACTTCTCGCGCAGGGCCATCACGTTCGTCATGTCGATCTCGTTGAACGTGGTGAGCATGGCGGCCGTGTTCTTGGCCTCGACCAGGCGGCGCGCGATGGTCTTGCGCAGCTGGGTCATGGGCACCACGCGCTCGTCGACCTCGTCGCCGCCGGTGGCGGCCCGGGCCACCACGGCTCCGGCGGTTGCGCCGCCGCCCGACTTTTCCTGTCCGCCGCCTCCGCGGCGGTCGCGCACGTCCAGCGCGCGCTGCACGTCGCCGGGCTGCACACGTCCAGCGGAGCTCGCCACGTCCGCGGCGGACAGACCGGCCTCGAGCATCATCTTGCGCGTGGCGGGGGACGCGCGAACCGCCGTGTCGGCCGGCGCCATCGCGCCCGCCGACACCGCCCTGGCCGCGGCCGGGACACCGGTCGACGCCGGAGATGACCCGTTCGCCACCGTCGCGACGGGAGCCGCGGCCGCACCGGGGGCGGGAGTCGCTGCGGGAGCCGGCGCGGCTTTGCCTGCCTTGCCTTGGCCCTTGGCCCCACCGGCATCGGCCTTCACGCTGTCGTCGATCTCGGCCAGGACGTCGCCGATCGCCACCGTGTCGCCCTGCTTGTGCACGATCTTCTTCAGCAGGCCGGTCGCGGGCGCCGCGACCTCCAGCGTGGCCTTCTCGCTCTCGATCTCGACGAGCGGCTCGTCCACGGTCACGAAATCCCCCTCGGCCTTCTTCCAGAGTCCGACGGTCGCCTCCTGGATCGACTCGCCAACCGACGGAACCTTCAACGTGAGCGCCATGGTCTAGCTCTGCCCTTTCCCGAACGCGTCTTCAATGAGTTTTGCCTGTTCCAACTTGTGCCGTTTCTCGGACCCGGCCGCCGGGCTGGCCGACAGCGGGCGGCTCACGCACGCCCAGGGGAAGCTCCCCAGCAGCAGCCCGGGCAGCTCGCGGTTCATATAGGGCCAGGCGCCCATGTTCTTCGGCTCCTCCTGGACCCAGATCAGCTCGGTCCCCTCGCGATAGTCCTGCAAGCAGTCGAGCAGCTCGTCCTTGCGCAGCGGGTAGAGCTGCTCGACCCGGATGATGGCGATGTCGTCGCGCTTTTGTTCGGCGCGCGCCGCCACCAGGTCGTAGTAGACCTTGCCCGTGCACACCAGGATCCGGCTCACCTTCGCCGGATCGGGCTTGCTCGGATCGGGGATCACGTACTGGAAGGTGCCCCTCGTGAAGTCCTCGACCGTCGAGACGGCCTGCGGGTGCCGCAGCAGGCTCTTCGGCGACATGATGATGAGCGGCTTGCGGTAAGGCCGCAGCACCTGCCGTCGCAGCACGTGGAAAAGCTGCGCCGGCGTGGTCAGGTTGCACACCTGGATGTTGTCGTTGACGGCCATGTTCAAGAACCGCTCGAGCCGGCCGCTCGAGTGCTCCGGTCCCTGCCCCTCCATGCCGTGCGGCAGCAGCATCACCAGCCCACTGACCCGGTTCCACTTCGCCTCCGACGACACGATGAACTGATCGATGATGACCTGCGCGCCGTTGACGAAGTCGCCGAACTGCGCCTCCCAGATGGTCAGGCCTTCTGGCAGATCCAGGCTGTAGCCGTAATCGAAGCCCAGGACCCCCGCCTCCGACAGCGGGCTGTCGCGCACCTCGAAGAGGTTGTTGAGGCCGTTGGCCTGGATGGTCCCCACGTGCGACAGGGGCGTGTAGCGAGCGGCGTTGTTGTAGTCGACCAGCACGCTGTGCCGGTGGCTGAACGTGCCCCGCCGCGCGTCCTGCCCCGAAAGGCGGACCCGCACGCCCTGGTACAGCAACGAACCGAAGGCCATGGCCTCGCCCATGCCCCAGTTGATCGGCTTCTCGCCGGCCGCCATCGCCGCCCGGTCCTTGAGCACCGTCAGCTTGGGGTGAATCGTGAAGTCGGGCGGCACCGTCACCAGCGTGTGGGCCACCGCCGCGAAGGTCTCGGGCGAGATAGCCGTGGGCACGAGCGGCACGGACGCGTCCGTCCCGCCCTTGAACGGCTGCCACGCCCCCATGAACTGGATCGGCTTGATGGCCGCGTCCAGCTTCTGCGCCGAGCCCAGCTCGGCCTCCAGCATCCGTCGCCGCGCCGCCGCGATCTCGTCCGCGTCGGACTCGGTCAGCTCGCCCTCCTCGGTGAACCGCCGGCCGCGGAAGGCCGCCAGGAACGACGCGCGCACCGAGCCCTTGCCCTTGATGGCCCGGTACATGAGCGGCTGCGTGAACTCCGGCTCGTCGCCCTCGTTATGCCCCCACTTCCGATAGCACCAGACCTCGATGAGGGAGTCGCGGTGAAAGCGCTGGCGGAAGTCGACCGCCAGATCGACCACCTGCGCGATGGCCTCGGGATCGTCGGCGTTCACGTGGAAGATGGGGATCTGCAGCATGCGCGCGACGTCGGTCGCGTACGTGGTCGAGTACCCGTTCTCCGGAGACGTCGTGAAGCCGATCTGGTTGTTGATGACGATGTGCACGGTGCCGCCCACGCGGTAGCCGTGCAGCTCGGACATGTTCAGGGATTCGGCCACCACGCCCTGACCGGCGAAGGCCGCGTCACCATGGATCAGGATGGGCAGGGCCTTCTCGCGGATCATGTCGCCCATGCGGTCCTGCTTGGCCCGGACGCGCCCCTGGACCACCGTGTTCACGAACTCGAGGTGGCTCGGGTTGAAGGACAGCGACAGGTGGACCTTGGCGCTGGTCCCGTTCGCCCCGTACACGCGATCGACCGAGTAGCCGAGGTGGTACTTCACGTCGCCGCTGCCGCCGTGGCCGCTCTGGGCGGTGTCCATGAACTCGGCGAAGATCTGGGCGGCCGGCTTCTCCATCACGTTGGCCAGCACGTTGAGGCGTCCGCGGTGGGCCATGCCGATCACGATCTCGCTCACGCCCTGCAAGGCGGCCCGCTCGACCAGTCGATCCATGAGCGGGATGACGCTCTCGCCACCCTCCAGCGAGAAGCGCTTCTTGCCAGGAAACTTCGCGTGCAGGAACTGCTCGAAGACCTCGGCGTCGATGACCTTCTCCAGCAAGCGGCGCCGCTCGGTGTAGCTCAGATCCAGGCGGTTGCGGCTGCTCTCCATCCGGTTCAGCAGCCAGGTCCGCAGCTCGACGTCGTGCAGGTGGGCCAGCTCGACGCCGATGTGGCGGCAATACGTCTCGCGCAAGAGCGCGATGAGGTCGGCCAGGGTGGCGCGATCGGGACCGGCCACGTTCTCGGAGCTGAACACGTTCTGGAGATCGGCCTCGCTCAGCCCGAACGCGGCCAGGTCCAGGCTGGCGCCGGCGTTGCGCTTCACCAGACCAAGCGGGTCCAGATCCGCCGAGAGGTGCCCCATCTCGCGGTAGGCCTCGACCAGGCGCTGCACGCGCTCGGCGCTGACCGACGACGTCTTTCGAATCAGCGGCGCCGCGGCGGCGACCAGCGCCGCCACCACCTGGCCGGCGCCCCCCGCCGAATCCCCCCCGCCGGCGCTGCCGTTGACGGCGCCTGCGCCGTTCTCGTGCGTCTTCACCCCGCCGTTCGCGCCGCTCCCGGCTTGCGTCGTCGGAACCGCTGCCGGCCGCACCGCCAGGCTGGCCATGGAGGGAGAGCTGCGCCGCGGGCCCCCGAAGATGCTGCGCGAAAACGCTTCGGGCGGTTGCGTCTCGGCCGAGCCGAGCTGGCCGAAGCTGGCGCGCCAGGTCGGATCCACCGAATCCGGGTCCCGCGAGTACTGAAAGTACAGGTCCTCGAGGAACGCCAGGTTCGCGGGGCTGACCGCCGCGTACGGATCGCGCTCGGCAGAAGGCCGGGGCGGGCCGTTCGAATCAGAACCCTGGCCGGCCGCGACCGGGCCCGAATTTTCACTGGAGAATGAACTTTGACTCATGATGCGTACCGCAGAATTTCGCCAATTTTAGTGCTGGCCGCTCCCGCCATCCACCTGAACGAACCCGAGCCTCCACCGTACGGGGCCAGATCTCCGTACGGATCGCGCCGAGCCGCCGCAAAATCGACAAGCGGTGACCCGCCGCCGACGCCTCGACCCGCGAGGTTTCTTACTCCATTTCGGTCGTCTCCACGAGGGGTCGTCGTGTGCCGCCCGGAGATCCGATGGGGCGGTGGGACGTCCCCGAATCCGCCGGGTTCGGGCGGCGACGACCACCGGGGGCACCCGGACCCGCTCAGCGCTTGACGAGAGTCAGCGCCGGCCCGCGCCGGCCCGCCGGGGGCTTTCGGCCGCGAGCGCGCATCCGTCGCTGCTCGGCGCGCAGGGCGCCTTCTGCGACCTCCATCAACTCGGCGATGGTCCCCCCGTCGTTCGGCCAGCTCGCGGCTCCGGCGCTGATCGCCATGGCCCGGTCCTTCCGCGCCCCGAGGCGGAACATGGCCGCCCGCAAGCGTTGAAGGACCACGCCCGCGCCCGCGGCGTCGGTCTCGGGCAGCAGCAACATCAGCTCGGCGTCGCCGGTCCGACAGCAGACATCCGCCGAACGGAGCTCGTCGCGCAGGACGCGCGCCATCTCACGGATGGCCTCGTCGCCGGGGGAAGATCCGACTCCGAGCCCGCCGACTCCGAGCCCGCCGACTCCGAGCCCGTCGGGTCCGAGACCGCCGTTCGCGGCGTCGAACCCACAGAGACTTACCACCAGGATCGACCCGATCATCCGCCTATCGCTCCCGTCGCTCGAAGCGCGGGATGCCCGCGAAAGCTCCTCGCGCAGGCGCTGCTGGAACAAGCGGTGGTTGGGCAAACCCGACAGAGGGTCGTGGTGGGCGCCGCGTTCCAGCTTGCGCAGCTCGCGCAGCTCGCGCCGCAGGCGGCGGTTCTCGTCCATCAACCTGCGGAGCGCGCGTTCGGTTGCCAAGGCGGACTCGGCGGTCGGGACGCGCCGCAGTACGCGGATCGCCGATGCGGAACGAACCATGAGCGATCGTGACCTCGGAATCTGCTTCGGAACGCCCCGTCAATCCGATAAGGGTGTTCTCGCTCCGGGGCCGCGGCGACGCTGGTGACCGAGCGCCGCCCGACTTCGATCCTGGCTCTCGCGCCTCGGGCTTTCCTCGATCCCGCCCGCTTCTGCGTCACAAACGAAACGCGCCGGTCGGGTCTCCCCGCCGGCGCGTCAGAATCTTGTCGTTGCCGGCTCCGTCGAGGGGCCAGGCTCGGGTCCAGAGACGAAACGGACCCGGCACCCCCGCGCCGTCGACGCGGGCCGGAGTCGCCGAGACGTTGCTAGGCGACCGCGTCCTTGGCGGCCTTGATCGGGCGCGCGCGGACGATCTTGCGAGCAGGCTTGGCCTTGAAGACCGTGGGCTCGCCAGTGAACGGGTTGATCCCCTTGCGCGCCTTCGTGGCGGGCTTCTTGATCACCACGAACTTGGCGAAGCCGGGCACCAAGAATACGCCGCTCTTCTTGAGCTCCTTGTAGCCGACGCTGGCCAATGACTCGAGCACACCCTTCACGTCCTTGCGGGTCAGCTTGTCAGAGTGCTCGTCGGCGAGTTTCGAGATGAGCTCGGACTTGGACATCACCTTGGCCATCAGTTCTCCTTTTTCCGGCTCGCGCCGGAGTTTTCATGCTAGTGGCGAGAGACTGTAAGGGACAAAGACCGGGCTGGGAAGAACAAAAATGCGCATTTCGCGCCGATTTCTCGCAAGTTCTTCCGGCGGCTCCGTCGGACGCGCGCCACCGCGCTTCGAGATGCGACGGGGAGCGCTTCCGGACCGACTCGAAATCTGCGCGCTGCCGCGCCTCGCCGCCGCCGGCGTTGCGTCGCGCAAAAAACCCACCCTCGGTCTTTCGACCAGGCGATCTCCGCGTACACTTGTCGCCCATGCGACGCAAATTGGTGTTCACATGCTTGGCCTCTGCGCTCCTCGGCATCGTCGCCAGCCAGCCCGCGCAAGCCACCGAGGTCGGCTACAGCCGGACCTTCGGGCTCGGATTCGAGCTTGGCGACCCGACGGGGTTCGTCGGGAAATACTGGGTCAGCAAGACCAACGCGCTGGACTTCGGGATCGGGTTCTGGGGTTACGCCTGGGGCTATTGCAACGAGCACAACCCGTGCAACGCCGGCTACCAGAACTACAGCTTCCACCTCGATTACCTGTGGCAGTCGAACCTGGTGAAGAGCACCGCCCAGCTCGACTGGCACATCGGCGCCGGCGCCCGCGCTCTGGTCTGGAACTACGGCAACAGCAGCTACGCCGCGATCGGCGGCCGCATGCCGGTAGGCCTCGACTTGATGTTCAACAACCCCAACTTCGTCGAGATCTTCTTCGAGCTGGCGCCCGCCCTCTACATCCCGTTCGGCTTCAACATCGAAGCCGGGCTGGGCGCCCGCTTCTACTTCTGAGGCGCCGCGGCGGCCGGCCCCTCGGCCGCCCGCTCCGGCGCGTCTCCGAAGCTTCGCGACACGGAGGTCTCGTGGTCGCGGTTGTCAATCTGGCCGCGCTCGCTGCGGCCGCCCTCGTCGGCGGTTGTAGCTCTTCCACGGCCGGCGCCTGCTGCGAGGATCCGGCATGGGCCGCCTGGCCCATGCCCAACGCCCCGGCGGACGTCGCGGACGGGGCACCGAACGCGATGGCCTATACCCTCGACGGGGCCGGCGAAAGCGCGACCGATCTGGTCACGAGCTTGATGTGGCAGCGGGCGGTCTCCCCGGGGCAGCAGCTCACCTGGCGCGAGGCCATCTCGTCCTGCGCGTCGCTCACCCTGGGCGGTCACGGCGACTGGCGACTCCCCACGGAGATCGAGCTCGTCTCGCTGATCGACGACAGCATCGTCGACCCACCGACGATCGATCGGGCGGCCTTCCCGAACACACCGTCCGGATATGTCTGGTCGTCGATCCCCATGGCGGGCTCCCCGGACAACGCCTGGCTCGTCGACTTCAACACCGGTAGCGCCTACAGCGCCGCCGTCGACGCGCCTGAATATGTCCGTTGTGTGCGGCCCACCGCCAGGGCAGCCGCCCCCGCCCCTCACTACGCGATCTCCACCGGGACCGTCTACGACACCCGGACCAAGCTCACCTGGCAGCGGTCCGTGCCGGCGCCCACCTACGCTTGGAACGACGCCGCGACCCTCTGCTCCAGCGGCGAGATCGCCGCGCTCGGCGGCAGCGGCTGGCGCCTTCCGACGAAGAAGGAGCTGCTGACGCTGGTTGACTACGCCGTCGAGCCACCAGGACCGACCATCGACGTCGCGGCGTTCCCCGACACGCCGGGCGGTTCTTACTGGTCGATCTCGCCGCTCGCCGCCTCGGTGCCGGGGCGGTGGTTCGTCGACTTCACCCATGGGTACGCCGCCGACTACGCCGAGGGTCCGACCAGCCACGTCCGCTGTGTGAGATGACCGCTGCGTGCGATGACCGCTGCGTGAGGTGACCGCCGTCGGAGAACGGTCTTCCCCGAGGACCAGGACGTTTTCCGCATCCACTCGGGCCGCGCTGGGGTAAACGTGCGTCGGCGATGGGCACGATGGAGAAGCTTGGAGGACGGTCGTCGATGACGAGATCGATGCGCGCGGTGCTGCTCTTCGGACTGACGATGATCGTCGCCGGCATGGGCGCCGGCGGCCGACTTCGTCACGCGGCCGCGGCCGCGGAGGCGCCCCCGGAATTCGAGCTTCCGCGTCCCTCTGGGAAAAAGTGGCGCCCCGGCCCCAGCCTGCCGCCGTTCGGCTACGTGAACGCGTTCTACGGCGGGTGCAGGAGCACGCAGCCCTGCGGCTCGCTGGTCGCGATCGCCAGCTTCAAGAAGGGGCGCATGAAGCTGCGCGCGTTCCGCACGGCCGACGGAAGACCGCCCGTGGCCCCGCGGGACACGACCGGCGCGACGTCGATGGCGCCCGGCCCGAACGGCGCGGCGCCGATCTACGAGCTCGCGCGCGACGGCGTCACCTTCGCGTGGGCCACCGTGTCCCCCTTCGTCCTCGAAGCCGAGGGACCGACCGGCACCCCTGCGCAGGAGCACGCGCTTCGGCGCATCTTCCGCGCCTGGGTCGACCAGGTCGACGACCAGAGCCCGGCCGACGACGCGCCGACGGCATCTCGATGACTGGCGACGACCGGATATGAGTCCTTCCTAGATCTGCGGGACTACGAGGAACGCCCGCAGCGCCCCGGGGCCTCCTCGGCGCGGCACTCCTGATCCCGCGGCCGCTCGGCGCACGGCGGCCTCACGTGACGATCTGCAGCCGCCGCCGAAACTCTTGCGTCAGCGCGTGCTCGGACCCGAGCGCCTCGAACAGCGCGAGCATGGCGTCCCGCGCGTCCTGGCCGCGCGCCTTGCGGACGGACGCCGCCAGCTCGAGGAACTGCTCCAGCGCCGCCTCGTGCTGGCCGGCCACCGCCAGCGCCGCTCCGAGGCTCCAGCGCGCTTCCCGATCGGCGGGGTCCCGAGCGAGGGCGGCCCGCGCTCCTTCGACCCCGCCGGCGCGGGCGGCATCGCTCAAGAAGCGCAAGCGCAAGCGCAGCGCGCGCGCCAGGTCTACGTCCTCGCCTACGTCCTCCAGCGCGCCCAGCACCGGCTCGGCCGCCGCCGCATCCTGCGCGTCCACCAGCAGGCGCGCCAGCGTCGCGAGCGCCCGCGGGCGCAACCGCCGTTCGAGCTCCGGACGCGCGGGGAGGGTCTCGTCGAGGAGCTTGCGCAGCGCCGGCTCGGCCGAGGCCCGATCCCCGGCGCGGGCGGCGCGTTCGGCGGCCTCGAGCGCCAGCGCCTCGTCGGGAGGCGAGAGCGCGGCCAGCCAGTCGCGGACGAACGCCGCCGGGCGGGCCCCCACGAACTCGGACACGACGGCGCCGTCACGGAACGCCTTCACGGCGGGGATGCCCTGGATGGCGTATTCCGTCGCGATCTCGGGGCTGGCGTCGGTGTCGACCTTCGCCAGCTCGACCTTGCCGCCGAGCGCCGCGATCTCTTTCTCGAGCACCGGCCCGAGGATGCGGCAAGGCCCGCACCAAGCCGCCCAGAAGTCGACCACGACCGGCACCGTACGCGAGCGCTCGATCACCGCGGCGGCAAAATCAGCGGCCGAGACGTCCTTGATGAAGGCCACGTTGTCCATGGACGGATCTTTACCGTCTCGGGCCCGCTTCCGCTCTCCTGGATGTTTTGCCCCGCCCCCTCCCCTGGGGCGGCGCGCCGACCCGCGAGGGCCTTCACCCGCGGCGCGAACGGCCGCGGCGGGCGGCCCGCGTGCGAGCGGCCGAGCGGGCGCTGGCGGAGCGGCTGGCGGCGCCGCGCTTGGCCGCCGCGGAGCGCGCCTGCCGGGAGAGGGACGCCCGCGATCCGGCGCTGCGCCCTTCCCGCTTCAGCGCGTCCTCGGTCGCTCGGCTCCGCCGCGCCGAAGGACGCGAGGGTTGGCCCGAGCGACCTTTGCGCGTGTCGGAGGCGGCCTTGCGGCGGGTCGCGCGAGACGTGCCCCGCCCGGGCGCCCCGAGCTTCACGCCGGCTCGACGCGCCTTCGACAGACCGATGGCGATCGCCTGCTTCGTCGACCGCGCGCCGTGCTTGCCTTCGCGAATGTGCTCGACCTCCTCGCGGACGAACTCACCGGCCTGGGTCGAGGGTGACTTTCCCTCTGCCTCGTCCTTCTTGGCCCGTTCCAACGTCTTTGCTTCTGGCATGGACCTCTCCTCTCGCTCCGTCGTTACGGTTCGGCGCGCCTCGCGTCGCCGGGCGCTACTTCGAAGGAACGCGATCCTGCCGTAGCACCGGCTCCGCGCGGATCATCACACCGCGGGACTGCTGTCGTGCAAGCGTCACGCCGGCCTGGCACAGCGCAGGCGGCCGGCCGCCGAAAGCTCGCGGCGCCCGTCTACGCGCGGGTTGACGCTTCCCATGACAAAGACCAAGCTGTGCCCGCCCCCATGGTCCGCAAGAGGGCGACCGGAGGTCGAACCGTGAGCAGAGGCGAATCCATGAAGAAGACGAAGAACACCATCGCGGCGCTGGGCCTCCTCGGCGCTGGCTGGATCGTCGCTGGCTATGGCTGCGCCGCGAGCCCGAACAAGTCCGGGAGCGGCGGTTCGTCGGCCAGCAGCTCGGGCGGCTCGAGCAGCTCCTCCGGAGGAGCCCACTCCAGCGGGGGCTCCGGTGGAAGTGGGGGCAGCTCGAGCGGCAGCGGCGGCTCGAGCAACGGCTCGGGCGGCAGCGGCTCGTCGTGCGAGCTCCCCTCGCTGTCGGTGTTCTCCCGTTCCGATACGAGTGACTCCTGGGACGACAACGACTTCAGCGAAGTCACGCTCGACGGGACCTGCCCGATCGTGGCGTCCGTGACCTGGCCCCATGAGACCGACTGGGAGAACAAGGACCCGAGCGAGGCGAACCATGAACAGGTCCACTTCACGATCGACAGCTACTATTCGTCCGATCTGACGGGCAAGCAGCTCAATCTCGAGATCGAGCTCACCGGCGACAAGCGCGGGTCGAGCGCGACCGCGGGCGGCTACATCGTCTCGCTCGTCTCGGTGTCGACCTTCGACAGGGTGGTGACCGGCAGCGGGGGCACGAGCGGCTCGGGCGGATCCGATGCCGGCGGGGCATCGGGATCTGAGGGGGGCGCAGGCGGCGCGGCGGGCGCAGGTACGGCCGGAGCCGGCGGAGAAGCGGGGGGCGGTCGCGCGGGCGGCGCCGGCCGCGGCGGCGGTATGGGCGGACGTCGTGGCGGCGGCGGTCGAAGCGGAGGCGCGGCCGGTGGCAACGGCGGGTCCGCGGGCGGCGGCTCGGACGGCAGCGCGGGCGCCGGCGGTGATGGTGGCTCGTCCGGCGACGGCGGCGCGGGCGGATCTGGCGACACGCCCATGACCGTCATCGGCTACTCCGAGGCCGAGACGCCCGACGGTGATCGCAAGACTCTCTCCAAGGTGGGCGACAAGGTCTCGATGTCGTTCAAGCTCCCGAACAAGGGAGCGGCGGTCGACTCGTACGACCCCACGCGCCCGGTGAAGATCAACATCCGCATCTACACCGTGTTCACCTCCAGCGGCTCGCCAACCTACGACTACATGACGTCGCAGCTCACGATCAGGAAGTTCGAGGTCACGGACGCCAAGTAGCGCGCAACCGGGAGGGCGTCAGCGCCGCGAGACCAGAGAATCGCGCAACCGGACGAGGCGAGCGGCGTCGTCGCGATCGCCGGAGCGAGTCGCGGCGTCGATGGCCTTCTTGAGCGCGGGAAGAGCCTCGGCGCCGTAGATCTCGCGGACCGCTCGGGCTGCGGCCGCGCCGGCGGCCGGGTGGGCGGCCGCCTTCAACAGATCGGCCAACATCTGCGGATCGCCACGGGAGGCCGAGTCGATCTGATGGGCGTGAACGTAGCGCTCGACCGAGTCGGTGAGCCAATCGAGCTGCGCGTACGCATGTCCGAGCAAGAGCCAAGGCCGCGGGTCGCTCGGATTCTGGTGCGCGTACGTGTAAGCCGGACGAAGCGATCGCTGAGAGAGGTGCGCGCCACGCTCGATTCGATCGTGCATCGACCGCAGCGCTCGCGGGACGGGATCACGCCAGGGATCGCGGGCGCTTCCTTCGGGCGATCGCTCTCGCCTGGCCGGCGCGCTCGCCTCGTCACGAGCCGCCGCCGGCGGCGCGGCCGGTGGGATCTCCGCGGGAGGGGTGGTCTTCGCCACCGGCGGAGTCGTCGAAGGGTCGGTCGGTGCCTCGTCGCGGGACACCGTGGGCGGCGCAGCGGCCGGCGGCAGCTCCACCGGCGCGCTCGGCGCCGGCGGCGGAGAGGCCCCCTCGGCGCTCGGCGCCTGAGCGGACGGTGAAGGCGCAGGCTCGGCGGCCGGGGCGGCCGGCGGCGCCGCAGACGGGGCCGCCTCCGACGGTGCCGGCGCCGGTGAGGGAGCGGTCGCTGGTACGGGTTGAGGCGGTGGCGCCCCGACGGGCGACGGCGTCCCGGCCGCCTGCGGCTCCACCGGCGAGGGTGCCTTCGCGGGCGCTCCGGATGGCGCCGCCGGGCTCGCCGAGAGGCCCGAGCTCTCGCCTCGCTTCTTCTGGCTCCGGCTGACGTACAGCGCACCGGTTCCGCCCACGACCGCGAGGCTGCCCACCAGGACGACCGCGCGCCGCCACCGTCGCCCGCGCGCTCGGCGGGCCGGCGAGCCGCCGCGCGCGCCGCCGTGTCCCGCCACCATCGCGGCGGCCGGCACCTTGGCGATGACCTCCTCGAGCGCCGCCAGCAACACGCCGGCGTCCTTGAACCGCGCCGCCGGATCCTTCGCCATCGCGCGGTCGATCACCCCCTGAAAGGCCGGCGCCGCCACGATCCCGGGGCGCACCTTCGCCAGCGAAGGAACGGGCTCCGCGAGGTGCGCCGCGATGTAGCCATCCTGCGTCTCGGCCACGAAAGGCCGGCGGCCCGCCAGGAGCTCGAACAGCAGGACGCCGGCCGCGTACACGTCGGTGCGCGCGTCGACGGGCGCCGCCTTGGCCTGCTCGGGTGACATGTACGCCGGCGTCCCGAAGACAACGCCCACGCGGGTCAACGTCTCGGCCAGCGTGGGCGAGCCCGACCCTTCCAGGAACTTCGCGGTCCCGAAGTCCAGCAGCCGCACGTGATCGGCCTGATCCGGCAGCGCCTGCAAGAAGACGTTGGTGGGCTTCAGATCCCGGTGAATGATGCCCTTGCCGTGCGCGAAGGCGAGGCCTCGCAAGATCTGGCGGCCGATGTCGAGCGCGCGGCCCAAGGGCAGCGGTCCTTCCTTGATCAGCTCCGCGAGGGTCTTGCCCTCGAGCAGCTCCATGACCAGGAACGGGACGCCGCCGTCGAAGCCCGAGTCCGTCACGGGGACGACGTTCGGGTGAGCCAGCGCCGACAGGGCCCTCGCCTCGCGCTCGAAGCGCTGCCGCCACTCGGGAATGGCGGCGGTGTCTCGGTGCAGCACCTTGATCGCCACGAACCGTTCCAGGTGCGCTTGCCGCCCTCGGTAGACGACCCCCATCCCGCCGGAGCCGAGCCGTCCCAGGACCTCGTACCGGCCGTCGAGCGTCCGTCCGATGAGCGGGTCGCGCTGCGGGTCCAGTTTGAACAGGTCGGCGACCACCAGAAGGCCACTATATCGCGGAACCCCCGGCGTCCGGGTCGCCGGAAACCGGTCGTCTTTGTTCAGATCCCGGTCGAGGGAGGCGTGTAGTTCCCCCGCGAACCCATTGATCGGCGCGGCCGGCGACTTACGTTCTCTGCATGAACGATCGCGCCATCATACGTTCCTTCGAGACGGGGATGGGCCGGCGCGTGGCGATCCTGTGCGCGGCGGTCGTGATCCTGGCCCTCGTGCTGGGCCTCGTCATCTACGGCTTCCGCGGGCGCGGGATCCGCCGCAACACCGACGCGCTCATCCGCCCGCACGCCGCGAGCGGCCACGACGTCCGCTCGTTTCCGTCCCGCTGAACCAGCCCGGCGGCACTCGGCAGCAATGATGATAGGCTCGCCCGGCCA
>Ga0068859_100004370_pt1 | contig 14418 bp, 17 predicted proteins | sample KBSSwiS22_FD_66585 | JGI IMG/M metagenome (GOLD analysis project Ga0068859, IMG submission 66585) | Switchgrass rhizosphere microbial communities from Kellogg Biological Station, Michigan, USA - KBS Switchgrass S2-2 | ecosystem: Host-associated > Plants > Roots > Rhizosphere > Soil ...
TAGACCACACGGAATCCGACGATGAATCCGTCATCTGCCGAGCGCTTCAACGCAGTCAAGACCGCCCACGTCGTGCGTGCCGCTCGCCGCTCGCCGGCGCTGAGATCCACAAATAAAAGAAACCATTGGACCCCGGGCGGTGACTTGCCGGCGGGTTCCACCTGAAACTCCAGGGTGTCGTCCTGGATCAGTTGTGCGAAGTTGGTCACATGGCATCCCACTTCGACCGTCGCCATGTGGCGCCATCTGCGTTCGGAGCTATAGGAGAGGAACATGATGGCTAGCGCCTTGTACGACCGCTCGGCCTCAATCCAGGCGAGTGACGGTACTGCGGCTACCGGGTACGTACTGGCTACTGCGCCAGACCGGGCAGTCTCGGATCGAGAGTGCGCGTTGCGTGCGGGGCAGATGAAGATCGAGTGCGAGTATGCGCTTTGGCGCGTTACGAATCGGTGAGATTCCAAGAAATAAAAATCGCAAATTATGAGCGTCACCGTACATACAAAAACGGCCCGCAAATCGATAATGCACATTCCGCTTCAAATGCTTCCCCGCAGAGAAGCGGACGAATTTCGGGGCCATGAAGGCTTACCGCAGAGGGACCCGTCGCGAGACGCACTCACTCTGCGGTTTTTTTCGTGACGGCCGACGCTCGAGGACTTTCTCGACTGGTGCGCAGGTGGCAACCGACGCTTGATCGTATCTGGCAGGTGGTCCACGACGATGGGAGGACCACATCATGGCCGACAAGACTACGAACCGAGTATTAGCCAGCCTTCCTCTGCGCGAATCCAAGCATCTACAAGCCCGTCTCGAGCCGGTTGCATTGAAGTTCGGACAGGTGCTCTACGAGCCCGGCAAACCGATCCGGTACGTCTACTTCCCCATCGACTGCCTCATTTCCCTTCTGACGGCGGTCGACCGGCGACGAACACTCGAAGTCGGCATGGTCGGCAGCGAGGGGATGGCAGGTATGCCATTCATTCTGGGTATCGGCGTCTCCGGAGTCCGCGCCATCGTGCAAGGCGGCGGCAATGCGTTGCGCATGGCGTCGGCACCCTTTCGTGTCGAGTTCAAACGAAATCACCTGCTGCAGGAAGCGCTGTATCGATACACCTATGCCCTGATGGCGCAGATATCGCAAACGGCCGCATGCAACCGCTTTCACGACGCAGGGCAGCGTCTGTCGCGTTGGCTGTTGATGACGCGTGACCGGGTGGGATCGGACGAATTTCTCCTCACCCACGAATTTCTTGCGCACATGCTGGGCCTTCGGCGCGAAGGCGTGTCAGAAGCCGCCAACTCGCTCAAGCAACGTCGACTGATCAGCTACACGCGCGGCAAGATGGAGATTCTGGATGTAAGAGGGCTCAAGGCTTCCTCTTGCTCGTGCTATCAGATTGTGAAAGCGGTGTTTGATCGCTCGCAGGGTTAGTTTTGCGAACGACAGCGCCTCTCGCTTCGTATTCTGCGAGTTTCCCGTACAGGAACGTCGCGGAATCGATCGTCCGCCCATCGGAGAACTTGATCCGATACTTTGTCCCGGACGTCGACGAGCGAGTCGCACAATAAGCGATGAAATCTTCAGCGGTCTTGACACGATCGCCCGCGTAGAGGAGCTTCACACGCAGATGTTCGGCAGCGCGCGCGGCGTCGTATGACTCGCCGTTCCGGATGAACGTTGCGTCTTTGAGGTCGGCAATGGACGCAATCAGGTAGGCGATCTTCTGTTGTTCGACAGCCTGCTGACCCGAAGCAGGCAGTGCGAGGCAAAGGAAGAAGATCAAAGTCGCAACCCTCTTGTTCAACTTCCTCTCCTCGGCCGATGGTAGTACTTGGTCCGAATGCGCCGGGCGCTCGGGTCGGAAAACCAGCGCGACCTAGAGCATCTCGTCGATCGGAAGGAGCATGAGAAGCCTGACTTCCAGCCGGCGGCTCATCGCAGTATCGGGGTCGTGATCATAGGTCACGGATTTACCGCCCTCGCTGCCGTGCCATTGCAATTTTCCGCCCCGCGACCTGCCTGCCGGCGCGGTCAACATCACATGGTAGGCATTCGCAGGCAACATCGCGGTGTCGACGAACGCCTTTACCGCAGCCGCCAGCTGCGGACAATCGACGATGATGCCCATTTCGGTGTTCAACAGTTTCGAACGCTGATCCATATTCATCGAGCCGATGAACACCAGCTGCTCGTCCACGACGATCGCCTTGGCGTGCAGGCTAAGGCCCGACGATTTCCCTTTCGCGGTGACAGGCCGCGCCGTTCCCGCCGCAGCTCTTAGTTCATAGAGCTCCACGCCGCCTTCGAGCAGCGCGCGTCGATGGCGCGAATACCCTGCGTGCGTGGCGGATTCATCGTTGGAGGCAAGGGAATTGGTGAGCACTTTCACGATCACGCCGCGCCCGGCGGTGTCCGCGAGATAACGCGTATCGTTTTTCCCCGGAACAAAATACGGCGATATCAGCAACAGCTCTTGCTGCGCTTGATCCGTCATGGTTTTTATTTGCGGACCGATGCGCAATCCCGGCTCGTCCTTTCCGGTCTCGATTTTTTCAGGCTGATCCGCCACCAGCATGGCCGAACCCCAGAACCATTTTCCAGGGCGATCCGCGGAAGGACCATTGGGAAGTTCGTCCAGGGTCGCCAACGCATAATCGGATTCGGCGAACGCGCGCGCATCGCGGCCGAGATCCGCACGCAGTTGCGCAAGATCGTAGTGGCTGGCGTGCTTTCCGGTGAAGGCCGTGACTGGATACGCGGCATCGCAGTTCCAGTATTCGTCGAACGCGCGCGAGGCCTCCTTCACGACGGGGCCGATGGCTACCAGGTCGAGGTCGCGGAAATTGGTGTCGTTTCCGGCATCGAAATAGTCGTCGCCAATATTGCGGCCGCCAACGATCGCCACGGTGTTGTCGACGATGAACGACTTGTTGTGCATGCGGCGGTTGAGCCGGTGCGCGTCGAGCGCGAATTGCAGGGCTTTCGAGAAGAACGACGGATCACGCACATGAAACGGGTTGAACAATCGGACCTCGATACTCGGGTGCGCATCGAGCGCATCCAGCATGTCGATTGCGCCGTTCGCGCTGATGTCGTCGATCAGAATCCGCACGCGCGCGCCGCGATCCGCAGCCGCCAGCAGGCGCTGCGCCACCAATCGTCCGGTCGCGTCGTTGTTGAAGATGTAGTACTGCAGGTCGATGGAGCTTTTCGCGTGGTCGGCGAGCGCAATGCGGCTCATCAATGCGTTGGTGTTCTGCGTCAGCAAGCGGAAACCCGACTCGCTCAGATGCTTGTCGGCTTCGGTTCTGACGTAGCGTGCACTCGGCGTGCTCGTTGCCGGCGGCAAAGCCTTCGATGATTGCTTGACGAAGTTCGTGCGTAACGACGAGCACGCGCCTAGTGCGAGGCCGAGCACCATCAACATAACGACACAGCCGACGCCGCGTCGTGGAATTCTCACGTTCCTTCTCCATACGTTCCGACAAATCGAAACGGCGCGGGTGCGCTGTCATCGCGTGTCCGGCTGGAATGCGACCGACATCGCTGCCTTCGCACGAATCGACCCGCGGTTGGAGTGTAGTTTCGAAGCGAATCGTGTTCCGTTCGCTAACGCACCAAGGTAGCGGCCTGGTCACTTGCGAGCGCAACAACCATCCCGCAGGAGCCTACACACGCGACGACGCGAAACTCGCTTCCAGGCGCAGCAGATGAGCCGCTCTTTCACGCCGCGGCTTGGTATCGACGACATCGAATGTGAGGCTCCCGTGCAAAGCACGTACTTATTGGCGTGCTGCGCGTCACACAATGCAGGGCCGATGTCCCATGCGCGCCGCAATTGGGAACATCTCGTTCAGTGCCCTGCGTATACACTGCCACCTGTAGAAATTGACGGAGATGAGCATGCGCAGTTCGATGACCGTGAGACGTCGATCGGAATCGGTCCAGACCTATGTGATCGGTGATGAAGCGTCGAAGATGCTGTCCGCACTCCGCGGGATTTCCGAAGTGCAAATCGTCAATCAGCTTCCGGATCGCGCCACACTGCTGTTCAAATGGACGCCGGAAGCGAAGAAGTTCGACTCCCGGCTCGACTTCACTGAACTCGACAGGGAGCTACAATTGAAAGACATGCACAGGATGCAATAACGGTATTAGAGGTTAGGCGGTGCGTTGCGACGGTAACGCCGATGTGACCTCAGCCTCGAGCGCGACCCCTTGTCCCGGTTTCCAATTCGCGAGCGCAAGGCCATGAGCTTCGGCCTCCTTCCTATACCAATCAAGACATGCGAGCGATTCGTGCATCGTCTCTAGTTCGATCGTGACCCATTCGGAGGCCTTCCCGGAATCGGCTACGACGAGCACTGAGCAAGTGCAGTCCGGATATCGTCGCTCGAGACGCCGGTTGATCGACCAGACGGAGTCCGCCACCGAAACGGTGTCCTTCGGATCCTTGCGTTTGAAAGTGAGCAGTGACACCGCCACCGATTCATTGTGCCGCAAGTCGATTTGAGGACGCTCCTGAATCGCGCAAGCGATTCCTAAAATGAAGCGAATCCCCTGCCGAGCAAATCAATTCGTTCCATATGCGATCGGGCACCGAGCGGTTGATTCCATTCGCGCTCGCGTATCCCGGTATGTCCGACCGAATGCTTGTCCGTGATCGGCGACTCCTCGAAGAGCGCACCATGGCTTCGGGCCGAGAAAGAAAGCAGAGTCGACCGCTAGTCCACGCTGAATGACTGCAGGGTCACCGGCGTCGTCGGCGTACATACGCCGATTTGATTGGTGTCCATCGTTGCAGCCCCGTTTCTCGCCAAGAGAGAGCCGTGCGACGTAGCGCTCGTAGTCAGCGTGATGCTCGTGAGGGCCAGCGTATTCCCCACGAATTGGCTACCGATACCGAGTGTTGCGGAGCTGCCCACTTGCCAGAATACGTTGCAGTCCGAGCCGCCATTGATGACGACCACGCTCGCGGCACTCGCCGTCGTCAGCGTGCTGCCGATCTGGAAAACAAAAACGGCGTTGGGATCACCTTGAGCGTCGAGCGTAAGCGTTCCGGTGAGTTGAGCCGATGACGAAAAACAATAGACGGCGGACGTGAGTGTAAGTCCACCGAGATCCTGGCCGGTCAGGCTCGTATTGCAGGCCTGGCCCGCAAGAGCGTCGTACGCCGTAGCGAGGTCGGTCTGAGCTCCCTGCGCCATGGCATCATTGGCATGAATCGTCCCGGTCAAGGTTCCAGGCGGAAACCCCGTGATCGACGTGCCCGGGCTGACACCCACGTCGCCGGTGACCGCGGTGGCGCCGGTGTTGGTCACCGCCGAACCGCCTAGGACCGCAAAACCTTCGGCTTGGCCCAGCGGAGGTGCCACTTGGGCGGATACGGGAACAATGCTTCCGCAGAAGAGTATTCCCGCCACGAGGATGTTGAGATGTCGACATTTCGTCTTGGACATTTTGCCTCCTTAGTGAAACGGCTATCTCCATCCCGCATTGCCGTGTCAGATTGCAGCGCAAGAAGGCCACGTCATTCGATCGTCGGCGGGCAGGAATTCGCATTCAGCGACCCAAGCTGCGGACGACCAATACAGAACGACAAAATGCAACGCGGCCGAGGTGGCCGTCTGTGCGCTGACGAACACACGCGAGAGACAGCCTTCTGGAAAGCAAAAGCCGCATGGCGCGTGCGGCTCTCGACGGACAGCTCAGCGTAAAAAGTCTAGCCGCCGGCGCGGCATCTCTCGGCTGATGCCGTATTGATCCGCCCAAGTCAGATTACGCGGTGGCGGCGCGCAGGAAATCCCGCTCCGGTGGGTCCACGTTTCAACGTGCCGTAGCAGCGGGTAGCAGTCGGTCGTACTCCTTCTTTACCACGCCATAACACTCGCACACGCGCTGCTCCAGTCGCGCGCGATCGAGCACGGTGATATGACCGCGCTGATATTGGATCAAACCGGCTTTGTGGAGGTGCCCCGCTGCCTCAGTGACGCCCTCGCGACGAACACCGAGCATGTTGGCGATCAGTTCTTGAGTCATCACAAGCTCATTGGAATGCAGCCGATCCAGGCTGAGCAATAACCAGCGGCACAACTGCTGATCGAGACTATGGTGGCGATTACATACGGCGGTTTGCGCCATCTGCGTAATCAACGCTTGTGTGTAACGCAGCAGCAAATGCAACACCGGTCCCGCGCGGTTGAATTCCTGCATGAGCAGATCCGATTTCAGGCGAAATCCACCGCCCGCGCTCTGCACGACGGCACGGCTCGGCGTCGAATTGCCGCCCATGAACATGGCAATGCCCACGATACCTTCGTGCCCGACCACGGCGATCTCGGCGGACGCACCGTCTTCCATCACATACAACAGTGAGACGATGGACGTCGTCGGAAAATACACGTGACTCAGCTTGCTGCCCGGCTCGTAGAGAACCTTACCGAGGGGCATGTCCACGGGCTGGAGCTGTGGCAGCCATTGATCGGCCGCGGTTTTGGGCAGCGCAGCAAGCAAACCGTTCTGTTTTGGGTCGTCCCGGGCCATGCATCCCCAATGCCGCCAGAGGTGTACATCTGCTTTTTTTTAAGCGCCGAATTCGCTTCGATTTTAGCCAGAATCAGGAGACGAAGGCACTACCTCCCGACAACGTAAGAATTGTTCGCCGCCCCGTGTAGGAAAATTCCTACACGATTACAGCTGTATTTTAGACCGCAGAACGCCTTGGTCGAATTCTCGGACCCAAGCTATTGGATTTTCCCCGCAGCCCTCAGATTCCGAATCCGTCAGGAGTGCCGGAGGGTGAAGGTGCGGCACCGAACGGACAAGCCGCTCGGCCATCATCATTGTCTGCATCCTGGATATTGACATGCTCGACAGACGGAGAGTGAACATGCGCACGTCCATATTGGTTCGGCGAGATTCTGGTTTGGCCTCATATCTGATCGGCAAGGATGTCTATGACATTCTGGCTTCGATAAAAGGGGTTTCCGTACCTATGGTGGATCGCCAGTACATCGATCGCGCCGATCTCAGCTACGAGTCGAATGAGGCGGGTCAAAATCTCGATCAAATAGACCGAATGCTCCGAGCAAAGGGCATGTACCGTCTTTAATTAAAGCGATTGCCAAACCCCGGCAGAGTCGCGTTCACGGCACATATAGAAAATGCCAGCAGGCGAAGACCATTTCGCCTCTCGAGGCTGGCAATTTTGGCAGCTGATGGGAATGACGCGTACAGGTTTTTCGGCACGTTGTTCTTGCTATTTACCAATGTGTGCTAGCGAACAGACCAGCCTGATCCGGGCCGACTAGCGTCCCAAAGAATGGCGACGTAACTCAGGTATTCGAGGTCGCATCCCATGCGAGAAACCAAATTGAATGATCTTGCACGGAGCAACAGGTTGACGTCCGAAGGCGCGCGCAGCGAGCCGAAGGTCGAGGCGCGCTCAAACGCGGTGATCAGGCCAGCGATTGCAACGCCTGAGCCCTCGAGCAACCTTCCTACCCTGAAGGCGCTGATCTCGAATCACCGGACGCTGCTTGCCAATGTCCGACGCAGCAACGACGTGCTCGAGAAAGAGAACACACGCATGGAGCATGAGCTCGCGGTACGACATGAGCCTGTGCCGCTCAGCGCGGCCTGCGATGAGGATGCGTCGATTGCCGTCAGCAGCGCGAATGCCAAACTCGTGTGGATAGAGAACTACATCCATGGCACGCTGGCCCAAACGCTGTGGGCGCTCAATGCGCGTGCCGAACAGCTCGAAGAGCAAGTTACCTCATCCGCTCAACAGCAACAAACCCATCGTTTGCTGCAAATGACACATGTCGCTTATGACCAGTTGCGCGACCTGATGACTTGGCTGCAAGGCAATGCTCATGACTAACTGGATCGTGTCAGTTGGCTAGGACGTTCACTTGCGATGGCACTTGTCGTCTCGCGACGTGCCGCGGTCGAGCCCCGTTCGCCGCCCCGTCGAACGAAGGGCGTTGCTTCGATAAATTCCACCATGGCGCGGCCCCGGGAGAGGCATGATGACGGAACTGAGCACAAAGTCGATGACTCGAGTCGCCGCGCGCGAATCGCCGCCTTCCCAAGAAACCGAGCAATACGTGGATCCGCCTAGTGCTAGCAACGCGTCGGGAGACGAAAGTACCCAAGCCGCCTGCGCGCCCTCTTCGCACAGACGCAGAGCATCAGACGCGTCGGATAACGACCAGCTTACGCTCAGCGCGGTGGAGGAAAAACTTCGCGCGGCCAGCCGCGAGAATGCGCTCTTGAAGTCGAGGAACCGTCAACTGGCGCAAGCGTTGGCCGATGCTTCGCAACGAGGAACGGCAGCGCACCACCTCGCCCACCATGACGTCCTCACGGGTCTTCCGAATCGATTGCTGTTGATGGCCCGGCTGAAAGACAGCATTTCGATGGCGTCTACCAGTCAAAGCCAGGCGGCATTGCTGTTTATAGATCTTGATGACTTCAAATACGTAAACGACCGACTCGGTCACACCATCGGCGACAAACTGCTGACAATCGTTGCCTCTCGAATCCTATCGTCCATACGAGCGGATGACATAGCCTGCCGCTATGGTGGCGATGAATTCGTCGTGCTCATGTCCAAGATCCGCGACTCCGCCTTGGTGAGTTCGATTGCGGAAAAGATTCGCAACCGCATCGATGGATGCTATGGAATCGACGACAACGAAGTTCACATCAGCGCTTCCATAGGATTCGCCGTCTATCCAACGCACGGCGATCACTGCGATGCTCTGTTGAAGTATGCGGATGCCTCAATGTATCGCAGCAAGGCAGCACGCCACGGTCACTGCAGGGTTGGTCAAGCGAACGGATCAGCTACGGGACAAAGCCATCTCTCCGACAATCACGGCGAATCTGCAATCGCAAATGCGCATTCCGCCGATGCCGCGTGTCTGCCGCAGCAATCTTCTTCGCCCATGCCTTCGCGGCGATCGACTGAGAAGAGCTGACGCGCTTCATCGCTCGCCATGACAGAGATCTATTGCGAATTCACGCAGTACACCGCCGAACCGGCGCTTGCTGCATTGGGAGGCAAGCCTCTGCGTCTCATCGACATCGTCCGAGAGATTCGCCGAACAATTTCAGAAGCGCTAAAAGACCGAGTCGATGTAGGTGTCGCCAGGCCAGTCCCCGCCCGAGGCAATGCCACCGCGGTGTTCATGGAAATCTTCTTTGATGAATCGTCGATCCGAAACCAGCTTTCGAGAATGATCGAAGCGGAGGCCGAATCACGAGGAGTCATCGTCCGCGTCGATCACAATACGTTGGTATTGCAGAGACGACTGGCCGCCGTCGGCTTTGCGGCGGATCCCCGCGCCGTCGTCGCAACCCTCCGCGGTGATCTTCCGAACGTTCCATTGACTTTCCGCGCTGTGGGCACCGACAGCGATGGAATGAACCGGTATGCCGTCATTGCGCACAATGTCAGGCATATCGAGAGTTTCAACGACCGGGAGGTCATGGAGGCTGTCGACGAAGTTCTGGCACGCCGGCTACGTGCGCCAGGCGCTTATCGTCGCTACGCCAGGACTTAGCCGTTCGGTGGATCGCAACTTTCTCGCCGATGTCGTGCGCGCTTATGAAGTCTTATCGGCCAGCACGCCGTCAATGAATGCAGCACGCATCATGCTTGCTTCGCACGAGCCTATATCGGCGCGCCGCCGCATCCGTGCTCGAGCACTTCCAGAGCTTGGGCCGGTGGAGTCGGCTTACCGAAATAGAAGCCTTGGAATTGATCGCAATCGTTGCTGCGCAGATAGCGGATCTGGCCGACCGTTTCCACTCCTTCGGCCAGCACGGTCATGCCAAGCTGATGGGCCAGCGCAATGATCGCGTTGCAAATCCCCGCGGCGCTGGTATCGGAACTGATATCAGACACGAAGCTCTGATCGATTTTTAGCTTGTCGATCGGAAAGCGACGCAAGTAGTTGAGACTCGAATAACCCGTGCCGAAATCGTCCAGCGCCAGCCGAACGCCCAACGATTTCAGCGCGCTCATCGTGCTGATCACGCGCTCGACGTTGCCAATCATTGCCCCTTCGGTCAGTTCAAGCTCGATATGCCGCGCCGGGAGTGCCCACTTCGCGAGCGTTTGACTGATCCTTTCGACAAAGTCCACGCGTTGCAATTGGACCGATGACACGTTGACCGACATGCAAAAGTCGCTCGTTGAGTCATCCAGCCACGTGCGTGCCTGCGCGCAGACCGACTCGAACACGAAGTTGTCGACATCGGTCATCAGGCCAAGAGCTTCGGCAACACCCAGAAAGCGCGCCGGCGGCAGCAATCCGAATTCCGGACTCTGCCAACGCACCAACGCTTCGAAACCTAAGACGCGCCAGTCGCTGGCTCTGATCTGCGGTTGATAGTGCACCACGAGCTGGCCGTCTCGAATCGCTTCGTCCAATGCCAACCCGAGCGTTCTTCGATCGGCTATCGCTTGCTTCTGCTCGTTGCCGAATACGCAAATGGTATCTCGGCCATTGCGTTTTGCACGTCGCATTGCGGCTTCCGCCTGACGCAACAACTCCTGCGCAGTCGCTCCGTTCTCAGGAAAGCAGCTCACGCCCACACTGCACGTGAAATGGATCTGGTGCTCGTCGCTTCTGATCGGTCTTTCGACGTCGGCTTTCAACGCCTCGGCGAAGCTCAATTGGTCCGTTATCGCCTGGGTGTCGATCAGTGCGACCGCGAATTCATCGCCGGCAATATGCGCAACATATCCGTGTTCCCTGCAAGCAGCGGTGAGTCGGGCCGCAATCGAGCGCAGCACTTCGTCACCGACGGCATGTCCGCGAGTCTCGTTGATAACATGAAAGTTATCGATATCGATGTAGAGCAAGATGACCCGCTCGTGGGTCTCCGCCACATCCAACGTGTCCTGCAAGTGGTCTTTGATGAGCGAGAAACGAGGCAACCCCGTCGTCTGATCATGCGTGATGCGATGGGCGAGCTCGTCCTGCGCGCGCTGGCGCTCGACGATTTCGATTCGAAGTTCCTCTGCGTGCTGCCGGCTTTCCTCATATAGCGCGAGGTTGCCGTAAGCAAGAGCGATTTGCGCGGCGAGAGTAGTGGCGAATTGTTCGTCTTCATCGTCGAAACGCTCGGTACCGAACTTGTCCGCGAAGTAGACCCACCCGGTCAGCGCGGCTGCCGAGCCCGACGGGATGGGCACGGCGAGAAGCGACGTGATCGAGGGATGGAACGCCGGGAGACCTAGCGTCGTGGCGGTGTTTGCTTCGTGAAACGTGCGATGCGGCTTCTGCGAGCTGATCAGCGTGCCTAAGAGACCGCCGGTGGGATCGATCGCGGCGAGCCGGTGTTGAACAGATTCCTCCATTCCGCGCGCCGCGAAATTCTGTAGCCGCGTCTCGCCCACCGCCACAATTCCGACTGCCGAATATCTGCAATTGAGCAAATCTTGTGAGATGCGGCAGAACAACTTCAGCATCTCGCTGGGATCACGTTCCGACGACAAAGCGAAGTCCAACTCCAGCAGCGAGGCAAGACGCAGACTCAAGGCTTGAAAAGAATATGCGCTCGCATCGGCGTCGCTCGCCACGATGCGCCTTGCTTCAGCCTGCTCAATGGATTGATCGAGCTGACGCCGCAGCCGTCGCTGCAGGCCCGTCAGTTCGTGCAAGTATTCGGGCAGCTTGATGCCGAGGAAGCTTGGCTGAGGAAACGCGGGATTTGACGATTCGGCCGTGCGTGGTTTCGTACCGAGCGCCGCTCCTATCGCATCCAGGATATCTTGCGGTTGCGCGGGTTTGATCAATATAGCCGCCGCACGGCAAGATCGTGCCAATACGCGACCCTCGCTCAAGCGGTAAGCCGCGGTATAGAAGATAACGGGTGTGCAAGCGATATTCGGCTCGTCGTGCAGCCTGTCACTGAATTCGGCGCCGTCCATCGCCGGCAACGACGACTCCGTAATGACCAGATCTGGATGTCGGGTCCGAACGATCTCGAGCGCTTCGGCGCCGTCTGAAGCCTCTAGAACATCATAGCCAGCGTGACCAAGCAGATTCGCCAGAAACTCACGATCACTCGCGCGATCATCGACGGTCAGAATTGTTTCCATCCACAGCTCCCCAAACACTGTCGCACACGTCGCGCCAGTCCAAGGCGGTGGTCAATTGGCTGAAAGTCGATGTCTTGCCTCGTTACTCCAGGAAGGCTCGGAATGCTCCCATTGCATTCGTCGTAATAGAGTCCCGATGGCCTGTACGGCGCGAGAGACGATAGGCTAGTATCGTTAGGCGCACCCTTTCTCCCGCTGATCTCTGCGGCTCGCAAGGCGCGGGCCACTAAGTATCTATTGTCGGCGCGACTTGCTCTGTACGGCACCGTACCAAGGGTTTCCCGCCAATCGATGCTTCCGATCCGATATCGCCACGGCACACTGCTATCGGCAGCACCGCGTCTCCTCTGACCGCGGCGAAATCGAAGGAGCGTACCGTGTCGCGACGCGACAACGCGCCGCGTCCCCGCGTTCGATTCCGGGTCCGGCGGTGTTTGTGGAAAGGCGGCGATCGGCTGCCAGACCGGATTCCTACCATGCGTCCCCCTGCCCTTTTGCGCATGTGCGCCTGCGCGACGCTGCTGATCGCTCGGGCCGTCGGCGCGACGACATTCTGCGTCAGCACATCCGGCGAGTTGCAGGACGCGCTGACCGAGGCCGGCAGCAATGGCGCCGATGACGTGATTCGTATCAAGACGGGAACCTACGACATCGCCATCCCGTTCGTCGCTGTCGCTTTCCTGTACGAAACCTCGCAGAATTTCGACGTCACCTTGCAGGGCGGCTGGGTCGGCAACGCGGACGAGTGCTCGCGGCGTTCCCTCAATCCTGCCTCAACCGTCCTCACCGGATCCGGCTCCAAGGCAGTCCTCTGGATGATCGGCGCAGCCGGCTCGCGCGGCGACATGATCGTGCAGCAGCTGACGATTCGCGACGGCAACTCACCGGACTATGGCGCGGGCTTGCGCATCGGCAGTAACTCCGGAATCAACGGATTCGAGGGCGACCTGATCGTCGAACGTGTGTACTTCGACAACAACAACAGCGACGCCTGGGCGGCTGGCCTGGCCATCGAAACCGGCGGTGGCGTGCGTGTGCGCGACAACGTGTTCCGCAGCAACAGCTGCGGCGTCAACGCGTGCGCGGGCGAACTCTTCGCCTTCTCCGACGATGCCGTGGAAGTGCGCCAAACCTTCGGCAACAACACGCTCGTCGGCAACGTCTGCAACGACGATGCGGGCTCGGGCTGCACCACCGGCGGCATTCTGATCAACGGATGGATCGACTACATGCCGCGCACCTCGGTGCACAACAATCTCTTCGCGCTCAACGATGGCAACGACCTTCAGTTGATTCAAGACAGTCATGTCGACGTGATGTACAACAACATCAACCAAATGAGCGGCATTCCGGAATCCGACTTCGGCAACCTCCACGTCATCAATCCGCACTTCGTCTCGCTGCTCGACGACAACTTCCGTCTGCTCGCAGACTCGCCGATGCGCAATGCAGGCGGCAATGGATTCCCGTACGGCGAGGAAGATTTCGACGGCGCGGCCCGCGTCCAGGAGGACCGAGTCGACATCGGCGCCTTCGAATTCGGCGACGGGATTTTCGCGAACGGTTTCGAGTAGCTGCGGCGAACGCATCTAGGGCGAAGGCGGCTTCAAGGAAACATCGGAAAGCGCTCCATCGGTACTTGGACTACTGGTTCGATTGACGTAGCGAAAACCACGAAATCGGCAAGCGCTGGACGCTTCGCACAGCTCAATCGAGCATGCCACGATCCGTGCTGAGCCCGAGCGCCGACAACAGCGTCTTCCCGGAGACGGGTTTCTTGATGAACTCGTCGAAGCCGGCGCGCGCCGCCTGTTTCAAGATGTCGGGAGACTCCAGCCCTGTCAGCGCCACGAGGCGGATATGGCCGAACGGGTCGCGCTCCCGAATGAGATGAGCGGCTTGAAAGCCGTCCATGTCCGGCATGGCCAAATCCAGGATGACGACGTTGGGGTCTATCGTGGCCGCCAGTCTCACCGCTTCGGCCGCGTTGTCGCAGGCGTGGATGTCTATGGCCTCATCGAGCAGGAACGTCGAAATGAGGTTCCGCACGCTCGCATCGTCCTCGGCGTAGATCACGCGGAGCTTCGGCTTTTCAGTCATGCGATCCCCCTTTCTACATGCACGAAGAAATAAACCGACGTTTTCGTATGCCGAATGAACGCCGTTCCAAACGGGACGAAACCGTTCACGCTCAGAGCTGCGATTGCACCGTCGACGACATCCATTCGCTCACACGCTGACGCCATGGCCGCGCAACCCAGTCGGCCATCGTGTATTCCTTCGAGGCGGCCAG
>Ga0068859_100004371_pt1 | contig 14416 bp, 9 predicted proteins | sample KBSSwiS22_FD_66585 | JGI IMG/M metagenome (GOLD analysis project Ga0068859, IMG submission 66585) | Switchgrass rhizosphere microbial communities from Kellogg Biological Station, Michigan, USA - KBS Switchgrass S2-2 | ecosystem: Host-associated > Plants > Roots > Rhizosphere > Soil ...
CGCGGCAACTCGAACGCGGAGCAGATCCTGGAGGGGATCACGGGCCTGCCCTCCAAGGAGCTCTCCAAGCAGTGGCACGCGGCGCTGCGGGCGCAATACGGGTCCCTGCTCGAGGCCAAGAGCAGCCCCCTTGCGTACGGCCCCGCCGTCATCACGGAGAAGAACGCGGGCGAGCTCAACGTGGCTCCCGTCCTCAGTCCGGACGGCAGCTTGCTGGCCTTCTTCTCGGAGAAGGACCTCTTCTCGATCGACCTCTACCTGGCCGACGCGCGCACCGGGGAGATCCGCCGCAAGCTCGTGAAGACGGCCACGGACCCCCATTTCCAGAGCCTGCAGTTCATCAACTCCGCGGGCACCTTCGACGCCGCCGGCCGGCGCTTCGCATTCGGGGCGGTGGAGGGCGGCAAGGCCGCGCTCAACGTGCGGGAGGCGACGGGGGGTCACGTCCGCGACTACAAGATCCCCGAAGTCGACGAGATCTTCGACCCGAGCTTCTCGCCGGACGGCCGCCGGGTCGTGTTCTCGGCCCAGGTCGGCGGGGTGACGGACCTCTTCATCTACGACCTCGTGGCCGCGCAGCTGCGGCGGCTGACGAACGACGCCTACGCGGACCTGCAGCCGTCGTGGTCGCCGGACGGCCGGAGCATCGTGTTCTCGACCGACCGCTTCTCCACGGATCTCCAGACCTTGCGCGCGGGCAACTATCGCCTTGGGCTGATCGACCCGAGCGGCTCCGACATCCGCGCCCTGCCCAGCTTCGAGGACGCGAAGAACATCGACCCCAACTGGTCGGCGGACGGGGCCAGCGTGTTCTTCATCTCCGACCGCAACGGGATCAGCAACGTCTACCGCCTCGACGTGTCCAGCGGGGAGACCGCGCAGGTCACCGACCTCCTCACCGGGGCCAGCGGGATCACGGGCTTGAGTCCCGCTCTCTCCGTGGCCCGCGACCGCCTCGTGTACAGCGTCTACGAGAAGGGCCAGAACCGGATCTACGCGGTCGAGGGCGCCCGCATGGCGGGGGGCGCCCTGAGCGATGCCGCCGATCGCACCCGCGCCGCGATGCTGCCCCCGCGCGAGCGTCCGGGCCAGGAGGTCGCGGCCCTGCGCCGCGAGCCGACCTTCGGGCTGCCCACGAACCAGAAGACCGTCATCGAGGAGTACAAGCCCAAGCTCTCGCTCGACTACGTGGGCCAGACCACGCTCGGCGTCGGCACGGGACCCGCCGGGGCGTACATCGGCGGTGGCGTGTCGTTCCAGCTCAGCGACGTCCTGGGCGAGCACAACCTGGCCGCGATCCTCCAGATGAACGGCCGCTTCGAGGACTTCGGCGGCGTCGTCGGCTACGAGAACCGCAAGCATCGCTGGACGTGGGGCGCGCAGATCTCGCAGATCCCGTACGTCACGGGCTCCTTCGCGACCGCCCAGGCCCCGAACGGCACCTTCATCGAGCGGGCCGAGCTCTTCCGGGAGACGGACCGGGCCGTGGAGTCCTTCATCGCCTATCCCTTCAGCCGCGCCTCCCGCGTCGAGCTGGGAGCGGCGGCGCGCCAGATCTCGTTCGGGCGCGAGATCGAGACGAGCGCGTTCGACCCCATCACGGGCCAGCTCATCGCGCAGGACCGGCAGAAGCTGGACGCGCCCAGCGGCATCGCCTTCGGAGAGGGGAGCGCGGCCCTCGTCTACGACACCGCCCTCTTCGGCCCGACCAGCCCGATCCTCGGCCAGCGCTACCGGTTCGAGGTCTCACCGGCCTTCGGCGGCCTGCGCTACACGGGCATCCTCGCCGACTATCGCCGCTACGTGATGCCCGTCCGTCCCGTCACCCTGGCCGGCCGCCTGCTCCATTACGGCCGCTACGGCCCGGGCGGCATGGACGAGCGGATCACGCCGCTCTTCATCGGCTATCCCACCCTCATGCGCGGGTACGACGTGAACTCGTTCAGCGCGAGCGAGTGCGGTCCGGATTCGGGGAGGTCCTGTCCCGTGTTCGACCAGCTCGTGGGCAGCCGCGTCGCCGTGGCCAACCTGGAGCTGCGCATTCCTCTGCTCGGCCTCTTCAACCGCCGCAACCTCTATGGTCCGATCCCGATCGAGCTCATCGGGTTCTCCGACTGGGGCGTGGCCTGGACGGCCGAGGACAGGGCGCGCGTCCTGGGCGGCAACGGGACGCGAAGCGTCGTGAAGAGCTACGGCGGCGGCGCGCGCGTCAACCTGCTCGGGTTCGCCGTGGTCGAGGTCGACATGGTGAAGGCCGTGGACCGGCCCCAGAAGGGCTGGAGCTGGATCTTCAACTTCATGCCCGGCTTCTGATACGTTGGAGGACGGAGGAATGGCCCCATGATCCGGACCTGCCCCAGCTGCGGCACCAAGAACCGCATTCCCGCCGAGCACCTCGCCGACACCGGGCGTTGCGGCTCGTGCAAGGCCGACCTGCCGCCGGTGGGCGAGCCCATCGACGCGGACAAGGCGCTCTTCGAAGAGATCACGGGCAAGGCTGCGGTCCCCGTCCTGGTGGACTTCTGGGCCGCCTGGTGCGGACCCTGCCGCATGGCCGCGCCCGAGGTGCACCGCGCGGCCGCGGACATGGCGGGGAAGGCGGTGGTGCTGAAGGTCGACACCGACAAGCACCCCGACCTGGCCCAGCGTTACGGCGTGCAGGGCATCCCGAACTTCCTGGTCATGAAGGATGGGCAGGTCGTGCGTCAGCAGCCGGGCTACGTGCCCCACACCCAGCTCACGAGCTGGCTGACCGAAGCCGTGGGCGCCCCCGCCAAGGCCTGAGCGTCCGCGTCCGGCCGTATCTCTAGTTCGCGCGCGCCTTCAGCATCCCCGGCGAGTTCCACCGGATGACGTGATAGACCGCGGGCACGTCGCCCACGTTCTTCGTTCCGTGCATCTGGTTCGCGGCCTGGAAGATCACGCCGCCCGGACCGACCCGCTTGGTCTCGCCGTTGACGAGCGCCTCCACCGTTCCCTCCTTGATGATCACGATCTCCTCGTCGGGGTGCTTGTGGGGCGGATGGGGGGACTGCCCGACCGGAAGCGTCGAGACGTGGAGCTCCAGCTCGTCCAAGGTAGCCGTGGGGTCCTTGAAGACCTGCTTGGCCTTGGTGATGCCCGTGCCGGAGGGCTTGGCCTGGATCTCTTCCCAGGAGACGGCGGTCGAGCCCATCACGGCGCCGGCGGACTGGCCGGGCGCGGCGGCGAGAGCCCCGATGACCATGCCGGCGAAAAGGGCGAGGAACACCTTGCGCATGCGCGACCTCCTTTGGTCCGTGCGGATGGGCGGGATCCTACCGCACGTTCGCTATAGAGTGGGCGGTCATGCTCACCCGCCCGCGCGACGTCTTCCGCGGACTCTGGAACGGCGCCGGGGGCGGCCGCGAGGTCCTGACCCTCGCCTATCCGCTGATCCTGGCCCACATGTCTTTCACCGTGCAGACGTTCGTGGACCGCCTGTTCCTCACCTGGTATTCGGCGGAAGCGGTGGCGGGGGCGGTGACCGGGCTCTTCACCACGCTCGCGGTGATGTCGCTGTTCTCGGGCACCGGCGAATACCTGACCACGTTCATCGCGCAGTACCTGGGCGCGGGCCGCCCCCAGCGCATCGGCCCCGTGTTGTGGCAGGGCTTCTACTTCTCGATCGGCGCCGGCGTGCTCATCGCCGCCGTCTCTCCGCTCGTCGGGCCCGTGTTCGCGCTGGCCGGGCACGATCCCGCCGTGCAGCACAACGAGATCACCTTCGCGACCATCCTCCTGCGCGGCGCCTTCCCGGTGGTGCTGATGGCGACGCTGGCCACGTTCTTCGCCGGTCGCGGCCAGACGCGGGTGGTGCTGGTGGTGAACATCGTCTCCACCCTCGCCGACATCGTGCTCGACGCCCTCTGGATCTTCGGGCGCGGCGGATTCCCGCGCTGGGGCGTGGCCGGCGCGGCCTGGTCCACCGTGGTCGCGCAGGCCCTGGGCGCGACGATCTTCGTGATCCTGATCCTGCGCCCGTCCTGCCGCCGCGCCTACGCCACGCTGTCGGGCTGGCGTTTCGATCCCGCCCTCTTCCTGCGCCTGCTCCGCTACGGGCTGCCCAGCGGCCTGCAGTATTCGCTCGAGATCCTCGCCTTCGCGATCTTCATGATGATCGTCGGCCGCATCGGCACCGCGCCCCTGGCCGCCTCCGGGATCACGTTCAACCTGAACATGATCGTCTTCATGCCGATGCTCGGGCTGGGAGTGGCGGTGAGCGCGGTCGTGGGCCGATACCTCGGAGCCGATCAGCCCGACCTGGCGGAGCGCGCCACCTGGTCCGCCTTCTGGCTGAGCCTCGTGTACATGACCGCCTGCGCGGCCCTCTACCTGCTGGCGCCCCACGCCCTCCTCTTTCCCTACGCCGCCGGCGCCGATCCGGCGGTGTTCGGCGAGGTCGAGCGGATCTCCGTCGTGCTCCTCCGCTTCGTGGCCCTCTACTCGCTGTTCGACATGATGAACGTCATCTTCGCCGCCGCCCTGCGCGGGGCGGGGGACACCTTCTACACCCTGGCCTTGACCGTGGTCCTGTCCTGGGGCGCCATGCTCGCTCCCGCCTATCTCGTCTGCGTCGTGGGCGGAGGCGGCGTCTATGCCGCGTGGGTGACGGCGAGCGCGTACATCGTCCTCCTCGGGATCCTGATGGTGAGGCGGTTCCGCGCCGGACGCTGGCGGTCGCTACGGGTCATCGAGCCGCACCTGCCCGACCTCGAGGTGGCCGCGGGCTGAGGCCTTTCTCAGCGCAGGCGGGCGCTGGCGAAGAGCCAATACGAGAGCGGACGGCGCCCGTATTCGTTGGCCAGGAACTCCGGCAGGATCGCGACGGCTCCGGAAGCGCCGAGGCCCCAGCTCACGTGCCCGCCGATCGGGAGCTCGTACCGGTAGCCGGCCTGGATCGAGACCACGGGAAAGACGCGCACGTGGAAGGGATCGAACGAGGGGAACAGCTCGTCCTTCTCCACGCGCTCCGCGCGCATGAAGACGGCATGACGCGCGCCCGCGCGCACGGTCGCTTCCGCGAGCAGCGCGTCCGACGTGCGTGAAGGCGGGAAGGGCGGGCCGGGGATGGAGCAGGAGGCCACGGAGGCCGCGGTCGCGGCCAGCGGGCAGCTCGTGGGCAGGTCCGCGCTCCTCACGTTGCGGCCCCAGGCCGCCATGACCTGCGGCCGCCATCGACCGGCTCCCGCGTAGCTGACGGAGGCGGTGTAGCGGCGGACGTCGATGGTGGGGTGGAGGATCTCCGGCCCGCGGAGCTCGGCCGCGCTCACCTGGGCGGAGAGCCAGGGGCGCGGGTTCACGGTCAGGCGGGCCGCGCGCGAGTCGAAGCGGGGCCGCTCCACGTTCCAGCGCGCGGCGTCCGGCTCGTGGCCGTTGAAGGCGGAGCCCTCGAGCTTCACCGGCCCCCACACGAGCCCGGCCGTGGCCACGCCGAAGGAGATGTGGGTGGAGTCGAGCCAATGATGGCTCAGGGGCGCCACCGGTATCTCCTCCGCCGAGCCGCGGTGCATGAACGCGGGCGGTCCGACCGCGGGCTCGCCGGGCGAACCGAAATACGCGAACGCGCCCAACCCTCGTCCCACCGTGTGCGAGTAGATCGCGGCCAGCTCCATGGCGACGTCGTGGGGGTGCTGATGGTCCACGAGGTGCGTCCGTCCGTCGGCCGTCTCCCCGGTCTGGAGGATGAGGCGATAGCCGCTCGGGCCCATGAGGGGTTCCAGGCTGCCCATGGCGCGCAGGGTCAGCATGCCTCCCGCGGCCACGCGGGTGGCCGCGCCCATGGCCATGTTCGTGCCCAGGCCCTGCCGGCCGCCGCGCGGCCCGCCCTGCTCCGTGAAGACGGCGAACACGTCGCCGTGCGCCATCAGGCGCCAGGAGCCGGGAAACCCGTGGATCCCGGGCATGCCCGCGCTCTCCGGCTGCCAGCTCGTGCCGGAGGCGTCGCGGTCCATGGAGTAGGGGCCGAGGAGGCCGAGATGGCCCGGCCCATCCTCGGCTCCGGCCGCGCCGGCCAGGACGAGGAGGGCGGCCGCGGACAGGCAGGTGAGCCGGGAGGAGTCGGGCATCCGGGCAAGGATGCCACCAGCAGGGTCGTCCAGAAAACACCAGCCGGATCGCTCTATCGGGCCAGGCGGCGGACGTCGATCGTCTCACCGATGGTGATGGCCAGCATGTCCTCGGCTCCCTGCAACGGGCCCGAATAGGTCTTCCTCGTTTCCGCGATCACGCGGTCCGCGCTCGGAGCGTGGGTGTAGACCGCCAATCGAGGCTTCACGCGCGCGAACACGGCACCCGCCTGCTCCGGCGTGGTGTGCTTCGCGAGAATGGCCGCGGCCAGGCTCGGATCGTTCGGGAACCAGCCGCGCACCGTGCCCTCATCGAGGGTTTCGTGAAGAAGGACGTCGACACCTCGTGCAAACCCGATCAGGTTCTCCGAGACACGCGTGTCGCCGGAGAGCACGACGGAGCGGCCACGATAGTCGACGCGATAGCCGAGCGCAGGCGCGACCGGGGAGTGGTCGACGGAGAACGCGGTGACCTTGAGGCCGTCCTGGTCGAGGACGAGACCTTCCGTGATGTCGCGGCTCACGACCTTGATGCCCTGGGGAGGGGCCTTTTCGTCCACGTCGCGCCGCATGTGGATGTCGAACACAAAGGCCTGCTCCAGGTGAGTCATCAGGTCCCGTGTGCCCTCCGGTCCCCAGACCTCGAGGGGTGCCGTCCGCCCGCCGCCCACCCAGCCGGTCAGGAGCAGGTCCGGAATCTGGACGACGTGATCGGAATGAAGGTGCGTCAGGAAGAGTCGCCGGATCGAACCGGTCGGGATGCCGGCCTGGGCCAGGCGCAGGGTCGCGCCGCGTCCGCAATCGAAGAGCAGCCGATCCTCTCCCGCCTCGATCAGCGTGGCGGGCCCGAACTGCTGCAGATCGACGCGTGGGCCCACCCCCGTGCCGAGCAGGATCACTCGCAGGGTGTCGCGGGACGGCGGTTCGGCGCCGCCGCGGTTTCCCGCGAGCGACGAGCGCGGAACAAGAGCACCGGCCTGGCTCCCTACCCCCACGAACGCGAAGCAGGCTACGGAGACGCCGAGGAGCAATCGCTTGGCCATCAGGAGACCCCTTTGCGTGCCGACCGCGCTCAATCATCGCTCAGCCGCCCGGCCGGGCACATCTGGACCGAACCCGGTCGCGAGAACGGCTCCCGCCGCCCGGCCCCGGACTGGATCTCCAGAACTAGTTGACAGAGTCAAGTTGTTTGGGCAGACTTCACTCGATATGGACGCGAAGCAGGCCGGGGCGCGGATCGAGGCCGTCCGGCGCTTCAACCGCGACTACACGCGGCGCATCGGCGTCCTGCGCGAGGGACTGCTCGACAGCCCCTTCTCCCTGACCCAGGCCCGCGTGCTCTACGAGCTCGCCCACCGCGAGGAGCCGACGGCCACCGCCCTCGGCCAGGAGCTCGGGCTGGACGGGGGCTACCTGAGCCGGATCCTCTCCGCCTTCGCGCGCCGCGGCCTCGTGGCGCGCCGGCCCTCGAAGACGGACGGGCGGCAGAGCCACCTTCGCCTCACCCCGCGCGGCCGCCAGGCGTTCGGGAAGCTGGACGCGGCCTCCGCGGCCGACGTGCGTCTACTGCTCGCTCCGCTATCCGCCGCGGACCAGGACCGGCTCGTGTCCGCGATGCGGACGATCGAAGGCGTCTTCGGTGCCGCCAAGACTCCGCGCTCCCTGCGCATCCGCGCTCCCCGGCCCGGCGACATGGGATGGGTGATCCATCGCCACGGCGAGGTCTACGACCAGGAGTGGGGATGGGGCGAGGGGTTCGAGGCCCTGGTGGCGGACATCGTGGTGAAGTTCATGGCCGAACGCGATCCCCGGCGCGAGCGCGCGTGGATCGCGGAGCTGGACGGGCAGAGGGTGGGATCGATCTTCCTGGTTGCCAGGTCGAAGACGGTGGCCAAGCTGCGCCTGCTCCTCGTGGAGCCGTCCGCGCGCGGCTTCGGGGTGGGGCAGCGCCTGGTGGAGGAGTGCATCCGCTTCGCGCGCCGCGCCGGCTATCGCGAGATCGTGCTCTGGACGCAGTCGATCCTGGATCCGGCGCGCCACATCTACGCCAAGGCCGGCTTCCAGCTCGTGGGCCAGGAGCCGAACCACGAGTTCGGCCAGGGCCTGACGTCGGAGACCTGGTCGCTGAAGCTATAGACAAACGAACGGCCCGGGCATCGCCAGTTGGGCCAGCGGTTCCCGGGCCGGTCAGGATTGCGCCGCGCCGCTGAGCCGCGGCGCGGCGCGACAAGTGTCACGTAGAGCACGGCGGCGCTGCGCAGCAGCGGCGACGTGCGAGGGGGGTATCAGGGGGGGACGCGAACGCCCATCGCGAATGGGGCGTGAGTGCCCCCCCTACTTGATCAGAAACTGAACTTCACCCCCAGCTGGATGTTGCGCTCGCTGGTCTTGGTGAGGATGCGCCCGAAGTCCGCGCTGTTCGGGTCCACCACCACGCCACCGAGCGTGCCCGGCGCGGAGCCGCTCTCGGGATTCGTGCCGTTGGTGGGATCTCCGATGTTCGGATGGTTGATGAAGTTGAACGCCTCCAGCCGGAGCTGGATGCGGCGTGTTCCCCCCATCGGGATGTTCTTGAAGAGCGCGATGTCCCAGCTCTGGAAGCCCGGCGCTCGGAGGCCACTCGGGTTGCGCCCGCCGGAACCGAAGGTCCCGTTCGCCGGACGCGCGAAGGCGGCCGGGTTGAACCAGAAGTTCTGATCCACGGCCCGGCCGTTCGAGAACTGCGGGTTGTCGATGGAGGGGTCGCCGACCAGGTTGTAGAACTGCGCCGTCGTCTCGCCGGTGCCGGCGATGTCTTCCGCGCGCGCGATGGTGAGCGGCCGCCCCGACTGGTAATACGTGACGCCGGAGAGCTGCCAGCCGCCCAGGATCTTCTTGAGCAGCGTGTCCTGCTGCTTCCACAGGGGCAGCTCGTAGAGGTAGTGCACGTTGAACAGGTGCGTGCGGTCGTTGTCGGAGATGGCCCAGTAGGAGGCCCCGCCGTCGTAGGCGTTGGTCAGGATGTCGCGTTTGGCATCGCCGTTGTCGCGCAGCTGCGAGTAGGTGTAGGCCACGCCGAACCCGAGGCCGTTGCGGAAGCGGCGCTCGAGGTTCATCTGCAGGCCATGGTAGATCGACCGGCCGGTGTTCTCGGAGAGGCGGATGGTGGCGAAACCCGCGTAGGGGCGCAGGGCGTTCACGTTCACGCCCGGATTGGCCTGGACGGTCCCGGGCAGGAGCTGGTTGATGTTGCGCTCGCGCTGGAGGTGCAGCCCCATGCGGCCCACGTAGGTGACGTCGGCCACGATGTCGAGCGGCAGCTCACGCTGCACGGAGAGGCTCCAGTTGTAGGCCGTCGGATGGTCGAACTCGGGGTCCTGCTCCGTCATCACCAGGGGGAAGTTGGCGCGGCTGGCCCCTCCCGGCTGATCGGCGATCCCGTTGGTCACACCCACCTTGAACTGGATGGGCGGGTTGCCGCCCAGCAGCGTGGAGTCGTTGAGCACGATGCGGGTGTGGTAGATCCCGCCGCCCAGGCGCACCGCCGTCTTCTGGTTGAGCCGGTACGCGAACCCCAGCCGCGGCTCGAACACCGTCGAGTGGGTCTCCGAGAAGCCCCGCGGCACGCCGCGGAAGAGCCGTTGCAGGTTCGGGTCGGAGGCGGCCTGTACCTGGCCCTGGGCCTCGGAAGGGAAACCGTCGCCGGGGAAGACCACGCCGTTGTAGGGGTCGCCCGTCCCCGGCACGATCGCGCCCGTGCGGGGGTCGATGCGTACCGCCTGGCTCGGATCGTAGAACTCGGGATTGAACATGGCCGCGTTGTTGAGCTTCGCGTAGAACGGGGGCCAGTAGACGTAGCGTACGCCGCCCTCGACGGTCAGCTTGTCGCTCGCCTTCCAGCTGTCCTGCACGAACGCGTCCACGGCCAGCGAGCGCCAGTCCGTCTTGGAGCGCGCGCCGATCTCCCCGTAGTTGGTGAAGAGGCCGAGGGCGGTGTTGGCCACCGCGAGCCCGCTGCCGCCGGAGCGGCCGTCCGTGAACTCGAAGCGGCCGTTCTGGTTGTTGGTGTCGCCGGGCAGGATGCTCACGTTGATCTGGTCGAAGTCGTCCTCGCCGGAGTACTCCACGAACACGCCGGTCTTGAAGGTGTGGCGGCCGCGGATGTGGGTGAGGTTGTCGGAGAAGGTCCAGATCGGGCCTTCCGAGGACGAGGGATACGGCCCGCCGTCGATGGAGTTGAACCCGCTGATGGTGACGCTGGGGATCTTGTCCTCGATCTCCTTGCCCGGGAAGATGTACGGGTAGTTGATCCCGTATTTGCTGCGCACGAAGGAGTCGGTGCCGCGGAAGACCTCGATGAACACCTGGTCGCGCGACCAGGCCACGTTGGCCTCGTTGATGGTCGAGGGGGAGAGAGTGCTGGTCCAGCTCAGGGCCGCCGTCTGGTTGGGACGGTCCCAGTCCGTGCGCGCGAGCGGGAAGTCGCCGCGGAACGCGTCCACCGCCTTCCAGTTGAAGAGGGATCCGCGGAACGAAATCGTGTTCTGCGCGTTGGGCACGAAGTCCAGGCGCAGGGTGTCCTTGCGCGTGCGGCGCGGGTTGGGGCTGGTGCCGATCCAGTTGTTGGCGCCGCGCTGGAAGCCGGGCGTCGGCAGGGGATAGGTGTTGAGCAAGGCGACCCCGTTCGGGCTCAGCCGGTTCGACGGGATGATGTTGCCCGGGAACGGCTGGCCGGTGAGCGGGTCGTTGATCACGACCGCGCGCCCGAAGAACGGGTTGGAGGGGCTGAGGAGCTCGCTGAAGTTGCCCGCCCGCATGGCCGCGGTGGGGACGGTCCGCGTGTTGGTCTCCTCGCGGTCGTAGTGGATCCATTCCTGGGCCCAGAAGAAGAACAGCTTCTCGCGGTTCTCGTTGAACTTGCCGGGAACGTAGACGGGCCCGCCGATGTCGTAGCCGAACTGGTTGAAGTTGAAGGGAGCGGGCTGGCTGTTGAGCTCGGGCAGCGGGCTCGCGTTGCGGGACCAGGAGTTGGCATCGAGCCCGTCGTCGCGGAAGAACTCGTACGCGTCGGCGTGGAAGGCGCGGCCGCCGCCCTTGGTCACGAAGCGGAGCTGGCCTCCGGAGGACCGCCCGTACTCGGGCATGTAGCTCGCGGTCAGGACCTGGATCTCCTGCACGGTGTCCACGTTCAGGGTGCCGATGATGGCCCCCGCGGACCGGGTGCGGGTGGCGATGGCGCCGTCGATCGTGATCAGGTTCTCGTCGTTGCGGCTGCCGTTGATGTTGAAGCCGCCGTTGCTGAGGCTGTCGGGCTGGAAGCTGTTGAGGCTGCCGCCCGCCCCCCCGCGCACGCCCGGCTTGAGGAGGGCCAGGTTGATGGGGTTGCGGCCGTTGATCATCAGGTCCTGGATCTGCTTGCTCTCGATCGTCTTCGCCACCGAGCCGGTATTGCCCTGGAGGGGGGTGGCCTCGGCCACGATCGTCACCGACTCCTCGACGCCGCCGGGAGAGAGGACCGCGTCCGCGGTCGCCTTGGCGGCGGCGTCGAGCGTGATCCCGGTCTTCACGTACTTGCGGAAGCCGGAGAGCTCGACCGCGACCTGGTATTTGCCGGGAGGCAGCGCCGGCGCCGTGTAGTAGCCGGAGGCGTCCGTCGTATAGGTGCGCACGCGCTTGGTCGATTCGTCGGTCACGGTCACGGTCGCGCCGGGCACGGCCGCGCCCTGGCTGTCGCGGACGAAGCCGCTGATCTGGCCGCTGTCGAACTGCGCGTGCGCGGGAACGGCCAGCGCGACGAGCGCGACCGCGACCAGGCAGGCCAGCCAACGCAACTTCGGCTGCACGGATGTCGACATCTCTGCCTCCTTGGCCCTCAAGGGCTGGGGTATTTCGGGATGCGTGGAACGCTCCACGCGCTCGGCACGGACCTCTGCATCACGAATGTTAAGTAAGTTAAGTGCCTTCGATATACCGCCAACCTACGCCGGATGCAAGCGGTTTCAGCATCCGTCCGACCTATGACGTGGCTAGGGCGTGGGCATGATCTTGATGTTGCGGAAGGCGACCTCGTCCCCGTGGTCCTGCAGGAGGATGTGGCCGGGGATCTTGGTCCCGAATCCCGCCACGTCCTTGAACTTGCTCTTCGCGATGGCGGCGCGGAGCTCCGGAGATCCGAGCTCGTACTCCACGACCTTGCGCCCGTTGAGCCAGTGCTCGACGTGATTTCCCTTGACCAGGACGCGGGACTGGTTCCACTCCCCGACGGGCCGCAGCGGCTTGTCCGCGACGGGGGCCAGCACGTCGTAGAAAGCCCCCGCCTGGCGATGCGGACCCACCTTGGCATCCGGGTGTCGCGCATCGTCGAGGACCTGGTACTCGTGCGCGATGGGCCCTTCGCGCTCCTCGGTGACGAAGTACTTCAGGCCGCTGTTGCCGCCGGGCGCGATGCGCCAGTCGAAGCGCAGGTCGAAGTCGGAGAACTTGTCCACGGTCACGATGTCCCCGCCGCCCTGCGAGTCGCCGGCGCCGGTGGGGATGTGGGCGAGCGCGCCGTCCTTCACGACCCAGCGACCTTTGGGGAAGTCCGTCTTCTTGAAGCCGCGCCAGCCGGCGGTCGTCTTGCCGTCGAAGAGCAGCCGCCAGCCCGCCTTCGTCTCCGCCGCCGTGAGCTGGTTCGGGGGCGCCGCATCGGCGGCGGCGAGGGCGGCGGCCAGGACGAGGGAAGGGATCATGTCCGCTTCCCCTTCGCGTATTCGTCGAACGTCTCCAGGAAGCGGTCCACGTCGCGTCGCAGCAGATAGTACGGCGTGGAGAGGCGCAGCTTCGAGGGCTCCCCCCCGCGGATGCGGATCTTGTGTCGCGTCCACATCCACTTCTCCAGCTCCATGCGGACGATGGGCGGCACGTTGACGGTGGCGATCGCGCAGCGCAGGGCGGGGTCGGGCGACGTCCAGGATTGGGCGCCGCGCTCGACCATCGCCTTCAGCAGGAAGTCGCACGTCGCACGGTGCCGCTTCTCGATACGGTCGAGGCCGATCGTCTCCGCGAGCTCGATGGAGGCGCGCAGGCCCCAGAGGGCGGGCACGTTCGACGAGCCGATGCGCTGGAAGCGCTCCGCCCGCAGCTTGGGCTCGTCCCATCCGCTGCTGGCGATCGTGTTCCACAGGCGGTCGATCACCTCGTCGCGGACGTAGAAGAAGCCGGAGCCCTTGGGGGCCTGCAGCCACTTGTGCGGGCTCGAGGTGTACATGTCGCAGCCGAGATCGCGCACGTCGACGCGCATCATGCCGACCACGTGGGCGCCGTCCACGGCGGAGAGGATTCCCTTGCCGCGGGCCAGCGCGCAGATCTCCTTCACCGGGAGCACGACGCCGGTCGTGGTCGTGATGTGGCTGACGAAGATGACGCGCGTGCGGGCGGTGATGGCGTCCGACACACGGGTGAGGATCTCGGCGGCGCTGGCCGGGGGCAGGGGCAGGGTGAATTTCTTCACCACGATCCCGTAACGCTTGGCGCGCAGGTTCCAGGGCTGCTCGCCGCCCGGGTGCTCCTGGTCGCTGATCAGGACCTCGTCCCCGGGCTTGAGGTCGATGCCGTTCGCGATGTAGCTGTTGGCCTCCGTCGCGTTGCGCACGAGCGCGAGCTCGTCCCGCGAGCAGCCGATGAACTTCGCCAGCGGATCCCGGAACTCGTTCCAGGGGCCGTAGCCCCAGATCGGATAGTCCTCGGGATCGTCCTGGGCCATCCGCTCCGTCTCCCGGTAGCCGTCGAAGACGGCGCGCAGCACGGGCCAGGGACAGGAGCCCACGGTGCCGTTGTTCAGGTACACCTCGTCAGGCGGGATCAGGAACTGGCGGCGGATCTCCGTCCAATACGCTTCCTCGTCGCGCAGGTACAGGTCGCGGGCGGGGAGGGGCGGCACGTCCTTCCCGGCCTCGATGGCTTCGGCGCTGAGCCCGGGCGGGGCCATCAGGGCGGCGGCGGCGCCGCCCGCGTAGGTCAGGAAATCGCGGCGGTCGAGCATCTCCAGCCTCCTCTCGGCACGGCGGATGCGCGGAGTGTGACATGAACTGCGGCCGCCCTGTTGACATCCACGGGGACGGGCTTACCCTAGGCCCACCAATCAAGAAAGCGTTTTCGCGGGAGGAGTCTCATGAGCTCTCGAGTGGCCTTGCCCCGTCTGGTCTCCGGCCCGGGCCGCACCCTCTACTGGGTGGTGGTGTTGGCCTTGATCATCGCCGTGATGGTGATGGCGTCACCGAGCGCGTCCTGGGCCCAGGCCGTGACCGGGACGCTCCTCGGGACGGTGACCGACGCGCAGGGAGCGGGCGTGCCCGGCGCGACGGCGACGG
>Ga0068859_100004373_pt1 | contig 14414 bp, 10 predicted proteins | sample KBSSwiS22_FD_66585 | JGI IMG/M metagenome (GOLD analysis project Ga0068859, IMG submission 66585) | Switchgrass rhizosphere microbial communities from Kellogg Biological Station, Michigan, USA - KBS Switchgrass S2-2 | ecosystem: Host-associated > Plants > Roots > Rhizosphere > Soil ...
ACTGCTCCAACTCGAAAGGAAATGCCGGGCCGGGCTACGCGTACGAGCTCTGGTCGAGTGAGCCAGGATCGGGATGCATGACCGTGCTCGGAGACGACGCGAGCTTTCGCGCGACCTGGACCGACACGACCGACTTCCTGGCCCGCGCGGGGCTGCGATTCGATCGAACCAAGACGCCGGCGCAGGTGGGAAGAATTTCAGCGGACTTCGCGGAAGCCAAGACCGAGTCCCCCACAGCGGGGAAGACGAGCAAGATCTACGTCGCGATCTACGGCTGGACCGTCAGCCCGCTGGTCGAGTACTACATCATCGACGACTACGGCGCCTTCGTCCCCGGCCCTGTTGCGGCCGACGGCACGCCGCGCACCCATGTGGGCACGATCATGGTCGACGACGGCACCTATGACGTCTGGCACCTCGCCGTGAAAGACAAGCCGGCCATCACGGGCGACGACAAGGATTTCGATCAGTACTACAGCGTTCGGCAGTCTCGTCGCCCCTGTGGAAGGGTCTCCGTGTCGGAGCAGTTTTCGAAGTGGGCCCCTCTCGGCGTCCAGCTCGGAAAGCTGGAAGAGACCATGTTCCTCCTGGAGGCGCAGGACAACAGCGGCACCATCGAGGTGAGGGCGAGCTTCGACATCGAGTGAGGGGGCGAGGGGACCGCCGATCGGACGTGCTCAGCTCGCCGCGGCCAGCTTCTTGGGACCGTCGGCGGCCGGCGCGGACGCGGCGGCGGGGGCGTGGCGGTTGATCAGCTCGACCAGATCGCTCTTGCACGAGCCGCAGCCGGTCCCCGCCTTGGTGGTGGCGCACAGGACCTCGAGTGTGGTGGCTCCGCCCGCGATGGCCTCCTTGATGCGCGAGGCGCTGACCTTGTTGCAGTTGCAGACCTGCCGGTCGCGCTCGGCGCCGGCGCCCAGCGCGGCGGCGGAGCACAGCGACGCCAGCGGATCGTCGGGCAGCGGATCGCCCCGGTCGAAGGCCTGCACCAGGCTGGGCGCCGCCTCCGTGTTGCCGACCAGGATCGCGCCGACCAGCTGGTTGCCGCGCACCACCAGCTTGCGGTACGACCCGCGCCGCGTCTCGACCACCTGGATGACCTCGTCGCTCTCCAGCTCCGGTTCGGCGCGCCCCATCGACGCGACGTCGACGCCCGCGACCTTGAGGCGCGTGTACAGCCGCGAGCCGCGATAGCGCGCCTGCGGGTTGGCCCCGGCCAGCACGTCGGCCAGCACGGCCGCCTGGTCCCACGCCGGCGCGACGATGCCATACAGCTTGCCCGCGTGCTCGGCGCAGTCGCCGATCGCATAAACCCCGGGCGCCTCGGTCGCCAGCGTGTCGTTGACGATGATGCCCTTGTTGATGGGCAGCCCCGAGGCGCGCGCCACGTCGATGCGCGGGCGCACGCCGCAGGCCAGCACCAGCATGTCGGCCGCCAGCGTCTTCTGATCGTCGAGGCGCACCCCGTCGATGCGGTCCTCGCCCAGCACCGACTCGACGGTGCGGCCCGTGCGAACGAAGATCCCGCACCGCTCGATCTCGCGTTCCAGCATCTCGCCGCCCAGCTCGTCGAGCTGCGCGTTCATCAGCGTCTTGCTGGCGTGCACGACGGTGACGTGCAGGCCGCGATCGCTCAACACCTTGGCCGCCTCCAGGCCCAGGAGGCCACCGCCCAGCACCACGGCGCTGTCGCCCGAGCGGGCGTGGGCGCGCATGCTGCGGCAGTCGTCGATGGTTCGATACACGAACACACCCGCCTTCAGGCCGCCGTCGGCGGAGAAGATCCCTTCGAGCGGCGGCACCAGGGGCTGCGCGCCGGTGGCGAACACCGCCACGTCGTAGCGCTGGTCGGGCTGGCCGTCGGCCTGGATCACCTTGGCCCCCGGATCGAGGCGGCGCACGGCGACCCCGTCGAGCAGGCGCACCCCGTTGTCCTCGAACCAGGCCGGCGGCTTGGTCACGATGGCGTCGGGGTCGGCGCCCGCCAGGACCTTGCTGAGCAGCACGCGGTTGTAGGCGCCGCCCTTCTCCTCGCCGTACACCGTGATCTCGAAGCGCGACGAGGCGCCGCGCAGGATCAGCTCGTCGAGCAGGCGGCAGGTGGCCATGCCATTGCCGATGATGGCCAGGCGTTTTCGAAGGGCCGTCACGAGACCATTCCTTTCGTTGTCGTCGGTTTCTTCGCGGGGGCGTCTGCGCCGGCCGAGGACGGGCCGGGCTCGCTGCGCTCGCCATCGTCGGCCGGCGTGGCCGCGCGCGCCCTCACCGCGCAGACCTTGAATTCGGGCATGCGGCTCGTGGGATCGAGCGCAGGCTTGGTCAGGATGTTGGCGGACGCCTTGCCACCCCAGTGGAACGGCGCGAACAGCGTGTCGGCGCGGATGTCGGCGCTGATCGTGACGGTGAAGATCACCTCGCCGCGCCGGCTCTCGACGCGCAGGCGCCCGCCGTCCACCACGTCCAGGCGGGCCGCCAGGTGCGGGTGCAGCTGCACGCGCGGCTCTGGCTTGGCGTCGACGAGCGGCGCTACCCGGCGCGTCTGCGCGCCCGAGTTGTAGTGCTCCTTGTAGCGCCCGGTCGTGAAATAGAGCGGGTATTCGTCGTCGGGCACCTCCGCGGCGGCCCGGTGCCGGACCGCGTGGAAGCGGGCCTTGCCGTCGGGGAAGGCGAACGCCTCCGCGAACAGGCGAGGGGTGCCCGGGTGGTCGTCGGAAGGGCAGGGCCAGAACACGCCGCTCTCGGCGCGGATGCGGGCGTAGGTGATGCCGCTGTAGTCGGCCTTGCCGCCGGCGGTGGCCGCGCGCAGCTCGTCGAACACCGCCTCGGTCGAGTCGAAGCGGAACCGCGGCCCCTCGCCCAGGCGGTCGGCCAGCGCCGCGATGATCTCCAGGTCGGAGCGCGGCCCGGGCGGCGCGTCTTGCGCGCGTTGGCGCAGGATCACCCGGCCCTCGAGGTTGGTCATGGTGCCTTCCTCCTCCGACCACTGCTTGATCGGAAGGACCACGTGCGCGTCGGCGGTGGTGTCGTTCTCGAACGCGTCGGCGACCACGAGCAGATCCAGGCTGGCCAGCCGGCGCGCGATGTGGCGGGCGTTCGGCGAGGCGACCGCCACGTTGGAGCCGAACACCAGCAGTGCGCGGATCCCGCCCTCTGGCCCGAGCGCGTCGAGCAGCTCGTAGGCGCTCTTGCCCTTGCCGGGCAGATCGGCCGGGTCGACGCCCCAGACGCGCGCGAGCGCCGCGCGGTGCTCCGGGTTCTCGATCAGGCGGTAGCCGGGCAGCTGATCGGCCTTCTGCCCGTGCTCGCGCCCCCCCTGGCCGTTGCCCTGCCCGGTCAGGCAGCCGTAGCCGCTGGCCGGCCGCCCCACCTTGCCGAGCGCGAGCATCAGGTTCGTGAAGGCGAGGACCGTGTCGGCGCCCTTCGACTGCTGCTCGGGGCCGCGGCCCGACAGCAGCATCGCGCTGTCGGAGCCGGCCAGGAGCCGCACGGTGAGGAGCTGCTGCTCGATGGAGACGCCGGTCAGTCGCTCGACGTGGGCCGGGTGGGTCTCGAACACCGCGCGCCGGGCTGCCTCGAAGCCGACCGTTCGGCGGGCGACGTACTCGCGGTCGACCAGGCCCTCGTCGACCGCCAGATGCAGGAGGCCGTTCGCGAGCGCGAGGTCGGAGCCCGGCGTGAGCTGCAGGTGGTGGTGCGCGGTGCGCGCCGTCTCGGTGCGCCGTGGATCCACCACCACCAGCGTCCCCTGCGCGCGCTGCTCGTGCACCCACTGCATGATGGGCGGCATCGTGTCGGCCGAGTTCGCGCCCCACAGCAGCAGCGCCTTCGTGCGCGCGATGTCGCTGACCGGGAACGGCAGCCCGCGGTCGAGGCCGAACGCCTTGTTCTGCCCGGCGGCGGCGGACGCCATGCAGTAGCGGCCGTTGTAGTCGATGTTCGGCGAGCGCAGCGCGACCCGCACGAACTTGCCCAGCAGGTACGCCTTCTCGTTCGTCAGCGCGCCGCTGCCGAAGGCCCCGAGGGCGGCCGGTCCGTGCGCCGCGCGGATCCGCAGCAGCCCCTCCGCCACGAAGTCGAGCGCGGCGTCCCATGACGCCGGGACGAGCCGACCCTCACGCCCGCGGACGAGCGGCGCCAGGATGCGCGCGGGGTGGTCGAGCAGGTCCGCCGACGTGAACCCCTTGATGCACATCTGCCCGCGATTGACTGGAAAGTCCTCGTCGGGCCGGACCACCGGGCGGCCCTCTGCGCGAGCGCCGAGCTCGCCCTCGATCATTTCCTCGGCGTGCGGCGCGACGATCGAGCTCGTCGTCACCGTCATCCCGCACTGGAAGGCGCAGTAGGGACAGTGGGTGCGCACGACCCGCTCCGTCACCGCGCGCAAATGCGGGTGCGAGATCTTCGACGCTGCCGAGGTGTTCGCCATGAGAAAACGGCGTCGACCCCGTCGATACGCGCCGCTCACTGGTGGTAGCAGGCCGCCCGTTTCCACCGCGTTTCATCTCACCCGTCCCCGCGTAAACAAGTCGAGAACACTTCGTCGAGAGGACGCGAGCGTCCGGGACGCCGCGGGCTCGGGTGATCACCGGAAGGCCAAGACCCGTCCTTGCCTCGCTACTTGCTTGCCGGGCCCCGGAGGAATCGCAGGATGGTCGAGGTGAAGGGGACCGTGGAGTCATAGATGGGAACGTGGTCGCCGCTGGGAATGATCCATAGCGCCGCGTCCGGTATGGAACGGTAGAGGCTCACCGGGATCTCGACGGGGAAGAAGCGGTCGCGATCCCCGTGCACGACCAGCGTGCGCGCCGTGATGGTCGACAGCTCTCGCGCCGTGAAGGCCATGTCGTCGTGGTTCTCGTGAAACGCCTTGAACTGCCCGATGAGCTGCCGGATCTGCGCGTCGCCGCGCTTCGCGCACTCTCGATACATGTCTTGCACCTGTCGAGGAAAACTTTCGAACGAGGCCCGGCGGAACAGGGCCCGCGCCTGTTCGGTGAAGTGGGATGTCGCGCTGATCAGGACCATCGCGTCGATACGCGCCGGCTGGCTCGTCGCCATGTGGAGCAGCGTCATCCCCCCCGAGCTGATGCCCATGGCCGAGAAGCGGCCGATCTCGAGCTCGTCGAGCAAGAGGAACACGTCGCGGGCCGCTTCCCGGTGCGTGAACTCGTTCGCGGGATTGGTGGAGTGCCCGTGGCCGCGCAGGTCCACGACGATGAGCCGATGGCGCTCGGAGAGCTCGGCCGTGAAGGGATGCCAGTTCTGGGTGCACCCGCCAAACCCGTGCAAGAGCACGAGGGGTGCTCCGGCCCCCGACTCCTCGTAGTACATCTCGATGCCGTTGACCTGAACCGTGTGACCGCGAGCGGTCGCCTGGGTGGCAGAGTCCTTGTTTCTCATCTGGTGCCTTTCGAGCGTCCTCGCTCCTGTCGGACCGCCCTATATCGTGCGACCACTCATATGTCTCGCACCTGAAGACAGCCGTCGCCGCGATCCGATCGGTCTCCCGGTTCGTACTTGGGGACGAACCGAAGAGGAGGCCCGTTCATGAGCCAGACAGAAAAGACGGTACGCGATGCCTATGCCGCGTTCACGCGCGGCGACATCCCTGGTTTCCTTTCGCTCTGCACCCCAGACATCACGTTCCAGGTACCCGGGGACGGCTTGCTCTCGGGGACGCTCGCCAAGGACGAGTTCCTCGCCAAGCTCGGGCCGGCCATGGAAGCCGTGGCCGGCACCTTCCGCGAGGAGATCGTCGAGCTGGTCTCCGGTGACGAGAGCGCGGCGGTGCTCGTCGCTCAGCGGGCCGAGCGCGACGGCCGACTCCAACGCTGGAACGCGGTGCACTGGTGGGGTCTGCGTGGCGGCCAGCTCGCCTCGTTCCGCGAGCTGGTGGACGACGCCGCATCGTTCGAGCGCGCCTGGCACCGCTAACGCGGCTTCGCCGCTCGCGGAGGGGGGCGAAGTCCCGACGCGCAAGTGCCGGAGGCACCGTTAGCATTCGCGCTCGAATCGGGTCCTCGTCCTGTCAGTGCCGAGGAGTCAGCGGCTCGGGCGGTGAAGGATCGTCCCCGCCGCGCCCACGGCCCACACTTCGCCGTCGGGCGCGCCGTCGACGGACCACAGGTTGCGAGGCGTGCCGCTGGCCGACGCGACCCAGCCGGCGGCGGTGCGATGAAGGATCGTGCCGGCGTCGCCGACGACCCACACGTCGCTGGCGTCGCGGCCCCAGATGCCGTGCAGGGCGTTCAGCGTCCCCGACTGCACGCGCGACCACGCCTGGCCGTCCCAGTGGCGCAGATCGCCGCGGTCGCCGACCAGATACACGTCGTTGGGAGCGGCGCCCCACACGTCCCAGAACGTGCCGGCGTTGCCGTCGCCGACCCCCGACCAGGTCTGGCCGTCCCAGTGCAGCGCGGTGCCGGTCCCGCCCACCATCCAGACGTCGTTCGCGCCGAAGCCCCAGACGGCGCTCTGGCGTTCCACGCCCAGCCAGCGCTCCCACTGGCCGTTCGTCAGGTGCGCGCCCGCGTAGCCTGCGATCCAGACGTCGTTCGGGCTCGAGCCCCACAGGCCTCCCGGCGAGGCGAGAAAGTCGATGTCCTGGCGCGGAGACCAGGCGCTGCCGTTCCAGCGCGCGAACCCGAGCGACAGGATGCTGTTCGTGACGGCCCACAGATCATTCGGGCCAGCGGCCCACAGGGACGTGAACGAGGTCTGCGTGTCGACGCGCGGGGCGGGCAGCCAGCCTCCTCCGGCCGTGGTCTGGTGCCGGAGCTGCGCGCCGCCCAGCCACACGTCGCCGGGCGCGGCGACGGCGATGCTCGCCAGGTTCGAGGTGGGCGCGACGACGCCGGTGGTGACGTCGGTGAAGGTCGCGCCGTCCCCGTGGATGATCGTGCCGCCGATCCCGACCCCCCAAAGATCAGTGGCGCTCGCGCCCGCCAGGCGGGTGAGGCCTCCCAGGCGCTTGCGGGTGAGGACCCTGGTGGACCAGCTCTGGCCGTCCCAGTGCGCCAGCTCCGGGTCGCGGTCGCTGCCCGACGAGAGCACGGCCCAGACGTCGCCGGGGCTGGTTCCCCAGAGTTGGCTGATGCTCTCCAGCTTGACGAGCCCGGTCTTCTGCACCGACCACGCGGCCCCGTCGTAGTGCAAGATCGTGTCGCTGGTGTTGGCCCAGACGTCGCTCGGGCCCGTGCCCCAGAGGCTGTTGATGGCGCCGCTGACGGGGCTCGCGACCTTGCGCCAGCCGCCGCCGTCGAAGTGCAGGAAGCTGCCGTCGCGCACGCCCGCCCAGACGTCATTCGGGCCGCTGCCCCATATCGACCAGAGGGTTCCGGTCGTGTTGCTGAGCGCGCTGGTCCAGCTCTGGCCGTCCCACCAGTAAAGGACGCCGTTCAGGCCGCCCGCCCACACGTCGTTGGGTCCGCTGCCCCACACGCAGCTGAAGGACACCACCGGCTGCGAGAACGAATAGTCGCGCCAGGCCTGTCCCGTCCAGTGCAAGAGGGTGCCGAGGCCGCCCACCGCCCAGACGTCGTTCGGGGCGGCCGCCCAGAAGGCATAGATGGTGTTCGTTCCGGGGTGGGTCGTGCGGCGCCAGCGCGTGCCGTCATAGTGGACGATGGTGCCCGTGTCGCCGCCGGCCCAGACGTCGCTCGCCGACACGACCAGCAGGGCGGACAGATCGGTGCCGAGCGGCCACGGATTGGACCAGCACCAGCCGTCCTCGCTGCACACGACGTCCTCGGGCCCGCCCATCGGGATCGCGGCGTCGGGCCCGTCGGGGGGCGCGGCGCTGTCCGGGGAACCGTCGGAGGCGCCGCCGTCGGCAGGCGCAGACATGTCCGCGGGCGCGTCGGTGTCTGCGCCGGCGTCGGGCGTCGCGCCGCCGCCGGCACCGCCAGCGCCTGGTCGGCCCCCGCCGGCCGACGCGGCGTCGCCGCCGCTTCCGGAAGTACCGGCGCCGCCGCCGGCGACGTCTCGACCACCCAGGCCGGTGCCACCCGTTGCGACGCCGGGCACGTCGCCGCCCGCGCCGCCCGACCCGGCGCCGCCGCCGAGGGCGCCGCCGTGTCCGTTCCCCGCGCCTCCGCCACCGCCGCACGCGGCGCCCGCCAACCCGCCGAGGCCCGCGACGATCACCACGAGGCGTGCGTTCATGGCGCCGGCACCCGCCGCAACAGGCCGCCCGCGCAGCCCAGGAACACGTCGCCGGGTCCGGCGCCGCCAAGCGCCTGCGTCAGCGAGGCGTCCACGTGCAGGATCGTCCACGCGGCGCCGTCATAGTGAACGACGCCGGAGCCGGCCGCGAGCCCCCAGACGTCGCGCGGCCCCGAGCCCCACACCTTCTGGGCCGTCTTGCTGCCGGACGCCGCGGTCCACGTCTGGCCGTCGTAGTGATAGGCGGTCTCGCCGAAGGCCCAGACGTCCTGGGGCCCGCTGCCCCAGATGGCCTGGATGCCGCTCGTGAAGTTGCTGATCGGGATCGAAGTCTCGCCGATCCACTTCGCGCCGTCCCAGCGCACCAGGATGTCGTTGAAGCTGCCGGCCCAGGCGGCCGCCGGGCCCGCCGAGAACACCGACTGCAGGGCCGTTCCCTGGATGCTGGCGTATTTCGATGACCACGCCGCGCCGTCGAAGTGATACGCGCTGTGCAGGCCAACCGCCCAGACGTCGCTGGCCGAGCTGCCCGACCCGGCCAGGAACTCGTCGCTGCCGGTGTTCTCGGCGAGCGCCCAGCGCGTGCCGTCCCAGTGCGTGATCTCTCCGTTGACCCCGAACGTCCAGACGTCGTTCGGCGCCGATCCCCAGAGTGCGTTGATCTGGCGCGAGCCCGCCCGCGCCGTCACGCGCGCCACCGTCTGGCCGTCGGAGTGGTACAGGTACGCGATGTCCGCCAGCCAGATGTCGTCGGGCCGGCTGACCCACAGCGCGCGGACGCCGTAGGGCAACTGGCTGGCCATCGTCTGGCCGGGCGCCGCCGCCGGCGACGGCGACCACGTGCGCCCGTTCCAGCGGGCGATCGTGCCGCGATCCCCCGCGCCCCACACCTCGCCGGGGGCGATCCCCGACAGCGAGGACAGCGATGCCCCGAGCGAGATCGGCGTCCACGTCGTTCCGTCCCAGTGCTCGACGCTCTGGTAAAGGCTGACCCAGACGTCGCTGTCGCCGCCCACCCAGATGCCCTTGGCGGCGAACCCCTTGTTGGGGCGAACCGTAGAGAAGGCGCTCCCGTTCCACCGCAGGACGGCCCCGTCGTCGGCCGCGAACCAGACGCTGTTCGGGCCGGTGCCCGCGATGGCGGTCAACGCGCGCGACGTTCCGTTGACGATGCTCCAGTCGTCGCCCTGCTTGCGCCACAACACGCCGGCCCCGCCCACCCACACGTCGTCGGGGCCGGTCGCCCATACGGAATAGAGATCGCGGTACTCGGCGCGCGTCTCGGTGCTCTCCGCGATCGGCAACCGCAGGGCCGTGACCGGCGCCCAGCGCGAGCCGTCCCACCGCAGCAGCGTGCCGGCGCTGCCGGCGGCGTAGACCTGATTGTCGGCCGCCGCGTACACGCCGTTGAGGACGGCGTCGGGCACGCCCGTGTCCGTGATGGTGAAGGCGGCGCCGTCGAAGCGAGCGGCCAGGCCGTTGTCGCCCACCGCCCACACCGCGCCGGACGGTTCCGCCGCGAGCGCCATCACCCGATCGGCCGTCAAGCGGAACTGCGTCCAGGCCGTGCCATTCCAGTGCAGGAGCGCGCCGTACCAGCCCGCGATCCACACGTCGTTCGGGCCGCGCGACAGCACGGCAATCAAGTCGTTTCCGGTCGGCAGCGGGTGCACCCAGCAAAAGCCCGAGGGATCGCAGAGCCGGGGCGACCCCGTGATGACCGCGCCAGGCCCGGGTGCTCCCGCCGCGCCCGCGCGACCGCCCGCGCCTGCCGCGCCGGCACCACCGCCACCGCCCGGACCGCCCGCGCCTGCCATCGCGCCCGTCGACCCGGCAGTTGCCCCCGCGTCGCCGCCCGCTCCTGCGGCGCTGCCCCCAGCGCCCGCCTCTCCAGGGCCGGCGCCGTTACCACCGCCCGACGGAGCGTCGAGCGCGGGCAACCCGTCCACCGGATGGTCGTCCGGCGCATCCATCGACGCATCCGGCGCCGAGCCGCCTCCAGCCGCCCCTTGGCCCCCATGCCCCCCCGCGCCTCCACCACCGCTTCCGTGGCCCCCGCCGCAGGCGACCCCAAGACCACCGAGGGCGCACGCGACCGCCACCGAGACCAGCCCAGGAGATCTCATGGCGCCGAGGATAGACCGGGGCTCCCCCGACCACGAGTGATCGACCGCGCACGTCGCGCACCGCCGGCGTCCGCCTTTGCGACTCAAGCGACGTCGACAGCCACGGTGGCGCGACGATCACGCCATGTCCCCTCTCAGTCAGCCCCGCCGAGTGAACCGCGCCAGGCGCTTCAAGGCCCGGGGAGATGAAATCTCGAGAAGCGGCCTTCAGTTCCCCGACGCGCTCCAAACGGTTCAGCCTGACCTGCCGCGGCGTACGGGTGAACCGGATCTCCGGCCTGGCGGAACTCCCCCGACGGGTCTTCGATGTACGTTCTCGGCTTGGCTGTGGAAAATGGGTTCGCGCGAGGTCGCGAATCGATAAGCTTACGGGACGCGAGCGCGGCGCCCATGGGGAAGATCGATCGTCTCGACAGCGTCTCGTTCATCTCGTCCAGCGTGGCGGCGGGGCGGTCGGACGCGGAGCTGGTGGCGGGGTTGCGGGCCGACCAGGCCTGGGCGCGGCGCGAGATCTGGGTGCGCTACTCGGGGCGGGTCCGGCGCTACCTGGCGCGCGCGCTGGGGCGGCCGAGCCACGATGTGGAGGACCTGACGCAGGAGGTGTTCCTGCGGCTCTTCGTGCGGCGCGGCGCCATTCGCCAGCCGGAGGCGCTGCGCGAGTTCACGATGGCGGTGGCGTCGCACGTGCTCAAGTGGAACCTGCGGTCACGCTGGGTGCGGCGGAAGGTCCGGTTGTCCGACGACGGCGAGCTGCCGGAGCCTGCCGCCGATCGCGGCCAGGAGGAGGAAGCGAACGATGCGCTCCGCCGCTGCCGGGTCATTCTCGACGGGCTCGGCGCTCGCGAGCAGGTCGCGTTCGTTTTGCGGTTCATGGAGGAGATGACGATGGAGGAGGTGGCGGCGACGATGCGGGTGTCTCTCAGCTCGGCCAAGCGGCTCGTGAATCGAGCCACCACCGCCGTGGCGGAGCGCGTGGGAAGCGACGCCGATCTGAGGCGCTACTTCGCGACCAACACAGGCAACGCCGGCAGCACCGGAAAGAAGGGGGGACGGCCGTGAACCCGACGAACCAGGACTGGCCAGAGGGCGAGCTCCAGACCCGCGTCGCCGAGCGGGTGGGGCGGCTGGTCGCCTCCAGCGCCGACCCGGCCCCGTCGAGGCAGCAGGACGAGCGGGAAGCCGAGCAAGGCTTCGTGCGTCTGGAGGAGCAGCTGGCGCGCCGGATTCGAGCGGGTCGTCACACGCGCTCCGCGATGATTCTGGCGGTGGCGCTGCTGGCCGGGGCGGGCGGCTATTGGGGCCTCGGTCGGATGGCGCCCTTCGCCGACCGGGCCATCAGCTACAGCATCGCGGGGGGGCCGGCCCTCCAGCAGGGGCCGGTCGTCGCGGTCGCGGCAACGGCGCCCACCGAGGTCGCGTTCTCCGAAGGCACGCGCATGCAACTGGAGCCGCGCTCGCACGGGCGGGTCCTGGGCCTCGACCGTCGAGGTGGTCGCGTGGCGCTGGATGACGGCAAGGCCCGCGTCGACGTCCACCATCGTGCGAACGCACGCTGGGTGTTCCAGGCGGGGCCCTTCGAGGTGCGCGTGCACGGAACCTCGTTCGCCCTGGGCTGGAACCCGTCCACCGCCCATTTCGACCTGCAAATGCACACCGGTGTGGTGTCGGTGGTCGGCCCCATCTCGGACGAAGAAATGGTGCTGCGGGCCGGCGAGAGCCTGTCCGTGACGCTCGACCGTCACGAGACCGCGGCCGCCCGACCAACCGCCTCCGCGAGCAAGCCGCTCGCGCACCTCGCGCCCTCGGACTCGCCGCCGCCGCCCGCCCCGGAGCCGGAGCCAGTCCTGCCAGAGAAGCCCGTTCGCCACGAAGCGACCGCCAGCTCGTCGGCCCCGTCTCGCGCCCGGCCGGCCGCTCAGTGGCGCGCCGAGCTGGCTGCCGGTCACGCCGGGGCGGTTGTCGCCGACGCCGAGCGGCTGGGTACGGGACGCGCGCTCGAAGCGGCGGGCAGCGAGGATCTCGCCGCGCTGGCCGATGCCGCCCGCTACGTCGGGAACGACGAGCTGGCCCGCCGCGCGCTCCTGGCGCAGCGCCGCCGGTTCGCGCGGTCCTCTCGAGCGGCCCAGGCGGCCTTCCTGCTCGGTCGCCTCGAGGACGAGTCGGCGCCCGGCGCCGAGCGGGCCCTGGCCTGGTACGACCTCTACCTCGACGAGGCGCCGACCGGCGCGTACGCGGCGGAGGCGCTCGGACGCAAGATGATGGTCCTCGAGCGCGGGCAGCGTCACGACGAGGCGGTCGCGATCGCGGCCGACTACCTGCGCCGATTCCCCCGCGGCAGCTACGCCCACGCGGCGGGCGTGCTCGTCGGAGCCCCCGGCCGCGACGCCAGATCCGCCGGGCACCGGCCATGACCGCGGCCGGGCGCCGGTTCCCACCGGCGCTGCTGGCCGCCTTCGCCGTGACCGGGCTCGGCGCGGGAGCGGTGCGTTCCGCGCCCCTTCCCGCCGGGCGGGTGGTGCTGCTCGATTCGACGGGCTCGGGACCCACCGCCCGCGATTGCGTGACCCGCATCCGCGCGGAGCTGGTGGCGGGCGGGTTCGAGGTCTCGGTGGTGGATCCCGGACCGCGCGCCGATCCGATCTCCATCGCCGAGGTGATGGAGCAGCAGCCCGGGGCCGTCGCGACGGTGGCGCTCGTCGGCGAGCCCGACCAACCGGGGGCCGAGCTCTGGATCCTGGACCGGATCGGGCCGGCGCCGGTGGTCCGCCGCGTCCAGGCGGCGAGCGAGGATCGCGAGCATCTGCCGGAAGTGCTGGCCATCCGAACGATCGAGATCTTGCGGGCGAGCGCCCTCAAGCTCCTGGTCGAGTCGACCCGCGCCGCCCCTTCAGTCGTGGTGGAGGCCGCGCCGCCCGCGGCCCCGGCGCCGCCGCGGCCGCGGGCGTTCGGTCTGGAGGCGGGCGTTTCGCTGCTGGACAGCGTGGGGGGGGCCGGCGTGGCCGCCCTGCCGCTCGCTCGCCTCCGGGCTCGGCTCGGCGACTGGATGTTCGCACGACTGACGGTGGCCGGCCTGGGCACGCGCCCGCGCGTCGACTCCACGGTGGGGTCGGCCTCCCTCAACCAGAGCCTGGGTCTCGTCGAGCTGGCGCTCGCGCTTCGCCCCGGCCGGCGGCTCCGGCCGACGTTTGCCCTCGGGGGCGGCGCGTTCCATTTCGAGAGCGAAGGGGTGGGGACGTATCCGTCCCAGGGCGTCCACAGGTCGCGCTTCACCGGGGCCGTCGACGCTGGGGTGGGCCTGCTGGCGAACGTGAGCGCGGCCGTGTCGCTCGCCTTCGAGGTCCACGCCTTGGTCGCGCTTCCTCATCCCAAGGTGCGGTTTTTCGACGTGGACGCCGCGACGCTCGCCTATCCCGCGCTCCTCGCTTCCCTGACGATGGTGGCGTGGCTTTGAAGGTGCCGGCCGTCCTCGCGCTGGCCGGTGCCGTCGCCTGCGGCTGTGGCCCGTTTTCACTGGACGCGGTGTCGATCGATCCCGGCAGCCTGGCGCACGACCTGGTCGCCCACTGGGCCTTCGACCAGACCGGCGGCGCGGCGGTGGCCGACAGCTCGGGCTACCGTCGTGACGGCGTCCTCACGGGCGGGAACTGGGTGGCGGACGGCGCTTTTGGGGGCGCCCTTCGCCTGGCCGCCGGCGATCACGTCACCGTTGCCGGCTTCCCCCAGGCGACGGCCGGCTGGACGGTGTCGGTCTGGACCCGCGCCACGGCCGCCGATCTCGCCGAAAGTGCCACCAACGACTTCGCGCCGATCATCAGCGCCGAGACGCAGTTCGCCGGGGGCTGGCAGATCAACCTGGACAACCGCGGCATGGGCCAGCGTTTCCTGGCCGCGTATTGGGCCGGTGGCGCTGCCAGCGAATACGTGCGCGTGTTCTGTTCGTGCGTCGAGCCGGACCGGTGGATTCACCTGACCGCGGTCTGGGATGGCGAGCGCGCGATGGTGAGCCTTTACCGTGACGCTCAGAAGGTCGGCGAGGCGCACATGCCGAGCCCGATTTCGAACAGTGACACGACCCTGTACCTCGGGGCCTGGAATCAGCCCGGCCGCTTCTTCGTGGGCGATCTG
>Ga0068859_100004376_pt1 | contig 14406 bp, 12 predicted proteins | sample KBSSwiS22_FD_66585 | JGI IMG/M metagenome (GOLD analysis project Ga0068859, IMG submission 66585) | Switchgrass rhizosphere microbial communities from Kellogg Biological Station, Michigan, USA - KBS Switchgrass S2-2 | ecosystem: Host-associated > Plants > Roots > Rhizosphere > Soil ...
GTTAGTGATTTTGGAGGCGGCGATCGGAATCGAACCGATGAATAAAGGTTTTGCAGACCTCTGCCTTACCACTTGGCTACGCCGCCGTACCGGAAAGAATAAAGGATGAAGGCGGAAAAGATGAAGCAGTTCGTCCTTCATCCGCCCGCCTTCATCCTGATTTCGTGGAGCGGGAGACGAGACTTGAACTCGCGACCCTCGCCTTGGCAAGGCGATGCTCTACCACTGAGCTACTCCCGCTTTGAGCAGCGTCGATTCTAATGATTCAACCGGGGTTGTCAAGCGAGGGAGTTGGCGGCCTTCTGGTCTATCCACGGATTACGCAGATCCTTCATAGAATCTGTGTAATCTGTGGATACTAAGACTCTAAGCAACAAACGGTGCAACGTTCGTGGGGATAGCCCAGGAATATTGCACCGTTGTTTTAACCCTAAGTCTCACGCCGGTACCGACGCGCGACCGTCGAGTCTATGGACCGCAGTCTAAGCGCGAGCGTGCGGCGCGTCAATAAAGTGACGAGAAATAAAACAGGTTTCACGCAAAGACGCAAAGGAAGAAAGGAAAGAGGCGCAAAGGTTGACAAGCGCAGGGAAGTCTAATAAGTTGCGGACGTTCAACTTTCTTGAGCCATCCCACAAAATTTTGAATTCGCAGCGTTTGCGGAGGAGCCACCATGAGAGCCCACAACGGATTCCGTCTTGCTTTCGTAATCCTGCTTTTTGTCAGCACTGGTTTTGCCCAGGAGAGCTATAAAAAGCCACCGAAGGAAGTGCTCGATGTTCTGAACGCGCCCGTCACGCCAAACGCTTCATTGAGCCCCGCGCGCGACAACATTCTCCTGCTGACCGGATTACGTTATCCGCCACTCGCCGACCTGTCGCAGCCGATGCTCCGGCTCGCCGGGCGCCGCATCAATCCCGCTTCAAACTCTCCGCACCGTTTTCAGTATTCAGTCGGCATGAGTTTGAAGCGAGTTGCCGATGGCTCTGAAGTAAAGATCGATGTTCCGCCCGGCGCAAAGATTACTGACGTTGAATGGAGCGATGACGGAAAGCACTTCGCCTTTTTGAATACGACTCCAAATCGAGTCGAGCTGTGGGTCGGCGACACTGCCACAGGAAAGATCCACAACCTCAAAGCAATCACGGTTAACTCAGTACTCGGTAATCCATTGACGTGGATGCCTGACAACCACACCCTGCTGGTCCAACTCGTGCCAACTGCGCGTGGCGCCGTGCCTGCCGAACCAATCGTGCCAACTGAGCCGAACACGCAAGAGAGTTCCGGCCGTCCTGGACCAATTAGAACTTATGAAGACTTGCTGAAGAGCCCTTACGACGAACGGCTGTTCGAGTATTACGCGACTTCGCGACTGGCACTCGTCGACTCCGCTACTGGAACCTCGAAAGCAATCGGTGACGCAGCGATCTTTCAGTCAGCAGACGCGTCGCCGGACGGTCATCACCTTCTGGTCACGCGGCTGCATAAACCGTTTTCATATCTATTTACTGATTTCTCATTTCCGAAAGACATCGAGGTATGGGATACGAAAGGCAAACTCGTCTACAAAGTCGCGAGCCTGCCGCTGGCGGATCAAGTTCCGATCGACGGTGTGATCACCGGTCCACGCGCCGTTCGTTGGCGGCCCGATGAACCGGCAACGCTTGTTTGGGCCAAGGCTTTGGACGATGGCGATCCGAAGAAGAAGGCGGCCCATCGCGACAGTATTCTGATGCTCAAAGCGCCGTTCACGGGCCAACCGACGGAGTTGTTCAAAACAGAGAACCGTTTTGCCGGCATGCTCTGGGGCGAGCGTGATGGACTCGTCTTCATTACTGATTTTGAACGCGATAAACGTTGGGTGCGCACGTTCATGCTTAACGCGAACAAGCCTGACGCTGCGGCGAAGCTCGTCTGGAGCAGGAATCAACAGGATCGCTACAACGATCCGGGCACACCGGTGTTGCGCACCGTCAACGGTCAGCGAGTGATGCTGCAAAACGGCGACTCGATTTATCTCAGCGGAAACGGTGCTTCAGCGGCAGGTGATCGCCCGTTCCTCGATCGTTTCAACCTGCAGACTTTGAAGTCGGAACGCGTCTTCCGCAGCGATTCAAATAGTTACGAGAGCGTGGTAGCGCTGTTGAGTGACGACGCCAGCAAGTTCATCACGCGCCGCGAGTCGCCCACAGAAGCGCCGAATTACTACGTGCTCAGCACCACAGGTGCGGGGCCGCGCGCGCTCACGCAGTTTCCCGATCCGACACCACAGTTGCGCGGCATCAAGAAACAACTGGTCATTTACAAGCGTGCCGATGGCGTGCAGTGTTCGTTCACCCTCTACCTGCCACCGAATTACAAAGAAGGCACGCGTCTGCCGACGGTTGTGTGGGCCTATCCGCTCGAGTTCAACGATGCGAGCACCGCCGGACAGATTACCGGTTCAACGCAACGCGCGACTTCGATCACTGGTCCATCGCACCTGTTTTTCCTGATGGAAGGTTACGCCGTACTCGATAACGCGACGATGCCGGTGGTCGGCACTCCGGAGACCGTCAACAACACTTACATCGAACAGATCGTGATGAGCGCGAAAGCCACGATCGACAAAGCAACCGAGATGGGCGTCACCGATCCCGATCGCGTCGGTGTTGGCGGCCACAGTTATGGTGCGTTCATGACTGCGAACTTGTTGGCCCACAGCGATCTCTTCCGCGCCGGCATTGCGCGCAGTGGCGCTTACAACCGCACGCTCACGCCGTTTGGTTTTCAAAATGAGCGGCGCACGTTGTGGGAGGCGCCCGAGCTTTATCTCAAAGTCTCGCCGTTCATGGTTGCCAACAAGCTCAACGAGCCGATGCTGATGATACATGGCGAGGCTGATGACAATACGGGAACGTTCCCGATCCAGTCAGAGCGAATGTATCAGGCATTGAAGGGATCCGGGGCGACAGTGCGGTTAGTGATGTTGCCGCACGAGGCGCATGGTTATGCGGGCCGCGAGAGTATCGAACACGTGCTTTACGAGATGATCACCTGGTTCGATAAATACGTGAAGCACGCGCCGGCGCGCACGAAACAGACAGACACGCAGAATTAGCATCCAGAAATAGAACAAGTCAGGAAGGTGGCTTGCCGCCGCTTGCCCGAACAGCGGGGGCAAGCCACCCTTCCTGACTTGTTCTGTTCTCGGGCTTTGTTAATCATAGAAATTTGTATTCCAGCGACGTTTGCGGAGTGATTCTTCGGTCCAGAAGTTTCGAAGTAATTCGATTTGTGGGGTTTCACTGAGCACGACGGTGACGACGTCGTAGCGATGTGGTTCGTCTTCGATGCCGAGCATTTGCCGGTAGACGCGAGCTGCGCGCGTTATCTGGCGACGCTTGCGTAGATCGACGTTAACCTGTGGCGGTGCAAACCAGTCGGAAGCGCGCGTTTTCACTTCGATAAAGCAAAGTATGTCTCCGTCGTAAGCTACGAGATCGATCTCAGCATTCACGACAGCCCCGCGTAGATTTCGTCCTACAGGTAGAGTGAAATTTGCGGCTACGAGTCGATAGCCGAGTTGGTCGAGGTATGCGGCGGCGTAGTCTTCGCCGAGTTTGCCGAGTGAGGATGGCATTTTGTAAATCTCATTTAGCGTCGCGATCGTAGGCGACTTTGAGCCAGTGTTTCACCTCGTCGTCAATGTCGTCCATTGAACTGATCGGAATGCGGTGAGTGATGCGATCCTTTTTGGCGAAGCCGCCGGTATCGATGAGACGTCCGGTGGGTTTCATGTCGCCGAGTGCAAAGCCCATATCGATTCGCTCTTGAGTTGTCGGTTTGATCTGCGCGAAGACGTGATTGCGATAGAGCGGCACAATGGTTTGGCACGGACATGCTTTTGCTTCTTTACCGATCTTGAGTCCGAGCTTTAACAGAGCATCGTAGAGCGGACGCAGTTTGGCTTTACCGCCGGAGAACATTTCTTCAACATAGCGCTCCGCTGACTCCAAATAAACATCGGGATCGCCATCAGCCCACCCTCTCTTCACGGCAGGATGAACGCTGTAGATCGATTTCATTTGATCTCCCTTAAAGCCGTGGTTATCCGCGGCCAAAATCCGGAGTGGGCAAAAACTTCGGTGCGCGCCGAGCTTTGGTCGCCTGTTCGAAAGCGTAGGCGATTTTGATCAGCTTTGGTTCGCTGAACGCGCCACCAAAGAACGAGATTCCCACCGGCAGTCCAAAGACGTAACCCGCAGGCACGGTGATGTGCGGATAGCCCGCTATCGCAGAAGCCGACGAATAACCGCCGGTAAAGTGATCGCCATTGGCCCAATCAGTTGGCCATGGTGGTCCACCGGTCGGCGCGATTAGCGCGTCGAGCCGGTTCTTCTTCATCACGAAGTCGATACCTTGTGCGCGTGTGAGGAGGTGGTTCTTGCGCAGCGCCTGCAAGTAAGGCTTGCTGGTTAACGGTCCTTTGGCTTCGGCTTTGATCATGATGTCCTGGCCGAAGTAGGGCATTTCACGATCGCGGTTCTTCTCGTTGAAAGCAATTATATCTTTGAGTGAACGAACCGGAGCCCCTGGCCCAAGTCCCGCGAGATAAGCGTTCAGGTCGGCTTTGAACTCGTACAACAGCACTTCAAATTCCGAATCGTCAAACTTCCCCTGCGTGGGAATGTCGGCCGGATCGACCAGGACAGCTCCGAGTCTCTTCATCTCTGCGAGCAAGTCGTTCATTAGCTTGTCAACGCGGTCACTGAAACCGAAATGCTTTCGCGCGACGCCGAGACGCATGCCTCGCAAACCGTCTTTGTCGAGGAACTGCGTGTAGTCAGCGACCGCGTGGCCGCGACTCGCATTTGTCGCTTCGTCGCGCGGATCGACACCGGTCAATGCGTTGAGAAGCAACGCAGCGTCACGCACAGTGCGGGTCATCGGACCAGCAGTGTCCTGGCTGTGTGAAATCGGAATGATCCCGGAACGGCTGACGAGACCAATCGTCGGCTTGATTCCTACTAACGAATTTGCCGAAGAAGGACAGACTACAGAACCATCTGTTTCCGTTCCGATGCCGGCCGCGCAGAGGTTTGCCGCGACAGCGGCGCCCGATCCGGAACTCGATCCACACGGGTTGCGATCGAGCGCATAAGGATTACGCGTTTGTCCGCCACGCCCGCTCCAGCCGCTCGACGACTTATTCGAACGAAAGTTGGCCCACTCACTCAGGTTCGTTTTGCCGAGAATTACCGCACCGGCTTCACGGAGCTTCTGAGCGAGGAACGCGTCGCGCGCCGGTCTGGCGCCGACAAGCGCTAATGAACCGGCAGTGGTCATCATACGATCCTGTGTGTCGATGTTGTCTTTGATCAGGATCGGAATGCCGTGCAGCGGACTGCGCGGACCTTTTTCTTTGCGCTCGCGATCGAGAGCAGTCGCAATCTTCTCTGCATCGGGATTCATCTCGATGACTGAATAGAGCGCCGGACCTTTTTTATCGATCTCGTTGATGCGATCCGAATACTTCTCGACGAGCTCGCGCGAACTGTATTTACCGGATTGCAGTCCCTGCTGAAGATCCGCGATTGTGAGTTCGTCGAGTTCAAAGGCCGGTGGCGCCGTTGTTTCAACCGGCAGCGCCGAGACAGGGTTAGCGATGGCTGCGACCCAGGTCGCCGCGCTCGTTTGCAGAAATTGTCGTCGTTTCATCAGGGCAGACTAACTTTGAATGAGTTGAAAAATCGATTGACGCTCACCGAATCGTCCTCGCCTTTGGGTGAGCCGATGACGATTTGATAAGGCCGGCGCCCGACCATGTACACCCGCGACTTGAAAATTTGGTCGTCAGTCTCAGCGGTAAACTCGATTGCTGAGTATCCATCGATCATCGTCGGGCGTGTAGTCACGAGTTTCGCTTTGATACCCTTAACGAAGTTGTCGCGATTCGCTTCGAGTTCCGCCTGACGATTGAAGTTGAAGCTCGGATCATAATCGACCCAGCCGATAAGATAAACGCTGGTGGTGTCGCGCACGACGAACAGGTGGGTCGTGTATGGACCATGCGCGCTGTCAACCGTTTCGGCTTTGTCTTTAGGTATTTCCGGCATCAAGACCGAAAAACGACCCTCCTCGGAGGTAAAACTCACCCAGCCGCCGTTGTCCAACGGGCTGCGGGGAGGTATGGGTTGACGTCTGGTGTGTTCCTGGGCTTGGATGGAAAGGCTTAAACCCAGAGCGATTATTAATAACGGCAAGAACCTTTTCATATGAACATCCCTTCAAGTCGATCGACTTCTGATGCGCGGCAGATTATAACCCACGAATTCGCGCGGGTGACACACAATCATAAGCACTTGTAAGCTAGCGACTGTCCGTATGAGCACAAACGACTCCCAAAACCTCGTGGCCATAATCGGCCGGCCTAATGTTGGCAAGTCTACACTCTTCAATCGGCTGATTGGCGAACGGCGGTCCATCGTGGGCGACGAGCCCGGCATCACCCGCGACCGCATTTACGGCCAGGTCGAGTGGGCCGGAACGAGCTTCTCCTTAATAGATACCGGCGGCATCGTGCCCGACGACGACGCGGTGATTCCGGCGAATATTTTCAAACAGGCCGGAATGGCGATTGATGAAGCGCGGTTGCTGATCTGGGTCGTCGATGCGCGTGCCGGTATCACACAGCTTGACGAAGAACTTGCGGCCCTGCTGCGCGCGACCGGTAAACAGGTGCTGGTGGCAGCCAATAAGACTGACTCGGCGAGTCTCGAGAGCGAAAGTACGGAGTTTTTCCGTTTTGGTTTCGAAAACGTTTTTCCGATCTCGGCGGAGCAAGGAATCGGAGTCGGCGAGTTGCTCGACAGCGTGATCGAACTGCTCGGCGACCGTGGGGAGGATCAATCGGATGAAACCACGGAAAAGCGCGAACTGCGGCTGGCGATAGTTGGCCGGCCGAATGTCGGCAAGTCGTCGCTGCTCAATCGAATTCTCGGCGAGGATCGCGTGATCGTGTCCCCAGTCGCAGGGACGACGCGTGATGCGATCGATACTGTTCTGCAAACGCCTGAAAGGAAGTGCCGGCTGATCGACACTGCCGGCATCCGTCGCAAAGGAAAGACGGATGAGATGGCGGAGAAGTTGTCGGTGATCATGGCGCGGAAGAGTCTCGAACGCGCGGATGTGGCGATTGTGCTTGTTGACGCGGTGGAGGGAGTGACGGCGCTTGACGCGACGATTGCGGGTTACGCAGTGGATGCGGGTTGTTCGATCATCATCGCTGTTAACAAGTGGGACATCGTGAAAGATAAGGAAACTAATACGGCGGCAGAGTTTGAGCGCGACTTGCGCGAGAAGATGAAGTTTCTGGAGTGGGCGCCGGTGATCACGATCTCTGCGTTGACGGGACAGCGAGTGGAGAAGATTCTGCCGGTCGTTTTAAGGGCTGATGAAGCGCGGAACCGGCGCATTCCGACCTCGCAACTCAACGATTTCTTTGAACGAGCGATTGCGCAGCCTCGCGGTGGAACGGCGCCTGCACCGGCGAAGGGCGGGATGTCACGACTCAAGGTGCAGTATTTGACACAGGTGGCTGTGCGGCCGCCGACGTTTGTGGTTTTCACGTCGGGAGGCAAGCCGGGGTTGCACTTCTCGTATGAGCGGTACGTGTTGAATCGTTTGCGTGATGAGTTTGATTTCTTCGCCTCGCCGTTGAGGATCGTGGAGAAGCATAAGAGATTTTCACGCAAAGGCGCAAAGATCTGAAACCAAGGCACAAAGGTTTTCTTTGCGCCTTTGCGTCAACTTTGTGCCTTTGCGTGAAATATTTTGTATGGCTCAAGTAACTCCGATAAAATTTGAGATCAACGCTCAACAAGGTGAAGCGCGGGCGGGTGTGTTGACGACGCGTCGCGGGCAGATTGAGACACCGGTCTTCATGCCTGTCGGCACCGCCGGCACCGTAAAGGGAATTCGCTTCGAAGAACTCGAAACCGAGCTCGACGCGAGGATCATTCTCGGTAACACTTATCACCTCTGGCTGCGACCCGGAATCGACGTCATTAAATCCGCGGGCGGTCTACACCGCTTCATCAGTTGGAATCGAGCCTTATTGACTGACTCCGGCGGGTTTCAGGTCTGGAGTCTCGGCGCGTTGCGCAAGATAAGCGAAGAAGGCACGGAGTTTCGTTCGCACGTCGACGGCTCGCTGCGATTTCTGTCCCCCGAAGTCTCGATGGAAGTACAGGCCGCGCTCGGCTCAGACATCGTCATGGTCTTCGACGAATGTGCGCCCGGCGAAGCGAGTCACGAAGAGACCGAACGCAGCATGAACCTCACTGCCCGTTGGGCCAAACGTTCAAAAGAGGCTTTCAATAGACTCCAATCCGAAGGTGCCGACACCGGCCGCGTCGCAGCCGAAGGCCTGAGCGGCACTCAGGCTCTTTTCGGCATCGTGCAAGGCGCCGGTCACCTCGACTTGAGACGAACTAGTCTCGAGCAGACCGTTAACATCGGCTTTGATGGTTACGCCATCGGCGGCTTGAGTGTCGGTGAAGAGAAGTCGGTGATGTTTGAAGTCATCGAAGACATCGCCCCTCGAATGCCCAAAGACGCTCCGCGATACCTGATGGGCGTCGGTACACCTGAGGATTTGGTCGAGGCGGTAGCTCGCGGTATTGACATGTTTGACTGCGTTTTACCAACGCGCAACGGACGCACCGGACAGGCATTCACATCGCGCGGCAAGTTGAACATCAAGAACGCCCAATTCACAAACGACACTCGTCCGCTGGACGAATCGTGCGGCTGCTCAGTCTGCCGGCGCCACTCGCGCGCCTATCTCCGCCATCTATTTATGACGGGCGAAATGCTGGCGAGTATCCTCCTGACCCACCACAATCTGGCCTTCTTCCTTGACACTATGCGAGGCGTGAGGCAATCTATCCGGTCTGGCGATTTCCCAAAATTTCGGCGTGAGTTCACCGAGCGGCTGAAAGCGAATGGTGAATAGCGTCTAATCCTTCGAAACAAAGAGGTCAATTGCAAACTTTTTTGATTTTCTTTCAGGCTGGTTTAGGTGGACTTGCGCAGCTCCTGCCGATCTTTCTCATCATCGCTGTTTTCTACGTCCTACTAATAAGGCCTCAGCAGAAGCGGCAAAAGCAATTACAGGAAACTATCGCCAGCCTGAAGATTAACGATCGCGTGATCACGAACGGCGGCATTATCGGCGTAATAACCATGGTGAAGGAGAACACTTTCCTGATCCGCAGCGCCGACAAGACGATTCTCGAGATCGCTCGCTCGGCGATTGCCGACATCGATCATGAGGGAAAACAGGCTGGTTAGTAGTATAAGGAATTACAGTAAACCCTTTCGGCAATGAAGAAACACAACCTTCTCGCGCGCGTAATCATAATCGTAGTCGTTACTCTACTCGGTCTGTATGCAGTGATTGGTCCGCGTCATCGTCCGACACTCCAGGACTTCAAATGGTCCGGAATCAAGCAGTCACTCGCCAACAATATTCACCTCGGACTTGACCTCCAGGGCGGTTCGCATCTGGTGATGCGTGTAAAAACCGAAGAGTTCCTCAAACGACTGACTGATGAAGACTTCGTCGCTGCTCAAAACGCAGCTAAAGATGCGGGCTATGACCTCAAGGGCGGTCGTGCCGACACGGGGCCCGGCAACTATCACATCGTTGTCGAACCTGCTGATCCCACGAAAATCGCTGAGATCAAGGACGCTGTCCAAAAGAAAGTTGAACTCGGCGACACTTCCGTCTGGAATTACTCAGGATCAGGCGGAGTGCTGACGTGGTCAATGACTTCAGCCGCCGAGCGAACGCTCGCGGACAACGCTACGACCCAGGCGCTCAACATCATCGAGAGTCGTATCAATGCACTCGGTGTTACAGAGCCCACGCTTCAGACTCACGGTGCGCAAACGTCGCATCAAATTCTTTTGCAAATGCCGGGCGTTCAGGATCCGGAGCGCGTCAAGAACGTGCTGCAAGGCGAATCGCGCCTCGAGTTAGTACACGTTATTAGTCCACCATCGCCGCAGCCGACTCAGACTTTTGCGACGGAAGCAGAAGCAATCGCTTCACTGAACAGCGCCGGAACGGTGCCACCGAATCGCAAGGTGGTGCCTTACCAGGAACGTCAGGACGCTGCTGCCGATCCGAAGCAACCAAAACCCCGGCAGTGGGTTGTGATCGAGGTACCCGCGATTATCGACGGCAGTGAGTTGAGAAACGCTTCCGCCATTCAGTCGCAGGGCGGCAGAGCCGATGATTTTGAGATCGACTTTTCGTTGAAAAAAGCCGGAGCGGATAAGTTCGGCGCCTGGACCGGTTCACATATCAACGAATATATGGGTGTCGTGCTGAACGGGGAAGTGCGATCGATCGCCTTTATCAAGTCGCAGATTTACGACCGGGGCCAAATCAGCGGTCGTTTTACCAAACAAACAGCGGAAGATCTGGCGTTGACATTGCGTTCCGGCGCGTTGCCGGCTCCGATCGAGTATCTCGAAGAGCGTACAGTTGGACCAAGCCTCGGCGCTGATTCGATTAAGGCTGGTGTGCGCGCGTCGTTGGTTGGACTCGCTCTAGTTATCGTGTTCATGCTCTTTTACTATCGTGGTTCCGGTGTGAACGCGGTGGTGGCGTTAATCCTGAACATGATCCTGATGATGGCCGGTCTGATCGTGTTTGGCGCCACGCTGACACTGCCCGGCATCGCGGGCATCATCCTGACGATCGGTATGGCGGTCGACTCGAACGTGCTGATATTTGAACGTATCCGTGAAGAGTTGCGATCGGGCAAGACGATTCCCTCAGCGGTCGACCTTGGATTCAATCGGGCGTTCATCACGATTATCGACACGCACGTCACTACCATTATTTCATCGCTGTTTCTGTTCGTGTTTGGCACTGGACCGATTCGCGGTTTCGCGGTGACCCTCGTGATCGGACTGCTCATCAACCTGTTCTCGGCAGTTTATGTTTCGCGCACGATCTTTATCTGGTTGCTCTCACGCAAGAAAATGGAGTCATTGAGTATTTAGAGAGTTGTCATGTTTCAAATTCTTCATGATGTAAATATCGATTGGTTGGGTAACAGGCGCTGGTTTATTGGCATCTCCGTCTTACTGATGCTGTTGGGTTTGGGTTCCGCGATTTTCCGGCAAGCTACCGGTCGTCAGGCTTTCAACCTCGGTGTTGATTTCAAAGGCGGAACCGTAGTCACCGCAAGATTCAAGCAGCGGCCGCCTGATGACGCGATCCGGAGTGCACTGGTCAGCAAAGGCATTAACGATGCGGTAGTACAACCCGTCACTGACAGGAACGATACCGTTCTTATCAAAGTGCCGCTTGAAGGCGAGGGCCAGGATGGCCGCGCTCGCGTTCGAGAAGCGTTGAGTACGTTTGGTACTGAAACACCCGCAACCACTGAACTCGAAGCGGATCCAAATGCCGCTTACAAGATCGTCGGCACTGACGCAGTCGGCGCGATCGCAGGGGCTCAGTTAAGAAACAAGGCAATCGCTGTGACCCTTGCGGCCCTAGTAGGAATTCTGATTTACATCGCGGTGCGGTTTGAATGGACCTACGGCGCTGCGGCCGTGATCGCTGTGTTTCACGACGTGCTCGTGACGCTGGGTTTCTTCTCGATCTTTCAATTGGAAGTCAGTTTGACGGTTATCGCGGCGCTGCTGACTCTCGTCGGTTTCTCGGTAAACGACACTATAGTCGTCTTTGACCGCATTCGTGAGAACCGAAAACTGCACCGGCGCGACTCGCTGTACAAAGTAACCAATGATTCGATCAATCAGACGCTTTCGCGTACGGTGATCGCGAATGGTCTCGTGTTCCTATCGGTCTTAGCCATGGTGCTTTTCGGTGGCGACGTTTTGCGCGGCTTTTCGCTGGCGCTGTTTATCGGCGTGGTTTTCGGTACTTATTCATCGGTCGCAGTAGCGAGTCCGATCATGGTTTGGTGGGAGCAGCGACTCGAGGCGGCGAATCGTGCTGCGGCATTGAGTTTTAATCAACCAGTAAGAGGCGGCGGGACACGGAGTCCGGCTAAGGCAACGGGTCGTGAGCCAATCACACCACGCGCACGCAAAGCGGGCCGCGCTTGATTAGGCTTCTCTGCGGCCCTCTGCGTTCGTTGCGATTTTATGACCCACTTAGACGCAGAGAATCGCAGAGGGCCGCAGAGAACGCAGATCTAGTTTACGCTTGACTTTGAAACACTATGCGGACTAGACTGCGCTCGTTGCTGGCCAATTAAATATCTCAAGTGTCGACCCCGCAGTGTGAAATCGCAAGTTGGGCGCGGTGGCGGTGTGTTGAGCGGGCCGGCGGGTTTTTTCTCGCACAGCGGCTTCCAATTCTAATGTGCTCAATCGCAGGAGCTGCTGTTTCCCCTCTTATGACGGAACGCAAGCGGTATTAAATCGACATTTGCGAGGCAATTACTGCTTAGACTTTCGTAACCCCTGATCCATTTGGCGCCGGAGTCGGAGGATAAATATCAATGTTCGATAATCTTGTTGAGTCAAGTTCGCACAAAGACGACCTAACGCGAAAAGGCTCATTCATTGGTATCACTGCGTTAATTTACGGTGTGCTGCTGGTAGGTTTCTTTGTGGCCGGTATTTACTGGTACGACGCTCATCTCGATGAGCAGACGCTCGAGCTGACCACGCTCGTGGCTCCCGTGCCTGTGCCGCAACAACAAAAGCAGGAAGAACAGAAGCAGGAAGCAAAGCCAGCCAAAACCGAAGCCAACGTTGACGTCCGCAAGGAACTTATCGCCGACGTCACGCGCACCGAGTTGGTGCCGAAAGAAGTTTCGGCCAAAGCCAGTGATGTGCCGCCGGTGAGATCGGGCGTCACGACGATTATTGGTAATACGAACGTGACTTCATCGGCACCCATGCCGGCCGGTCCCGGTTCAGGCACCGTTACGACCGGAACCACCAAGGTCCAGATTGCCGATGAACCGCCGCCCCCCGCGGCGACTCCAACTCCGCCTCGTGCTCCCATTTCCGGCGGCGTTCTCAACGGCAAAGCAATCAGCTTACCGAAACCAGCATATCCACCAATTGCCAGAGCAGCTCATGCTTCCGGTACCGTGGTCGTGCAGGTGCTGATTGATGAAAACGGCAACGTGGTTTCCGCACATGCCGTATCAGGGCATCCTCTGTTACAGGGGGCTGCTGTAGGTGCTGCGCGTTCAGCGAAATTCTCCCCAACGAAGCTTTCGGGGCAGCCAGTTAAAGTTACCGGAGTGATCCAGTACAACTTCGTGGCGCAATAACTGCGGAGAGGAATTGTCGTGTCGCCGCGGTTACCGTGGGCCGTCTCGGCTTCTCTGCTCGCTATCAATCAAATAAAACCTTTTGGAGGGGTTTACCGTGACAATTCTAATGAGTCTTTTTGGAACCAAAGTCCTCGGTCTTTTCATGCTGTTGCAGGAAGCCGCAGCCAGCCCGGCAGAAGGCGCAAACGCAGCAAACACATTCACACTGACCGAGATGGTGAAGAACATGGGTGGCGTCGCTATCGCCGTCGTCATCGTGCTGTTGATCATGTCAGTCTACTCAATCGCGATCATGGTTGAGCGTTATCTGACTTACTCCGCCGCGAAGAAGCAATCGCGCGAGTTTGCGCCGCGCGTCGCGCAGGCGTTGAAGAATGATCGTATTGAAGAGGCGATCAACATCAGTGACAAGCATCGCAAATCGCACCTGGCCATGGTGGTCAGCAGCGGCTTGCAGGAATTTCGTGCCCACGAAGCGTCAACCGATATTTCCGGTGACGAGATCGAAGCTTCCAAGCGTGCGTTACAGCGAGCGATCGCGATCAAGACTGCGGAGTTCAAACGTGGTCTCTCCGGCCTCGCGACCATCGGTTCGACTGCTCCGTTTGTGGGTCTGTTCGGAACGGTGTTCGGCATCATCAACGCGTTCCGCGGCATGAAGAACGCGGAGTCGGCTGGTATCGCGGCTGTGGCCGGCGGTATCTCGGAAGCGTTGTTCACCACCGCGCTCGGACTCCTCGTGGCGGTGCCCGCGGTATGGCTGTTCAACTACTTCACCGGCAAGGTCGATGGCTTCGTAGTGGAGATGGACAACTCGGCTTCAGAATTAGTCGACTACTTCATCAAGAATCGCACGAAGCAGTTGAAGGCCTAACGAAGCGTGAAATTAGAAACGCCGGACGAGTTATCCGTTGGCGCGGTCCAGCTGTTCCGGCGTTTATGGGCTGAAGTAAAGGAGATGTGTTATGGGAATGTCAGGTGGAGGCGGTGGGGGCGGCCTACAGTCAGAGATTAACGTCACCCCGATGGTCGACATCATGCTGGTGTTGCTGATCATCTTCATGGTGGTCACGCCGTTCTT
>Ga0068859_100004378_pt1 | contig 14403 bp, 11 predicted proteins | sample KBSSwiS22_FD_66585 | JGI IMG/M metagenome (GOLD analysis project Ga0068859, IMG submission 66585) | Switchgrass rhizosphere microbial communities from Kellogg Biological Station, Michigan, USA - KBS Switchgrass S2-2 | ecosystem: Host-associated > Plants > Roots > Rhizosphere > Soil ...
GAGATCCCCTCGATCCGGAAGAAGCCGCGCGCCGTGAGGATCTTCGACATTTGAGCCCGGACGTGACGGGAGGCGCGGCGCCGTCCGCCTGGCGCGGGATCGTCCGTGAGTTCCGCGACATCCTGCCGCCGATCTCGGAGCCCGCGGTCGTCACGCTCCTCGAGGGGAACACGCCCCTCGTCCCCGCGCCGCGGCTCGCGAAGACGCTCGCCCCGGATCTCGAGCTCTTCCTGAAGCTGGAGGGGTTGAACCCCACCGGCTCCTTCAAGGATCGAGGCATGACCGTCGCGGTCTCGCGCGCGATGGACCGCGGCGTTCGCGCGGTGCTCTGCGCCTCGACCGGGAACACGTCGGCCTCGGCGGCCGCGTACGCCGCGCGCGCGGGGCTTCGCTGCGCGGTCGTGATCCCCGAGGGGCAGATCGCGCTCGGGAAGCTCGCGCAGGCGATGGTGCACGGCGCTCGAGTCTTTGCGGTGCGGGGAAACTTCGACCGAGCGCTCGAGCTGGTGCGGGAGCTGGGGGACGAGGGGGCCGTGGCGGTGGTGAACTCGATCAATCCCGACCGCATCGAGGGTCAGAAGACGATCGCGTTCGAGATCGTGGCGGCGCTCGGCGGGCGCATCCCCGACGTGCACGCCCTCCCGGTCGGGAACGCGGGGAACATCACCGCGACCTGGAAGGGGTACGGGGAGCGCGCGCGGCGGGACGGCGGGGGCCTCCCGCGCATGTTCGGCTTCCAGGCGGAGGGCGCGGCCCCGATCGTCCGCGGAGAGCGGGTGCCCGAGCCGAAGACGCTCGCCACCGCGATCAAGATCGGAAACCCGGCCTCGTGGGAAGGAGCGCTTCGCGCTCGCGACGAGTCGAAGGGGCGCATCGAGACGGTGACGGACGACGAGATCGTGACCGCGTACCGCGCGCTCGCCGACACGGAGGGCGTCTTCGTCGAGCCCGCCTCCGCGGCGGCCGTCGCGGGACTCTTCCGCATGCGGAAGGAAGGCTGGCTCACGGGCGTGCGCCTCGCGGTGGCGACGCTCACGGGGCACGGGCTCAAGGACCCCGAGCGCGCGATCGAGGTCTCGCCGAAGGTCGAGCGCGTGGACGCGGACGCGTCGTCGCTGCGGCGCGCGCTGCTCGAGTGAGCCCGAAGGCAACGCGGCGCCGCGTGAGGACGCGCCCGGCCGGATTCGGCGTCTGGTCGGCCACCGTGCCCGCCTCGACGTCCAATCTCGGCCCCGGATTCGACTGCCTCGGCCTGGCGCTTCGGATCCCGCTCGTCGCGACCGCGCGACGCATCTCGGAGGGATTCCGGATCGAGCGTCAGGGCGAGGGGAGCGATCTCGTCCTCGACCCGCATCGCGATCCGATCCTCTCCGCCTTCCGCGATGTCTGCCGTCTGGCGGGGGAGCCGGTCCCCACGGTCGCGCTCACCATCCGATCCAAGATTCCCGTCGCGCGCGGGCTCGGCTCGAGCGCGGCGGCGATCGTCGCCGGGCTCACGCTCGCGAATCACTGGCTGGGAGACCGCTTCTCGCCGGAAGACCTCTTCCGCGAGGCGATCCGTCTCGAGGGGCACCCCGACAACGTCGCCCCCGCGCTCTTCGGGGGATTCGTGCTCTCCCTTCCTCGCGCGAACGGCGCCGTCGAGGCGCTGCGGCTCCCCAAGCCGCGCGGCGTCGCGATCACGCTCGTGATCCCCGAGACCCGGATCTCGACCGAGGAGGCGCGCGCGATCCTCCCGCGCGAGATCCCGCTCCGGGACGCGGCGGCCAACACCGCGCGCGCGCTCGCGCTCCTCCACGGACTCGCGACCGGTCGCGTGGACCTCTTGGACGATTCGCTCCGGGACGTGTACCATGTGCCGCATCGCGCGCGTCTGATTCCCGGCTTCGAACGCGCCGTCGAAGCGGGAACGCGCGCAGGAGCGTTCGGGGTGACGATCAGCGGAAGCGGACCAACGCTGCTCGCCCTGCACGCGCCCGGTCCGACGGCGGGGGTTCGGGTCGGCGCGGCCATGATTCGCGAATTCGCCCGCGCCGGCGTCCACGCCCAAGCGATCCCGGGGCTCATCGCGGCTCGCGGAGCCGTGTCGCGAACTCTCGGCTAGGAGCACACGGAAGGCCCTTGCCCCTGCTCGTCCAGAAGTACGGCGGAACCTCCGTCGGAACCCCGGAACGCATCCAGAAGGTGGCCGAGCGCATCGTGGCCACCCGGCGGGCCGGGAACGAGCTCGTCGTGGTCGTCTCTGCGATGGGGGACACCACGGACGATCTCCTCCATCTCGCCCAGAGGGTCTCGACCCGCTCCCACCCCCGCGAGCTCGACATGCTCCTCACGGCCGGCGAGCGCATCTCGATGGCACTCGTCGCGATGGCTGTGAACGACCGCGGCCAGGAGGCGGTCTCCTTCACCGGGTCCCAGAGCGGCATCGTTACCGACACCTCCCATACCCGAGCTAAAATTTTAGAGGTAAAGGCCGATCGAATACGGGAGGAGCTCTCCCGCGGGAGAGTCGCCATCGTTGCGGGGTTTCAAGGGGTTAGCCGGGACCGGGAGGTGACGACGCTGGGGCGGGGCGGCTCCGACACGACCGCGGTCGCCCTGGCCGCGGCCCTCCAGGCCGAGGAGTGTGAGATCTACACCGACGTGGACGGGGTCTACACGGCGGATCCCCGGATCGTGCCCGGCGCGAGGAAGCTCCCCGGGCTCTCCTATGACGAGATGCTGGAGCTCGCGTCGCTGGGGGCGAAGGTCCTCCACAACCGCTCCGTCGAGATCGCGCGCCGCTTCCAGGTGCCGGTCCACGTGCGGTCGAGCTTCAACGACAACGAAGGGTCGCGTATCCGAAAGGGAGACTCGATGGAACAGGTGGTGATCCGCGGCATCGCGCACGACCCCGACGTGGCCAAGGTGGCGCTCCTCGGCGTCCCCGACCGGCCGGGAGTCGCGGCCGAGATCTTCCGTGCGCTGGGGAACCAGGGGGTGAACGTCCGGATGATCGTCCAGGCGAGCGGTTCCGACGCGAAGAACGACGTCACGTTCGCGGTCGGATCCCACGACGTGCGCACCGCGCTCCCGATCGTCGAGGAGCTGCGCGGCAGGCTCGGCGCGCGAGCGTTCGTGTACGACCCGGACGTGGCGATCCTCTCGGTCGTGGGCGAAGGGCTCGCGACGTCGCCGGGAACCGCGGGCGAGGTGTTCGCGGCGCTGGCGCAGGCGAAGGTCAATATCGAGATCATCAGCACCTCGTCGATCACGATCACCTGCATCGTGCGGAAGACCGACGTCGAGCGGGCGGTGCGCTCGCTCCACGAAGCGCTCCGCCTGGAGCAGGAGCCCGAACCCGCGTGACGGAGCCGCCTCCATGCAGGTGCTCGAAAAACCGTCGGTCCTCCGGCGGGGTGCCGCGCCGCCGGACGAGCGCACGACCGCGATCTTTCTCGCGGCGTCGTGCCTGATCCACGTCGCGCTGCTCGCGTTCTTCATTTCGAAGGGGCGGCCCCCGATCCGCGTCGCGCTTCCTGATTCAGGAGGCTCGCCGCGCTCGCGGCAGCAGCTCGTGCGGCTGACGCCCCTGCGGACGTTTCCGCCCGCGGAAGCGGTCTCCGAGCCCGTCGAGGCGCCGAAGTCGCGCCCGAAACCGGCCCTCATCAAGCGGTACACGCCTGGCGCGCAGGTGGTGGTGCGCGAGGAGCGCGGGCCGACGAAGAAGGGATCGAACGACGAGACGAAGGCGCCCCCGCGCACGGTCGCCTCGACCGCGTCGGGAGATCTCTCGCCGCGCTGGTTCAGCGCGGATTCGTCACGCATCACGAGTGTCGCCACGGACGGCGACTTCCGGTGGTCCTATTACCTGGCCGCCATCCGGAACAAGATCGGCTCGCGGTGGGTTCCTCCCCCGGGGATGGAGGCGGCGGGCGGGATGGTCAAGGCCAAGCTGTATTTCCGCATCAGCCGCGACGGCCAGATCTCGGTCGCGCGGATCGAGTCCTCGTCGGGCCACGCGTTCTTCGATCAGACCGCCATGCGCGCGTTGCTCGCCGCCACCCCGCTCCCGCCACTGCCGGCGGAGTACACGGACAGCTATCTGGGGGTCCACTTTGGGTTCGAGTTCCAGCAATAGCCGCCGCCTGGTCTGGGTGATCGCGATCCTCGCGCTCTTCCCGTCCACGCCCGCGCGCACGCAGACCGAGGTCGAGACCGAGATCAGCGCGAAGGGGAACGTGAAATCGCCGCTCCTCCTTGCCCGCTTCCGCGGGGGTTCCGGAGCGGAGAGCTTCGCGAACGGCGCGCGCGACGTGGCGCGTCACGATTTCGAGCTCTCGGGCGTTTTCTCCGTGCACGACGTGGAGGCGCTCGAGGGGAAGCTCCAGCCCGATCCCGCGCAGCAGGGGACCGTGCGCGTGGAGGGCATCGTGGAGACCTCGGGATCCGGGCTCCGATTCACCGGCACGGTCTACGATGTGGGGACGGGAGAGCAGGTCTTCCAGCGGCTCTATCCGTTCGCGCGCACCGAGCTGCGCTCCACGATGCATCGGTTCAACGACGACGTCCTCGAGGCGCTGACCGGAGACCGCGGCATCGCCGAGACCAAGATCGCGTTCGTCCGGCACTCGGGGAAGTTCAAGGAGGTGTGGATCTCGGATTACGACGGCGAGAACGCGCGCCAGCTCACGCACGATCGGAGCATCGCGCTCTCCCCGGCGTGGGCACCCTGGGGGACCGAGGTGGCGTTCACCACGTACAAGCGCGGGAATCCGGACCTCTATCTCTTCGACTTCTCCCGAGGGGCGTCGTTCCCGTTCTCGACGCGGCCCGGCCTCAACACGGCTCCGGTCTACTCTCCCGACGGAAAGTGGATCGCGTGCACGCTCACGCGCGACGGGAACGCGGAGATCTACCTGATCAGCCGCGACGCGCAGACGGCGAGGCGCCTCACGCGCAATCAGCGGATCGACTCGTCTCCCTCCTTCAGCCCCACGGGTCGCGAGCTCGTCTTCACCTCCGACCGGTCGGGCTCGCCCCAGGTGTACGTGATGGACACCGAGGGCTCGAATCAGCGGCTCCTCACGCTCGAGGGGAAGTACAACGACTCGCCCCAGTGGTCCCCGAAGGGGGACAAGATCGTCTACGCCTCGCGGCACGACGCGATCTTCGACGTGATCGTCATGGACGCGAACGGGAGGAACCCGGTCCAGATCACGTTCCAGGCGGGGCACAACGAGAACCCGCGCTGGTCCGCGGACGGGCGGAAGATCTACTTCAGCTCGTCCCGCTCCGGCCGGCGCCAGCTCTACATGATGAACACAGACGGAAGTGACGTGACGCAGCTCACCCGTGGGGAGGAGAGCTTCAATCCGGCCACCGGGCCGAGGTCCCGGAGACGCGTCCCGACCGCCAAGGCGGCCGGTTCGGGTTGACCCTCCGGGGGTGCTGTGATAGCTTGAAATTTAGTGGAAGTCGTTGCGGCCCAATGAAATTGAACCCATGGGGGAACCGACCATGAGCCGTCCCAGGATCGTAACGCTTGCGTTCGCGGTGATCCTCGCCGCCGCACTGGCGACTCTCGGCTGCTCGTCCCGAAAGCAGGTTCAGACCGAAACGCCTCCTGCGCCGCCTCCGCCGACCGAGACCGCGGACACCACGCCTCCTCCACCTCCTCCCTCGACGAGCGAGACGACGGAGCCGACCGAGACCGCGTCCGGCCTCCAGGACGCGTTCTTCGACTACGACGAGGCCGCGATCCGGTCCGACGCGCGGGCCGCGCTCGAGGCCAACGGGCGGTATCTCGAGCGGAATGCGGGCCGCAACATCATCGTCGAAGGACACTGCGACGAGCGCGGCTCGGTGGAGTACAACCTCGCGCTCGGCGAACGCCGCGCGCGCGCCGCGAAGGACTTCCTCGTGAGCTACGGGATCGCGGCGAATCGCATGACCACGATCTCCTACGGCAAGGAGCGGCCCTTCGCCCAGGGCAGCTCCGAAGAGGCTTGGGCGCAGAACCGCCGCGCCCATTTCGTCTCGAAGTGATTCGTCACCGGCATCTCGCGCTCTCGGCGGTCGCGGCCCTCACGGCCGCGGCCGCGATCGCGGCGGGTTGCGCTCCGGGAGGCTACTACCGGAGCAGCCAGTCCACGCTCGACAGCCTCATCGTGCTCCAGAACCAGACCACGAAGCGCGTGGACTCGGTCGAGAAGAAGATCGACGCCACGCGCGAGGGCGGGCAGGTCACGCGCGCCGGCGCGGATACACGGTTCCGTGAGATCTCGCAGCGTCTCGACGTGATCGACGGGAAGCTCGACGCCCTCACCGCGCGCATGACCCAGCTCGTGCAGAAGGTCGACGCCGTCCGCTACAAGAGCGCGCCGCCGGCCGGCGATGCCGGAGGCACGCGAGACAGCGTCGTGGGCGGCGTGTCCGGCGGCAACGATCCGGAGGCCCTCTACCAGGCCGCGTACACGGACATCGCCGCGGGCCGCTACAAGCTCGCGCGCGAGTCGTTCCAGACCTACCTGAAGCAGTTCCCCGACACGGAGGTCGCCGACAACGCCCAGTACTGGATCGGCGAGTCCTACTATGCGACCGGTGATTTCACGAGCGCGATCGCCGAGTTCAACAAGGTGATCGAGGCCTATCCCAAGGGCGACAAGGTGCCCGCGGCGATGTACAAGATCGGGCTCTCGCACGCGCGGCTCAAGAATCCCAACGAGGCGAACAAGACCTACCGCGCGCTGATCCAGCGCTATCCGAAGAGCCCCGAGGCTGCGGCGGCGAGGGAGCGGCTCGCGGCGAAGCAGTAGCGAGCGATCGGCGGCCCGGCGGTTCCTGAGGGCGACAATGCAATGAGTCGCGCCCGTGGGCGTTTCGTTCACCCGGTGCTCCTCCTCGTCGCCCTCACGCTTCTCGCGCTCCTTCCTTTCGTCGGCAAAGCCTTCCACATCGACGATCCTCTTTTCGTCTGGACCGCGAAGCAGATCCAGGCGGAACCGCTGGATCCCTACGGGTTCCCCGTGAACTGGTACGGGACGACCATGCGCATGGCGGATGTCACCAAGAATCCTCCCCTGGCCTCGTACGTCATGGCCGCGGTCGCCGCTCCCTTCGGCTTCCGGGAGGTTCCGCTCCATCTCGCATTCCTGATCCCGGCGCTCGCGGTCGTGCTCCTCACCTATCGTCTCGGCCGCCGCTTCACCGCACGGCCGCTCCTCGCCGCGATGATCGTGCTGACGACACCCGTTTTCCTCGTGTCGAGCACCTCGGTCATGTGCGACGTCTCGATGCTGGCGCTCTGGCTGGCCGCGGTCTGGCTCTGGGTCTCGGGTCTCGACCGGAGCTCGCGCGGGAGGCTCCTCGCCGCCGCCATCGCCACGTCCTTGGCCGTGCTCTTCAAGTACTTCGCGCTCGCGCTGGTTCCGCTCCTCGCCGTCTACACGCAGAGGAGGACGGTACGGCTGGGCGCGGCGTGGCCGCTCCTGATCCCCGTCGCGGTCGCCGCCGGATATCACGTGCTCACCCACGAGCTCTACGGGCGCGGCCTCCTGCTCGACGCGTTCTCCTACTCGACGGCATGGCGCTTCGCAACCGCCTCGAAGACGTCGATGGCGGGGCCGGCCTTCACGGGGGGGTGCGTGGGTGTGGCACTCCTGATCGCCTTCGTGGGATTGCGGTGGAAGTCGGCGGTGCTCTGGCCCCTCGTGGCCGTGGCGATCACGATCGTCGGGGTCTACGCTGGGGAACGCGCCTGGCCGGGCGTCGCCGAGAGCGGCCGCTTGAATCTGGGAATCCATGTCGGAATCTTCTACGCCATGGGAGTTGGCGTGATCGCGCTCGTGGTGGCCGACGTCTCCCGGCGCCGGGGGGACGCGGACTCGTTCCTCCTCATGCTCTGGGTCTTCGGGACGTACCTCTTCGCCGGCGTGTTCAACTGGAGCACGAACGGGCGGTCCGTCCTCCCCATGGTTCCCGCGGTGGCGCTCCTCGTCGCGCGAAGATTCCCCCCGTTCCACCAGCGGGCGATCCAAACGCGTGATCGCGTCTCGGTGGCGATCCTCGCCGTGGCCGGGCTCCTGGGATGGTGGGTCGCGTGGTCCGACGTCCAGCACGCGAACGGCGCGCGGCTCGCCGCCCAGATGATTCGAGGCCGTACCGTGAACGCGCCCGGACGCCTTCTCTTCGAGGGGCACTGGGGGTTCCAGTACTACCTCCACGAGCTCGGCGGCGCCGCCTTCGACCGGAACACGCCGCTCCACCCCGGCGACGTCCTCGTGCTCCCCGAAAACAATACGAACGTGGACACCGAGCCTCAGCCTTGGATGCGGCTTCTCGACGTGGTGGAGGTTCCCGCGGGCGCCGGAGTCGCGGTGCACCGTCTCGAGCGGGGCGCCGGCTTCTACGCGGATGCATTCGGGCCCTCGCCGTACGTCTTCGGGCCCGTTCCGCCGGACCGATACCGGATCTACGAGATCTTCGATCCGTCCGCGTCTCCTCGCCACGAGGGCTCCGCCGCTCCGTAGTTCGAGGGCCTGCCTCGCGCGGTATACTTCCGGCGGGAGGGCAACGCCATGCGATTCGAAAAGCTGACCGTCAAGTCCCGCGAGGCGCTGGCCGAGGCGCAGACGCTCGCGGAGCGCGCGGGCCATCCGGAAGTCGGCACCGAGCACCTGCTCCAGGCGCTCCTCGACCAGAAGGACGGCGCGGTGCCCGCGGTGCTCGAAGCCGCCCGCGTCTCCGTCGACCGCGTGCGTTCGCTCCTCGATCAGCGTCTGAAGAGTCTTCCCAAGGTGTCGGGGCGGCGACAGACCGTTCTCTCGCCCGCCGTCTCCGAGATCCTCGAGCACGCCGAAGTCGAAGCGGACCGACTCCACGACGAGTACGTGAGCACCGAGCACATGGCGCTCGCCTCGCTCGACCCCGCGGTGACGTCCGAGATGGGACGCATCCTCCGAGAAGCCGGCGCCACGCGCGAATCGATCTACCATGCGCTCCTCGAGGTGCGCGGCGGGCAGAACGTCACCTCGCCCGATCCCGAGGACAAGTACGAAGCGCTCGCGAAGTACACGCGCGACCTCACCGACGCGGCCCGCAAGGGGACCCTCGACCCCGTGATCGGGCGCGACGACGAGATCCGGCGCGTGATCCAGGTTCTTTCACGACGCACGAAGAACAATCCGGTCCTGATCGGCGAGCCCGGCGTGGGGAAGACGGCGATCGCGGAGGGGCTCGCGCAGCGCATCGTGAGCGGCGACGTGCCCGAGGGACTCAAGGAACGCCGCGTGCTCGCGCTCGACCTGGGCGCGCTCCTCGCGGGCGCCCAGTACCGCGGGCAGTTCGAAGAGCGGCTCAAGTCGGTCCTGAAGGAGGTCCAGCGGGCCGAGGGGCAGGTCATCCTCTTCATCGACGAGTTGCACACGCTCGTCGGCGCGGGGGCCGCGGAAGGAGCGCTCGACGCGTCGAACCTCCTGAAGCCCGCGCTCGCGCGGGGCGAGCTCCACTGCATCGGCGCCACCACGCTCGACGAGTATCGGAAACGGATCGAGAAGGACGCCGCGCTCGAGCGGCGCTTCCAGCCCGTCTTCGTTGCCGAGCCCTCGGTCGAGCAGACGATCGCGATCCTGCGCGGGCTCCGCGAGCGCTACGAGAACTATCACAAGGTGAAGATCCAGGACGCGGCGCTCGTCGCGGCCGCGCAGCTCTCGCATCGCTACATCACCGACCGACAGCTCCCCGACAAGGCGATCGATCTCGTCGACGAGGCCGCGTCGCGGCTCCGGATCGAGATCGACAGCGTGCCGGTGGAGATCGATACGCTCGAGCGGCGGAAGCGGCAGCTCGAGATCGAGCGCCTCGCGCTGAAGCGGGAGAAGGACGAAGGAGCGAAGGCGCGCCGGTCCCTGATCGAGAAGGAGATGGAGGGGGCCGACGTCGAGCTGAAGCGGCTCAAGGCGCACTGGGAGCGCGAGCGCGCGGTCGTGCAGAAGATCAACGACGCGCGGGCGCGGACCGAGGCGCTCCGCGTCGAGGAGCAGCAGGCCGAGCGCGGGGGCGACCTCGAGCGCGTCGCGCGGATCCGACACGGCGAGCTGCCGCGGCTCCAGACGGAGCTCCAGGAGCACACGGCGAAGCTCGCCGAGGTGCAGAAGGACCTGAAGCTCCTGAAGGAGGAGGTCGACGAGGAGGACATCGCCGAGGTGGTCGCGCGATGGACCGGGATCCCGGTCTCGAAGCTTCTCGAGGGCGAGATCCAGAAGCTCCTCCACATGGAGGACCGGCTTAAGGAGCGCGTCGTGGGACAGGAGCAGGCGGTGCGCGCCGTGTCGGACGCGATCCGCCGCGCACGCGCGGGGCTCCAGGATCCGAACAGGCCCCTCGGCTCGTTCCTCTTCCTCGGGCCGACCGGCGTGGGGAAGACGGAGCTCGCGCGGGCGCTCGCGGAATTCCTCTTCGACGACGAGAAGGCGATGATCCGCGTCGACATGTCCGAGTACCAGGAGAAGCACACGGTCGCGCGCCTCATCGGCTCGCCGCCGGGTTATGTCGGCTTCGAGGAGGGAGGACAGCTCACCGAGCTCGTGCGGCGGCGTCCCTACTCGGTCGTGCTGCTGGACGAGATCGAGAAGGCGCACACGGACGTGGCGAACGTGCTCCTCCAGATCTTCGAGGACGGACGTCTCACCGACGGGCAGGGGCGCACGGTCGACTTCAAGAACACGCTCGTGATCATGACGAGCAACATCGGGAGCGATCTCATCATGGAGCTCCAGGGCCGCTCGGCCGACGAGATGCGGCCCGCCCTGATGCGCGCCATCCAGGTCCATTTCCGGCCGGAGCTGGTCAATCGCATCGACGAGATCTTGATCTTCGAGCCGCTCCGGCCCGAGGAGCTGCGCGAGATCGCGCGGCTCGAGGTCCGAAAGGTCGAGCGCAGGCTTCGGGAGCGGGAGCTCGCCCTGGTGGTGGAGGACGAGGTCCTCGATCTTCTCGCGCGCGAGGGGTACGACCCGGTGTTCGGCGCGCGCCCCCTGCGACGGGTCATCGAGCGGCGCCTCCAGAATCCGCTCGCCCAGGCCATCCTGCGCGGAGAATTCCGTCCCGGTGACACGGTCCGGGTGGCCCGTGGTCCGAGCGAGGAGGCGCCGCTCCAATTCGAGCGCGCGGAGCGCCGCGAGCCGGTCACCGCATAGGGCTACCTGTCGCGGTTCCAGCGATTTCCGCTTGACGGTCCTCTCGGGTGGACGGTAGCGTCCGCCACGCGTCACGTGGGGCGCGCCCACCCTCCGAGATCACATCATGGCCGTCCGGGGATTCATGCATCTCTCCGATCTGCTCAACGAACGCGCGATCAGCCTTTCCATGGCCGCGCGTGACAAGGAGTCCGCGATCAAGGAGCTGGTCCAGCTCCTCGAGGCCGCGCACGGCGTGAACACGAAGGGCGAGATCCTGAGCAAGGTTCTCCAGCGTGAGTCGATGATGTCGACGGGCATCGGGAACGGGGTCGCGATCCCGCACGGCAAGACACGGCTCCTCGACCACTTGGTCGCCGCCTGCGGCGTGTCGCCGGGCGGAATCGAGTTCGACTCGATGGACGGGGAGAACGCCAACCTCTTCATCCTGCTCGTCTCCCCGGAGAGCCTCCGGGGACCCCACGTGAAGGCGCTCGCGAACGTCTCTCGCCTCCTCAAGGAGGAGTCGGTGCGGAACGCCCTTCGGGAGAGCAAGGAGCCCGCGGAGTTCCTGACGGTGCTTCGCGAGGCGGAAAGCCGGTTCCTGTAAGGCCGTAAGCTCCCGTTGACGCCTGCCCGGTCCCCTGATAGCTTTTCCAGCACACCACGGCCGTGTCCCCCAGAAAGGAGCACTCCCCAACCATGAAGTGGATGCGTTTTTGGGCGGGGGCATGCCTTGTCTTGATCGCTTCGGGCTGCTCGGAAGACGGCGGCGATCCGATCGAGGGCCAGGGCGTGTACTCGCCGCTCATCACCGGGATCTCGTCCAGCCACGAGCCCGCGGTCCGGGGAGCCGAGAACGATCTGACCGTCCTCATCACCAATGTGAACAACTACCCCATCACGTATCACTGGAACACCGCGTCCGGCACCCTGCTGGACTCCACCACGGCGACCGTGACCTGGGTCGCTCCGGATTCCCCCGGAACCTACCCCGTGACGGTGTCCATCCAGGCTTCGGATGGCGGGACCCAGTTCTTCAAGACGACCACGTTCCAGATCGCGGTCGACAACGAGTACCAGCGCTGGACGCGCAGCAGCGAGGTCCAGTTCGATCCCGCTCCCGTTGGGGACGGGAACGGAGGCGTGGCGGGCGTCATCTACGCCGAGTTCCGGAGCTCGGTGACGGGTGAGGCGGACCTCTATTACGTCGACGACCCCATGCTCGCGCCGGATCAGAAGACGACCGGGTTCCTCAAGGTGAGCGGCCCGTCCATGCGGGCGGACGGACAGCAGATCGCGTTCGCGGCGAGGGCCACGGGCGTGGACAGCCAGATGGTCTGGCTCCTTCCCGGAGCCGGCGGCGGCCCCGCGGATGGGTTCGCGATCGGTCAGCCCACGTCGATCGGCAACCCCAACACGCATCGGTTCATGGCCAACGCGCGTTATACGCACCAGGGGTATTGGCTCCTCTTCAACTCGGACAGCGCCGAGGCCGGCGTGGGAGGCGTGCCCCGCCCCTGGTTCCGCGACACGCAGACTCTCGTGGGTCCGGAGCGTATCTTCGAGAACGTCTCCCTCGTCTCGCGCACCTTCTGGATGCCGAACTGGGGACCCGACATCAACTCGGACGGACTCCCGGACTCCATCATCGCGACCGGGATCCGCTTCTTCGGCAGCGCGGCCCCCGATGTCAGCGGGTTCTACAAGATCCCGACGCGCCCGCCGCAGAACACGACGCCGCCCCTCTATCTGGACGACATCGACGCGAGCGAGCCGGACTGGTCTTCGGACGGGCAGTACGTCGTCTTCGCCGACCGGAACAGCACGGGGGATCGCGACATCTGGATCATCCGGGCCGACACGAACAATCGGAACAACGCGATTCGTCTGACCAGTGGCCCGGCCGACGACGGCCATCCGCGCTTCTCGGCCGACGGGAACACAATCGTCTTCGTCTCGAACCGGGCCGACCGGTACGGGCTGAATGGCATCTACGGAACGGAGCGCCGCGGGTACAACATTTGGAGCGTCTCGCGATTTGACCGTCCCTGAGCGTTCGGGAGGGCCCGGTCCGAGTGGCCGGGCCCTCTTTCTGTTCTACTGGCTCCCCGTCCTCGCGTACGTCGGGTTCATCTTCTCGCTCTCGTCCATTCCGGGCGCCAAGGTTCCAGGTCCGTTCCCGTTCATGGACAAGCTCGCGCACTTGTTGGAGTATTCGCTCTTCGGTCTCCTCGTGGGCCGTGCCATTCGGTTCACGTGGACGGGCGCGGGGCGTGCGGCGATGACGCTCGGCGCGATCGGGATCGGCGCGGTGACGGGCCTTCTGGACGAGCTCTATCAGAGAGGCGTGCCCGGACGGAGCTCCGATCCTTACGACTGGCTCGTCGACGTGCTCGCCGTGACCGCCGCGGTCGTGCTGACGCAGGTCGTCTCGGCGAAGCCGCTCCGCAACCGAACCCAGGAGTAGCTTCGTGGCCGTGAAATTCCAGGTACCGCGGGGAACCCGCGACATCCTTCCCGGCGAGAGCGAGCGCTGGGACGCGCTCGAGTCGCGCACGCGCGACATCCTGAGCCGCTACGGATATCGCGAGGTGCGTACGCCGCTCTTCGAGTCGACCGAGCTCTTCGTACGGAGCGTGGGCGAGTCCACGGATATCGTGCGAAAGGAGCTCTACACCTTCGAGGACCGGAAGGGGCGCTCCCTCACCCTCCGCCCCGAGGGGACCGCGCCGATCGTGCGCGCGTACCTCGAGCACTCGCTCGGCCACGGGGAGCCGGCGACGCGGCTCTCCTACCTCGGGCCGATGTTCCGCTACGAGCGTCCCCAGGCGGGGCGCTATCGCCAGTTCTGGCAGATCGGCGCGGAGCTCCTCGGCCCGGCGCAAGCGGTCGCGGACGCCGAGATGATCGATCTCTTCGTGGCGATCCTGCGCGGGATCGGCCTCCAGGGGATCCGGGTGCTCGTGAACTCGCTCGGCGACGACGTGTGCCGCCCGGTGTATCGCGAGCGGATCCGCGAGCACTTCGCGGCGCGCGAGTCGGAGCTCTGCGAGGACTGCAAGGAGCGGCTCCGGACGAACCCGCTTCGCATCCTGGACTGCAAGGTGCCCTCCTGCCAACCCGCGATCGCGTCCGCGCCGAGTGTGCTCGATTCCCTGTGCGAGCCCTGCCGCGACCACTTCCGTGACGTGAACGCGGCGCTCACGGCGCTCGAGATCGAGCACGAGGTCGCGCCGCGGCTCGT
>Ga0068859_100004380_pt1 | contig 14401 bp, 14 predicted proteins | sample KBSSwiS22_FD_66585 | JGI IMG/M metagenome (GOLD analysis project Ga0068859, IMG submission 66585) | Switchgrass rhizosphere microbial communities from Kellogg Biological Station, Michigan, USA - KBS Switchgrass S2-2 | ecosystem: Host-associated > Plants > Roots > Rhizosphere > Soil ...
CAGAGGTATGGGCAAGCTGCTCCACTGACGGTCAAGACACGAGTCACGCCGAAGAAAGGACGACTGGTAGTATTTGACGGGGCGCTGTTTCATGCGGGTAATACCCCGAAAACCAACGCCCCAAGGATCAACATAAACTTCAACGCCTTTGTGTACGAAGGGGCAAAAACCTCGTAGAGGCGTGAGCGTTCGAAGTCCGCGAAGATAGTGTTAGGGTCCTAGCCGCGAACCTCGCACTACTCCATTACACGTCCGACGCGTTCCGATCGCCGTGCCATTGGCCGACTTCGTCAGAGGCAAGGATTGATTCGGATATGTTTCACGCACGGCAGCGGTTAACGCGTACCATGGGCTCTTACTCCTAGCGGACACCTTCCCGATGAACGCGCAAACCAAAGTGCCTGCGCCCGACAGGTCGACTGATCTGGCAGCAAAGATCTACATCGAACTGGTCTGTCGTAATGTCGTTGTGACCGAGGGCGCCGCCCAGATCAAGGCGAATCCGGAGAACCTGGCGAAGATCAGTTTCAAACTGGCCGACGCATTTCTCAAAGTCGAAGTGGAGATCAAAGGAAGCAACGCGCCCAAGAATCAGACGTTCGACATGCAAGGCGTCGATCTGTCCACCTGGAACGCGGCGAAGCCCTGACGCGTCTCTAGTTGTCTGTCTAGACCGAAGGCGGGGCGATGTCGAGCGTGGTGACGCGTCGCAGCTCGCGACGATGGCTGGCATCGTCGAAGGGCCGTGCTCGATGCATGGTAGCGCGGTTGTCCCAGATCACGAGATCGCCTACACGCCATACGTGCCGGTAAACAAATCCAACTTGCGTCGCGTGCTCGATAAGATCGCGCAGCAGAAGCCGTCCTTCGGGTACAGGCCAGTCCACAATCCGCGAGGCGTGCGACGCGAGGTAAAGCGAACGCCGCCGCGTGCGAGGGTTGATGCGCACGAGTGGATGGATCGCTCCTTTCAGCTTCTCTTCCTCCTCCCGAGAAAACTCGAATCCGAGCGTCTGTCGAGAGTGCGCAATCGAGTGATGCGCCTGCAAACCCTCTAGTTTCTCTCTAGTTCCCGGATCGAGCGCATCGTAGGCCGCGCGCATGTCGGCAAACTCCGTGTCCGCGCTCACGGCCGGAACGACCCGCGCGGACAGCATCGAGTATCGACCTGGAGGATCTTGGAACGAAGCATCGGTGTGCCAAAGGCGATTGCCCAACGCATACATGCGGCGCCGGTCGTCAGATCGCAGGATCTCGCCGTTCTCGTCGACATTGGAGATATCTGCAAGGGCCTCGGTGGCGAATCGGCTCTTGCCCAACACCGCGGCACCTGTCTTGGTATGCAAGGTGCCATCGAAGCGTTGCGCGAACGCGAGCTGCTCTTCATCGCTGAATGACTGGTCTCGAAACACGAGGACGGCATATTCATCCATCCCTCCTCGAATCTCGTCCAACGTCTCTCGGTCCTGCACGCGCCGCAGATCGACAGCGCTGACTTCGGCGACGAAGTATGGATGCAACTTATGGAAGACCAGGGACATGGTCACTCTCCCTTCGGAGAACACCGAAACGGATGGCTAACCATACCACAGCCCGTCAGCCCGGCGCAGCAACTCTCCAAACACGCTTGCGCCAGAAGAGGGACAATTGCCGCTCAAGTCTGCCGCATCACCGAATAGAGAGGGGACCAAATCATGGCAACGAACACTCAAGCCACACCTGTCTGGTTTATCACCGGTTGCTCGACGGGCCTGGGTCGAGCACTCGCAGAACGCGTACTCAAGCACGGCCACCGAGTCGTAGCCACCGCACGCGACCCTAAGCAGATTCAGGACATTGTTTCCGGCAACGCGAATGCCCTGGGTCTGCAGCTGGATGTGACGGACGCGAAGCAAGTGTCCGAGACAGTTGCGCAAACGGAGCGGACCTTTGGCCGCATCGACGTCCTCGTGAACAATGCCGGTTATGGCTACCTGGCTGCCGTCGAAGAAGGTGAGGACGCGGAAGTCCGCGCCATGTTCGAGACCAATTTTTTCGGTCTGGTGACGTTGACCAAGCGCGTGCTGCCAGGGATGCGCGCACGCGGACAAGGCCACATCATCAACATCACCTCGGTGGGCGGGCTCATCGGCAATCCCAGCGCGGGCTATTACAACGCCACGAAGTTCGCGGTAGAAGGCCTGAGCGAGGCGCTGGCCAAGGAAGTCGAACCGCTCGGTATCCGGGTGACGTCGATCGAGCCTGGACCTTTCCGTACGGATTGGGCCGGGCGCTCACTCAAACAACCTCGGCACTCGATGGATGCCTATGCGAATACATCCGGTGCGCGGCGGGCCGAGATCACTGGTCGCAGCGGCAAACAACCAGGCGATCCGGTGCGCGCCGCAGACGCCATCATCAAGGTAGTGGAGAGCCCCGCGCCACCGGTCAATCTGATTCTCGGCCGGAATGGACTGGAACGAGTCCGCGCCAAGTTCAGCGACTTCATGAGTTCCATCGACGCGTGGGAAGCAGTTACCGTCAGCGCAGATTTTCCCAAGTAGGGTGCTCACGAACTCACAAGTAGACCACGTGACAGGAAACGCAAGCGCTTCCGGTAGTACACGAGGTTGGTGAATTTCGCCCATAGACTGGTGGCCATTACAACTCAATAACGATCGATGGTCCTGCAAGAGCTTTTTGTCGCTCTGGTTCTGTGTGCGGTTGCATTCGCCTGGGCAGCGCGTCAGTTACGCGTACCGTATCCGGTCATGCTGGTCGCGGGAGGTGGGATGCTCGGGTTCGTTCCAGAGCTTCCGCCTCTGCAACTGGATCCTGACCTCGTTCTCGCAGTTTTTCTGCCACCGGTACTCTACGCCGCAGCGCTCACGACATCGTGGCGCGACTTCAAACACCTGGGCGGGTCGATCGGGGCGCTTGCCACGGGCTTGGTGGTAGTCACAACAGTGGGTGTCGGACTGGCGATTCACTGGCTGATCCCTACCTTGCCATGGGCCGTCGCATTCGCATTCGGGGCAATCGTCTCGCCACCCGATGCCGTCGCTGCCACCGCAATACTGGGGCAGATGCGCATACCTCGAAGGCTGATCGTAGTGCTCGAAGGCGAGAGCCTGGTCAACGATGCCTCCGGCCTGCTTCTCTACAAATTCGCGGTCGTCGCGGCCGTCACCGGTGCGTTCTCGTGGCTGGATGCAGCACGCGACTTCGTGTGGATCGCAGGAGCGGGCATCGCCCTTGGGCTGGCGCTGGGACGCCTCTACGTGTGGATTCAACGGCCGCTGCGTGATCCGCTGGTCGAAGTGCTGCTTTCCCTGACGCTCCCCTACGTCGCCTATCTTGTTGCCGAGAAGATCGGCGCATCGGGTGTACTTGCAGTAGTAGTGGCGGGACTGGTGCGCGCCCGCTTCGCGCCGCAGATGATCAGTCCGGAAACGCGCCTATTGACGATGACATTGTGGAATGCAATTGTGTTCCTGTTCAACGCGCTCATCTTTATTATCATCGGCATGCAGCTGCGCCCGATGATCGGGACGATCGAGCATCATGACGTGTGGCAGATCCTGGGCTATACCGCAGTGTTTACCGCCACCGCCGTGGCGGTGCGTTTGATCTGGGTCTTCCCGGGCTCGACCATCGGTCGCGTGCTCAACCGCTGGCGCCACCCCGTCGGCTCACCACCCACGCGGCAAGAGAAGCTTGTGGCCGGATGGTGCGGCATGCGCGGGCTCGTCTCCCTGGTCGCAGCTCTGGCATTGCCGCACACGCTCGCATCCGGCGCAGCGTTTCCGGAGCGGCATCTGCTCATCGTGCTGGTATTCGCATTCGTGGCGACCACGCTTCTGTTACAGGGGTTATCTTTGGCGCCCTTGGTCCGTTGGTTGGGCGTTGCCGCGGACCCCGCAGAGGATGTCGAGGAGGTGCAAGCGCGCAGCGCAATGGCACACGCCGCGCTGGCAGAGGTGAATCGACGAGCCACCGACGGCAGCTACCCGGAGCAGTACATCGCGTTTCTGCGTTATTTGTACGGAACACGTCTGGAGCAGCTCCAACCAGCAGACCAGCTCACCGGGCCACCCGAGTTGCTCGGGCACATCGCCGATCTCAGGATCGCGGCCCTGCAGGCCGAGCGCCATGAGCTGATAACCCTATGGCGTACCAATCGCATAGGCGACGAAGTTATGCATCGCCTCGAAGCGGAACTAGATTTGGAACAAACGCGGCTGAAGAAGAGCGTGCGACGGGATTGATGAGCCCTCAAAAGCACCGTTGAGTAGCAGCCGGTCATCTCCTGGTCGTAGATTGTCCCGCCAAGCAGCCCTCCGACGGTAACCCACCGTCGTCCCTCGCGTTTCTATGCGTTCGTCCTAGCCACCGCCATGGCGGCAAGACGCGCAGCTGGCACGCAAGCTGCTGGCCTACCGGCATCCCCCTCGAGGTTCATGACATTCCAATGGAGCGTTCGATGAGAGTGATACTTGGATTTGCCTTAGCGGTATGCGCATTACCCTGTCTCGCGGGTAACGTCTATCGGTGCCCGGATGGCTCGTTTCAAGACAAACCATGCGGTGGCGGCGGCGTCGTTGTGGCGAAGAACAAGCCGCCGGCGCAGGTCGGTGCCGACAAGGTCTGTTCGGATGCCGCGCAGCGGGCTGAACAGATCGCCAAGCAGAAGGCGCAAGGCGTGAAACTGGAAACATTGCTAGACGACATCGACACCCATTCCGACAGCTACGAGAAGAAGCTCGCGGAGAAGAAATTTACCGTCGACGCCTATAAATTCGAGTCGGCCGCGGAAGCCAAAGTCAGCGTCGAGGCTCAATGCGTGACCAACAAGAACATTGCGGCGGCAGCCGCGGCCGGAGCCGCGGCCCAACGCGTCGAGGCTAACGCCGGAACCGTCGCAGCGCGGTCTGCGCCTGCATTCGATTCTGCCGCCGCCGAGCGAACCGCACGCGACCAGAAGTGCGCTCAATACAAGGAAGAACTGACTTCAGTCCAGGAACAGCAGCGCGGCCACAATTCCCCGTCTAGCATGGACAGCTTAAGCAAGAAAAGGCGTGGGCTCGAGAAGAAACTCTGGGATCTGTGCGGCTAAGCCGTATCTCCTCCGATCGGTCGGATTGTCCCTTCCAGCCAGGGCAAGGTGGATAGTTCGATGCGCCAGGAGTTAGTCGATTCGTCCAGGCGACCAAAGGAAATCTCGAAGTCGAGCAGGGCGACGCGGTCGACATCGTTGGCAGACATCACGAGCTGATCCAGCCCTGTGGCACATCCAAGGGTGCTGCTGCGCGGACGGACAAACATCACCCACGGTGCAAGGGATAACCGCAGCGAGGTACGACGCGCGCCATCGTCTGACTCCGTCACGAGGCTCTCGCCTCTGCCCGGTACCCGCTCCCAGATCTCGAAATAGTCCTGTTCCACGCCGTATTCGAGCAAGCGATCCGGGCCGTCGAATTCCATGCGGCCGATATCGTTGAATCCGCTCGGCGGCTGATAGTCGAAGCGACGATGCCAGCGACAGATCTCGCCCTCGACTTCCGTTATGCCCGCGAAACCCTGCTGGCGCGCAAGCGCGCGCATCTCCTCCGCGCTGAGCGCGCCCAGCCGGGTGCGATCCGACAAAGCCGGACGATCGGACGGCACCCGGATATCTGCGTGCCAGTTCGACGTCTGCAACCAGTACACGCTGGTGGTTGTGTCTTCCTTGTCAGGGGCGCGCAGCAGTGTGCGACGCCAAAGTCCTACATAGGCTTCCGGAACAGTGGCACGCATCGGCATGCTTAGGCTAGCGCGGCGACCACGGCAGCGCTGTCCATCACCTGGCCGAAGATGCCGCCCTCCACGCCGATGGTAGCGAGGGTAGCTGCGTGCAGATCTGCGTACGAGGAAGCGCAAGCATCGCGCACTGTGATGCAACGATAGCCGCGGTCCACGGCAGTTCGCAGAGTCGAGCTCACGCATACCTCGGTGGTCACGCCAGTCAATATCAACGTCTCGATGCCGCGCTGTTCCAGCCAGGCCTGCAGGTCGGTATGTTCGAAAGCGCTATAGCCGGGTTTGTCGACTACCAGCTCTCCGGGCCAGGGTTGCAATTCATCGATGAAGTCGTGACCGTACTCGCCGCGCAAGAGCAAGCGTCCAAGCGGACCCTGCGAGCCGATTGGAGCACCTGCCGCACTGCTGCGCTCTAGCTTTGCCGGCGGGCAATCGGAGAGGTCGGGCAGATGTCCTTCGCGCGTGTGCACCACATTGACTCGCTCATGCCTGGCGGCCGCAAGCAACGCACGGATCGACGTGATCGGTTCCCGCAGACGCGAAATATCCAAGCCTGCCTTCGCGGCGTAGCCGCCAGGATCGAGAAAGTCGCGCTGCATATCGATCACCAGCAGCGCGGTCCGCGCTGGCTCCAGGCGGCGCCGGCTAGGACCCATCACCAGTACCGCCAGGGAACTCCTTGCGGATTGCCTGCGAGATGACGGCGGTCAATTCCTCGGCCATCGCACCGCCTTTCTCGCGAGTGGCACCCCGCGCAGACGACAGCACGCCGGAGGTCGGCACCCACTCCGTACGCGTGGGGTACATGTCATACGGCGGAAACTCGGCCGGACCGTGGTCGGGGATCGAGTCGAGCCGTACCAGGTCGGGGTGATAGTGCAGCATCATCGAGGTTTCGATTACCGCCGCATGCTCCAACGCGTAGCCTGGAAAACCATCTGGGAAGACTTTGGCGAGCGTGCCGGACGTGAAGAAGTCCCAGTACTCCAGGCGCATCACGCGCAGGCCGCACTCCGGCCCCAGTTCGCGCATCGCCAGGTCGATGCCTTCGATCAGGAACCATTGGTTCTCGTAGTGTCCGTTGACCACGATCAGCTTGCGCAATCCATGGCGATGAAACTCGCGCACGGTATCGCGCACGGTCGCAACCAGCGTAGCGGCATCCAGGCTGGTGGTTCCGGTGAAATGCTGCCCGCCCCCGCACTTGGGTTGCGACTTGAAGCCGTAGGCAAGAGCCGGCGCGACGATGCCGCCGACTTTTTGCGCCACACCCTCGGCCACTGCGCTCGCCAGCAGCGCGTCGGTGCCCAGCGGAAGATGCGGGCCATGCTGTTCGGTAGCGCCCACTGGCAGCAGTACTGGCGCGTCGCCCTCCAGCGTCCGACTGCGATACTCGGGCCAGCTCAGTCGATTCATCAAAACGGTTTGCATTGCTCTGCCTCGTCTCTTAGCTAGACCACAGTAAGGAATGACACGCCATGAGCGCCAACGTAGCCATCGGCCCGGGCAGGCCCCTCGCCGACACTACCGTAATCGTCGTCGAGTACCCGCTTCAAACGGTTGCGATGAAAGCTGCGCAGCACCTCGCGCACGGACATCAATTCGCGTTTGCTGCCGGCGAACAAATCTTTGTGCAACGCAGGCAGGCGGTACCAGGGGACACTCGCGCGCTCGTGGTGGGCGTTGTGGTAGCCGAAGTTGAGCGTCAACAGATTGAGCCACGGATGATGTGCCGACACGACGTTGGAGTAGGTGTTCGCTTGTTCGTAGTTGCGATCGCGATCGCCCAACGGCACGGGCGCATCGGCGTCGGTGAAGTACTGGTCGAAGGTGTGGTGGAACGCATCGAAGAAATCGAGTGTTGCCAGCAGTAGTCCGTAAGCCACGAAGTAGAGCAAGACTGCCTTGAGTGAGAACCATGCCACTGCACCCAGCAACGCCGCCCGCAGGACAAGCATCGTGATTGTTCGCGGTAGATAGCAGCGCTGACTTTGCACGAGCAGGGGTCGGAAGATCACCTGCAGGTGCATGAGAGTCTCCACGGCCGGCAGATGCGCCCACTCCAGCGAGTAGACCAGACGGCGGAGCAGCGGACGCTTGCGCAGGAAGACCTTGTAGTCGAAGCAGGTGACGTCGGCCCGATCGCGATGATGGCGCAGGTGCAGATGGCGGATGCGCTCGAACGAGACATAAGCGCCGCCGGCGATGAAGCTCATCAGCTCCCCCGCCAGACGGTTGTGCTCGGCGCGCGCAAACAAGGTGTAGTGTGCTGCTTCGTGAATCAGATAAGCCGCGATCAACATCGCGTGGGCGGTGAGCAGAGCGCCGGCTGCATTCGCCCACCAGGGAGTTGCAGCCATCAACGCGAATCCGCTGAGGTAGCCGCACACTGCGTAACCAAGTGCTAACGTGTTAGGCAGCACACCCTCGCTTTCGCGCATCAACCGCAGCTTGGCTGGCGCCGTCGCGCTCACCGGGTGCACCTCACTCGGCCGCGTGCGTATTGCTGGACCTTGCGTCGCCGCGTGCTTCCGCAACGGCGGCAATCAGAATCAGAGCCGCGCCGAGCCATTCGAGCCCTTCCAGCCGCTCGCCTGCGATCAGCATCGCGCTCACCGCAGCCACCACGAGTTCGGCAACCAGCAGCACGCCAGAACGGCCCGCTTCCAGATGCGTCACGCCATACATGGTGGTCCACATCGCGATCGCCATCCAGGCGCCAAAACCGAGCACCTGTAACGCCAGCATTGGCGCTATTGGCGGCACCGTCAGATCGAACGCAAGCATCAGCAGCACCGCCAGGACACCGCCGCCGAAGAACACCGCCACGGCCTTCGTCCCCGTTGGTACCAGATCGGCTTTGCGCGAAGCCACGTTCTGCATCGCATAGAAGAAGCCCGAGCCCAGAGCCAAGAGATCGGTCGACTTGAACGCCGCCGTCAGATCCGCATCGCTGCCCAACACCAAAGCCGCACCGACCAGCGAGAGACCCACCGTGACTATTCGGCCTGCTGTGATCCGCTCGCCGAGGAATAGACGCCCTCCGAGCACACTCCACATCGGTGCCAGATAAAACAACAGCATTGCGCGCACCACTTCGCCATGCATCAGCGCATTGACGAAGCACAGGTTGGCAGTGCCACCTAGAAGGCAGATCAGCAGCAGTAGCCCGGCTTGCGGTCGCCAGACCGCGCGCTGCAGCCAGATCAGGGGAAGGCCGAGCAGCCCCACCCCGCCATAAGCCACCAGCGTGAGTGCAACTCCACCCAATCCGTGCTGCCCGAAGTGCTTCAACGGCAGCCACGTCAGGCCCCAGAAAAAGCCGCTCGCCAGCAACGCCGCGACCGCCGACGCTGCGGAACCGGTCGCTCTCATGCCATCCAGGCGCCGCCATTGGGACTGAGCATCTGCCCATAATAGAATCGTGCATGTTCGGAAGCGAGAAACAACGCAGTAGAGGCGATCTCCTCCGGCTCGCCGACCCTCCCGGCCGGAATTGCGATCTCCTTCTTGAGCCACTCCGGACTCATGTTTTCCGCCGACAACATGGGCGTGTTGATCGGCCCCGGCGCAATACCGTTGACGCGAATGGTTGGAGCCAGCTCGCGCGCCAACGCCTTGGTCAAGCCGATCACGCCGGCCTTAGCCGCGCAGTACGACACATAGCGCTCACGCCCGAGGAAGCCCAGTTCCGATGCCACGTTGATGACCGTTCCGCCTTTACGCGCAAGCATGCCGGGCAATACCGCCTGGCAGCACAGGAACACCGATTTGAGATCCGTATCGAGCACCAGATCCCAGTCATGCTCGGTGAGATCGAGGAAGCCCTTCTCCTGAATCACCCCGGCGTTGTTCACCAGCACATCGATAGGCGTCAAGGCAGCCTCCACTTTGCCCACCATTGCGGCTACCTGCACGGCATCCCGCACGTCGGCTTCGACTGCGACAGCACGGCCTCCGCGTGCGCGTATTTCACTAACCACAGCCTCCGCGCTGGTTCGCTGACCGAGGTGATTCACGGCGACTGCGGCACCCGCGGTTCCAAAGAGAAGTGCTACGGCCCGACCGATGCCCGTCGCAGCGCCAGTTACAAGTGCGGTCCGGCCGCTCAGACTCAGCTCGACCGACGGCATCAGACTGCGGTCAGAAAGGAGACTCCGACCGCGCCCAGAAAACCATCGGCCTTATTCGGACCTGTCCCGACCGCGCCGTAATCATCGGACAGCACCCGACGCACGCGGTCACGGTGATAGCCCCACAACAGCTCGCGCATCGGCAGCACTTGCACATAGTCGGCGGGAAATAACTGTGCGTGCAGTTGCGGCAGGTCATGCCACGGAACGATGGGCCGCTCATGATGCGCGTTGTGATACGGAAAGTTGAGCAGCAGCAGGTTCAACCAAGGCCGACCCACCGAGGTCAGATTGGAATAGGTGTTGGCTTGCTCGTAGTCGCGATCGCGAACTTTGTCGTTCGGAATATCTCCACCTTCCAACACGGCGAACGCATCGTAGGTGTGCTGGAATGCGTCGGTAAAGCGCAGCGCGTGCAGCATGATCATGTAGGCCACCGCATACAGCAGCAAAGCCTTGAGCGAGTACCAGCCCAACAGTGCAAACGCGGCGACGCGCACCAGAAAAATAGCGATCAGACGGGGCCGCTCAGCACTGCGCTCGGCCTTGAGGAAAGGCAGCAGCATCACGTAGCCATGCATCACGAATTCGACCGCCGGGATATGCAACCACTCCAATGCCACGACGAACTTGCGCACCCAGCCAGGCGAGTCGTTCAGGAACCTCTTGTAGTCGAACGTGAGCACATCGGCGCGATCAGTGTGATGGCGCATGTGCTTTCGACGCAGCGCGGAGAACGGCGCGTAGCAGCTCCCCGCGATCCAACTCATCAGGGTACCCCAGCGATTGTTGGCCTGCGGGCTGCGGAATACGGTCTGGTGAGCGAACTCGTGAATGAAGTAGGCGGCGTACACCAGCGTATGGCCGACCAGCAACACACCCACAACATTGAGCGCCCAATGCGGCGCGGCGAGCAAGCCTACACCCAGGGCGTAACCGGCCAGGGTGTAGCTTAAAGCCGCGACGTTAAGCCACGCGCCCTGCTGGTTTCGAAAAATCCCCGCGGCCATGATTGAACTAGAGCATGGTCGGATTCGGAGGGGGATTCCTTCACTTCTTCAGCATCGCCTTGATGAACGAGTCGTCGAAGGTATCTTCGGTCTTCGGGATCGTCGTGATCTGTCCTTTGGCCTTCAGTACCTGCGAGATGATCGCGCCGCTACCGTACAAAGACAGCGTGTCCTTGCTCTTTGCGAACACCTTGGCCATTTCGCCGAGCGTCGGATTGTAGACTCCGCTCAGCTGCTCCTTGACCTCTGCGCCGGTCACACCCATGAACTTGCCGATGATCTCCGCAGCTTTATCCGGGTTCTTCTTCATATAGTCGAGCCCATCAAGATAACCCTGGATCAACGCCTTGATCACGTCCGGATTGGCTTTGATGTACTCCGCCTTGAACACCATCACGTCGGTGATGAGGCCGGGCGCATCTTTGGATGAGTAGACCACGTGGAACTTCTTGGCACCCTCCAGAGCAATGATCTGAGAAACGCTCGGCTCGTAAGTCACGCCGATGGGAAGGGCAGCCGAGGCCATCGCTGCTGGAATTGCCTCCGGTGTCATATTTACCGGTTGAATGTCCTTCTCGGTCATCTTGTTCACGGAGAGCGCGTACGAAAGCAAGAAGTCCGATGGTGACAGCGGATTGAAGCCGACTTTCTTGCCTTTGAATTGGCTGACCTTGGTGATGTCCTTGGTGGCCACGATCGCATCGCCGCCCGCCGAGTAGTCGATCGGCATCACCACGCGCTCGGTGCTCCCCTTGGCTACTACGCCGATCACTTGATCGTAGGTGAGGTGGCCACCATCCACCGCTCCACCCTCGATGGCCGGTGGGATCAGGGCAGGATCATTGAACACTTGCAGCGTCACCTTGTAGCCAGACTTCTTGTACAGGTCCAGCGCGTCAGCGACGTAGAAGGGTCCATAGCCGATCCACACCACGGTACCGATCTTGATATCGGTAGCCGCGAACGCGGGCACGGCGGTGACAGCGGCGAACATAGCGATGCAAAGCACAGCAGCGAAGCGGCGAAGCGTCGACATGGCAGATTTCCCTTTTGAATTGGGTGGTTTGAACTGGTCTCAGGGGGCTGCCATAGCAGCTTTCGCGCCGCGTTCCGCGCTCCCGTCTAACTACCTATAGGACAAGAGATTTGTTTCGATCCGGGAGACTTTGTGCTGCGTTCTCGCGCACCATGGCAACGCACGCTCGAGCGGCGATGCGCGATACTGGTGCGCGGACGCGTGCTAAGCTCTTTAAAACTCCATCGATGAAATGGGGACACTCAGCAAGCTCTACTCGCCTGGGCAAAAGAGGAGACCACATGACTCGCATCGCGGTTTTGGACGACTGGCAGGGGGTCGCGCAAGATAGCGCCGACTGGTCACACCTCTCGAAACGCGCAGAGGTCGTTTTCTTCACGCAACCGTTCGAAGGTCCAGACGCTGCCGCGCAAACGCTCGCCGATTTCGACATCATCCTGGCCATGCGCGAGCGAACCGCATTCCCGGCTTCCCTGATCTCGCGTCTGACGCGCCTGCGCATGATTGCACTCACCGGATCACGCTCATGGACGATGGATATCGACGCGTGCACTGCGCGAGGAATCGTGGTCTGCAACACTGCTGGTCAGCAATCCACGCCTGCGACGGCGGAACTGACGTTGGGATTGCTGCTCTCGGCTGCCCGGCATATTCCGACCGCGGACGCTTCCATGCGGAAGGGCGTGTTTCAGACTGGCGTCCCGCGTGGTGTCGTGCTCGAAGGGAAAACGCTTGGTGTCATCGGACTGGGTAAGATCGGCGCGAAGATGGCGCACTACGGTCTCGCGCTCGGCATGCAGGTGCTGGCGTGGAGCCAGAACCTGACGCAGGAGAAGGCTCAAGCAGCCGGCGCTCGACTCGTCGACAAGGCGACGTTGCTGGCGGAATCCGATGCGATCACGCTTCACGTTGTCCTATCGGATCGCTCGCGCGGCATCATCGGTGCGCAGGATCTCGCGCGGATGAAACCCGGCGCAATTCTGATCAATAGCTCGCGCGGCCCACTGGTCGACGAGAAAGCGCTCCTCGAAAAACTTCGCACAGGAACCTTGATCGCAGGTCTCGACGTGTACGTCCAAGAACCGCTTCCTGCCAATCACCCGTTGCGCACGCTTCCAAATACCGTGCTGACTCCGCACCTGGGGTATTGCGCCGGCGAGGTCTATGCTCAGTTCTATGGCCAATCCATCGAGAACATAATCGCTTTTCTCGACGGCAAGCCGATCCGCGTTCTCAATCCTGAGGCATTGCGGTCTGCCTGATCCGGCATTGAATCCTCAGCCGAGCGACGGCCGGTCGGTTGCTGTCGTCGGCGGAGGCCCAGCGGGACTGATGGCCGCCGAGGTTCTTATCCAAGGCGGCATGCGCGTTGATGTGTACGACGCGATGCCATCTGTGTGCCGCAAGTTCCTTCTAGCGGGCAAAGGCGGCCTGAACATAACGCACTCCGAACCAGCCGGCCCCTTCCTCTCCCGCTACGGCTCGCGTGCGACTCGAATCGCACCTCTGCTCGATGCGTTCGGGCCCGAAGCCTTGCGCACGTGGGTGCATGAACTAGGCATTGAAACATTTGTTGGTACCTCGGGACGCGTGTTCCCCAAAGAAATGAAAGCGGCACCGCTGCTGCGCGCATGGCTGCATCGGTTGCGCGCGGCTGGCGTGCGTTTCCACATGCGACAGCGCTGGATCGGCTGGAACGATGACGGCGCGCTTTGCTTCACGACCTCATTGGGCGAGAGCATGGTGCGGGCGGATGCGGTCGTGCTGGCTGTTGGCGGCGGCAGCTGGTCGCGGCTTGGTTCCGACGGCGCGTGGGTGCCGTTGATCCGGGCGCACGGCATCCCGGTAGAGGAATTGATGCCGGCAAACTGCGGCTTCGACGTTGGTTGGAGCGAGCACTTCCGCGAACGGTTCGCGGGTCATCCGGTGAAAGCTGTAGTCATCACTTTCAAAAATTCGAACGGCGCCGTTCACCGTCAGCAAGGCGAGTTCATGGTGACAGCGACTGGCGTCGAAGGCAGCTCGATTTATGCGTTGTCGGCGAAGCTGCGCGATAGGATCAGCGCGTCAGGCGAAGCGATCATTCACCTCGACCTCGCGCCGGGTCGCGAGCTGTCGCGCCTCGTTGAAGAATTGTCGCGGCCGCGGGGCTCGAAATCGATGGCTAACCACTTGCGCAGTCGCGCCGGCATCGATGGCGTAAAGGCCGGATTGCTGAGGGAACTGGCGGCCGCACAGGATTTCGATGACCCCGTCCGGCTCGCCTCCGCGATCAAGTCTCTTCAGCTTCGACTCATCGCGCCACGTCCGCTCGACGAAGCAATCAGCAGTGCAGGCGGAATATCTTTTGAGGCGCTCGACGAGCAATTGATGCTCCGCGCGATGCCCGGTGTTTTTTGTGCAGGCGAGATGCTGGACTGGGAGGCCCCGACCGGCGGCTATCT
>Ga0068859_100004381_pt1 | contig 14401 bp, 10 predicted proteins | sample KBSSwiS22_FD_66585 | JGI IMG/M metagenome (GOLD analysis project Ga0068859, IMG submission 66585) | Switchgrass rhizosphere microbial communities from Kellogg Biological Station, Michigan, USA - KBS Switchgrass S2-2 | ecosystem: Host-associated > Plants > Roots > Rhizosphere > Soil ...
TCCAGCACTCCGCCGGCTCGGGCAAGTCCAACACGATCGCGTGGACCGCGCACCGCCTTTCTAGCCTTCATGACGCCGCCGAAACGAAGGTGTTCGACAAGGTCGTCGTCATCACCGACCGCGTCGTGCTCGACCGGCAGCTTCAGGACACGATCTACCAGTTCGACCACACCCCGGGGGTGGTCAAGAAGATCGACGAGGACTCGGGCCAGCTCGCGGCCGCGTTGACGGACTCGACCTCGCAGATCATCATCTCGACGCTGGAGAAGTACCCGTTCATCCTCGACAAGGTCGCGGGCCTGGGCCTGGCCTCGAAGCGCTATGCGGTGATCATCGACGAGGCGCACACGTCGCAGACCGGTGAGCAGGCCACGAAGCTGAAGCAGGCGATCGGCTCGAAGGCGGAACGGGAGCCCGACGAGGACGAGGCGACCTACCTGACCAGGGTGCGTGGCAAGCAGCCGAACCTGTCGTACTTCGCCTTCACCGCCACTCCGACGTCGGCGACGCTGAAGCTTTTCGGCACCCCCGACCCGGACCGTCTGGACAACAACGGCGAGCCGCTGCTCGCGCCGTTCCACGTGTACTCGATGCAGCAGGCGATCGAAGAGGGCTACATCCTCGACGTGCTGGCGAACTACCTGACCTACGACGCGATGTGGCGCCTGTCCAGCGCCGCCGTCGAGCAGCAGGAGTCGGAGATCTCCAACCCGGAGGTCGAGAAGAAGAAGGCGCGGCGCAAGCTCGTCCAGCTCGTCGAGGCGCATCCGGAGTCGGCGGCGCAGAAGGCGAAGCTGATCGTCGAGGACTTCCACACGAATATCGCCGGCCGGCTCGGCGGCCGGGCGAAGGCGATGGTCGTCACCGACAGCCGGCAGAAGGCGCTCAACGTGTACCAGGCGATCCGCCGGTACGTCGACGACAAGGGCCTCGCGAACTGCCGCCCACTGGTCGCGTTCTCCGGTTCGCTGACCGATGAGGAAAGCGGCCACGAGTTCACCGAATCGAAGATCAACGGCTTCCCGGAGGGCCGGCTCCCGGAGCGGTTCGCCTACGTGAAGGCCGACGACAAGGACGCGGCGGCGCGCAACCAGGACGAGTACCGGATCCTCGTCGTCGCGGACAAGTACCAGACCGGCTTCGACCAGCCGCTGCTGTGCGCGATGTACGTCGACAAGCCGCTGACCGGCGTCGCCGCCGTCCAGACCCTTTCCCGGTTGAACCGGACCCACCCGCTGAAGTCCCAGGACGACGTCCGGATCGTCGACTTCGTGAACGCGGCCGAGGACATCCAGGCGTCGTTCAAGCCCTGGTACGAAAGCACGCTCACCGAGCAGCCCGACGCGAACCTGCTCTACCGCAAGCAGCAGGAGGTGATGGACTTCCAGGTTCTGGACGTCTCCGAGATGGAGGCGTTCATGCGGGTGCTCGGCTCGGCCGGCCCCGACCGGATGCCCAATGCCGCCGAGAAGAAGCTGCACGCCGAGCTGCACCGCCTGCTCGACCCCGCGCTCGACCGGTTCAGGGCGCTGCCGACCGTGGCGGAGCGGGAGGAGTTCCGCGACGCGCTGCAGAAGTACTGCCGGGCCTACAGCCTGCTCGCGCAGGTCATCGACTGGGGCGACCCGACGCTCGAACGGCTCTACCAGTACGGCCGGATCCTGCTGCGCCGCCTGCCCGGCAGGGAGGCCGTCGCCGTCGACATCGGCGACGCGGACCTGTCCCACTACCGGCTCGAGTTCACCGGCCACCACGACGTGTCGCTCTCGCCGTCCGGCGAGCAGGTCGTCCGCGGCCACGCGGCCGACGGCGGCGGCTACGTCGAACCCGAGCTGGTCCGGCTCGCCGACGTCATCAGCGCTCTCAACGACCGGTTCGGCCTGAACCTGGGGACCTCCGACCAGATCCTGCTCTACCAGCAGGTCGCCAGCCTGGTTGAGGACACCCAGATGCAGCAGGTAGCGCTGATGAACGACGAGGCGCGCTTCGGCCAGGTCGCCGACGGCCGGCTCGACGACGTCGTCGCCCAGAACGCCGCGAAGAACGAGGACTTCATGAAGCTCTACTTCGACAACCAGGACTTCCAACAGGCCGTCAAGGAGGCCGCCCGCAAGCGCGCCTACCGGATCATCACCGACCCGGCCCGCGACGAGGCCCTAGCCCGCCTCCGCGCCGAAATGCTCCGCGAGACCACCTGAAGCACCTCTGAGCCTGTGGACGGCACTCGTTGTCCACAGATTCCCTTCCCGCGCCTGACAAGCCGGACATGTCGTGGCAGGTTCGGCGCAGCAAGGCTGACCGGGAATGTGACACCTTTGCGGGGGATGGCGTGACTGACCCGTTCACGACGCGCGGCACCGACTCGCTTGACGAGAAGATCAGGCTCGCCGGCCGGTATCGGATCGACGGGCTGCTCGGCAGTGGCGGCATGTCCGAGGTGTCCTACGGCTACGACGAGCGCCTTGACCGCCCGGTCGCCATCAAGCTGCTCCGGCCGCCAGGAAACCCGCCCGGCCAGCCGGGCAGCCCGGAGCGGATCGCGTTCTCCGAACAGCAGGCGATCAACGAGAAGCGGTTCCTCCGGGAGATCCGCACCACCGCCAGCCTGGAGCATCCGGGTATCCCCGCGGTCTTCGACACGGGCGTCCACACGTTCCCCGACGCCAGCCGCCGGGTGTGGCTCGTCATGCCGCGCAGCACCTTCTCGACGACACCGACTATGACAAGGCGCCGCTGCCCGTCGCCCGTGCGGCGGCCATTGCCGCGCAGGTCGCTGCCGTCCTGGCCAGCGTTCATGCGGTCGACATCGTCCACCGCGACATCAAGCCGGACAATCTCATCCTCGTGCCCGGCGGGTTTGTGAAGGTCCTCGACTTCGGCATCGCGATCCTGCGCGGCGCCGACGCCCCACCCCGGCTCACCCAGGTCGACCACACCATCGGCACACCGGACTACATGTCACCCGAGCAGCACCTCGGCAGCGTCATCACGGCCGCGTCCGACATCTACTCCCTCGGCTGCCTGCTGTTCGGCCTGCTCACCGGCGACCGGGTCTTCTATGTCACCGGAAGCGGCGTGTCGCTGCGGGAGCTGCACGTCAAGGCCGAGCCCCCGCTGGCCAGCTCGCTACGACCGGACGTGCCCACCGAGCTGGCCGAGCTCGTCCACGCGATGCTCGCCAAGGACATCCGGGCCCGTCCCACGGCGGTGGAGGCGTACCATGCGCTCGCCCCGTGGGCCGCCGCCCCGCTCGCAGGATCCGCCGGGCGAGCGTCGTCCGGTGCGGCATCGTCCGGTGAAGCGTCCGACGGCGACGGGCTCGACCCGACGCAGCCGTTCCGGGACCCGCTGCTCGTCGTGCAGCGTCAGCCCCCCGGGGCGGTCAGCGGCGTCCCCGCGCCGCGTTCGGGTCTGACCGGGGACGTCCGGGCGAGGCTTTCGCCCGAGGCCGGGCCGCCGGGGGCGGGCCGGCCGGGACTGCCCGCCGCCGGGCCGCTGTCCGACGCGGAGGTCGACAAACTGCTCGCGCAGGTCGCGACGCTGGTCGACACGGACCGGCCGGCGGAGGCCATTGACCTGCTCGAAGGAGCCGAAGCCACGGGCGTGCAGGACCCCGCCCGCGGCCTCGAACTGCGCCGCGTCCTGGCCGGGACGCTGTACCTCGCGGACAGGTTCACCCGGGCGGCCGCCCTCAACGACGCCGTCCGCGCCGACCTCCTGCGCTACCACTTCGAGCTCAGCGCCCCGTGGGTCCTCGATGGTGCCTTCTACGCCGGCCTCGCCTACGCCCGCATCAACGAGCCCGAGAAGGCCCTCGACCGCCTCCGCGCCTACCTCGACAACGCCGACGCCTCGCAGGAAGAACCGCTACGCCTCCTGGAAGCCCGCCGTACCGCCGCCTTCATGCTCGCCGCCACCGGCCAGCAGGCGGCCGCGTTGGCCGCCTTCAAGTCCCTCCGCGCGGCCTTGGCCGCGACCTACGGCGCCGACGCGTCCGGCGAACTCCAGAACCTCGACAAGATCATTAGTCGGCTTGAGTTCGAGTGAGGGCGCCGGCTGCGCGGCGGTCCCCGCGCAGCCGTCGGTGCTCCCTCAACCCAGTGGAACGTCCACGTGCGACCAGAGGGATTGGCCGTCCGGCGTGTCCGCCGACAGTGCAACATGGACGGTGGAGTCCGGAACCGCGTCGGGCACATCGGCGCCGGCGCCGAAGTCGTCAGCTAGCAGCGCGACGACCATGCTGTCGTCTGCGGGAATGGTCGTGTACTGCGCGGAGACCTTCGCCTGCTCGCCCAGGGCCAGGCCGATTTCGCATCGCCCCTGGTCCGGGGACGGCGTGAAAGGATACGCGCAGCCACCCTGCTTGTCGGGCACGAACTGCGCTGGGACGCTGATCGAGTCTGTGTTATAGCCGAGGCCGAACGGAAGCGGTGCCGAGCGGTCGTGCTGAAGGTTCTTCACCTCAACGAAGAGCACCAGCCGGTGGAAACCGGGAGGGGCAGTGTCGCCGCCGGTCGCCAGTGTGTGGAGCAGCACCGCCCGCGCCTGGTACGAGAATCCTTTCCTGACCACCTGTACCCACGGGGCGGAGGCAAGCCGGTTCTCCGCTGCGGTCACCACCGCCTTGTCGCTGAGTTCCCCGACAACGGCCGCTCCTGTCGCCACAGGTTGAGGCTGTGTCGGACTTGGTGATTTCTGGCTCGGGCCCGACGGCTCCAGGGAACGGGTGCCCGCCAGCGGAGGAGTGACCAGACTCCGGTTCGACCCGCCCCGGGTGACGACCAGCGTGGTCACCAGCACCGCGACCACCACGGCGATGGCCGCACCGGCGATGATGATCTGTCGGGAACGCCGGCCCTGACGGGGGCGCGATGCGGCCACGAGCTCTTCCACACCGTGCGCGGCGACGAGCATGGCGATCGTCGGCGTTGGTGCCCACTCCAGGAGGGCCCGCAACGACTCGCGGCCTGCAACTGGGTCCGAACGCAGTTGAGCGAGGACGGCGCGGCCCTGCCAGTGCTCCGCCATCGCGTGAGCGAGTTCCTCCGCCAGGTGCTCCTTGCTGCGGCCCGGTATCTGATCATGCATTTTGCCCCCGCCTGCACGCGACTTGGTTACTTTGGGTAACCAATACTCGTCAGTATAGACACTTTAATGTTGCGATGTGGGCAAAACGTACCTAAGCGACCTCGGCCTGCTACTCGCTCGCGACGATCTTCGGTGTCACGTGCGGAGATGGTTCAGGGCCGCCGCGAATGCGGCGGGGTCGGCAATGGGGGCTGGGCCGACGCAGAGCGGGTAGAGCGCCGTGCGTCCGGCGAGGTCCGGATCCGGATGCAGGGCGCCTCGCAAGGCCACGTCCGGCGGCGTGGTGTACGGAGGGTGACGTCACGTGATCCTGTGTGCAGGTTATGTGGCGAGGGTGTCGGTGGTCACGCTGATCTCGGGTGTGTCGGCCGGGTTTTCGGTGGGGTCGGTTTTGGCGAGGATTTCCAGGCCGAAGTAGCGGTGCATCTCGATCCATTCGTCGTGCTGTTCGGCGAGGACGGCGCCGACGAGGCGGATGATGGCTTCGCGGTTCGGGAAGATGCCGACGACGTCGGTGCACCGGCGGATCTCCTTGTTCCCGTCCAGCAGGATCACCTCGACGTTGGCGGAACTGGAGTACGTCTTCAGCCCCGCGTTCGACAGCACCGCCGCGCTCGACGAGCTGCGCGAACGCAGAAGGAGGCGCGAGCCACTGCCAGAGCGGACTCAGTGGCCGATGGACGTGCTGCTCGCGACGAGCATGCTGCAGGTCGGTGTCGACGTGCAGCGCCTTGGCCTGATGCTGGTCAACGGCCAGCCGAAGAACACCGCCGAGTACATCCAGGCGACCTCCCGCGTGGGCCGCGACAGGACCAAGTCAGGGCTTGTGCTCCTGACACGGACGATCGCGCGCAGGATTCAGGAGCGCCCCTGTTGCCAGGAGCAGTTGTTGACCTAAGTCATAGGAACCTGGACTTTCCACGAGGTCGCCGATGCGTGATCGGCTATAGATAAAGATCTTGATCTTGGTCGGCCATCGCGACGGATACGACGATGCTGCCGACGCGGCCGTCTGCGCCGCGTCGCCGGCTCTGCACGTGCAACCTGATTAGCCAAGCTCAAGAACGCGGCTGGGACACCTGCCTGATCCTCACTCCGACCGCCGCCCGCTGGTCGACGGGACCTCCCCGAAGGGTTCACGCAACCGGCTTCAGCGGGAGGCATCGCGCCTGCGCTGTCGCGGCGTCACATGTGTCGACACATCGACACACCCTCGTCACCGGGCGATTCCGGGCGTTCAGATCGTCATGGCTCGCGGCCCGGGTGGTGACGACACCCCGGGTCGCGTGCCCGCCACCGACAGCCCGGCCCGGAGGGAATGTGCCGTGACGCGCGGCGAACTCGTGGAGATGCTCGGCCCCAAGCTGAACCGCCTGCACTGGCGCAAGCCTGCGGCAGCCCTGCCGAATGAGAACACCGTTGCGCTCGCGGAAGTCGCGGGCGGTGTGCTGATCCGCGGTCCTGGCGGGCAGCGCGAGCTCGTCATTACCAGGCCGGAGTGGAAGCTGTTGCACGACGCGATCCGCGCGGGCGAGTACGCCGACACCGTGTGACGTGGACGCTCCACAGCGCCTTTGCCCTTCAAGCTCCGTGGCCTCCGCCCCAACGGCGTGGTGGAAGGCCTCGGTTTGCGTTCCGCCGGTCACCGCCAGGCGCATGGTGTTGTAGTTCGGTGCGCTGATGTGACGTCGATCTGTCACATGTGACGACACGGCATCACACTCTCGCCACGGTCTGCCACGGTGCGCTGTGATCGGTTCGGCGCACGGAAAGGGCTGGCGACGGCCCTCGGGGAAGTCCCGTTCGCTGGTGGCTCCCGGACAGGTGAGCCGTCCCACCTCGCAGACCCGGAGGCGACAACGATGCCCACCATCCAAATGCCTATCGCGCCGGTGGCCGACCTGCCGGACTCGGTGCCGGGCGACTGGTTCGACCTGCCGATCACGATCCTCGACGAGGACTCGTGCTCGCAGAGCGACAGCTGCGACACCTCGGACGGCTGCTCGTCCACGTGTCCGTCGGCGTGCGCGAGTTCGTAGCTGCTGGCCGCCGTGGTGCCGCCCCGAAGACGTCAGGGCGGCACCGCGGCGCGGGAACGCCGAGAGGGTAGGTGAAGTCCCGTGGATGCGGGGCTGTTGTTCCAGCCGGCGGGCGCCGCGTTGCTGCGTGCGGCGGTGGTACCGCCTGGCGGTGGGGTGCCGCGCTGGCCGGACCTGGCCGACGCCGACGACTGCCGGGTCTGGCTGGCGGAGGTCTGGCCTGCGGCGGGCGAGGCGGTGGTGCTCGCCAGCGGGGCGCTGGCCGCCAGAGTCGGGCAGATCCTCGCCGGCGTCCCTGTCACCGACCGGCAGGTATGCGGGGTCGCCGCGACTGTGGCCCGCTACCTGCTGCGCTCCGGCGGGCGAGCGACACCGTTCGCGCTGTTCGCCGGGGTCGCGCCAGCCCGGTTCGGCCCCGGGGCGTCTCTGCGGGCCGGGGACCGGCATCGGTCGAAGGCGAAGGCGGACGCAGCGTGGCTCGTCGAGATCATCGAACGGCTGGAAGCAGGGCCCGTCCTCTGCCGGGTGGAGGTCGTGTTCAGCGACCTGGCCGTCGAGCGCGGCGGGCGGCTCACGCTGCCGCGCGCCGGCGGGCGGGTGGAGATCCCGCTGACGCCGCCCGTCCGGGCCGTGCGCGACGCCGCACGCGATCCCATACGCTTCGCCGCGCTCGTCGACCTGGTGGCCTCGCGGTTCTCAGGCGTGGGCGCCGGGCGGGTCGAGACGCTGCTACGTCAGTTGGTCGCCCAGGGCTTCCTGCTTAGTGGGCTGCGGGCACCGATGATCGACCCCGACCCGCTCGGTCACCTGGTCACGGAGCTGCGGCGGGCCCGCGCCGCCGACTTGGCCGACGTCGCGCCGCTGCTGGCCGACCTGGAACAAGTCCAGGCCGCGATCGGCGAGCTCAACACGCTGCCGACGCTTCGGGATCAGTCCGGGCCCCGGGCCGCGCTGGTCGCGGTGATGGACCGTGTCAGCCCTCAGCGGCGCTCGCCGCTGGCGATTGACCTGTTGCTGGACTGTGATCTCCAGCTTCCCGCCTTGGTCGCCTCCGACCTGGCCACGGCCGCCGGGATTCTGACGCGGCTGGGCCGGGAGCCGCTGGGACCGGCTCGGTGGGCGGACTACCACCGCCGCTTCGTGGAACGCTACGGCGTCGGCACGACCGTCCCGCTCACCGACGTGCTCGACCCGGCCGCGGGGCTGGGCTACCCGGCCGGCTACCCGGGCTCGGTGCTGCCGGTCCCGCCCGAGACAGTGAGCGAGCGGGATCGGCGGCTTTTTGGGCTGGCCTGGCGGGCGCTGGCCGCCGGCGGCCGGCTCGACCTGACCGACGCGCTGGTAGATCAGATCACGGACGGCGACCTGTTCGACGCCCGTTTCGTGCAGGCGCATGGCGAGATCGCCGCCCGCGTCCACGCCCGAAGCCTGGAAGCGGTCGACGCGGGCGACTACGTCCTGGCGGTCACCCCGGCGCGCGCGGTGGGCACCCTGTCCGCCCGGTTCCTGCCAGCGACTGGTGACCACCGGGCGATGGAGCAGGTCTACCGGGAGGCTCCGGCGATCCATGAGGGCGCGGTCGCGGTGCAGCTGGCGTCTCCGCCCCGGTTCACTCGCGGGCAGAACGTCGCGCGGCTTCCCCGATTCCTGCCTGAGGTACTGGCCGTCGGCGAGCCGCCCACCGGCGGACGGCGGCTCGTACCCGCGGACCTGGCGCTGACGGCGACCGGCCGGGGCCTGTTGCTCTTGGAGGCCGCCACCGGTCGGGTCGTCGACCCGCAGGTCTACCACGCGCTGGCACTGGACCGGCAGCTGCCGCCGCTGGCAAGGTTCCTCGCGAACATGCCACGGGCCTACGCCGCGGCGCTGACGTCGTTCACCTTCGGCCCGGCCGCCGTCGCGCTGCCGCACCTGCCCGAGGTCCGCTACGGCCGGATCATCCTGGCCCCCGAACGCTGGCGCCTCGACGCTGCCGATCTCCCCGTCCCCGGCGCCCCCGCGGCCGACTGGTACGACGCGGTCGCTCGGTGGTGCCGGCGCGAGCGGTGCCCGCAGGTTGTGGAACTGGTCGACGGCGACATGACCTTACGCCTCGACCTCGCCATCCCGGCCCACGCCGCGATCCTCCGCGACCACCTGGACGGCCACGGCAGCGTGCTGCTGAACCGGGCCGTGACCGAGGACGACCTCGCCTGGATCGGCCGCGCCCATGAGATCGTCATGCCCGTGGTCCGCGCCGGCCCGCCGACGCCGAACAAACTCGGCCCGCTGCTCGCGAGCCGGGGCAACGCCGACGGCGACCGCCCCGGAGCCCCGAACGCCCGCTGGATCTCCGTCCGCGTCCACACCCACCCCGCCGCCATGGACGACCTCATCGCGACCCACCTGCCGGACCTGCGCGCCCCGCTCGGCGGTGCGTCGCTGTGGATGGTGCGCTACCGCAACAACGAGCTGACCGACCATCTGCGCATCCGCGTCGCCACGGGAGGCCCGGAACAGCCGGCCCGCCTCGCGACGCTCGGCCTGTGGGCCGCGGCACTCACCGCGACCGGCACCGTTGGACCGCTCGCCGTCGACACGTACTTCCCGGAAGTCGGACGGTATGGCAGCGGAGCGGCCCTCGATGCGGCCGAGGCCGTGTTCTGCGCCGACACGGCCGCGGCCATCGCCGCACTACGGCACCCGCCGCCCGGCCTGCACCGCGACACCCTCACAGCGCTGTCCCTGCTCGACCTCGCCGAAGCCTTCCTCGGCGGCCTGCACGGTGTCGCCGACTACTTCACCGCTGGCGCCGTACCCCGCCAAGCCGTCGGCCACGACATCGCCCGTGCCACGACCCGGCTGGCCCGGCGTGGCCGCCCGCGCGTCCTACCGCATCTGGCGGGCGAAGTGGCCGAGGCGTGGGACGCCCGTGCCGGAGCGCTGACCGCCTACCGCGCGGCGTTACCCGCCCAGATGGACGCCTCGACGGTCCTGGCCTCCCTGCTCCACCTGTCCTTCAACCGGCATCGCGGCATCGACCGGGAACACGAAGCCGCCTGCCTGCGACTGGCCCGCAGCACCGCGCTCGCCTGGCGCGCCGCCCAGCCACCTGGCGGCGAGGACGATCACGGAAGCCCCACCAACCTGGCCCTCGCCACCCGACCCGTCTCCACCGCGACAAGGACCTCCGCATGAGCACCGCGACACCCAGGACCGCCACCGAGCTGCACACCGCCATGGTCGAAAAGATCGTCAACGGCCAGCCCGCCCTCGACGAACGGGTCGTCAACGCGCTGCGAGCGGTACCCCGGCACCTGTTCCTTCCCGACGCCACGCTGGAGGAGGCATACAAACCGAACACGGCCGTGATCACCAAGAGGGCCGAGGACGGCACGCCCCTGTCCTGCGCCTCCGTCGCCACGCTCGTCGCGGGCATGCTCGACCGTCTCCAGGTCCGCCCCGGCGACCGGGTCTTCGAGGTTGGCGCTGGCACCGGGTACAACGCGGCCCTCCTGGCCGAGCTGACCGGGCCGGATGGGCACGTTGCCACGGTCGACATTGACGAGGAGGTCACCGGGCAGGCGTCGAAGGCCCTGGACGCCACCGGCTACGGTGCCGTCCGTGTCCTGGCCCGGGACGGTGCGCTCGGCGACGAGGCGGGCTCTGTCTTCGATCGGCTCGAAGTCACCGTCGGGGCCTGCGACATTCCCCATGCCTGGTTCGCCCAGCTCGCTCGCGGTGGGCGGATGGTCCTGCCGCTGCGCTGGCGCGGCCAGACCCGCGGTGTCGCGTTCGTCAAGGGCGACGACGGCGTGCTGCGCTCGGACGCGGTGTTCCTCTGCGGCTTCGTCCCGATGATCGGCCAGGACGTCGAACGCACCGCCGTCCTGCACACTGACCCGCTCGTGCAGATCCACTACGACGTCGACCAGGACGTCGACCCGGCCCGCCTCGCCGGCATCTTCGACGCCCCCCGAGTCGCTGCCTGGTCGGGCGTGACGATCGGCCCGCAGGACCCGATCGACGGGATCTGGCTGCGCGCCACCGCCACCGACCCGGCCGTCTGTCGGATCAACGCCAGCCGGGCTGCGGTTGACGCCGACCTTTGCGTCCCGTTCATCCCGAACCTGAGCCCCGCGCTAGTCGCCGGCTCCTCGCTGGCCTACCTCGCCAAGCGCCGCCTCGACGGCCCCGAGCCGGTATACGAGGTCGGCGCCCACGGTCACGGACCCGACGGCCGGGTTCTCGCCGAACGCCTCTGCGACCACATCCGGACCTGGAACACCGATCGCAAGGCCGGCCCAACGCTCACCGCGATCTCCCTGACCGGCCAGGTCGACGTCCCGCCGGACGCGATCGTCAAGAAGGACTGCGCGATCACCGTCACCTACTGACCGCCGCGGCCCTCGCCGCACCCGCAAGGCCTCGTGGCTGCGCATGCCTCGGCGCAGCCACGAGGCCCGCCCGAACCGCGTGGAAACGACCGCCAATGACCTTGGACCAGGATCGCCTCACCCGTGTCGCCGCCGCTGCCACCGGCCTCGCCGAGGCGTTGGCGGTCCCGCCCCTGACCGGCGTGCGTGGCCAGTCGCTCGCCGCTGGCGCCGCCGGAGTCGCCCTCCTGCACGCCTCCCGCGACGGTGAGGGCGCGGGGGCCAGCGCTGACGCCTGGCTCAGAGCCGCAACTCGGGACGGCCTGTGCACCGGCGTGGGCGCCGGTCTGTGGTTCGGGGCGCCCGCGCTCGGGTTCGCCCTCGCCGCCGCCCCGCCTGGCCACTACCAGCAGGCATCCCGGCGCCTCGACGCCACCGTCGACCAGATGACCGTGCGACGGCTCGTCGCCGCCCACCGGCGCATCGACAACGGCCAGCGCCCCGAGCGGGCCGAATACGACCTGGTCAGCGGCCTGACCGGACTCGGCGCCTACCTACTACTCCGCCACACCGACAGCGAACGCCTACGCCAGGTCCTCGCCTACCTGGTCCGACTCACCCAGCCGCTGCCCACCGATCCCAGCATGCCTGGCTGGTGGAGCCGCGACGTCCCACGCGGTGAGCGGCCCGCCGCGTTCGCCGACGGCCACGCGGACTTCGGGATGGCCCACGGCATCGCCGGCCCCCTGTCCCTCCTCGCGCTCGCGCACCGCGCGAACGTCATGGTCCCCGGGCAGCTCGACGCGCTCGACCGGGTCTGTGGCTGGCTCGACTCCTGGCGGCAACCCGGCGACTGGTGGCCCGAACGGATCACCGCCGCCGAGCTGCGGTCGGGCCGCCCGGACCGTGCCTATCCGGGCCGAGCGTCGTGGTGCTACGGCGCCCCCGGCCTGGCTCGTGCCCAGCAGCTCGCCGCAATCGCGTTGCGCGACCCCACCCGGCAGGAACGCGCAGAGGCCGCGCTCACCGCCTGTCTCACCGACCGCGCACCGCTCGACCAGCTCCCCGACCCTGCGCTATGCCACGGCTGGGCGGGCGTCCTCGCCACCACCCGCGCAGCCAGCGCCGACGCCCGCTTCCGCCCACTCGGCGCCCACCTCGCGGGCCTGATCGATCAACTCCTGGACCACCTGGACACCGCACGGTCCGCCGGCTGGAACCCGCCCGGTCTCATCGAGGGCACCGCTGGCATCGCCGCGGTCCTGCACAGCCTCTCGACCAGCACGCGAAGCCCCTGGGAGACCGCGCTCCTCCTCGACTTACCCTGAATCGCTCTGTGCAGATCGCAGCGCCCAGGTCCGACGAGGCCCATGCCGGCGTCTGCCGCCCTGAGGTGGGGACCCGGGATCTCATCCACCTCCTCGTACGTACTGCATCCGAATGAGGCGGCCCCCGCGGAAGACGGCGATTGAGGAGAGGAGTTCGGCCTTGATGTTGCGTGCGTGCTGTGCCGCCGCGCGTTTGTCGCGAAGGAGCCAGTCCTCCAGCAGCGCTGGCAGCGAGAACTGGAGTTGAAAACCCGGCGAGCCGTTGGCAGGCACGATCATCCAGTCGCCGGTGACCTCGCGCCGGGTTACGAACCTGATGTCCACGCTCAGATCGGTGCCATGGCGGTTGACGTAGGAGTCGAATGCATCGAGGTCGGTGGGCCGCAGCGCGAGCACGAACGGAGCAGAGGGGAATGCGAACACGAGATTGCCGGTCGCCTGGCTGGCGAGCTCGGCCGCGATCGATGCGAGGCGACCACCTGGCAGCAGGCGAGGCTCGCGGTTTGCGCGGTTGAGGGCCTCTGCCTGCCAGGCGCGGCTTTCGGGCTGCTCGAAGGCGACCGCGTCGGCGCTGCCGGCGGCGACGTCGTCGAAGTCCTGGTCGGTCCAGGTGCCGAACGCCAGCCTGAGCGCGGTACGGACCTGCCCGATGGGGAAGGGCGATGCCTGCGTTCGGATTGCCAAATCGAGGAGCTTGTGCGCTGCTTGGTCGGCGGCGGCCAGGAGCCCGGCGAATCCAGAGTTCGACAGGTCGACCAGGGCGATCTGCTGGGCGAGGGCGAACTGCTGGGCCGGCTTGGTGAATCCGGAGGCGGAGAACAGGGTGTAGTGGTAGTGGAAGCGCCGCATCGGGATCGTGCGGGAGCCCGCAGACGCGGTCGAGTGGTGCTCGTTGACGTCGTGGACGACGCCATGTGCGTTCCGCACCTCCGGAAGCCCCGTCGGCTTGCGGCGATATTTGGCTTCGACGAAGACCCGCAGCGGCAGCGAGAACGGCACTGGCAAGGTCAGTTCACCGAGCACGTCGGCCTGATGGTCCGCGCCGCGGCCACAGACGAGGAGCCCGTGGGCGCCTCGCTTCAGCGCCTCAGGGTCCTGTGTCTCGGATACCAGTAGGCGGTACCCGCTTGAGTAAAGAAGCCGGGCGAGTAGCTCCTCCAGGACGTAACCACGCACTTGCTCAACCGTAGTCACGGCGCCATCTCCGAGTCGTTCAGGGGCAAGGATCGACACGCGCAGGGCGCGCCGGGGCAATCAGACGGCTGAGTTCGGGACTTCGCGTGCACGCCAACCGTCGGTGCTGCCGTCACCGCACGGGAGACCGTAGTTTTATACCCTTCCATCCGGACACGTGCGCCTACAGCCCCGGCGGAGTTCACCATGGGGCCGCCGTTCTTCGCCCCTGCCAGGCGCAGCGCCATGGCCGTCGCCGCTGCTCCCCGACCTGTCCTGGATGCTTCTCCGCTGTTAGCCGAGGCAGCCTTATGTCAGGTTGTCTGCTTCTTCCAGCTCTCGCGGGTGATCTCGTAGATGTTGCGGGGTTCGCCGTCGCGGTCGACAGGGCCTTCGACGAACGTGAGGCCGAGCTTCT
>Ga0068859_100004382_pt1 | contig 14398 bp, 14 predicted proteins | sample KBSSwiS22_FD_66585 | JGI IMG/M metagenome (GOLD analysis project Ga0068859, IMG submission 66585) | Switchgrass rhizosphere microbial communities from Kellogg Biological Station, Michigan, USA - KBS Switchgrass S2-2 | ecosystem: Host-associated > Plants > Roots > Rhizosphere > Soil ...
TATACCTTCCGCTCTCTCGAGAAAGAACCGGAGCGATTGCTTCCTCCGGAGTGGCGTGAAAGCTGGCCGGCAAAGATGATCCGAGACGCCACTTCAGGTACGCATCCCGGCGCCGCAGTGATGCTACCTGTTTTGGCGGAAGCTGCCAGTATTCCTCACACCGAGCCCCGCCTTGTGGTGATGCCGGATGATCCGAAGCTTGGAGACTTCCGCAAGACGTTCGCCAATAAGATCGGCACATTCGAGGAGTTTCCGACTGCAGGGTCGGGCACGCGCGAAGGTTTTGGCGGCGCGACCGAGATCATTTCAACGTCTGATCTCTGGGAACATTGGCTGAAAGGACCCGAAAACCGCATCGATAGCCGCGCGTTCATTCGGGCACGCCTCCTGGATCTGTTTGTAGACAATTACGATCGACGTAAGGGTCAGTGGCGCTGGATGCGGATTCCGGGGCGTCCCGGTTGGATTCCGTTGCCTGAGGATCCAGATATGGCCTTCCTTCGTCGTGATGGCGCCATCAATGCTGTCATGCGCCAACACCGTCCTCAACTGCTCGTTTTTTCCGAAGACTATCCAAAGAGTCTTGAAGGACCGACCATTCTTGCCTCTGAAGTTGATCGTTGGCTGCTTTCCGATGTGGACATCGAACTGTTTCGGGAAGTCGCTCGCGATCTTCAGGCCGCCTGGACCGATGAAGTTATCAACAACACCGTCGCCCAGTTGCCGCCGGAATGGCACGCCGTCGATAACGGTTCTATTGCGCGCTCTCTGAAGGCTCGCCGCGCGGAGCTCGTTCACTATGTAGAGCGTTTCTACGAGGTTCTTGCGAAGCGCGTCGATATCCATCTGACGGATCAGAACGAGATCGTCACGATCTCCTCGGCCGATTCAAATCACACCAAGGTTACCGCTTCTGTTGTCGGAGCGCCGGCACCCTACTTCAGTCGGACGTTCAATTCGAAAGACACAAAGGAAATTCGAATTTACATTCATGGAGGAGAAGACCGAATCGAGCGGAGCGAGCAGGAAGGTTCTATTCAGGTTCGTGTCATCGCGGATGAGGGGCAGAAGACGGTGGAGTCGCCTAAACACAAGACAGAAGTCTGGGCGAGCGACGACAATGTCAGCGGCAAAAAGGTGTCGCGGCGCGATCCGTGGGTGAACCCTGGTCCAGTCAAGGACGCGCCCTGGATCGAGCCGAGAAACTGGGGCGCGACCACAATCGTCATGCCGGCAATGTGGTACACAACCGATATTGGGTTTGTTGTCGGCGCATCCCTTACCCGCACAACTTATGGCTTCCGCAGTCTGCCCGCCGCGAAGAAGCAGACGCTCAAGGGAGGCTGGGCTTTTGGCCCGATGGCCGGTAAGCTCGAGTACCACGGCGTGTTTACGCGTCCTGCATCCAATATCGGATTCGATTTGCGAGGGCTCGCTTCGGGCGTTGAACAGGTCAACTACTTTGGTCTTGGCAACGAGACTGCAGAACTCGACTCTTCGGCATACAGATCGCGACAACGAGTGTTGTCGGTTACGCCGTCTCTGCGCATCGGTTCGACATCCCGCTTTCAGATGACCGTCGGGCCGGAGCTTCGTCATTCGCGCGCGGACATGGACGATCCGACCCTGCTCGCTGTGACAGCACCCTACGGTTCGGGAGTCTTCGGATCCACGCGCCTGAAGACGACGATTGAGGCCGACACGCGGCGTGTGAGCAATGCCAGCGTGCTGGACCTGGCTTCAGGCGGGCCGACCACGGAGTCTACAGACCTGCCGCCAGGCTCCGGCCTGCGCCTTCGCGCGTCCGCGTATGTGGCCCCGCCACTTCTCGATGTTGAGAGTACCTACGGCGGTCTGGAGGGTTTCGTCGCCGGCTATGTAGGCTCCGAAGATGTCCAGGTTGCGGTTCGCGTCGGCGGCGGCCGTGTATGGGGCGACTTCCCTTACTTCGATGCGGCGCATATCGGCGGTTCGATGAATCGGGGTTTTCGCAGCAACCGGTTTGCGGGGAACGCGTCGCTATACGGAAATGGGGAACTTCGAGCCTATCTCACACACGCGAAGTACGAGTCGGTGTTTCCAGTTCGCTTCGGAGTGGTCGGATTTTTCGACATCGGTCGTGTGTGGATGTCCGATGAAGAATCGCACAAGTGGCATCCTTCCGCAGGCGGGGGTGTGCTTTTGAAACCTGTTGGCACGCCGATCGTGCTACGCGTTGTCGCCGGGCACAGCACCGAGGGCACTCTGTTTTATGTGGGGTCCGGCTTCAGGTTTTAACCCGCACTCTTCCCGGGGTGCTCATTCACGATCCTTGATCCCTACTCTCGCCCCGAGCTCAGGTGTCCCAGAATTTTTCTCAGGTTTCCGTTGCCCGCTTCGAGTCTTTCTTCCGCGTCCTTTCGGGAGCATCCTGTCGCACCCATCACGACCGCGACCTTCAGCCTCCCGCCCGATCGTTCCGCGAGTTTTTGCGCTTCATCAAGACTGACACCCAGAATCTCGCAAAGCATGTGAACGCCGCGAGTGCGCAGCTTGGTGTTCGTCATCGTGACGTTGATCATCCAGTTGCTGTAGGTCATGCCGAGGCGGATCATCGTTGTCGTGCTGATCATGTTGAGGACGAGCTTTTGCGCCGTGCCCGCCTTCATGCGGGTGGATCCAGTGACAATCTCAGGCCCGACGAGAGTTTCGATCACGACGTCCGCGACCTTCGCCATGGGGGAATCCGGCGCCGCGACGATCGCTGCAGTGCGAGCGTTTTTGGATTTTGAGTAGTCGAGAGCTGCAATTGTATACGGGGTTTTGCCGCTTGCAGCGATGCCGACGACCAGGTCCTTTGAAGAAACCTTCCTTGACTTCAGGTCGGCTGCCGCTTTGTCGAGATCATCTTCGGCGCCTTCCAGACCCTGAACCAGCGCTTTGGAGCCTCCGGCGATGACAGCTTCGACCCAATCCGGGGGAGCGCTGAATGTCGTGGGACACTCCGCGGCATCCAGGGCGCCGATGCGGCCGCTGGTGCCGGCCCCAACATAGAGGATCCGTCCGCCGCTGCGAATCGCCTCAACACCCAGGTCTACAACCTTCGCGATTTGCGGTACGGCAACCGCGACCACATTCGCGACGAGAGCATCTTCTGTGTTGATGATCTTCAGAATTCTCTCTGTCGGAAACAGGTCGATATCAACAGAGCGCGGATTGCGCCGTTCAGTGGACATTATTTGTTCAGCCGTATCTCAGCCCTCTGATAATCGAGTGTCACGCGGTAGTTCTTTAGGGTGTCGTACCCGATTACCCCGGATAGCTCCGTCTGTATCAGACTCGACATTGACTTGAGTTCAATAGCCATCACGCGGTCAAACTGCTTCGTTTCGAATGGTGTTTTCAGAGTTACAGACGGGACCATCAGCACTGAGGCATCCAGGCCGCCGATGCCCCCGATGGGCAGATCCACGGCTGCTCCCGGCGTGTCCTTGTTAACACCGAGAGAATTCGCCATCGTGTACGCGAGCAGCGTGCTGTCGGCGCCGGAATCGATCAGGAAATTCCCCTTGTGCTTGCCGTTGACCTCGACGGGAACCATCAGGAGACCGCCGAAGAACCAGGCGGGCACGACGGTTCCGCCTTCCGGGGCTTTGCGGCTCAACTGAATTTGACTGCGCGGATAGTCCATGGTGATGATGAAGTCCGCCAGCAGCGTCGGACCGAGGATTCCATCCATCACGAGATCGAGCAGCGGGTTGTCCAGCGTGCCCAGGGGGATGTTCTTAACGGTGACGTCGCCGATCTTCACCGTATCCGCTTTATAGATGGGCGAGTCCACCTTTCCATCGCCGCCAACGCCGAACATGATATTGGTCGCGATTTTTTTGAGACCAAGCCGGGTCGCAACCTTCTGGCTCAGGACAGACTGGGTTGCACCCGTGTCGATCAGGAATCGAAAGGGGCCCTGCCCATTAATGGTCACTTCCGCGAAGAGAAACGGCAGAAGCGGCATCTGCTGGACGCGGATGGGCGCAGGTTGGGCGGGCGCCTCGATTTCTCCCATCTCAACACCATTAAACGCGGCGGAGATATCCAGAGCAGCTTTGGCCATGGGAACGCGATCGGCATCGGCCGGGTTCAGCTTGAGGTATTCCTGAAGGTGACGCTCGGCTTCTTTGGCCTTCTTTTCCAGAGAAAGGGCGTCAGCAATATAGAAACGATAGATAGGTTCTCGGGCATCCAGTTCGATCGCGCGGCTGAAAGATTTCACGGCATCGGCAGACTTCATTCGCGCCATGGCGAGTTTTCCGAGGCCGAAGTGAGCTCGGGCGGTCTTTTCGTTCATCTGGATGGCTGCCCGGTAAAGCGAGTCCGCCCGATCAAAACGACCCTTCCGGTACTCGACTTCGCCCTGGAAAGCGACGGTCTCGGCGGTCCGGGGCAACCCGGCGAGGCGGGTTTCGACCTTTTGTATCTCGTCTTTAAGGAGAAGGTCGGCCAGGGTCTCCTGGCGGGAGGCCTGTCCGGCCGCTCCCTGGCCCTGGCCGACCCCTTCAGCCAATCCGGAGAGAAAAAGCGAGGTTAAGGCCGTCAGAACAAGGAGATGGCGGCTTGACATAGATACAACGGCTCCTTTACTATCAGATCTTTTCGACAGGCACCGGAGAGGTAACAGAGAAACATGTCTACTCGATTCGTAACTGCGGCCGAAACTGCCGCTTTAGATAAATGGTACGTGATTGACGCTAACGATCAGGTACTTGGACGCATAGCGACGAAAGCCGCAACCATACTTTCCGGAAAACATCGAACTCATTATGCCCCGTTTCTCATAACCGGCGATCATGTCGTGATTATTAATGCGGGTAAGATTCGCCTGACGGGTCAAAAACGGGAAACAAAAGTCTATCGCTGGCATACGCTGTACCCCGGCGGTCTGAGGGAAGCGAAGGCGAGCAACATTCTGAAGAGCAAGCCGGAAGACGTGATCCGTGAAGCCGTCCTTGGAATGTTGCCCAAGAACAAGCTGCGCAAGCGTCTGGTGCAGCGTCTAAAAGTTTATCGCGCGGATCAGCATCCGCACGCGGCACAGCGGCCTGAACCGCTGTCGCTGTAAGAGTCCTGGAGGTTCATTGATTTCAACGCAGAATCAAAACTACGGAACGGGCCGGCGGAAAACATCAACGGCTCGAGTATTTTTGAGACCCGGATCCGGGAAACTCACCGTCAACAACAAACCCTTCGAGCAGTACTTTTTCGATGAAACTCACCGCATGCTGGTGAAGCAGCCTTTGCAGGCTTCGCAAACCCTCGACAAGTTTGACCTCGTCATTCTGGTCGCCGGCGGCGGCATGCATGGGCAGGCCGGTGCCGTTCAGCATGGCATTGCGAGAGCGCTTGTGCAGTACAGCGCGGAGTTGCGGTCGGTCCTCAAGAAGGCAGGGTTTTTACGGCGCGACCCTCGAATGAAGGAGCGCAAGAAATATGGTCAGCCTGGAGCGCGGAAACGCTTCCAGTTCTCGAAACGTTAATCGGAGGTATATTTGGCGTCTATCACAATGAAGGAACTCCTGGAAGCCGGCGTCCACTTCGGCCACCAGACGAAGCGCTGGAATCCCAAGATGAAGCAGTACATCTTTGGTGAGCGCAACGGCATCTACATCATCGATCTTCAGAAGACCCTCAAGCTCTTCAAGGAAGCCACTCAGTTCGTCGCTGACCTCATTGGGCAGGGCAAGATCGTTCTCTTTGTCGGAACAAAGCGGCAGGCTCAGGACGCGATCGCTGAGGAAGCGAATCGGTGCGGTATGTACTACGTCAATCAGCGCTGGCTGGGCGGCCTGTTGACGAACTTCTCGACGATCCAGAAATCGATCAAGAGGCTCAAGGAACTGGATTCGATGGCGACCGATGGCCGCTATGAATTGCTGCCCAAGAAGGAAGTCACGCGCCTCGAACGCGAGCGCACAGCCCTCGAGAAGAACCTGTCGGGCATCAAGAACATGCCGCGGCTTCCCGATGCTCTGTTCGTCATCGATTCCAAGAATGAAGAGATTGCCGTTGCGGAAGCACGGCGCCTGGGCATTCCCGTGATCGCCATCGTCGATACCAACTGCGATCCCGACTTTGTCGACTACGTGATCCCCGGCAATGACGACGCTCTGCGCGCCATCCGTCTCTTCACGGTGAAGATCTCGGACTCCGTCCTTGAAGGTCAGGCGATGGCGAAAGACGCGTCGGCCGGTCCGGCTGCGAAGGACGAAGGGGAATACGCCGAAGGTGATGAAGGCGAGCCGCGCGAAAGAACGCGCGCCATGCGCGCCGAACCTCCTGTTGAAGGTTCTGTCGAACCTCCGCCCGAAGCCGCGATAATGTAAACGCATCCAAGGGAAACGGCCCCCGGGGCGAGATCGTCCGCGGGGGCCATTTGTGTGTAAGGGAGTAAGGATTCATGGAAATTTCGGCACAACAAGTCAAAGACCTCCGCGAGAAGACCGGCGCGGGGATGATGGATTGTAAGAAGGCGCTCACCGAATCCAAGGGAGACATGGAGAATGCCATCGTCTACCTGAGAAAAAAGGGTTTGGCTTCGGCACAGAAAAAAGCGGGGCGAGCGGCCGCTGAGGGCATGGTCGGACACTACATCCACATGGGCGGCAAGATCGGCGTCCTCGTCGAAGTGAACTGCGAGACGGATTTCGCGGCGCGCAGCGAGGATTTTCAGAACCTCGTGAAAGACATCGCCATGCACGTCGCGGCGCTCAATCCGCGCTGGGTCCGCCGCGATGAAGTGACCGCCGAAGATCTTCAGAAGGAGAAAGAGATCTACAAGGATCAGGCGCGAGCCTCCGGCAAGCCCGAGAACATCGTCGAAAAGATCGCCGAAGGAAAACTCGAATCGTTTTATAAAGAGACCTGTCTCTACGACCAGGCGTTCGTGAAGGATCCCAACGTCAGCGTCGAACAGCTGATCACCAATCTCGTTGGAAAGATCGGCGAAAACATTCGGGTGAGACGGTTCGTCCGGTTTGTCACCGGCGAAGGCCTCGAGAAGCGATCCACCGACCTCAAGGGCGAAGTAGAGGGTATGCTCGGCGGGCAGTGAGGAAATTTTGAAATTGGAAAGTCCTGCAGTGGAAAATCCAAAAGTGGAAACCTTAAACTTGGACTCTCAGCCTGCGGTTCGTCCAATTTGAACTTTCGACTTTTGGATTTTCCAAAGCAGGACGATTTCAAAATTTCTCCCACGGGTGCCTGAGTAGACAAAACACATGGACGAAGAAAACAACTCACCGCATTACAGCAGGGTCCTTCTGAAACTCAGCGGCGAAGCCCTGATGGGATCCATGGGATTCGGGATTGATCCGGAGATCGTCAGCGGCATTGCGACGGAGATCAAGGACATCCATAGTCTGGGTGTCGAGATCGGTATCGTGATCGGTGGCGGCAATATCTTCCGAGGCCTCGCCGCAAGCGCCAGGGGCTTCGATCGTGTGTCGGCCGACCACATGGGGATGCTGGGCACGGTGATCAACGCATTGGCTTTGCAGGATGCTCTCGAACAGATGGACGTGCACACGCGTGTCCAGTCCGCGATCGAAATGCGCCAGGTTGCGGAAATGTTTATTCGCCGCCGCGCGATCCGCCATCTGGAGAAGGGCAGGGTCGTTATTTTCGCCGCAGGTACAGGCAATCCCTACTTTTCTACCGATACCACGGCAGCGCTCCGCGCGATGGAGATCAAGGCCAAGGTTATCCTTAAAGCGACAAAGGTTGACGGTATTTACGATGCCGATCCCGTCAAAGTGAAAGATGCGAAGCTGTTCGCCGAGATTTCCTACATCGATGTTCTGACGCAGGGCCTGAAAGTCATGGACACCACAGCGATTTCGTTGTGCATGGACAACAAGGTTCCAATCGTCGTATTCAATATGAGGACCAAGGGCAACATCAAGCGAGTGATCATGGGTGAGAAGATCGGCTCGCGCGTGTACTGAGGAGGCTTCATGGGCAGTAAGGAAGAAATTGCGCAGGCACGGAATCGCATGGAAAAGGCCATCGAGGATCTGAAGAAGGAACTCGCCACGATCCGGACCGGCCGCGCGTCGATTTCAATTCTCGATAGTATTCAGGTCGATTATTACGGTACTCCCACTCCGATCAATCAGGTCGCACAGATGGGAACTCCGGACGCCACGCTAATCACGGTTCAGCCCTATGACGCCTCTCTTGTCGGGCCCGTTGAGAAAGCGATTCGCGCCTCGGATCTCGGCCTCAATCCCTCCAACGACGGCCGCCTGATTCGTATTCCTATTCCACCTCTTACTGAAGAACGTCGGAAAACACTGGCCAAGCATGTCCATAAAGTGCTCGAGGACCACCGTACCGCGGTCCGCAACATTCGCCGTGACGGCAACGATCATTTGAAGAAACTGCTCAAGGACAAGGCCATCTCTGAAGACGACGAAAAGAAGTCACTCGAAGACATCCAGAAGCTGACAGACGACTTCGTCAAGAAGCTCGAGGATGTTGCGAAGGCTAAAGAAGCCGAAATTATGAAGGTGTAACAACGCGTTCCATGAACAAATCATCTGTACAGAATCTCGTTAAGAATTATTCAATCGAAACAACCATTCCCCAGGCCGAACGCGTCGAGCGCTTTTCAGACACCGTGCCGGCCGGCACCTGTCTTTACATCGCGCATATTCCGGGAACCAATTTTGCGGATACCGTCGCGCTCGCCGCGAGGTTACGCCGGGAAGGCATGGAGCCCGTGCCGCACGTTGTCGGCCGGCGCATTGCAAATCTCGAGGCGCTCGAGGATTTCCTGAAGCGGCTGTCTGGCGATGCCGGCGTTAAGCAGGTTCTCTGCGTTGCAGGGGATAATGCGACGCCCGAAGGACAAATCACAAGCGCACTGCAGGTGATTGAGTCGGGATTGCTCGAGAAGTATGGGATACGCATCGTGGGTGTTGCGGGCCATCCGGAAGGTCACCGTGAAGTCGCCGATCCGGTCTTGCGCGATGCGCTGAGGCGTAAGAATGCGTATGCCGACAAAACGGGATCGAAGGTATACGTGGTCACACAGTTCACGTTTACAGCGGATTCTGTGACGAAATGGGAAACCGCAAACAGCGCCGACATCGGAAAACTGCCCGTCACTGTCGGCCTGCCCGGACTGGCGAGTGCGAAGACCCTTCTGAAGTACGCGATGGATTGCGGAGTCGGTGCATCGCTGCAGGCGTTCTCCAAGCGCGCTGCAAGCCTGACGAAGCTTCTTACCGTTAACGCTCCCGATGACATCATCGTGGGACTCGCGGCTCACCGGGACAACAATCCGAACAGCCACCTCTTCGGAGTTCATTTCTTCCCCTTCGGCGGCTTTAAAAAGACCGCGGATTGGGCCAACAAGGTCGTCGCCGGAAATTTCGAATTCACGAATGACGGCGGCCTGCGCGTCGAGTAGTTAGAAGCTGCTCAAGGATTGCAAAAGGGAGGCGACCGTCGCCGGTCATCGAGCGGGTTGAAGAGGCAAAGCGTTCGCTTTGCCTCTCGACGGTGAAGCGGTTATCGCGTTTTCTTGCGCAGCACGATTCCGGCGCCAAACAGACCCAATCCCAAAAGGGTGAGTGTTGCCGGCTCGGGAGTCGTGATGGGCGGCGTGCTCACATCAATCGGACCTGTGTTGCCGTTGGGAGCGAGAACATCCGCTACAAAGATATTTCCCAGGGCGTTGGGTTGGGTCAGGTCCGCGACTGTCGCATTCGCGACGTGGAAGGAAATGGGAGCCGTAAAGTCGTCAGAAGCTCCGTTTCCGCACGATGGGCAGTTGATGCCAAACGCGAATGTGCCAGTTCCGTTACCGTTGAAAGCGCCAGTTGCTGCAACTAACACAGGAATATGCGCATCGACTGTGATGTCCCCCAGAACTACGCCAACAGCATTGAATTTGAAGGCCTGGAAATCCGCGGCTCCCGTCTTTACAAACGAGTAACCTGCGGCAAGTGTGACGACGATATCGACGTTGGCTCCGTTTTGATTCACGGTTACCGTGCCGAATGGGGCTGTCCCGCAACCGCCAGTGCAGTGATCACTGGTGAATAAGAACGTATCTGCGTTCGCATAGGGAGCGGACACGAGGAATCCAGCGACCAACAGAAAAGCGACTAATACAAATCGGACAGCATTCCTTACCATTACGTCTCCTTGAAACAAATTTCCGGCGATGTTCGTGCTAAACCATTGCAAGCCAGTGTCCAAGCGGTGCTGTGGGGCAAATGACCCAATACAAAGGGAGACTGGCGCGCCGGTAGCCACCTTGTCTTGGCTAAAATGTAAGGATTGACGACGCACGGCCCATCCAGCTGGCCAAGTATTTGAAAAGACTTAGCTTAAGTTCACGGGCGACGACGTAAAGGAATCGGACGAATCGCCGCTCAGAAGCCTCTCAAACCCCCTGAATTGCCCGAATGAAGCCATAAGAAATTCGGTAAATCTCCGGGTTCGGTAGTTTATCTACTAATTTAGTTTAATTCATCGATATCCCGTCACATCGGCCGGCTTTCCAGCATCCTGGACCTCAATGAGGTATCGCCACGCGTCCGGCTGACTGCCATCGATATCGGTGAAGCCATAAATCTTCGCGAGCTGTCCGCTCGACAGCGACATCCCGTTCCAGCGCGCGACATTCGGATCCTGCGCCAACGCCGCCACGGCCCGCCCTACGTACGCCGGACTCTCCGAAATCGCAAAATGCGGCGACACCGCCGTGGCAACCCGCCAGTTTGCTTCGGTCACGCGGTAGGCTTCGAGCATCGCTTCCGACCGAAGCCATCCGGGCGTTAGCGATACTGCCGTCGCACCGTGTGGTGCCAACTCGTGAGCCAGCGCGAACGCCATTCGATTCACCGCCGCTTTTGCGAGGTCATAAAAGAACGACACGCGGTATCTGGTCGCGTTGTATTCATCCGTTCCGTCTGTTACTTCGACAACAAGTCCGCCCGGTTTACGGATCAGCAAGGGGATCGCAAAATGGCTGGTGATCGCGTGCGTATCAACGGCGAGTCTAAGTGTTCGCAGCCCGATATCGAGTGTGGATTCCCAGACGGTCTTGTTCCACTCCATGGTTGTTGCGCCCCAGATATCGTTCACGAGGACGTGTAGCGCGCCTTCGTCGCGCTCGATGGTTCTCACGAGCTCTTGCACCTGATCGGGAACCAGATGATCGACCTGAACTGCGATTCCGCGCCCACCGGCCTTGTTCACCAGCTCAGCCGTTTCTTCGATCGTCTCCGGCCGGTTCATTTCCGAGCGCTCATTCCGGGTTGTTCGTCCTGTCACGTAGACGGTCGCGCCCGCCGCGCCCAGTTGCACGGCGATCCCTCGCCCCGCTCCACGAGTTGCCCCGGCAACCAACGCAACCTTTCCCTGCATTGCTGTTTTCATACTGAGCTCATGCGTGCTTCATGCGCGGTGAGCTGTTCCTCAGACCCACAGCGACATGTCTCGCGTATTGTTCGTATCCAAGTTTCCGAGCGATACGAACAGCGCCGGTGTTGGCTTCCAGAGTCTGGTACAGCAAAAGCTTTCCGCTGTTTAGTGCGCGCTGTACGACAGCACTCGCAACCGCAGTCCCATATCCTCGTCCGTGGAAATCCGGGTGCGTGAGGATACACGGATCGCCTGCGGTTTCATTCCATGGACGATAGCCCGCCACAGCCAGAAGCGTTGAGCCTTCAAAGTAGCCCACGTGTTCCATTGCCTTCTCGACTCCACTGTTCCGCACATTCTCATCGCCGCACTGAACGCGCAGTTGCAGAAGCGCGGCGCCATCTTCCCCTTCCAGCGCACGCACGTTGTCCGTGGAGGAGGGCCGGAAGGCGCCGGGCTCGAGGCATCCTTGGTATGCAGGTCCGATAAGACGCTCTATTTCGTCGCCGAGTAGGTCTGCAAGAAAAGCCTGCTCCAGCACCCTGTTCACTTCGCCGTCGCTTAAGCTGCTTTGCAGGTGTGAAACCCAGCCCGCCGGTGCGGAGACCGCCACGCAATCACGATGGCGAAAACACCACAGGCCTCTGTAGCCTATCAATCCGACGTGAGCGCGAATTGAAATACCCGGCAAATTCCAGTCTGAAGGTTCGATTCCAAGAAAGCTCGCCCAGAACTGATCGTCCCGGATCGCCATTACTTCCGAAACGCGGCGGTGTATCGCGTGCGGAGTGCGGGAATCGGGTTCGGCGAATCCTCGTCCGTGGCCGTGATGTACGTTTCCTTGCCGGATTTGTCGACGATCAGGATGTACGCCACATAGGCGGTTCTGCCATCCGTGCATCGCCGATCCCCGCCCCTGGCATCTGCCGCTTCCATCGCCGACATCACGCGATCTGCCAGTGTTCCGGAGGTACGTGTGAAAGCACGTCCGGCATCGTGAATCACGTCATCGTTTGCCAGGATGTTTCCCTGCATCTGATAGTAGAGGGACGAGTCCGCTTTGCCGAATTCCGAAAGAGCATTCGCCTGATTTCCTCTCCCGCTGAATCCGACGCTCTTGCCCTGAAGGTCGAGAATGCCAAACTGACGGCTCTCGATGGCTGTGTCCTGAAGCTTCAGCAAATCGAGGATCTTTGAGGGATCAGTTCCCTTTCCCAATTCCGCCTGGACGGTTTGCTGATTCTTTCGCGTGGTGTCGATTGCAGCCTGGCAGGCGGCGATTCCTTTTCCCGGCACAACCACGGCCTGAATATCGCGAAGGTCGCGAGCGCCAAGTCTTGGAAACACGCTCTGCTGCAAACATGTGGCGGAAGCAACAACCATCTGTCCGGACGCCGTATCCACCGCCAGGATGGACCAGGTCGCAAACGCTCGTGGCGTCAGCGCGAGAACGATCGCGATTCCCAGCAAACTGTGTTTCAGGAGCATGGCGTTTGACACGATTCTATTCCGATTCGGGGTTCAGGCGGACAAAGAGTTTGCAGTCATTCGGCCCCGGGAACAGAATTGAGTCCATGCAAGCCTGTCGAGTATTTCTTGCGTTGATGTTGCTGCTGTTCTTTGGGTTACCGTCTTATGCCTGTGACCCGGTGTTCATGCCGATATCTGAACTCTATGAGAAGGCAGACGCCGTCTTTGTGGCGAAAGTCATCGAGAGCTCCTGGACGCGACTGCCGGATGGCACCATTTCGAGTCGATACGTCAGTGGTGTTCGTGTGGCGATCGAGAGGTCCTTCCGGGGCGTGCAGGATAAAGAGATTCAGTTTCCGTCTGTGGGTGACTGTACATATGTGTTGCTGGAAGGTGAGAGATACCTCATCCACGCCTACCGAAACAACGGCAAGCTCGAAACCGGACAGGCGTGGCGACCTCTCCTTATTGCGGAGGCGACTGAAGCGCTCAAGTACATTGACTCTGTGTTGAACAATCGGCCAATGGGGATGCTTCTCATCCCGACGGCCTCGAATCTGATCGTTCGTCTTGAGGGCAGCGGAACACGACTGGAAGCAAGAGTCACTCCAGGCAACAATGAGATTGCCGTGCCACTTGGGGATTACACAGTTTGGCTGGAGCGTGAGGGAAAGATTGTTAGTGAGACGAAGAAAGTGACGGTTAGCGCGAAGAAGACAGTTTCCGAGAGGTTCTAACCTCGCCAGCGGCTATTCCGAGGGCCATTTTCACTGACCGCGAGACGCATGTTGGGATCGGCATCGAAATCAAAGGCAGCGGTTTCGCCGCGCAGCAGTTTCGCGGTGCCTGCTGCGGCGATCATTGCGGCATTATCAGTGGTGAGAATTCGCGCGGGGACATAGAACTTCAGTCCGCATTCCGCTGTCCTTTCAGCCAGGTATTCCTTCAATCGACTATTCGCGGCGACACCACCGGAAAGCATCAGAGAGCGAGGTTGAAGCAGGTTCACTGCTTTATGGGTGGTGTACCACAGCATCTCCACCACGGAATCCTGAAAGCTCGCGAGGAGGTCAAGCCGCGCTGGATCCTGACGCGACTCTTCCTCGTTCTTCGGTGCCAGATTCTCAGTCTTCACGATTCGGAGTACCGCTGTCTTTACACCACTGAAGCTGAAGTCCAGCGAGCGATCGGAGATTTTCGGAATCGAAAATCGAATGGCTTTCGGATTCCCGAGCTTTGCCAGACGGTCGATGACCGGCCCTCCGGGATATTGCAGCCCGAGAAGTTTACCCACCTTGTCATACGCTTCGCCGGCCGCGTCATCGCGCGTTTTGCCGACGAGCTTATAGGTGAGGTGGCGGAAATCTCCTGTTTGTGATTCCACCCAGAAGAGATTTGTATGACCTCCGGACACCACGAGGGCAAGCGCGGGAAACTCGGCGTTCGGATGTTCAAAGGACACGGAGTAGATGTGTCCTTCAATGTGATTCACGGCAGCGAGCGGCTTCTTCGTCGA
>Ga0068859_100004383_pt1 | contig 14398 bp, 4 predicted proteins | sample KBSSwiS22_FD_66585 | JGI IMG/M metagenome (GOLD analysis project Ga0068859, IMG submission 66585) | Switchgrass rhizosphere microbial communities from Kellogg Biological Station, Michigan, USA - KBS Switchgrass S2-2 | ecosystem: Host-associated > Plants > Roots > Rhizosphere > Soil ...
CATCAGTAATACTCGTAAATGTTCCTTGCAGTCTGCCATAATTGGAAACTTCGTGAGTCTCTTCAAAAAAGGGGATTGGTTTCCAGCGTTCACTGTGAAGGGATTTTTCATTGGTGTTTTTTGCCCAGCATTTAGGGTTGCGAATTTTTGATAGCGGCTTATATCCTTTTTCATGTATTGTAAAGAAAGCAATTTTAACAGACAGGTTAAAAACCACCCGAATAACCAGATAGCTAATTTGGGGTATACTGTTATTAATTTAGTAAGAGAAACATAATGTTTGAATGTTTCAGCAAATTGAATTACTAATCCTCAATTCGTATTTATGAAATTTTTAAAAATTACCCTTTTGATACTATGAAGTAACCGTACAAATATAAAAGTAACTTTGTAGTAGTATTTCTACAATAACGGTAACCTCTAATCTAAGTTGCAGCGTAAAAATATGGTATAAATTTTTTTGTGAATAAAAATGTTTAAAAATAATATTGAAGGCTATTGCTGAGTCAAAATCTTCCCTTACTTTTATTTCGGTAATTGCAATTATAGTTTTAAGTGAGTAACTGAATTTAGAATTACTTTCCTGTCTAAAGTTCGTTCACACAACACAAATCATCTGAAACAAGTACTGTTAGCATAAAAGTATGCTGTAAGCTTATACAAGCTTGGCTAATGCAGTACTAAAAAATAATGCAACAATGTAAAGGTATTGTAGTACCTGTGAATGTTGAAATAGTAAAAGTATTATTTAAATTGGCTCACATCACAGTTATATGGCTTTTTGACACAATAACCCGGTAAAACTGCACAGTTATAAAGTTTGTGTAGCAATGGAAGCAGATAATAGTTAATTTCGACAAAAATAATTTTTTGGGGAAATAACAGAAAATGAGGAGGTTTTTCCCATGGGAAATTACATAAGAATTTTAAACCTTTGTAAAACAACCAAACCAACCCAATTAAAACTTTGTACTGCATAATGCTTATGAGTTCATTTGCGACCTGCTGCAACCGTGTGCTGTCGCAGGCATCAAATGAAATATACCCGGGAAAGGTAACGGGTAGAGCAAATGCCTTTACAAAAAACAACACTCCGCCTAAAGACAGTATCATATTTATTAAGAGCGCATGCAAAAATTTCTCTATTTCAGCGTTACATTATGAGTTTGCTGAACCAGAAAAGGTTAATCAAATTGTAACAGTAGATAAAACTCCCTTTATTACAGTTCACGGCAATATCCTCTATAATTTTTCATACCGCAGTTATATTGATACTCCTTTTGCACAAAGTGATGTAATGCAGCATTTAGTACAAACCAACCTGAACTTTCTAGTCAAAGGTAAATACCCGGTAAGAATGACATTATCTAACCGTAGCAGTAACTCCCCTTATTTTAAAAATGCCACTGATGTAAATTTTGAATTTAATCGCTACCAGTTATTAAATAATATAAAGGCTGACTTGCGTAATAAAGTAACCACTTTAGTAAACACACAAAATCTAAACAAAGCGGAAGATCTTTATAAAGCTGAACTGAACAAGGCCCAGGGATTACAGGCGTGGTTAAGCAGTCCAGCACGAGCTCAGGAAATGGTAGAAGAAAAGGAAAGACAATTACGGGGTAATGCTCCTGCATTATCACAGTCGAAAAATATTAATGATGATCTTAAAAATGAATGGTTAGGCAAAACAGGGTTTAACGATTTTAGTAAGGGTAATGTTTTAAAAGAAAAGAAAGGAGCACCGCAAGGATTCTGGGAAAAAATACAAAAAGAGGAAACGGTATCAAAAAATAAGTTAACTGGCAGAAGTGATTCTATAATGCTACTTGCAATAGATAGCTTGCAAACATTGACCAAAGATAAAACGCCTGGAAAAGATAGCAGCAGACTTGAAAAATTTAATGCAAAGAGGCAGGAGCTTGTAAAATTGCAAACAGAATTAAAGCAACAGGAAACAACTATAAGAAAGGAAAAGAAAAATGTGCAGGATTCGATAACACGGATAAGACAGGAAATTAATAGTTTGAATAGCAGTACAGGATTATATGCGTTTATGAAACGCAATCATATTAGTAAAGACAGTCTTACCAGGGGACAACGTTTACTTTTATCAATAAACAAAATTGGCATTGGAAGAAGTTGGGTGGATTACTCGGAACTGACTGTGAAAAATATTTCACTTACAGGTGTAAATATTGAGATGAACCCTGCACCATACTATATAGCATTTGCTGCCGGTAAGTTAAATTACCGTTTCAGGGATTTTATTTTAAAAGATAACAGAACGCTTCCTAACCAATCACTTTATTTGCTGAGGGCGGGTATTGGGAAAAAAGAAAAGAATAACCTGATATTTACTTTTTATAATGGTAAAAAGGAAGTGCTTAATAATACCAGTTCTGCTCTTCCATCCTCTATGCAACGGGTGTTAGGTGTTTCAGCGGAAGCCAGGATAACTCTTGATCCTAACAATTACGTTATAGGGGAATTAGCAAAATCTTCTTATGGTAATAATGCAAGTCCGCAAGCATCACAATCAGCACTTTTGGATAAAGCCTTTAACTGGAAGATTCATACCAATGAAGCATACAGTGTTAAATTGTTCAGCCAGTATCCTCAAACTGATACACGGGTTACCGCTTTTTACAGGAAGACCGGCGAAAATTTTCAATCATTCAATTTGTATCCTATCGGCTCCAACCAGGAAGCATGGATGGCAAGAGTCAATCAATCATTCTATAAAAGAAAATTAACTATAGACGCCGCAATAAGAAAAAATGATTTTGTAAGCCCTATTGCAGCACCGTCTTTCGACAGCAAAACTATTTTCAAATCACTCCAGGCCACGTTAAGAATTCCAAAATATCCATTTATATCCGTAGGGTATTATCCCAGCTCTCAATTGTCACTGAGTAATAATAATGTGCTAACAGAAAGTCAGTACAATACATTTAATACAATCATCAGTCATAGTTATAGTGTTAAAAGTATAGCGATGAATACCAATGCAGTTTACACTAAGTTTTATAATAGTAGTAGTGATTCGGGGTTTATTTATTATAACGCTTCAAGTTATACAATCAATCATAGTTTTTTTCTGCATGCTTTAACGCTGCAAAGCAGTATCAGCCTTACCGATCAAAAGGATTTGCATTTATTTACAACAGAGCAATTGGTAGGGTATCAATTTAAAAATAAGTTGACGCTAAGCGGAAGTTTAAAATGCAGCAGGTTAAATAAAACTGAAAACTTGTTTGGGGGAACAGCTGCACTCGGCATGAATATTAAAAAATTAGGCACATTTCAACTCAATTATGATAAAACTTATTTGCCCGGATATAATAGAGTGTTGATGCCTGTTGATATGGGGAGAATGAGTTTTTACAGGGAGTTTTAGAGTTGATAGCTGATAGTTCAAAAGATTAATTATGTAAGACACAGTGGTTTACTGTTATGAAAAACCTTGAATTTTAAAAATATGCACATGAAGAAAATATTTTTTGTTTTTGCTGCACTGGTATTGCTGGGGCAGCTTGTAAATGCGCAAGTGACTATGCAATTAAGCGTACCCGCAGTGGGCATGATTCAAAAAAATCAATTGTGGAATGTACTGGTTGTCAACAGTACTAATAAACAGTATGACTGCCGGCTAGAGCTGGTGTTGCGTGATCGTTTTACAGGGCAAGAAGTTATGACTGCAACAACAGGACAATTCACAATCGCTTCAGGTGCCAAACAATTAAATGTAACTATACTTAGTCCGGTTCAGTATAATAATATTCTATCGGGTATAGATAACAGGTTGCAGGGATTAATACCCGCAGGCACTTATACCGCTTGTTATGCATTAACAAGCTCATCATTAAAAGATGCCAATCTTGCCGAGGAATGTATATCCTTTGACGCTGAACCTTTAAGTCCGCCAATGCTGATTTTTCCGGCAGATAATGCAGAGTTAGAAAATGCACCAACTCAATTATCATGGATACCGCCTACACCTGAAGGAATGTTTGACAGGCTGCATTATGAAATAGCTATTACTGAAATTAAAGAGGGACAAAAACCAGCAGAAGCCATACAGGAAAATCTACCGTTTTATTCCGATGGAACATTATACAGCAATATGATGAATTATCCCGGTACTGCTAACAGCTTTGAGAAAGACAAATGGTATGCCTGGCAAGTGGTGGCAAGGGATGACAGGAATTACGCTGGTAAAAGTGAAGTGTGGGTATTTAAAGTAAAACCACCATCAATTATTAAGTTGATTGTGGAACAGGCTCCATTTATAAAAATGCGAAAAGACAATCCGGAAAAGGGAATTGCTCCAAACGGTATGCTGAAGCTTTCCTATGTAAACGAGACTACAGACAGCATTGCACAGCTAAGCATTATTGATCTGAATAATCAAAATAAAATCATTGCATCATTTGTGGTTGCTTTAAAGCCTGGAGAAAATCTTATTGAAAATAATTTAAGGAAAAAATTTCATTTGACCGAAGGGGTAATATATGAAGCACAACTCATTAATTCAAGAAAGGAAAAATGGACAATGCAATTTGAAATTCGTGAATACAAAGACAAAAAAATATCCGACTAATTAACTATACAGCCAAAACAGAATAAATAATTTTCTTATGCTCAACAGACTTTCTGAAAGATATCAAAAAGAAATTGCGTTAAGTTTTATTGCTATATTTTTCACTGCTGGTTTTGCTTCATTAAAAGCAGAGGCACTTGCATTTAATCCGGAATACAACAGAGATTATCACAGGAGTAATTACAGTCTGCCAGATAATAAAAGCCGAAATTCTGCCGTAAAAACAGGCAGTGGTTCGAATATCAAGATGGACAAGGCAGAACTGGCATTGTCAAAGAATGATAAAGATGGACTAAAATATTCTTTGCTTAATGCAAGAAATGGCGATATAAAAAATATCAAATTACCCCAATTAAAAATTGCAGACAGACCATTTATAGGGGGTCCCGGCCAACCAGAAATGTCCTCTTATAAGCCATCCGGAGCAGATGATATTGTATCGCCTTTTACCGGAGACTTTTCTTATAATATACCCTTATTAGATGTTGGCGGCTATCCGGTAAATATGTTTTATAGCAGCGGTATAACAATGGACCAGGAGGCAAGCTGGGTTGGGTTGGGGTGGAATATCAATCCGGGAACAATTAACAGGAATATGCGGGGGCTACCTGATGATTTTAATGGTACGGACATTATAACAAAAAGACAAAGTGTACGGCCAGATAAGACTTGGGGAGTGTCGGGCGGGGCTGGTATTCGGCTCTTTGGATTTCCAATGGGTAGCGCAAACGTAGATGTTAGCCTTGGCTTGTCTTTTAATAATAAACTTGGAGTAGCCACTGAATTAGGCATACACCCCTCATTAAGCCTCTCGTCTAAAGGGGCAGATCGTAAAACAAGTGGCCTGTCTTATGGAGCAACTCTTGGGGCAGCATTAAACCTAAATTCCCGTAATGGTGCTAGTATAACACCATCAATCAGTTTTGATGCCACCAATCATGATGGACGTTTTGGCACAACTGCGTCTCTTGGTGCAGGTTATACTTATAGCTCCCGTTTGGGTTTACAGGGCATGCATTTAGATGCCGGATTAAGCAAATCAAAAAGAAACGCCTATGAAAAAATTAATAACATGGGTAAGGGCTCTATAAGCGGAGATATTGCAACCCTTAATTCAAGCCTGTCCTTCCTTTACCCTACAGTTGTCCCTTCAGTAGGAAATATTTATACCCGTAGTAACTATAACCTTAACCTTTCTTTAGGTGGAGAACTTTTTGGATTAAACGGACATGTGAAACTTGCAGGATACTATTCAGAATCAAGGATTGCAGACAAGGATAAAGAAACCTTTCATCCGGCATACGGCATGTTACATTATCAGGATGCCAATAATGATCCTAAGGCATTGATGGATTTTAATAGGTTAAATGATGGTGTTTACACTCCCAATAGCCCAGCGATAGCCTTGCCAGTCTATACTTATGATATTTTTAGTATTTCGGGAGAAGGTACAGGCGGGTCATTTAGGGCATACAGGGGAGATATTGGTTATATGAGAGATGCTAATGTTAAGACAAAGGATGATTCCTATTCGCTAGGGTTAGATCTTGGATTTGGTAACACTGTTCATGGGGGAGCAACGTTAAGTTTTGCAAACACGCCCACTGAAGTTGGTGCGTGGAAAGTAAACAATGCTGCTGCTGATGTCTTGAAATTTCAAAATAATGCCGGCACTTACCAAGCAGTATATTTTAAAAATCCCGGTGAGAAAACTATTCCGGATGTTAATTTCCAAAACGCAATTGGGGGTGAAAGTCTGGTTCGTTTTAAAATGGCAAATATAGCATCAGGTACACCAATGCTATTACCGAATTTAATTAAATATGACGCTAATAAAAATAAAATTGGGGAACAACTGCTAACTGCTGCCAATACCATTAAAACTTTAAGGGACAAGAGAACACAGGTAATTAATTTTTTAACTGCAGAAGAAGCCGCAAGAATAGGGGCGGATAAAAAAATATATTCTTATAATACAGACAGTACAAAAATAATCTTCAGTGCAAATTGTAATAAAGACGGGATTGATTCCATTAACAGAACCAATATTAATAATAATGGGACGCTATCCAATCCCAATCTTGCCAGTACTGATAGTTACAGAAAGCTGCATCATATTTCCGAGATAGATGTATTAGGCTCCGATGGTAAAAAATACATCTATGGCTTACCTGTATACAATACAAGACAGGTTGATGTAACTTTCTCTATTGAAAATGGAAATACTACAACAGGGAAAAGTACTTACAATCCTGATATTGACGATAATAAAAACAATCAAAAGGGACGGGACTGGTATATGCAACAAGAAGAGACTCCCGCTTATACGCATTCTTTTCTACTTACCGAACTTGTCTCGCCTAATTATGTCGATGTTACGGGTAATGGCATTAGCGATGATGATATGGGCGATGCCGTGAAGTTTAACTATTCCAGATTTAACCAGGTATTTAAATGGCGTACACCTGTAGGGGCTAATACTGCAACCTACAGCGAAGGCTTAAAAACGGATCAGAAGGATGATAAGGCTCATTACATTTATGGAGAGAGGGAAATGTGGCTATTGTATTCTGTTGAATCTAAAAATATGGTTGCCCGTTTTTATGTTAAAGACGACCGCAAAGATTGCAGGCAGGTACTTGGGCAGTCAGGCGGCATAGACAATAACAAGGGTATGCAGCGGCTGGATAAAATTTGTTTGTATTCCAAAGGAGATTTAATTAAATATGGTAATGGCGCAAAGCCGATAAAAACGGTAAAGTTTTTTCAGAGTTATAAGCTTTGTATGGGTGCTGAAAATAGTGTGGCGGGATATGGCAAACTTACTTTGGACAGTATTTGGGTGACTTATAATGGCAATAATAAAAAAGCAAAAAACCGTTATGTTTTTTCTTACCCTCCAGATAATAACCCGGCTTATGAATTTAACAGTAATGACAGGTGGGGCAACTACAAACCTGCATCCGATAATCCTCCCGGGCTTACCAACGCTGATTATCCATTCACGATACAGGATAAATCTAAAACAGATAAATATGCTGCTGCCTGGACAATGAATAAGATCCTTTTACCATCGGGAGCAATTATTAATGTGGATTATGAAAGCGATGATTATGCCTATGTACAGAATAAAAAAGCTGCATGCATGTACCAGGTTTTGGGATTTGGAACAGCAAAGAACAGTACACCGGTAAGCCAGTTATATGAAGGTAATGCTGACAAAGATTATGTATTTATACAATTACCTTATAGCATTACCAATGGCTCAGATGCAGATAAACAGCGGGAATTAACTGCCAGGTATTTTGAAAATACGACACAATTATTTATGAAGCTTTCAGTAGTAATGCCATCGGGCAATAATATTCCTGGTCTTGCAGGAAGTGAATCCATTCCGGTGTATGCTGATATAGCAGAATATGGTTTGGTGTCCTCAAATGTTGCTTGGGTAAGGGTGAAAAAACTGGATAATAATAATTCGCCAATGGCGCAACAAGCGTTACAGTTTTTAAAACAGCAGTTACCTGGCAAAGCTTACAAGGGGTATGATGTAAGTGAGAATGCAGGAACAAAAGCTGTAGTAACAGCACTTGGGGGTATGTTATCTTCTATGGGGTCATTGGTAATTGGTGATGAAAAGATATTGAGGAAAGAAGGGAAAGTGAAGGAAGTTGAGACAGCAAAATCATTTGCACGTCTGAACAACCCATATCTTAAAAAAATGGGCGGGGGATTACGTGTAAGAAAAATTACCATTAATGATAACTGGAATAAAATGACTGGTCAGTATGAGTCTTCATATGGACAGGAATATAGGTACACGACTACCACATTGATCAATAACATACCTACTACTATAAGCAGCGGTGTGGCTTCATGGGAACCTTCAGTTGGAGGAGAGGAGAATCCCTTTAAAGAAATCATGCGTTTTAGCGATCACAATAAAGGAGGGCCTTACGATTTTGGAGCTATTGATTTACCAATTGGAGAAGCGTTTTATCCTACACCGATGGTTGGGTACAGCAGGGTGGAAGTGTTGTCTATACATAGAGATACAGTTAAAAATCTGCCTACAAGGCATGTTACTGAATTTTATACCACGAAGGATTTTCCGAATTTCTCTTTATCTACCTCTTTAAGCGATCCGGAATCTAACGTAAAATATGAACCAAGTGCAATTTTGCAATTACTACACTTAAATATGCAAAAAGCTATTACACAATCACAAGGCTTCTTAGTAGACCTTAATGATATGGATGGCAGGGTAAAACAGACTGCTACTTATTCAGCATTGGATTCAGTTAACCCAGTGGCCTATACGCAGAATTATTACAACATTCAAAAAGCAACAGATAATACTTATAAGTTTAATCATAATTTCCCTACCATAAATTCTTCGCAAGGTCAGATCACTAATAGTGTGATTGGTAGAGATATTGAATTGATGGCAGATTTCAGGCAGCACACCAGCCAAACCATTACCACCAACATCAATATTAATTTTGATTTTTTCTTTTTGGGAATTTTCCCAATACCACTTACAAATTTATTACAGCCTACAATTTATGAAGGCACTACTTATCGTTCAGCTTCTTTATTAAAAATAGTCAACCATTACGGAATGCTAGACAGCGTGGTAAGTGTTGATAAAGGTAGCATGGTGAGCACAAAAAATGTGATCTATGATGGAGAAACAGGCAATCCACTACTTACCAGGACGCAGAACGAACATAACAAACCCGTTTATAATTTCAGCTATCCGGCGCATTGGGCATATACTGGTATGGGAGGAGCGTATAAAAACATTGATGCAGCATACAGCAACTTAAATTTTAATCATGGCAAATTATTAAATATGCCTACCGAGTTACAAAATACATTGGAAAGTGGCGATGAGTTATATAGCATTGTGCAAAATAATACACCAATTACTGCTGTTATGCCTTGCGATAACAACCCTGGAGCTGATCCATGGACTACGCTGGCTCAGAATTCGGAACGGAGGATATGGGCAGTTAATACATCAAAGGTAAATTCAGTTACTCCGCAATGGGTTTTTATGGATAGGGATGGTAATCCTTATAATGCGGTAGGTGCTTCAGTTCGTATTGTACGCAGTGGCCACAGGAATTTACTTGATCAGTCAGTTGGCAACATTACGACCTTAAGTTATCCAGTGAACAACAACAATCAAATTGAGTTTAATGATGCAGCTAATATTATACAAACTGGTGCCGTTTCTTTCAAAGACAGTTGGAGGGTGGATAATGCATTTTACAGAGTTGATTCTACTGTTGTTCAACCCAAATGGACACCCGTGCACACGTTGAACTTTTATCCGGTATCAACAGTTACCGCACAGCGGAAGTATAATTCGCCTAGTCCAGGCAGTTATGTAACACATGATGATAGAATGATTTCAGCAGCTTGGTATAACAGAGGAAGAGGCAAATACAAATTAATATCCAATTCATGGATGCTATTTGATTTCAGTACTTTGCCAACCTCTGGTCAGGTGATCAGTGCTAAATTAGGTTTGTACGCCCATACAACCAAAAACGGACAACTCGTTCATCCTTTTGGCACTTGCTTATTAAATCAGTTTAGTCCGCACAACTTATTATTTGATCAATTCTATCATGATGGTAATTACAGCCATATTATAGGAACGCCCCAGTATGATAATAACAACGTTATTTTAAGTCGCATGGGCTCCGGCTGGTACACAAATGATAACCAATGGATAAATGAAATGGCTAATATACCTGTTCAGGGAACAAGTATTTACGATGGAACAGAACGTCCGGCAGTAACCAATCAAGGGGTTCAATTAAGTGATAAAAGTTTTAAATACTCCATTATTGATGAGAGAATAGTAGTTACCCAAATGGTAAAAAATATGGTGAGGGACAAATTAAACCCTGTATTGAATTATGCCACGGGGATTAGGTTGAATTTAATGCAAACTTATGAACCAAGTCCTACTAATGGAATAGACCAGTGTTATTACGGAGCAGGATTAAACTGCATCAGCAAACCAGAACTTGAAGTGAAGTATTATAACTGTTCTGAAGCTTATCCTGTTGGCTATGTTCCTTATAACGGACAAGAAGTGATGAAATGTTATGACACTACATTCCATGCCGTATATTGTTTTTCTAAATTCACTCAGAAAAAATCTATCAATCCGTATGTTGAAGGAATATTAGGAAACTGGAGGATAGATAGTACCTATGCTTATTATGGAGACAGAAAGCAAACAGACCCCAATACCGCTGTGGATACTCGTACAGGAGGTACTATTATCAATTATAAGGATTTTTGGAATTTTAACAGTACATCAACAGGGTACCTTACCCGAAATACCGCAGCTAATGATGTATGGGTTTGGAGCAGTGCTGTTACCCAATTCAACCGTAAGGGATATGAAATAGAAAATACTGATCCTTTGGGGAGGTTCACGTGTGCCTTATACGGTTACAATCAGCAACTACCCGTTGCTGTTGCAAACAATACAAGAGTAAGGGAAGTATTATTCGATGGGTTTGAGGACTATGATTATACTACATCTCTGAGTTGTATCAGTTGTAAGCCACACCGTGCATTCAACTATGACAGCAATATTACTTCAAATATTGATAATACTCAACATCATACCGGTATGAAAAGTTTACGTGTAGATGCAGGACAATATATAAGCATTAACGCACCGGTAACAAGTATAGCTGAAGCCAACAATGGATACGGGCTAAGGATAAAAGTGGATTCTACATATAGCCAGGCAGGAAATATTGGCTTAGGATTGAAAGCCGATTATTTCAACAACTTTGGTTTTACTGGCACACCTGTATTCAGTTATGCTAACCAGAGCCCTAATTTTTCCTGGGTGGCCCCATATACTTCACCTGTACCAGGCTTGAGTGTGAATAATTTTAGTGTACGGTGGTCCGGGAAAATCCGCCCTGTAATCTCGGGTACTTATCAGTTCCAGGCATCAGCTTTTAATAATGTACGGATATCAATTAATAATTCCTGGATATTAACATCCGACTGGACAATAATCGGTAGGCCAGGTAGCAACACGAGTTCTCCTATTACGCTGCAGGCAGGCCAGTTTTATGATATTGTAATTGAATATCAAAAATGGGATGGTAATGCAAGTAATCTAATTCAATGGAAGCTGCCATCTGCCTCATCTTATACAGTAATAGATAATAATTATTTGTATTCGCCAACCAATATTTATACTACTACCAATATGTTGTGTGCAAGGCTGGATTCAGTAAATGTGCGTGGTAATGCACTTACTGATACCTTCTCTTTGTTACAAGGTAAAAAGATGCTGGTAAGTGCTTGGGTAAAAGAAGGAGGTAACGATTGTAAATGCAGCAGCTATGTTAAAAATAATATTGTAGTTTCTTGGCCAAGCAATTGGCAAGCTGAGGCAGCCATGTATCCCACCGGCAGTATTATTGAAGGCTGGCAGCGTTATGAAGCAGTCTTTACTGTTCCATCAACAGCCACTTCTGTTAAAGTAACATTTAATAATACCACTACTAATGCACCTGTGTATTTTGATGATATCAGGGTACAACCGTTTAATTCCAATCTACAAAGTTTTGTATACAATTCTTCAAACCTGAGGTTAATGGCAGAGCTGGATGAAAACAATTATGCCAGCTTTTATGAATATGACGATGATGGGACATTGGCGAGAACGAAAAAAGAGACACAACAGGGGGTAAAAACAATTACAGAAACAAGGCGTGCCATTCAGAAATCCATAGTACAATAAGATAAATATCCAAATAAAGAAAATAAAACAGAGCATATGTTAAAGAAATTGGTAAGGAGAACTAAGCTGACAGCTATAATTGCTTTTTGTATTGCGGGATTGCAATCAACCCAGGCGCAAATCACTCCTCAACAGGTAATGACACAAATTTATAAAGCTTATGATAGTCTTTCATATATCAGTTTTGATGTAAAATATGTGTATGGAACAGACACCCTCTATGGGGATTTTAAAAAGGAAGTAATGCCCGGTACATATACTATGGCAGGTAAAAAAGCAAAGTACAGTATTGGTGATATTGATTTTATGCAAAATGATTCTTTCTTTATTGCAGTGTATAACAAGGATAAGTTTATTATAGTAGCCGATCCAAAGACAAATAACACAGGTAGTCAATTGCCGATGAGGGAGCTAATGGACAGTATGATCCAAACTTACGGAGAACATTATACGATAACTACAGATACAGGCTCTGGAATAATACAATTTATAAAAGCAGATACACTGGCCCAATTCAATACATTTACTGTAAATTACAATAAGGCAAATTATTACCTGAATTCCATTGAATATGATTTTCAGACGATGGAGCCATTAAACAATAACGATGCAACGGATACTTCTGCTACGCCACAAACGATGCCGCAAATTACTTATGTACGTCAAAAAAAGTTCAGGATTGAATTTTCCAATTACCGCATAGATAATTTTTCAGATAGTTTATACAGTGAGAATAACTACATCTGGTTTGAAGATGGGGAGTGTAAACCTGTGGATAAATATAAAGATTTTAAAGTGTACTATTCAAAATCATCTAATTAATGCAAAGGTATCTTCTGTAAAAAATATTGTGAAAGATAAAGTCGGCGAACAGGTTTAAATTTTATAAAAACGTACAAAATATTTCTGTTTATGCATTGTAAAGGCAAGAAACATATCCGTAGATTTTTATTGTTGCTGGTGCAATCGATATTTTATATATCAGCTTTTGCTACCAACGACCCTGTGGTAACCAAGCCCTTACTTGGCAGTAAAGATTCTGTAAAAACAAACTACGAATCTTTTGTTATAGATTACGGGTATTTCAGCAATAATCCTGCTATTATCCAACAAACCTATGTTATTAAGAATTTGGTATCAGTAGGGATTGAGGAGGGAAGTAGTATTTACATCCAGACAGATTTTACGGCAACCGTTAAACTGCATATCAGCAAGTACGATCAAAGCCAGCAGCTAATAGAAGAATTTGACAAGGATTTTACCATTGAATATAAAAAAACAGAGGGCGAAAAATATAGTGCACTGCAATATTATGCTTTTGAGAATGCCTACCAGGTTAAAGTTAAAATTGTAAGTATTACCCCAAGTGTAACCAGCTGGGATGTATCAAAAGTATTGCGGGTGGATAATACACTACAAGCCACCAGGGATTATGTGTTTGATTGCTCAAAAGCCATAACAGGGCTGGCTGTGAACATAGATAACCTGAAAGGAGAATTACTGGCTTCATGGGGCGACCCGGCCAATGGGCAAACAGAATATGATTTGGAATGGGCATGGATAGACGAAAGTGCAATTACTGATTATCAAACAACCGGACAATTTGACCAGGATAAATTATTTACTAATAATGCCACCAGGGTAAGCATCAGTTCTAATTCATACAGCATACCCTTATTGTATGATGGTGAGGGAAGGTTGTTTGTTAGGGTAAGACCGGCACAACTAAAATATAATGGTCAACGTGTAGAAGGTACCTGGACCTGGTTAAACGGAAGCAGCCCTGTATTTTATAGTTATACAGGTCATGAGAATGATTTAAACTGGCAGGCAAGTACAAATTTTGCCGAAGATGGTAAAAGAAAGACAGTGATTCAATATTTTGACGGAACACTCCGAAACCGTCAGACAGTAACCAAAGACAATACCACGGGCACCGCAGTAGTAGCAGAATCGTTTTATGACTACCAAGGCAGACCAGTAATACAGGTATTGCCTGC
>Ga0068859_100004384_pt1 | contig 14394 bp, 11 predicted proteins | sample KBSSwiS22_FD_66585 | JGI IMG/M metagenome (GOLD analysis project Ga0068859, IMG submission 66585) | Switchgrass rhizosphere microbial communities from Kellogg Biological Station, Michigan, USA - KBS Switchgrass S2-2 | ecosystem: Host-associated > Plants > Roots > Rhizosphere > Soil ...
CAAGACGGTCCTGGAAGCCGCGCTGGAAAACGGCATCGAGCTTCCCTATTACTGCTTCCATCCCGCGCTCGGCGTCGACGGATCATGCCGCGTCTGCATCGTCAAGATCGAGAAGATGCCCAAGCTGCAGACATCGTGCTCGACGGTCTGCACCGACGGCATGATCGTGCATACCCAGACACCCGATGTCGTCGAGGCGCGCGCCGGCGTCTTCGAGTTCCTGCTGATCAACCATCCGCTCGACTGCCCGGTCTGCGACAAGGGCGGCGAGTGCCCGCTCCAGGATTTTTCGTACGAGTTCGGTCCCAGCCGCAGCCGCATGGAATTTCCCCGGCGCGTCTTCGACGGCGAAGGCGTCAGGGCCGACGTCGATTTCGGCCCCACGCTCATGTTGAACCGCAACCGCTGCATTCTCTGCACGCGGTGCGTGCGGTTCATGCGCGACATCGACGGCGACGCCCAAATCGGCATCACCGATCGCGGCGCCGGCAGTGAGATCGCGACGTATAAAGAAGATGGCGTGCACTCGCTCGTCTCCGGCAACCTGATGGACGTGTGTCCCGTCGGGGCGATCACGACGCGCGACTATCGGTTCAAGTCGCGCCCGTGGGATAACCCGCTTGCGGCCGACACCATCTGCACGTTCTGCTCGAAGGGATGCAACACCACCGTCTGGATCAAGGCGAAGCCCGAGTGGGCCAAGGGTCCTGCGATGGCCCGCGTCACGCCGCGGCTCAATCCCGACGTCAACGGCTACTGGATGTGCGACATCGGCCGGTTCGAGTATCACTGGGTCGAAAGCGATCTCCGCCTGACCCAGCCGCTGGCTCGGGCGAGCAATGGCGTGCAGCAACCGGTGAACTGGCACGATGTGCTGCGCGCGATCGACGCTCGCCTCGCCGATGCCGGCGTACGTCCGGCGGCAAAGGCGCAAGGCGCCGCGAGCGGCTTGCAGTTCCTGCTGTCGGCCCACGCTTCGCTCGAGGAAATGTACCTGCTGAAGCAGCTGGCAGACGGCATCGGGTCGACGCTCGCGGTCACCTGGAAGGTGAGCGAAAAGCTCCAGCCGGAAGGCACGAAGTTCCGAGTGCCGCCGGTGGATGCGCCAAACGTCAACGGCGCGCTCGATCTCGGCCTGCTCGGCCAGACGGCACCGGGCACGTTGTCGCCGCTCCCCGCGCCGAACCTCGCAGAGCTCAGAACCTCGGTCGAGAGCGGTCGCGTGAAAGCCCTATACGTGTTCGACCCCGGGCCGCCCGGATCGCTCGGCGACGTGGCGTGGATTATCGCCGCGCGCGAAAGGGGCCGGCTGCCGCTTTTGATCGTTCACGGTGTGATCCACAGCGAGCTCAGTGCCGCGGCGGATTTTGTGCTGGCGGGGGCGTGCTCGTTCGAAAAGGATGCGACCTACACCAACGATCAGGGCAGGGTGCAGGGCGCATCGCTCGTGGTGCCACCACCAGGCGATGCGATCGACGATTGCCAGATTTTCTCGAAGCTCGGCGTGCTCTTCGACGTCGCCATCGTCACACCTGAGCGCGCCCGGAACGACATCGCGGCGCTGCTCGTACACCTGCAGGCCTATGGGGCGCTGCAGATGATCAGCTTCGCTCGTCCGGTGGCCGCACGCACGTGGCTGCAGGCATCCAACCCGTCGGAGCGCTGGAAATGGGACTTCCTGTTCCAGGATCTGCCGCCGGTGAAGGGCACTGTCGATTTGAATTCGCTGCCGCCTACGCCGGGACCCGGTATCATTCCGCTCAAACGGATCGAGTAGTCTGATTACCTGATGGAAAACGTCACGCTATTTGCGGCCTTCCTTGCGGGCGTGCTCTCTTTCATCTCGCCGTGCGTCCTCCCTCTTATCCCGGGGTATCTGTCGTTTGTGTCGGGGGTGACGCTCGAGGAGATGCGCGGAGGGCCCGGCGGTACTGCAGTCGCCGCGGTGCCGGCCGCGGGTGCACGCCGGAAAGCGGTTATCAGGTCGGTCGCCTTCGTGCTCGGATTCTCGATTGTGTTCATTTCCCTCGGCGCCTCCGCCACGGCGCTGGGAGCGTTCCTGATGGAGCGCCTCACGATTCTCGGCAAGATCGCCGGAGTCGTGATCATCCTCTTCGGGCTGCACATGATGGGCGTGCTGAAGATCGGCTGGCTCTACGCAGAAAAACGCGTTCAGACGTCGCGCAAGCCGGCGGGATTTTTCGGCGCCATGCTGGTCGGCATCGCCTTCGCGTTCGGCTGGACGCCCTGCATCGGGCCCATTCTAGCGGCCATCCTGGCCGTGGCAGCGGCGCAGGAATCGGTAGGTCAGGGCGTGAAGTTACTGGCGGTGTACTCGCTGGGTCTCGGCGTCCCGTTCATCGCCACGGCGCTGGCCATCAATCAGTTCTTCGCCGCCTCGGCTCGCATTCGCAAGTACTACCACACGATCGAAGTGGTCTCCGGTGTTCTGCTCGTGATTGTGGGCGCGTTGATCTTCACCAACAAGTTCACGATCATCGCGCAGTACCTATCCCCGTACCTGCCCACGTTCTAGTATCGACGAGTGGGTGATAGGTGATTGGGCGATAGGAAGAATCGCTCTATCACCAATCTCCAATCAATCTCCAATCCTCCAATCACCGATTTCCCAATCGCCCCAGTCCCTATCACCCAATCTCCTATCACCCAATCTCCCATAGATTTACCGCTGTACTATTGAAATCCCGGGTGCTATATTGGACCTTCGATGAACATACGCGTCATCCGCGTCCTCCTCGTCGTGCTCGCCATCGCCGTCGTTTCCACTGCCACCTATCTCTTCCACCAATCAGACACGGCGCTCAGCAATGACCGCGCCGTGGCCGACTCACTGCGGAATCAGACGCGGACGCTCGCGGCGTTGATCGCGGAAATGCGCACCGCGCAGGTCGCCTATGTCGCGCGTGGACAGGGCGAAGACTTCTGGATTGGACGCGTCGCGAAACTGCTGCCCGGCGTGCAGCAGCAAATGGTCGAGTTCGGGAGCCAGCTCGCAGCAGCTGCCGCCCAGGCCGCGTTCGAGCCGGCATTGGCCGCGATCGAGAATTTCCAGAAGCTCGATCATCGCGCACAGGACTTCGTGAGGGCCGACAACGCCTTGCTGGCCGCCGATCTGATCTTTTCCGACGGGCTCGAAGCCACGGCCACGGCGACGACGCAACTCGACGCCGCGTTGAATGAAGAACTGCAGGCGCGTCAGGCGGCGGCGGCCTCGCAGCGCGCGATGCAGCTGACGATCCTGGGCGGATCGGCCGCCGGCGTCCTGCTCATCATGATCATCCTGGCATTCGCCGGCGGATCGAGAAAAGTCACCGAAACCGCGCCGGTCACGGTCCCGGAGCCTCAGCAACCGGAAAGAGTGCCGGAAGTGAAGCCGCCAGCGGTAAATCTCTCGCAGGCGGCGCAGCTCTGCACCGATCTTGCGTGCGTGATTGATTCAAAGCAGCTTCCTGAACTGCTCGAGCGAACCGCGGGCGTTCTCGACTCGGCGGGCATCATCGTGTGGGTCGCCGATCCTGTCAGCAACAGCTTGAAGCCGGCAATGTCGTTCGGATATTCCGACCAGATCCTGTCGCGCATGGGCAACATCCATCGCGACGCAAACAACGCGGTGGCCGCCGCCTTTCGTCTGGGCGAGATGCGCTTGGTCGATGGCGACGCGTCCACGAGCGGAGCGCTGGTCATGCCGTTGCTCACGTCGGAAGGCTGTATCGGGGCTCTGTCTGCAGAAATGAAGGTCGGCTCGGAAAAAGACGAAAGCTCCCAGGCCTTCGCCGCCATCTTTACCGCCCAACTGGCAACGCTTGTCACACCGCCTCTCGCCGCTCAAGTCAAAGCGACGGCCCACGCCTGAAGGTGCTTACAGCGTCTGATCGCGCTGAACCGGCCGTACGCGCGATGCTGGATCGACGAGCGTCGCTTTCACCGAGCGCGATTGTTTATCGCGCACAAATGTCAGATCGACTTCGTGTGAACCTTCGACCGTCGGCAGCGCCTGCACGAGCTCGCGTGGCGAAGCCACCGACTTGCCGTTCACGACGGTAATCACGTCGCCGGCTTTGAGTCCCGCCCTGGCCGCGGGAGAATCCGCAGACACGCTCGCGACCAACACACCGGACTTCACGCCAAAGTATTCGGCGAGCTCCGGCGTGATTTCCTGAACCGAAACGCCGAGCCGGAGCCGGCTCGACATTCCCGGCCGCATGCCATCGATCATCTCCGGGAAATTCCTGCGCATCTCGCGTGCCGCGCGCTCTGCTTCCTGCGCGTACTCGCGAAGTTGTTCACGATCGATCGCCCCACCGAATGTCGGATCGAACCAGGTGTTGGCGCCCGCTTCAGTCGTCAGGCGCAGGTTTGTCCTGCGGCCGTCGCGCATCACGACCAGGGCGACGTCACGTCCTGCCGGCGTTTCAGTGACGAGCCGCGTTAGATGCCTCGCGCTGCGCACATGCTCGCCATCGAACTCCAGAATCACGTCTTTCTCCCGAATGCCCGCGGTCGCCGCGGGGCTCTTGGGGTTCACCGACTCCACAACCGCGCCTTCGGCCTTCGACAACTTGTAGGTCTTCGCCTGATCGGCGGTCACGTCCGACAGCCGCACGCCAATCATGCTGACGCGGCCTGCCTGCGGCATCTGGACCCGTTCGGTCCGCTGCTCCACTTGCGGATCGCGGCGCGACTGTGCCTGCACGGCCGGAACCGAGACGGCGGCCGCCGTGAGGGCCGTTACGAAAATCCTCACAATTTCCTTTTCTTGCATTTCTCCCCTCCAAAAAACAGCGAGTTTGGTGTTCCTCTTATCAGACGATGCCGGGTGCTGTTCGGCTGCCTGAGAGACGGCCCGTGGACACCGCCTACTCCCGGCGACACCGATCGTCCCTGCCAAGGGACGAAAGGCCCGGAAATGGAGTGTTTTAGGCCTTATTTCCCGGCACACGTTTTGGATTGTGCAGGGTGGGGGTCGCGCCGGGTCAGCGGGGTGCGTATACAGGCAGGCGCTGGCATCGCCGCATTCCGTGTTCGTCCACGACTCGCGTGCGGCCCTTACTTACTCGCTGGTGGCTTCGGTCTCCAGGCTTCGGACGTCCTACGGAAGTTCGAAGCCGGGATCCTGTAAGCCTGGAGGTTTTGATATGAAGACGATCACCCGCGTAGTCACCGCGTTCTCCCTTGCGATTATGCTTTCGGCCTGCGCCGGCGTACTGCGCAGCCCCGAGATTGCGGACGTGAAGATGAACGCCGGCCACTACGCCGACCGCACTGTCACTCTCGACGGCACCGTCACCAGCGCATGGGGCCTGCCGCTCGTGCCGTTCAAGTTTTACAAGGTAGACGACGGCACCGGCGAGATGACCGTGCTCTCGCGCGGCGGCAACCGAACACCGATCAAAGGGAGCCACGTGAAGGTGAAGGGCATCGTCCGTGATGTCGCCGTCTTCAACGGGATGCCGCTCGGGCTGCACCTGGAAGAGCGCGATCTGAATATCAAGAGGAACTAAGGCTGTTCTTTGGGCTTTGGGCTCTGGGCTTTGGGCCCGGAGCCTGAAGCCTACGCGGTAATTTTCACCGCCACCGCCGTCATGTCGTCTACCGCCTGCCCATAGAACCTGAATTTCGCGACTGATTCGAAAATCGCATCCACAAGTTTCTGCGCCGGCTGATCCGCGAACTTGTCCAGAATCTTAATCACCCGGGCCGATCCGAACTCGCGCCCCTGCGCGTCTTCCGTTTCGTAGATCCCGTCGGTGCAGAACACGTAGATGTCGCCGGCTTTCAAATCGAACGTCTGTTCCTCGTACTCCGTCCCCGGGAACGATCCGAGCGGGACACCAGGCATCTCGATCGCTCCGGATTTCCCTCCAGTGCGCCTGATGGGATACGGCAATCCGGAGTTCGCAATGACGAGTTGGCGACGCTTCAGGTCGAATGACGCGTAGCAGAGTGTGCAGAAGTATTCCTCGAGGTTGCGCTCGTGGAGAATCGCGTTCATCGATGCCAGCACTCCGGCCGGACTCGATCGAATCGTCGTAAAGCGGCGGCGGAACGTGCGCGAGCGGACGATCTCGCCCGCGAATGCGCCGTACAGCGCCGCGGGCACTCCCTTACCCGAGACATCGCCCACCGCAATCACGAGCGTGCCCGGATCGGGCGACAAAAAATCGTAGATGTCGCCCCCGATCTGCCGCGCCGGCTCGAACCTGGCGGCGACTTCCACGCCTTTCAATTTTCGCGGCGGCGAAGACGGCAGCAGCGCCAGCTGCACGCGGCGCGCGAACTCGATTTCGCGCTCGAGCCGCAGCTCGTTGTCGCGCACGGTCTCGTAGAGCCGCGCATTCTCGATGGCGACGGCCGCCTGGCTGGCCAGAATGGAGAGAATTTCCTTGTGCCGCGGCGTAAAGGCGGCCAGCTCGGGGCTTTCCAAATCGAACACGCCGATGCACCGGTCCTTGGTGAGGAGCGGAACGACGAGCTCGGATCGCACGTCGTCGAGGACCGCGATGTAACGCGGGTCCTTCGACACATCGTCGACCAGCACCGTTTCCTTGTGCAGAACCGAGTAACCGACGAGCCCTTCGCCGATCTTGATGTTCAACATGCTCGTCTTCTCGCCATACTGCAGCGCCACTTTGGGCTCGACCTGCTGCGTGGCCTCGTTGACGAGGAGAATGCCGAACGTCCGGTAGTCGACGACGCGCTTGGCGAGAATCGCGATTCGGCTGAGCAGCTCGTCGAGATCGAGAATCGCCGCGACTTCGCGCGCGATTTCCGTGAGCGTTTCGAGTGTCTGGGCGTGTTGGCGCTCCTGCTCGAACAGGCGCGCGTTCGCCAGGGCCTGCGCCACCGGCACGCCGAACTGCGCGAGAATCTCTTCGTCGCGCGCCGTGAACGCACCGATGTGACCGCTCAGCAGGTTCAGCACGCCGACGACTTTCTTTTTCACGCGCAAGGGGACGACGAGCTGCGCTGCCACGCCCGGCACGAGCCCGACGTATCGCTCGTCCTTGCTGACGTCGTTTACACGAATGGGGCGCTGCTCCGCCACGGCGGTGCCGACGATGCCTTGACCGACTCGTAATCGAAACGTGCGGACGACCTCCTCCGGATATCCTTCTGCGTACGCAATGCCGAGGTCCTGACGTTTTTCGTCGAGGAGGTAGACGGAGAACACCGTGAACGGCGTCAGCCGCGCGATAAGACGCGGAATGCGCCGAAGCAGTTCGTCCAGATCGAGCACAGCAGACACTTCTCTGCCGAGTTCGAACAAGGTGGCGACAAGTTCCTGATCTTGCAGGCGTGGGTCCGGCACGAGGCTCGTGCAATAATACCAGTCCCGATGCAACCGTTGACGCTGCCGCTCGATTACGCGGCGATTGAGAAGATTCTGCCGCACCGCTATCCGTTCCTTCTCGTCGACCGGATCACCGAGATCGAGTTCGACAAGCGGATCGTGGGCATCAAGAACATCTCGTCGAACGAGCACTATCTGAATCAATCCGCGGACGGACGGCCCGTACTGCCGCCGACGATTCTCACCGAGGCGATCGCCCAGGTCGGCGCGATCATGATCCTCGCCAAGCCTGAGAATCGCGACAAACTGATCTATCTCGTGGGCATCGAGAAAGTACGCTTCCGCAAGACGGTCCATCCCGGAGATGTCGTGGAGATCGAGGTCACGGTGAGGCGGCTGCGCAGCCGGATGGGCATTCTCGACGGCGTCGCTCGCGTCAACGGCAAGATCGTCGTCGAAGGGACGATGACTTGCGCGCTTGGGCCCAGCGACGGAAAAATTCCCGCCTGATCGGCAAGCCGTTTGCTAAGAAACCGGCGAGGATGGTAGACGCCATGTCAGAACTGGATATTCCGGATCTTTGTGCTCACCTGGATCGGCTGAAAAAGCTTTGCGATCGGCTGGAAAAGGCTCAAGCGGATCCCAAACTGTATCGCCGGCTTATCGCCGAGATTCGGTATGAGACAGACGTATTTCAGGCAACGGTCTGCCAGGTGTCTCGGAATGAACACAGCACGCTGGGTCTTGCGACCACTTGACGGACAGCGCGACTATTTGATGATGAGGGCGACCGAGCCCATCTTGACGCCCCTGGACGTCCAGGCGGCCCAGCGCGCGCCGGGATGGAAGTAGCGATAGGTGTCGAGGAGCGCGGGCGCGAGAATCAACGCACCAAGCCAGCGCTCGTTGATCTTCAGCGACTCGGCGATGCCGCGCGTGTCGCGCTCGACCGGGCCCGTCTTTCCAAACGCCGCCCCTGAATACATCAGCAACGTCGCCACATGAAACGTGAGCATACCCTTTCGAAAGGGGCTGCGCTCCTGTCGCAACGCCGGATGGTGTGTCAGGATCTGCTCGCTGTAGAGATACTGCGACCAGAAGCCGGCTGACGAGACGACGAACTCGCGCCGCGGCGACAGGTTATTGGCGTGGCTGAGCGCAAAAAACGGGATGCCTTTATAGTCGACTTTCCTGACGACAACTTTCTCTTCGAATGCCCAATCGGCGACGAGGTGACCGCTCTCGTGCAACAAAAGCCCGGCCGCGCCGCCCAGCAGCACTTTCCCGAATCGGCTCGTCGCGGATCCCCCGGAACTATCAGCCTGCCCCGAACCCTGTTGTTGTGCCGAGGTGGACGCTGCAGACCCGGCAAGCATTCCCACCAGCAGGATCAGGAATACGGCGCGATATCGTGCAGGCCCGAAGCCTGAAGCCCAGAGCCCGGAGTCGCTGGTTCCTATCCCCGCCACAGCACGCGTCCAAGTCTCGGTTGGTAAGCTGTGAATTCTCCTTCGCCTTCCTCCGCCAGCGCCTGTTTCACTTGATTGATCTTGGCGTCGAGATCGTCGGCCGCCGATAGAATCATGGCCTCGATCGTCATGGGCTCGACGGGCGCGCCGAACTCCTTGTGGCCATGGTGCGACACGATCAGGTGCTCGATTTGCGTCCGGAGCACGTCGGGAAACTCGGGGATGCGCTCCATCGCCGCGCGGACCATCATTGCGCCGAGCGTGACGTGGCCAACCAGGTTGCCTTCGCGCGTGTAATTCGTCGAGCGGTCGTACTGCAGCTCTTCCAGCTTGCCAATGTCGTGCAGCAGCGCCCCGGCCGTCAACAGATCTCGATTGGCTCCGTACGCGGTGCCGAGCACGAGCGCCGACCGCGCGACCGACAGCACGTGTTCAAGAAATCCGCTGCGGTACGCGTGGTGCACGGTCTGCGCTGCCGGCCAGATCTTCAACTTCTCGACGTGTTCCGTCGTCATGCGCTGCAGGAGCTCGCGGACGAACGGATCGCGGACGTGCTGGATCATTTCTTCCAGCTCGCTCCACATCTCGTCCACGGGACGGGCTGACGACAGGACGCAATCGTCTTCGCGGAAGCCCTGAGTGGCGTCCTGATCGGGGTTTACGCGCCGGATTTTCTCGATGAGGAGCTGCACACGGCCGTTGTACAGGTCGGTGCGTCCCTGCACTTTCACGAACTCGCCGGCGTCGAATTCCTCGCGCAGCCGCGCCGCTTCGTTGAAAATGCGCCCCTTGATGATGCCTGTCTTGTCCTGCAGCGACAACGAGATGAACAGATCGCCGTTGCGCCCGGCGCGGACGTCTTTCTGCGTGCAGAGAAAGAACGACCAGCCGGTGAGGTCGGCAGCGATGGCACGGACGAATGGCAGCCGGGTGTTCGACATAGGGGAAAAGCTAGAGTTTACTGCGTTATTTATCCGAACCTGAATCGGTCCTGATAGTGATAGCGTCGAATAGATCGTTATGACCCCCGAACCGGATTCCGCGAATCTTTCTGGCGTAAGCCTTCCACTGACCGGCATGACATGCGCAGCGTGCGCGCGCACCATTGAGCGCACCCTGCAGAACGTCGACGGCGTGGCGCAAGCCTCGGTGAACTTCGCGACGAGCCGCGCCGAGGTTCGATTCGACCCCGCGGCCACCGATGTTCCTCACCTGGTCGAGGCGGTTCGCGACGTCGGTTATGACGTCGCGCCCCTGAACCAGAGCGAGCAGCAGGCGAAGGACGCAAAGGACGACGAATACCGGCTCGTGCGTCGCAAGCTCGCGGTATCGCTCGCATTCTTCGTGCCCGTTCTGATCCTCTCAATGGCCGGGTTTTCAACTCGAGGCGGGCAATTCCTGCAACTCGTCCTCACTCTTCCCGTTATGTTTTTCGCCGGCGCCGAATTTTATCGACGTGCCTGGATCAGCCTTCGCCATCGCAACGCCGACATGAACACGCTGATCGGCATCGGGACGGGCGCGGCGTTCCTCTACTCCGTGTACGCGACGGTCACCGGCGGGCCCCATGTCTACTTCGAGGTGACCGGCGCGATTATCACGCTGGTGTTGCTCGGGCGCGTATTGGAGTCACGTGCGCGGAACCGCACGTCGGCAGCGATCGAGCGCCTTCTTGTGCTTCAGCCGAAGACCGCCCGCGTGATCCGCGCCGGCAATGAAGTTGATGTTCCCGTCGACCAGGTTGAGGAAGACGACATCATTCTCATACGGCCCGGCGAGCGGATCCCGGTGGATGGGGTGGTACTGGATGATGGATCGTCGATCGTCGATCGGCCATCGTCGATCGTCGAGATTGATGAAAGCATGCTGACGGGCGAGTCGATGCCGGTCGAGAAGCGGGCGGGCGACACCGTGATCGGTGGCAGCGTGAACAAGACCGGCGCGTTCAGGTTCCGGGCCACGCGCGTCGGCACGCACACCGTTCTCCATCAAATCATTCGCCTTGTGCAACAAGCGCAGGCGCACCGCGCACCCGTCGCGCGTCTTGCCGATATCGTCTCCGGATACTTCACGCCCGTCGTCCTCTGCATCGCTATCGCGACCTTCGTCATCTGGTTCGACGTGCTGCCGCCGGGCGCCCGGTTTACGACGGCGCTGGTGAACTTCGTGGCCGTGCTCATCATCGCGTGCCCCTGCGCGATGGGCCTCGCCACGCCGACCGCGATCCTGGTGAGCTCGGGCCGTGGCGCCGAGCGCGGCATTCTGATCAAGAGCGGCGAGGTGCTCGAACGCGCGCACAAAATTACGACCGTGGTACTGGACAAGACCGGCACGATCACCACGGGAAAACCTGCGGTCACCGACGTCACCTCCGGCGCGGCGCTGGCGCTCGCGGCGTCGGTTGAGCGCGCATCGGAGCATCCGCTTGCCGCCGCAATCGTCGAGGCCGCTCAAGCCCGCAATCTTTCGCTGCGGCAAGCCACCGGCGTGCGGGCCCTTCCGGGCCGAGGCGTCACCGGGGCCGTCGACGGGCGGCGTGTGCTCATCGGCAACGCGCGGCTGATGGAGGAGCACGGCGTCGACATCGAGGCATTGCGGGGCGAGAGCACGCGCTTGATGGAGAACGGGCGGACGGTGATTTTCGTGTCGGCCGAAGGCTCAGGCGTCGTGGGACTGCTGGGAATCGCCGACACGCCGCGGCCGACCGCCGCCGCGGGCATCAGGCGGCTGAAACAGATGGGCCTCGAGGTGATGATGCTCACCGGCGACAACGAGCTCACGGCTGGGGCGATCGCGAAGGAAGTCGCGGCGAAAGGCGAGATCGATCGCGTCATCGCCGGTGTGCTGCCGGACCGCAAGGCGTTGGAGATCGAGGCGTTGCAGAAGGCCGGCAAAGTCGTCGCGATGGTAGGCGACGGCATCAACGATGCGCCCGCGCTCGCACAGGCCGACATCGGCATCGCGATGGGAACCGGCACCGACGTCGCGATCGAAGCGTCCGACATTACGCTGATGCGTCCCGACCTGGGCGCTGTCGCGGACGCGATGCTGCTGTCGCGAAAGACGCTGCAGGTCATCAAACAGAACCTGTTCTGGGCCTTCATCTATAACGTGCTGGGCATCCCGATCGCGGCCGGCGCCCTCTACCCTTTTACCGGTTGGCTGCTGAGCCCGATGATTGCGGCCGCGGCCATGTCCTTCTCCAGTGTTTCCGTCGTGGCCAACAGCCTTCGGCTCAGAAACGCCTGACCGTGGACCCAACCCAATCCCTCGTCACCCTCGGCGGCCTAGCGCTGATTGCCGGCGTCCTGGTTTTCTTTTTCGGCCGCCGCTGAAGTAGACTGGAATCTAACCCTTAAGCCCAAACCGAGACTGAAATGTACCGACGATTCTTTACCGTTATCGCGTTGTGCAGCTTTGTGGCGGTCAGCGCGTGTTCCCAGGGTGCCGATCCCACCGCCAACGCGGCAACGGGGTCGAGCACCGCGAAAGCGGGCGCCGACACGACTCCGGCCGTGGCTGACGCCGCCGCGGCGAAGGATGTGCCGCAGGCCGCCGACAACACAGCGGTTGTCGATCATCCGCTCACCAAGGCGATTGTGATGCCGCCCAAGGCCAAGCCGGGCGCGCCGCACGGCCCGGGCTTCGACATGCCGCTCATCGAGCTCGGCGGTTACGCGCCGCCGCGACCCATGGAAGTTCTGCGCGACGCGCACATCTTCACCGCCGATCACCCAGAAGTTGCGAGCTTCATCCCCTGCTACTGCGGATGCGGGACGGCCGGTCACAAGGACAACGCCGATTGCTTCGTCCGGCAGCGTGACGCGCAAGGACGCGTCACCGAATGGGAGCCGCACGGCGCAGCGTGCGCCGTCTGCATCGACATTGCGGTGCAGTCGATGAAAATGCGGAACTCGGGCGCATCGATCAACGCCATCCGGCAGCAGGTGCAGAACGAATACCGTCCCCGTTTCGAGAATACGGAAACGCCGACGCCCGCGCCTCCAGCCGGAAAGTAGCCTTGCCGGACAACCGCGGCGACGCCTTCGCACGGCTGTTCGAGGCGGTTCACGAAGGCATCTACATCGGTCTCCTCGGGCCGCGGGATACGAAAACTCTCGCGGCCAACCCCTATCTCAGAGTCATGTTTGGCTACGCCGCGGGAGCGGGGGATGCGGAGATCCGCCCGTTTGAGCCGTCCCGTTTCGTCGATCCTCAGGCCCGCAGTGGGTTCATCGACCGGCTGACGGCCGAAGGTGCGGTTACCGACCACCTGCTACGGTTGAGGCGGGTAGATAACTCGCCCGTCTGGGTCGAGGTGACTGCGCACGCGGAGCCGGCCGGGTCGGACGGAGCGGTGCGCATCGACGCGCTTGTTCGCGACGTCAGCGAGCGCAAAAAAGTCGAGGATCAAACGCGCGATTTGTACGGGCAGTTGCTGCAGTCGGAGAAGCTTGCTGCGCTCGGCCAGACGATTTCCGGCGTCGCGCATGAATTGAACAATCCTCTTGCAACGATCCTGACCTGGGCCGATCGTCTCTCGCAGGGCCCGGTCGACGAGAAGACAAAGCGCGGGCTCGATACGATCCTCAGCGAGTCGGAGCGCGCCGCCAAGATCGTCCGCAACCTGCTCACCTTCGCGCGTAAGCGCCAGTCGACGCGATCGATGGTCGATCTGAACATGGTCGTTCGAGAAACCGTGGCGCTGCGTTCCTACGACCAGCGACCTACCGAGGTCACCGTCGTCGATGCGTTGTCGGCGCCCCTTCCAAAGGTGTTTGCCGACGCACACCAGATTCAGCAGGTGCTGCTCAACCTCATCATCAACGCCGAGCAGGCGATGCTCGGTGCAAACGGGCGCGGGACCCTTCTGGTTCGCAGCTCGTACGACCGCGAGCGTGAGTCGATCGTGCTCGAGATTAGTGACGATGGGCCGGGCATCGCGCCGGAAGTGCAGGCGAAGATCTTCGATCCGTTTTTTACGACGAAAGAGGTCGGCAAGGGCACGGGCCTCGGCCTCACGGTCGCGTACGCCATCGTGCAGGAGCACGGCGGCCGCATCCGGGTGGCGTCGCACGCCGGCGCCGGCGCATCGTTTTATGTTGAGCTGCCTGTCAGCGGCACTCCCTCACGTCCACCCTCTCAGGCGCCCGCGCCGGCCGACTTCGAGTCGCTGATCGGCTCAACCGTGCTGGTGGTCGAGGACGAGCCTGCGCTGGCTTTGGCGGTGAGCGAGGCCCTGACCGATGCCGGCTTCATCGTCGATCGAGCAGGCGATGGACAGGAAGCGCTCCGCCGCGTGAATGCCGCGTCGTACGACCTGATCGTCTGCGATTTGAAGATGCCGAAGGTCGACGGGATACGCTTTTATCAGACGCTTGTGGCCACGCACCCCGACGTCGCACGGCGCGTGATCTTTGTCACAGGCGATGTCGCGGGGACCGAGGCTGAAAGATTCTTGCAGGAAAGCGGCTGCCGCTGGCTGGCGAAGCCGTTCAGGCTTGGGGATCTGCTGCAAACCGCGCGCGAAATTCTCGCCTAGCGATCGTGCGAAACAACTAGCCCGGCGACATACGCGCCGGGCCTTTCCGCCGCACAACACAAGGACAAAAC
>Ga0068859_100004385_pt1 | contig 14393 bp, 9 predicted proteins | sample KBSSwiS22_FD_66585 | JGI IMG/M metagenome (GOLD analysis project Ga0068859, IMG submission 66585) | Switchgrass rhizosphere microbial communities from Kellogg Biological Station, Michigan, USA - KBS Switchgrass S2-2 | ecosystem: Host-associated > Plants > Roots > Rhizosphere > Soil ...
CTGGTCTGGCTGCCGCTCGCCGTCACCATCTGGGTGCTGGCGTCGGTGCTTGGCATGCTCGACGGCGTCTTCGTCTGGTTCCTCAACGGCTCGCAGGCGATCCTGCCCGAAGGCAGCCACTCGTTCATCGAGCTGCTGCGAAAGATCCCCGGGCTGGGCGTGCTGGTGATGCTGGTCGCCCTGATCCTTACCGGGATGCTCGCCACCAACGTGGTCGGCCAGTGGGCGCTGAACCAGGGCCATCGGCTGCTTAACCGGATTCCGATCGTCAAGTCGATCTACAGCTCGGTGCAGCAGGTCTCGGATACCTTGTTCTCGAGCAGCGGCAACGCCTTTCGCGAAGCGGTGCTGGTCGAATATCCGCGCGCCGGCGCCTGGACGATCGCCTTCGTCACCGGCAAGCCGGGCGGCGAGGCGGCCACGCACCTGAACGGCGACCACCTCAGCATCTACGTGCCGACGACGCCGAACCCGACCTCGGGCTTCTTCCTGATGGTGCGCCGCGCCGAGGTGATCCCGCTGGCGATGAGCGTCGACGAGGCCCTGAAGTACGTGATCTCGATGGGCGTGGTCGCGCCGCCTGCGCGCGTCGTGACCGAGCCGACGCCGCTGCCGCTGCGAAATTCGATCGGCTGAGCGCCCGGCAAGCGCTCAGCCCGACGGCCGCCCGGCTTCGGCCGAACCGGCCCCGCGCCACCTGAGACGGCGACGCGCGATCCTTCCCGGATCCGCCCGCGATCCCACCAAAGAAGAATCTGGAGTGATGCGATGAGAACGACGTACTGCGGCCTGGTGAGCGAGGCGCTCCTCGGCCAGACGATCACGCTGATGGGCTGGGCGCACCGCCGCCGCGACCACGGCGGCGTGATCTTCATCGACCTGCGCGACCGCGAGGGCCTGGTGCAGGTCGTCTGCGACCCGGACCGCGCAGTGACCTTCGCCGTCGCCGAGGAAGTGCGCAACGAGTACTGCCTGAAGGTGACCGGACTCGTCCGCGCCCGCCCAGGCGGCACCGACAACGCCAACCTCACCAGCGGCAAGGTCGAGATCCTCTGCCACGAGCTCGAGGTGCTGAACCCGAGCGTGACGCCGCCGTTCCAGCTCGACGAGGACAACCTCTCGGAGACCACCCGGCTCACGCATCGCGTGCTCGACCTGCGCCGGCCGCAGATGCAGCGCAACATGATGCTGCGCTACCGGGTGGCGATGGAGGTGCGCAAGTTCCTCGACGCCAACGGCTTCATCGACATCGAGACGCCGATGCTCACCAAGAGCACGCCCGAGGGGGCGCGCGACTACCTGGTGCCGAGCCGGGTGCACGACGGCATGTTCTTCGCCCTGCCGCAGAGCCCGCAGCTGTTCAAGCAGCTGCTGATGGTGGCGGGCTTTGACCGCTACTACCAGATCACCAAGTGCTTCCGCGACGAGGACCTGCGCGCCGACCGCCAGCCCGAGTTTACGCAGATCGACATCGAGACATCGTTCCTCGCCGAGGAGGAGATCCGGACGATGTTCGAGGAGATGATCCGCAGCACGGTCAAGCACGCGATCGGCGTCGAGCTGCCGAAGTTCCCGGTGATGGCCTATGCCGACGCGATGCGCCTCTACGGCTCCGACAAGCCCGACCTGCGCGTCAAGCTCGAGCTTACCGAGCTGACCGACGTGATGGCGAGCGTCGATTTCAAGGTCTTCTCCACCCCGGCCAAGGCCAAGGACGGTCGGGTCGCGGCGCTGCGCGTGCCGGGCGGCGGCGAGATGTCGCGCGGCGAGATCGACGCCTATACCGAGTTCGTCAAGATCTACGGCGCCAAGGGCCTGGCCTGGATCAAGGTCAACGACGCGGCCAAGGGCCGCGAGGGCCTGCAGTCGCCGGTGGTGAAGAACCTGCACGACCAGGCGCTGGCCGAAGTGCTCAAGCGCACCGGCGCGAAGGACGGCGACCTGATCTTCTTCGGCGCCGACAAGGCGTCCATCGTCAACGACGCGCTCGGCGCGCTGCGCGTCAAGGTCGGGCACAGCGACTTCGGCAAGGCCCACGGCCTGGCGGTGGGCGAGTGGGAGCCGCTCTGGGTGGTCGACTTCCCGATGTTCGAGTACGACGAGGGCGCCGGCCGCTGGAACGCGGTGCACCACCCGTTCACCGCGCCCAAGGACGGCCACGAGGACTGGCTCGAGACCGACCCCGGCCGCTGCATCGCCAAGGCCTACGACGTGGTGCTGAACGGCATCGAGCTCGGCGGCGGCTCCGTCCGTATCCACCGCGAGGACGTGCAGAGCAAGGTGTTCCGGGCGCTGAAGATCGACGCCGAGGAGGCGCAGGCGAAGTTCGGCTTCCTGCTCGACGCCCTGCAGTACGGCGCGCCGCCGCACGGCGGCATCGCGATCGGCCTCGACCGCTTCGTGATGCTGCTGGTGAAGGCCGAGTCGCTGCGCGACGTGATCGCCTTCCCGAAGACGCAGCGGGCGCAGGACCTGCTCACCAACGCGCCCGGGCCGGTGGACGAGAAGCAGCTGCGCGAGCTGCACATCCGGCTGCGCAACACGCAAGCGACAAGCACGAGCTGAGGCGGGCGTTCTTCAAGGCGAGGCCTTGAGGCTGCCGGCGACGGAGAAAGTGTTCTGGCCGGATGACAGGGTGGCATTCAAGCTCAGCTCGACCAGATTGCCTCCGACGAATACCGGCGACAGCGGGAAATCGGTGAGCAGGCCGGAGGTCGTGCGGGGAACGTCGGTGAACGTGCTCCCCGCCTGTCCCCGGGCCGGACAGGGTTCGACGGTGGTCACCTCGACGAAGGTGGCACTGCCGAAGAGGCTTCCGCCCGGCGAATTCGGCATCCGACCGTCGTAGGCCGTCACCGGCCCGGAGCCCGTCCGCGAGACGGTGACCTTGCAGCCGTCGACCGTCGTGATCGTGTCGGCGGAGACCGTGTAGAGCAGGGTCCCGGACGCGGCGAACGAGCCGTTGGATTGCAGGACCAGCGTCACGTTCGTGAAATCGAGGATCTCGGTCTGCAGGATCCTGAGCTCCTCGAAGGCGTTGCGGGTCACCACGTCGGACGTCTTCGTCTGCGTCACGCGTCCGACGAAGGTGGTCGGCGCCGCGACGGTGAGGGTCACGCTGCGCTGTGCGCTCTGGCCGTCGGCGCTCGTCACCCCGATCTGGACCGTGCTTGTCGTCGGGGCGGTCGGCGTGCCGCTGATCACGCCGGTCTGCGCATTCATCGTCAGCCCGGCAGGCAGTCCGGTGGCGAGCCACCCCAGGGGGGCCAGGCCACCGCTGGCCGCCACGGGGAAGGAATACGCGGCGGACAGCGCTGCGGTGGGCAGGGTGGCGGTGTTGATCTGCAGCGGTCCGAAGTCGAGCGCGAAGTTGGCGATGGTGGCGTGCGCGGCGAGGCCGATGAACTCGCCGTTGCACAGGTTCCCCCGGCGCGCTACCTTGATCCGTAGCGCGCCCTGGCCGATCAGCGTCGCCAGATCGAAGTCCTGTGTGCTCGACTCGAGGTAGCCGAGCGTGTTCGATGCGCCCAGCAGGCCGACGCTGGCGAACGGGCCGGCGATCGGGCCGGCGCTGAAGTCGAGCTGCTCGTTGTTCTGCGAGCCGAGAGGGCAGATCAGGGCCGCCAACGGCCCGCTGAGCTGCAGCCGGGCGGCACCCGTCATGGGCAGCGCCACCGCAGCCGCCGTGGCTCCGGGGCCGATGCCGCCGGCGTCGCCCTGCTGCAGCACGACGCCCTGGCTGTCGAGGAGCTTCCAGTGCAGCGGCATGCCGCAGAACTGCACATCCTGCAGCACGTCGTCGCGACGGAACGGAGAGCGGAGCTCGTCGAGAAGCGCCTCCTTGAGCAGCTTGGACTGGATCGTCTGGTCGCGCTGGACGCGGCATCGGGCATAGGCGGCGTCGCGCACCCGCGCCAGTTCGCTCACGATCACCCCGAACGTGGCGCTTTCCAGGTCGGAGGCACCCAGGAGCCCGAAGTCGGCCGCCAGGTTGAGCATGTCGGCGAAGCGCACGCCGAAGAGCTGCGTGTAGTCGGCGGCGACGCCCGGATCGAGCAGGTCCAGCGCCTGGCGGACATCGGCCAGGAAGGTCGGTAGCCGCGCCCGCACCGGATCGGCGATGTCGGCCGGCACGCCCGCGCAGCCCGGTTCCGAGGGCGACATCCGCGTGTCAAGGGCGTTCAGGTCGAGCGCGTTGCGATCCCAGGTGAGGACGTCCTTGGCGCGCTGCTCGAAGGTCTGGATGTCGGAACCGGTGAAGGTGTTGAGGGCGCTGATCGAAAACTGCTGCTGCCCGCAGACCACGCTGCGCCAGGTCGGCGTGACCGCATGGACGCGCGGCTCGGTAGGGCCGCGCGGATCGCCCAGCACCGCCTCCATCACGATGCGCACGTTGGCGGCGTTGTCGCTGCTGCCCTGGGCGGCCAGGTCGGACACCACGAGCTCCAGCAGGGCGACGCGCTCGATGAAGCTGAAGCCCGGCTGAAGAACGAACATGAACGCCGCCCCGGAGCTCGTCGCGGGCTTGGCGGCCAGTGCCTGCCTGCGCTCCGAAGTGGCGGCAAGGACGTCCGCCGTCGTCTCCAGGATCAGGGCATCGAGCTGGACCGCGAGCGTCCGGGTCGAGAGGTCGATCGTCTGGCCCAAGGGCAAGCGCCGCGAGCCGGTGTCGATGAGCAGGCTGGTGCCGGGGTCCGGGGTCGGCCCGGCCGGCAGCGTCACCACCAGCGAGACCGGCTTGAGCAGCGCGATGCCGGCCGGAGAGAGGGTGAAGGCGCCGAGCGTTCCGGAGGGTCCGGGCGTCGGGTCGATCCGCAGCGTCGTCGTCGCTGCGAGCGCACCCGCCGGCACATCGAGTCGAACCGTCGTGCCGCCTTCGAGCACCGCATCCACCGAACCGCCGGCCGAGGTGATGTCGGCAGCGCCGGCCCGGGCCGGGATGGAGACCGCCGAAGGTGCTTCGTCGCCACCGCCGCCGCCGCAGGCCGCAAGCGAACCGGCGAGCGCAAGCGCAACCGTGGAAACGATCCATCGACTGACGTTCATCGTGGTCTCCTCGAAGCCCGGGATGGCGATCGCCGGGTTCGACAGGAGCGTCGCATCGCTGCGTCAACGCACCGTCAACGCTCGTGGCGGGACCTCTCGGAGTCCCGTCGGAAGGCCCCGTGCGGTGGCTACTGGGGAGGCGCCGGAGCGGCGGCTGCGTCCTCGACCAGGAGTTCCAGCTCGAACCGGGCCGCGACCGCAGCGGCACGCGACCGTTCGTCGGCCGTGGCGGCCAGGCCGTCCAGCGCCTGCTGGGTGTCGCTGCGCTGCATGTCGGGCACCTGCGGATGCCCGATCAGGTACAGGAAACGGGCGATCGCGTCGCCGCGTCGGCCGAGCGCGGCCAGGAGCTTGGCATGGCAGTTCACCGCCTCCAGCAAGGCGGCGTGATGCCCCGTCTGGCGCGCGCGCCGGGCGAGCGAGCCGAGCAGTTCCTGGGCGCGCCCGAACGTCTGCTGCTCGATCGCCGCCATGGTTTCCAGCACGTCAGCGGCCAGCAGCACGGCGATCTCCGCCGCCGGCTCGGCCCGCGCTCGTTGCGCAAACGATGTCGCCAGCGCCATCCGTCCGGCCTGCTGATGGACGATGGCCAGGTTGATGAGCGCAAAGCTGCGCGTCGACGCGATCCCGTGCTGCTCGCACGCGCGCAACGCCTCCTCGAAGCAGCGCTGCGCGCCCGCACTGTCGCCGAGGGCCCGATGGACGTTGCCGAGGTTGTTCAGGCAGGTGGCCAGGCCGCGCTGTTCGCCGCTGCGCCGGTGCAGCGTGATCGCTTCCTCGTAGAGCGCGGCGGCGTGGGCGTTGTCGCCGCGCATCTTGGCGAGGATCGCGCAGGTGTTGGCATGCGAAGCGATCTCGCTCTCCGCCCCTGCGGCCCGCGAGCGCTGCAGGGCTTCGCCTGCATGGCGCTCGGCTTCCTCGTACCGGCCCAGGTCCTTCAGCGCCAGTGCCCGGGTGTTGAGCATGGAGCGTTGCCCGGCCTCGTCGCCGGCCGCCGTCGCCGCCGCCAGGGCGTCGCCGGCCAGGGCTTCGGCCGAATCCAGCTCGCCGCTGCGAAAGTGCAATATCGCCGCCGCCTGCAGGAGGGCGTTGCGCGCCGCGACGTCGGCCGAAGTGGCAGGCATGGCTGCCGCCACGAGCTCCTTCAGCTCGCGGGTCCGCCCCCGGGCCGTGCCGAATTCCGACAAGGCGCGAGCCGAGCCGGCGATGCGCATCGTGTCGCCCGTGGCCACCAGCGCGGCCCAGGCGCTGCGGACGTTTTCGAAGTCGATCGCGATTTCCTGCAGCAAGGCGGCCGCGTTCTCGGCGCGGGTGGCGGCACAGGCCTGCAGGCGACCGGCGAAGTGTTCGGCATGGCGGCCGGCGACCGCGGCGCGTCGCGACTCGTCGCTGGCCAGCCGCTCGGACGCGAACTGGGCGACCAGGGAGTGCAGGTCGAAGCGACCGCCGCCCGCGATCTGCACCAGCGAGCGCTCCACCAGCCTGGCCAAGGTGACGCTGGAGCAGTCGCCGACAGCGAGCGCCGCGGCGCGCGTGAAGCCGCCGCGAAAGACGCTCAAGGCCGCGAGGGCCGATGCCTCCTCGGGCTCGAGCAGGCGCCACGAGAGCGCCAGCGAAGCGCGCATGCTCTCGTGGCGCCCTTGTCTGGCGCTCCGGCCCGTGGCCAGCGTGTCGATGGATAGCAGCAGCTCGGCCAGCACCGCCTCGACGCCGTGCTGCGTCACCGCGCCCGCGGCGAGCTCGATGGCGAGCGGCCAGCCGCCGACGGCGCGGACCAGGCCCAGGCAGGCCCCCCAATGCGCGGCCAGGTCGAATTCCGGATCCAGGGCCTGCGCCCGGGATTCGAGAAGGCGCATGGCCTCGAAACTCGACGCCTGCTCGAATCCCTCGACCGGTTCGTCGGCATCGGGGCCTTCCATGCCGGCGAGCGCATAGATGCGTTCGGCCGCCAGGCCGAGCGGCGCCTGTGAAGTCACCAGCCAGGTGGATCGCGGCGACGCGCGCTGCAATTCGAGCAGCAAGCCAGGCAGGTCGGCAAGATGCTCGGCGTTGTCGACAACGATCAGGCCCTGGCGTGCAGCCAGCGCGGCGGCCAGCTGAGCCTTCGCGTCGCGCGCCGGCGCGAGCTGCAGGCCGATCTGCTCGGCCAGGCGCGGCAGCGCGTCGGCAGCCGCCGTCAGGTCGGCGAGGGCGATCCACGGCACGGCACTGGCGCCGTCCCCGGCGATGCGCCGGACCAGCTCGCGCGCGAGACGGCTCTTGCCGACGCCACCGGGTCCGGTGATCGTGAGGATCCGTCCTTCGGCCGCGCCGAGCATGGTCTTGAGCTGGGCGAGCTCGACGACGCGGCCGACGAACGCATCGCGCGCGGGCGCGGTGCGCGCCGGCGCCGGCGTGCCCGCCAGGCTCGCCCCCAGGGCTTGCAGCGACGGCGACAGGTCCGACGCCAGCTCCTCACGGACGCGGCGGCGAAATTGCTGGAACAGCTGGCGTGCCTCGGCGTTGCGCCCGAGCTCGACCAGGTGTTTCAGTTGATGCGTCAGTGCCGCGTCATCGAGCGGATCGGCGCTCATCAGGGCCTGGCACAGCTCGACGGCCCGATCCGTCGGCAGGCTCTTGCTCGACAGGAGGGCCAGCGCCGCTTCGCGCCACTGGCGCTGCAATGCGTCGCGCTCGAGCTCGAGCCATTCCTGGAACGCCGGGAAGCCGGGCAGGCTCATGGCCGACAGGAACGGCTGCCGATACCGCGCCAGCCGTGCCGCCGGGTCGGTGACGCCCGTCACCTCGCGGAACGCGGCAACGTCGGTCGGCAGGCGAAGGCGCACGCGCTTGCGCTCGGCCTCGAACGCCGTGCCCGCGCCCCAGCCGGCCAGGATGGCGCGAACGCGATAGAGGTTGACGCGCAGGCTGTGCTGCGCTTCGGCCACGCCGGCATCGGGCCAGATCAGGGTGCACAGGCGCTCGCGCGCGACCCAGTCGCGCTGCACCGACAGGAAGGCGAGGGTCCAGCCCGGCAGCGTGTCGGGCAGGTCCCATCGGCTTTCGCCTTGACGCCAATGCGGTGTGTCGAGCAGGTGAAGCATTCGGGCCTGCCCGTCATGGCCGGTGGGGCGAAATGCCGGGCCGCCGGGGCTGCCCGGCATTGTCGCGGCATTGACGATCGCTTGACGGTGGCCCCGGACACTGCACGAATGTCCCCCACCCGCCGCCCCGACAAGCCGCTGGCCAGCTACGTGCTGCGGATTCGCGGCCGCCCGCCGATGCTGCGGTTCGAGCTGGACGACCTGCGCACCGGCGATCGACGCATCTTCGCCAGGCTCGACCGACTGCTCGTCTTCCTGCAGCAGCACGGGCAGGGGCGGGAGAGCATCGAGCCGGTCGAGCCCAAGGCCTCCGGGCTGCCTTGAGCCGCGGCCTCGCCCCGCGTTCATGAGAGATCATGCGGGGAATGGGCCATGCTCGATTCAAGATCCCCGAATCCGTTCTCGTCGTCATCCACACCGCGGCGGCCGAGGTGCTGCTGCTCGAGCGCGCCGACGCTCCCGGCTTCTGGCAGAGCGTGACCGGCTCCAAGGACTCGGCCGAGGAGCCGCTGCTCGACACCTGCCGGCGCGAGGTGGCCGAGGAGACGGGCATCCTGCTGGACGGGCGGTCGCCCGCCTCGCACGCCATTTGCCTACGCGACTGGCAGATGGAGAACGTCTACGACATCTACCCGCAATGGCAGCACCGATATGCTCCCGGGGTGAACCGGAACACCGAGCACGTCTTCGGCCTGCGCGTGCCGCGCGACGTGCCGGTCCGCCTGGCGCCGCGCGAGCATCTGCGCTTCGAGTGGCTGGAGTGGCGGGCGGCCGCCGACCGGTGCTTCTCCCCCTCCAATGCGGAGGCGATACTGCATCTGCCTCGGTTCCTTGCCTGATCCCCGCCCACCCGCCGAGCGATGACCGCCGACCCGCAGCCTCATTTCCACGCCAGCACCCTGTCGAGCAGCAACTTGCGCGTCGCCACTTACAACATCCACAAGGGCGTGCGCGGGGTCGGCCCGAGGAAGCGCCTGGAGATCCACAACCTCGTGCTCGGCATCGAGGCGCTCGACACCGACCTGGTGTTCCTGCAGGAGGTGCGGCGCATGAACCGCGCCGCGGCGCGCTATTTCCCCGACACCAAGATCGGCTGGCCCAAGGTGCCCCAGGCCGACTACCTCGCCCCCGAGGGCTACGAGGTGGCCTATCGCACCAACGCGACCACCCGCGATGGCGAGCACGGCAACGCCCTGCTGTCGCGCTGGCCGATCGGCGACATCGGCCACCACGACGTCTCCGACCATCGCTTCGAGCAGCGCGGCCTGCTGCACGTGCCGGTGGAGTGGAACGGGACTCGGGTGCATGCGATCGTTGCCCACTTCGGGCTGATCCATGCCAGCCGCGTGCGCCAGGTGCAGCGGCTCGGCGCCTTCGTGGAGCAGAACGTGCCCCGGGGCGAGCCGGTGATCGTCGCCGGCGACTTCAACGATTGGGGCGACAAGCTCGACGAGATGATGACGGCCTGCCGACTGACCCGCGCCTGCGGGCCGGGCGATCCGCCGTCGCGCGTCAACACCTTCCCTTCGCGCATCCCCCTGTTCTCGATGGACCGGATCTACCTCCGGGGATTCCGCTGCGTCGCGACCGCAGTGCCGCGCGGTACGGCCTGGGCGCGGATGTCTGACCACCTGCCGCTGGTCGCGGAGCTCGCCCTCACGTAGGGCCGTCGCCGCCATGGGAGGGCTCGTCGCAGCGACCAGCGAACCCTCGGCCAGCCCGGCGCTGCGGCCGGGGCACGCGATCGACCTGCTGAAGGGTGGCGAGGCGCTGTTCGCGGCCCTGGTGCAGGCGATCGACGCCGCCCGCGCCGAGGTCCTGCTCGAGAGCTACATCTTCGAGTTCGCCGGCGCGCCGCTGCAGGTCGCCGAGGCGCTGGAGCGTGCCGCGACCCGAAGCGTCCGGGTCCGGGTCGTGGTGGACGGCATCGGCACCGGCGACGTTCCGGCCGAATGGCAGGCGCGCTGGAAGGCGGCCGGGGTGCAATGGCGGGTCTACAACCCGGCGCGCGGCTGGCGCGTGCTGATGCCGCGCCGCTGGCGGCGCCTGCACCGCAAGCTCGCCGTGGTCGACGGCCGGGTCGTCTTCTGCGGCGGCATCAACCTGCTCGACGACTACCGCGACCCGACCCACGGCAAGCTCGACGAGCCGCGCTTCGATTTCGCGGTGCGCGTGACCGGCCCGCTGGTCGCCGATGCGCACGAGACCATGACCCGGCTCTGGCTGCGCCTGCAGGCGACGCGCGAGGCCCGCCACTTCGATTTCGCCCATGCCCTGGCGACCGTGCGGGCCGCCTCCCGCGCCGGCACCGACATGCACGATCCGCACATCGCCGCGAAGAACCTCGACGCCAACGCCGCCCTGGCCGAGCGCGACGAGGTCGGCCTGCTGGCCGGGCTGGTGCTGCGCGACAACCTGCGCTTTCGCAAGCGGATCGAACACTTCTACCGCTACGCCATCGGCCAGGCGCGGCGCGAGATCATCATCGCCAACGCCTATTTCGTTCCCGGCGTGGCGCTGCAGCGGGCGCTGCTCAAGGCGGCCGAGCGCGGCGTCAAGGTGACGCTGCTGCTGCAGGGCAAGTACGAATACTTCATGCAGCACCACACCAGCCGGGCGATGTACGGGGTGCTGCTGGCCGCGGGCATCGAAATCATCGAGTACGAGCCGAGCTTCCTGCATGCGAAGGTGGCGGTGTTCGACGGCCCGCAGGGCGCGATCGCGACCGTCGGCTCGTCGAACCTGGACCCGATCAGCCTGCTGCTGGCGCGCGAGGCCAATGTGTTCGTTCGCGACGATGCCTTCGCCGCCGAGCTGCGTAGCCACCTGCTCGAGGCGGTGCAGACGACCGGCGCACGGATCGACTCGTCGGCGCACATGAAGCGGCCCTTCACGGTGCGCAGCCTCGCCTGGCTGGCCTACGGATTGATGCGCGTCGCGCTCTTCGCCACCCGCCATCGCTATTGAAGTTGGACATGGCGGATGACCTGGTCGTGCAGCGCCGCGAAGGCCTGTACTGCCCGCAGGGCGATTTCTACATCGACCCGTGGCGGCCGGTGGAGCGGGCCGTCATCACCCACGCGCACGCCGACCACGCGCGCCGCGGCCACGACCGCTACCTCGCTGCTGCGCCGGCCGAGGGCGTGCTGCGCATCCGCCTCGGCGACGAGATCGCGCTGCAGACGCTGCCCTACGGCGAGGCGATCGCGCACCACGGCGTGCGCGTCAGCTTCCATCCCGCCGGCCACGTGCTCGGCTCGGCCCAGGTGCGGCTCGAGCATGGCGGACGGGTCTGGGTCGCCTCGGGCGACTACCACGTCGCCGGCGACAGCGCCGACCCGCGCGAGGACAACGCCACCTGCACGCCGTTCGAGCCGGTGCGCTGCCACTGCTTCATCACCGAATCGACCTTCGGCCTGCCGATCTACCGCTGGCAGCCGCAGGCCGAGCTGTTCGCCTCGATCGACGACTGGTGGCGGCGCAATGCCGAGGCCGGCCGCGCCAGCCTGATCCTCGGCTACAGCTTCGGCAAGGCGCAGCGCATCCTGCAGGGCGTCGACCGATCGATCGGGCCGATCTTCGTGCACGGCGCAGTCGAGCCGCTGAACCGCGCCTACCGCGCCGCCGGCGTCGACCTGCCGGAGACACCGCTGGTCACCGAGGTCAAGGACAAGGCCCTGTTCCGCCGCGCCCTGATCGTCGCCCCGCCGTCGGTGCAGGGCTCGGTCTGGACGCGCCGCTTCGGCGAGCACAGCGACGCCTTCGCCAGCGGCTGGATGCAGCTGCGCGGCGCGCGCCGCCGGCGCTCGGTCGACCGCGGCTTCGTCCTCAGCGACCACGCCGACTGGCCCGGGCTCAAGCGCGCCATCGCCGCCACCGGCGCCGAGCGGGTGATCGTCACCCACGGCTACGAGGCGGTGATGGTGCGATGGCTCGGCGAGCAGGGGCTCGAGGCCGGCGCCTTTGAGACCGAGTACGGCGACAGCGACGACGAGGAGCCGGCGCCGGTCCCGGCGGACGGCGAGCTCGCTTCGTGAAGCGCTTCGCCCGGCTCTTCGCCGAGCTCGACGCGAGCACCGCGACGCTGGACAAGGTCGATGCCCTCAAGCGCTACTTCGCCGCGGCCGCGCCGCGCGACGCCGCCTGGGCGGTGTACTTCCTCGCCGGCGGCAAGCCGCGCCAGGTGGTGCCCAGCAGCGTGCTGTGGGCGATCGCCTGCCGCGGCGCCGGCATCGCCGACTGGCTGTTCGACGCCTGCTACCAGGCGGTCGGCGACTTCGCCGAGACCGTGGCCCACGTCCTGCCGCCGCCGGCGCACGAGAGCGACCTCGGCCTGGCCGAATGGGTCGAGGACCGGCTGCTGCCGTTGCGCGGCCTCGCGCCCGAGGAGCAGGCCGCGCGCATCGCCTCCTACTGGGACGAGCTCGACAGCGCCGGCCGCTTTCTCCTCAACAAGCTGATCGGCGGCGGCTTTCGCGTCGGCGTGAGCAAGCTGCTGGTGCAGCGCGCGCTCGCCGAAGGCGCGGGCGTCGATGCCAAGCGGGTGGCGCAGCGGATGATGGGCTACACCGACGGCCGGGTCGCGCCGAGCCCGGAGCGCTACCTGCAGCTCACCGCGGGCGCCGACGCCGGCCCGCTCGACCTCGGCCAGCCCTATCCCTTCTTCCTCGCCCATCAGCTCGATGCGCCGCTCGAGGCGTTCACCACCCGGCTGGCGGCGACCGAGGACTGGATCGTCGAGTGGAAGTACGACGGCATCCGGGCACAGGTGGTGAAGCGGGCCTCGCAGGTGTGGATCTGGTCGCGCGGCGAGGAGCTGGTGACCGATCGCTTTCCCGAGATCGTCGCCGCTGCCGCGGGGCTGCCGAACGGCACCGTGCTCGATGGCGAGATCGTCGTCTGGAAGGACGAGCGGCTCTCGCCCTTCGCCCTGCTGCAGCAGCGCATCGGCCGCAAGACGCTGACGAAGAAGGTGCTGGGCGATGCGCCGGTCGCCTACATCGCCTACGACCTGCTCGAGTTCGGCGGCGCCGACCTGCGCGAGCGGCCGCAGGACGAGCGGCGCGAGCTGCTCGAGGCGGTGATCGCCGGGCAGTCGGCGATCCGGCTTTCGCCGGTGGAGAGCCGGCCGAGCTGGGAAGCATTCGCCGAGCTGCGGCGCGAGGCGCGCACCCGCGGCGTCGAGGGCCTGATGCTCAAGCATCGCTCGGCCCGCTACGGCACCGGCCGGCGCAAGCAGGACGACCTCGCCGGCGGCACCTGGTGGAAATGGAAGATCGAGCCGCTCAGCGTCGATTGCATCCTCGTCTATGCGCAGGCCGGCCACGGGCGTCGCGCCAGCGTCTACACCGACTACACCTTCGCCGTCTGGAACCGCACGCCGCGCGATGCGGCCGAGGCGGAAGCGGCGATCGCGGCGATCGCCCGCAAGGAGCCGCCGGCCGCGGACGCATTGCAGCTGGTCGCTTTCGCCAAGGCCTACTCCGGCCTCACCGACGAGGAGTTCCTGCGCGTCGACAAGGTGATCCGCGGCAGCACGCTGGAGAAGTTCGGCCCGGTGCGCAGCGTCCGGCCGACGCTGATGTTCGAGCTCGGCTTCGAAGGAATCAACCGTAGCGGCCGGCACAAGAGCGGCATCGCGGTGCGCTTTCCGCGCATGCTGCGGATTCGCGACGACAAGCCGCTGCACGAGGCCGACACCTTGGCCTCGCTCGAGGTCTTGCTCGCGTTGCAGCACAGGCCCGCATCGGCACCACCGGAGCCTGACGGTGAGGAGTGAGTTCGATGGCCAAGCCGGATCCGGCCGGCTGGATCGGGGCGGCGGGGCGCTCTGCTCCGCTCATGTCCCCCGATCCGCGGCTGCGCCGCGGCTCTCCTCCTAATACTTCGCTTCGCAGAGCGCCCCATCGCCCCGATCCGTCCACCAACTCCGCGCCAGGACCGACTTGAGCAGCGTCAGTTGCCCTTGTCTGTCCGCTTTCACTGCGCTTTCGCCCACGCGTCCACTTTCAACCTTGCTTCCGGACAAATACCACGCCGATTCGTCGGTTCACCGGGCCTCAGGCCGCAGGGGCCGTCCCGTACTGGCGGCGTTGCCGGTGTCCGCCTGCGTCGGTAAAGTGGACTGCATGTCGTCTACATCACGTTGAACTAAACCGCTGACGCGGTGGTGCAATTCGAGACGAGCTCGGTTTGACATGAGCGTCGTACCTTGATCGACACAGGCGTGTGCCTGTGCATCGATCGAGGAGACGGCAATGACAT
>Ga0068859_100004386_pt1 | contig 14390 bp, 14 predicted proteins | sample KBSSwiS22_FD_66585 | JGI IMG/M metagenome (GOLD analysis project Ga0068859, IMG submission 66585) | Switchgrass rhizosphere microbial communities from Kellogg Biological Station, Michigan, USA - KBS Switchgrass S2-2 | ecosystem: Host-associated > Plants > Roots > Rhizosphere > Soil ...
AGTTGACGGGCTCCGCGGTTCTCATCGTCACTGCGACCCCGATCACGATGATGGCCAGCGCGGCCGCAAGACTGGCCGTTCTGGCAAAGCTGAATCGCGGAGGCGCAGGCAGCGGCGCAGGCTCGGCCGCCACGGCGTCGCGAACGCGCTCCGAAAAATGATTCCAGAACAGCGGTGAAGGCTCGGGCACACTATCGGTTGCCGCCAACGCCAGCACCTGCCTCAGCTCTTCCACACGCGAGCGGCATGCGAGGCAGCTCGCGAGATGCGCGGGCGGCTCGCCGCGGCCTTCGGCCGAGTCCAGAATTTGATCGCTCGACAAATGTCTCATAACAGGTTTCTAAGCTTTGCCAGCGCGTGAAAAAAGTTTGTCTTGACCGCGCCGACCGAGCTGCCGAGTATGCCGGCGATCTCTTCGTGCGACAGCTCGTGATAGATGCGAAGAATCACGGTCGCCCGCTGTTTTTTCGGCAGACATGCGATGGCGGCCCTCACCTGAGCAGCCCGCTCTCCCCTGAGAAGCTCCGAGGAGGGGTCGACCGCCCGCGAGTCGATATGCGGCCGCGCATCGATAGGCTCGGTCTGCGGCTGTTTCGCGCTCACCTTGTTGAGCGACACATTCACCGCGATGCGATACAGCCACGTGCCGAGCGAGGAGTCGCCTCGGAAACGATCGAGGCCGCGAAACGCGCGGATGAACACTTCCTGAGAAAGGTCGCTGGCGTCCTCGTGATTGCCGACGAACCGATAACACAGCTGGTACACGGCCCGGCGGTGCAGCTCGACAATCATGTCGAAGGCTTCGCGCCTGCCCGCAAGGCAAGCGGCGACCAGCGCCGGCTCGTCGAGCTCAGCCAGGGCAGGGCCTGTCCCGTCTTTCGGTTCAAGGCTCTGCTCGGGCCGCACGATGCTGACGGTCCATTCCGGCTTGATGTTCTGCGCCAAAATGCTGTTTAAGTCGGTCGCCATTCCATTTCGGTCAAAGCGGGGTCCCGCCTTGTCTGGTTAGACCGGTCCCACGAGAAAAGGTTACACCGCGCGGGCGGTATCGCGTTTGCTCATTGTTTTGCAGGATTGGCGCTACCACTAATTCCGGCGGGAGCGAGATAATAGCCCGATGGCGTTGAAAAACAGCCTGAACGAGACTCTCAGCGATCAGCAGCGCCTCGAGCGGCTCGCCAAACTGTGCGAAGAGCTTCAGTCAGCGGTCGATAGCGCCAGTGTGCAGCGGCGGATTCTCGAGGAGCTCAAACAGACGGCCCAGGAACTGCTCAGCGACGCGGAATCCAAACCGCTCGCAAGGAAAAGGAAACGCTAAGCCACGGGTGTATACATCCAGGACATCGTCACGTCGCCGTTTGACTTTCGCCTTTCTTTTGCGTATAGTTACCGGCGCTAAGGAGGGCACCGATGCTCCCGCTAACCAAGCGCCAGCGAGAAATTCTGGACTACCTGCAGGACTTCATCCAGCAGCACGGCTACGCTCCCAGTCTTGAAGAGATCGGCCGGCGTTTCGGCCTGTCTTCGCTGGCGACCGTTCACAAGCACCTGACGAATCTTCAGGAAAAAGGTTTTATCAAGCGCGCGTGGAACCGCAGCCGGTCGGTGGAGATGATTCCGACCAGTTCCGCGGGCCGCTCGGTCGATCTTCCCCTGCTGGGCTACGTCGCGGCCGGCGCACCGATTGAGGCCGTTTCCACGTCCGAGACGATTGCCGTCCCCGAAGAGATGGTCGGGCGACGCGACACCTATGTGTTGCGCGTGCGAGGCAATTCGATGATCGACGAGCAGATCTGCGACGGCGACTTCGTCATCATCGAGGATCGCAAAACTGTGCAGAACGGCGAAACCGTCGTCGCACTGCTCGGTGGACAAGACGTCACATTGAAGAAGCTGTATCGCGAGAACGGCCGCGTCCGCCTGCAGCCCGCCAATCCCACCATGCAGCCCATTTTCGCCGACCCCGACCAGGTCCAGGTGCAAGGAGTCGTCGTCGGCGTCATGCGCAAATACTGAGGCCGGCGGAAACGCCGGCGCCATACATGAGCGAATCCAAACAGATCAATTTCACCATCGTCCCCGACGATACGACCGACGCGCCGCGCACGTACGCAAATTTCTGTGCCGTCGGTCATACACCGTTCGACTTCACGGTCACCTTCTGCGAGATGACGCCGCTGTCGGAAAAAGACATTCGGGCAGCCGAGGCGGAACACATCGTGAGGGCACCAATCAAAGCGCGAGTGGTGCTGCCGGTGCAGGTGTTGCCGAATCTGATCGCCGCGCTACAGGAACAACTTCGCGCCTACACCGACTCGGTCGGCGCTCCCCCGCCGGGACCGGTACACTAAATCACTTCGACGCAAAGACGCAGAGGACTTCTTCTTAAAAGAAGAATGCCCGCGTCTCTGCGTCCCTGCGTCAAGAACCACGCACCGCGATAGACTTTTCAGCATGAAGTCGCCTGCCGCCACACGCGCAATTCTGCAGAAGCTTTACCTGCAGCATCCAGACGCAGACACCGAACTCGATTACACCACGCCGTACGAATTGCTGGTCGCGACGATCCTCTCGGCCCAATCGACCGACGCAGGCGTAAATCGTGTGACGCCGGCACTCTTCAAACGCTATCCGAACGCGCAGATGCTGGCGGTGGCGCAAGCCGCCGAGCTCGAGCCGATGATCCACGCGACCGGATTTTTCCGATCGAAAGCGAAGTCGCTGATGGGCATGGCCAGGGCGCTGGTGGAGCGGCACAAGGGCGAAGTGCCCAGGACGATGGAAGAGCTCGTCGAGCTGCCCGGCGTGGGACGCAAAACGGCCAACGTCGTGCTTGGGCACGCGCTGGGCGTTCCGGGGCTGCCGGTCGATCGTCACGTGCTCCGCGTCTCCAACCGGATCGGCATCGCCAAAGGCGAGGACCCCGTTGTTGTCGAGCAGCAGCTCACCAAAAGGCTGCCGCCAGGAGAATGGATCAAGGCCTCCGATACGCTGATCCTCCATGGGAGAAGAATCTGCAAGCCGAAGCCGCTCTGTGAGATCTGCAACGTTCGCGAGGACTGCGATTACTACCGCCTGGTGATCTCACGGGAACGGGCGAAGGTAAGTGGCAAGGGAAAGCGCAAGGCGAAGCTGAAACCGAAACGGAATCTAAGCTCTAAGACTTAAAATTTTTCTCGTCACTTATCAATCGTCACTTATCACTGTCTCGAATGCCCCCTGTTCGTAAACGTTTCGGCCAACACTTCCTGGAGCCCGCGTGGGCCGAGAAAGTCGTGAAGGCCATCGGTCCATCGCCCAACGAAACGTTTCTCGAGATCGGCCCCGGCACCGGAGTGCTCACGCTTCGGCTTGCACCGAAGGTGAAACAGCTGATTGCCGTCGAAATCGATCGCGATCTGATCGCCGACCTCGCGCCGAAGCTTCCGGCCAATGCGTCGATCGTGTCCGGTGATGTGCTCGAGCTGGATTTGGCGGCTCTGGCACCCGGCGACGCCGGCGGCCCGCTGCGGATTGCTGGCAACCTGCCCTACAACATCTCTTCACCGATCCTGTTCCGGCTGCTCGATCTGCGCAGCAGGCGTCCGGTCCGGGACGCAACGCTGATGCTGCAGCGCGAGGTGGCCGATCGCATCGTGGCCAAGCCCGGATCGGCTGAGTACGGAGTCCTGAGCGTACTGCTGCAGTGGCAGGCGACCGTCACCAGAGTCCTCGCGCTGCCCCCGGGCGCCTTCCGGCCGCCACCCAAAGTCAAATCGGCGGTCATCCAATTGGCGTTTCGCGATCCAGAGGTGGCGGTGACCGATCCGAGGCTGTTCACCCGGCTTGTGCGCAGTGTTTTCACCCAGCGGCGCAAGACCCTGAGCAATGCCCTGGTCCCGTTGGCCACCGAAATCGGCGTCTCGGCGCGAGAGGCCTTACGCGAGGCCGGACTCGATCCGACGCGACGGCCACAGACGCTGGAGATTGTTGAAATTGCTAGACTTGCCGACATTTTTGCTGCGGCCGCCCGGTAAGTTCATGCTATCCTTCTGCCCTCTCCTTCAGGCAGCGCCCAGCAGCCTGGCCGCGCAATCGCACCTGAGTGCATTGCGATAATCCGGACCCGACATCATCACGCCCACGAGGGCGAATTCTGTCCACCGCCGCCTCGATTGCGGCGTGGGGCCCGCCAAGCCAGGGCGCCGAGCGGGTGCGGGCCCGCGACTAGCGATAGAGATAACGACCAGGAGTACATGGCGCCATCGTTACGAATTGTGCCGCTCGGCGGACTCGGAGAGTTCGGCATGAACCTGATGGCCGTGTCGTCCGACCAGGCAACGGTCGTGATCGACGCGGGCGTGATGTTCGCCGGTCCCGATCTGCCGGGAGTTGATTTGCTGATTCCCGATCTCACGTACCTGCAGCAGTGCTCACCGCGCCCGTCGGCGCTGGTCCTGACGCACGGACACGAAGATCACATCGGGGGCGTGCCGTACGTGTGGCCGCTGATCGATGGACCGGTGTACGGAACGCCGCTGACCCTCGCGCTGGTGCGGCCGAAACTGGAAGAGCACGGCATCGATCCGGGCGACCGGCTCGTGGCCGTGCAGCCGCGTCAACGCGTGCGCATCGGCGACTGCGAAGCCGAGTTTCTGCGCGTGACGCACAGCATCCCGGACTGCATCGCGTTGGCGTTGCATACGCCGGCGGGCACGATTGTGCACACGGGCGATTTCAAGATCGATCAGACGCCGATCGATGGCGAGCACTTCGACGTGCACCGGTTCGCCGAGCTCGGCACCGCCGGCGTGCTGGCGTTGTTCGCCGACAGCACGAACATCGATCGCAAGGGGTTTACAGGATCCGAGCTCGAAGTGCAGGACGCCTTCGAGGAAGTGTTCACGACGTCGGCCGGAAAGCTGGTGGTTACCTCGTTCGCGTCGAGCGTGTACCGGATGCAGATTCTCGTCGACCTCGCGACGCAGTTCGGCCGAAAGGTGGCATTTGTTGGGCGCGGCATGCTGCAGACGTCCGAGGCCGCGCAGCGGCTCGGTTATCTGCGGCTTCCGCCAGGCCGCGTGATCCGCGATCTCGACGTGCCCAACATGCCGGCATCCGAGGTGTTGTGTCTGGCCACCGGCTCCCAAGGCGAGCCGATGGCGGCAATGTCGCGCATCGCGATCGACGATCACCGCTACGTGAAGGTGGGACCGGAAGATACCGTGGTGTTTTCCGCACGAGCGATTCCGGGGAACGAGAAACCGATTGGCGAGCTGATGAACCATCTGGCGCGCCGCGGAGCGAACGTGATTTACGAAGGCATCAAGCACGTGCACGTGTCCGGTCATGGAAGCGAAGAAGAGCTGAAGCTGATGTTGACGCTCGTGAGGCCGCGGCACTTCATTCCGATTCACGGGGAGTACCGCCAGTTGTCGAAGCACGCCAAGGTGGCTGAGCGCGTCACGGCGGGTATCGAGCCCCCTGTGAAAGTGATGATGATGCAGGACGGCGACGTCCTGCGCTTCGATGAAACGGGCGCGCACTTGATCGACAAGGTGCCTGCCGGCCGCGTGCTGATCGACGCTTCGGGATCGGGTGAAGTGGTCGAGGAAGTGCTGCGCGATCGCCGCCATCTCTCCGAAGATGGGCTGCTCGTGCCGGTGGTGGCGATCAACAAACAGACAGGCGCCATCGAAGGTGATCCGGACGTCATCAGCCGCGGCCTCGCACAGGACGCGGGCAGCGCGGATCTGCTGCGGGAAAGCGTGCAGCTGCTCTCCGAAGTGATTCACGCCGCGAGCGTCGAGGAGCGAACCGATCAGGGGTTGATAAAAGAGAAGATCCGCGTCGAGCTTCGGCGCTTCTTCCGGAAACGTTCGGGCCGGCGGCCGCTGGTCGTACCGGTCATTATGGAGGTTTAGCGTGGCAGCACGATCGACCCTCTCGCGTCGCGTCAGCGAGTTCTTCGGCGTCGCGGTGTTCGCGCTGGCGCTCATCTGGCTGGTGTCGCTCGCCACCTATGAGCCGACCGACCCCGTCTGGTTCTTCAGTGCGGGCTCGGGAGCCGCGCCGGTCAATTTCGCGGGCCGCGTCGGGGCGTTCCTGGCGGAGCTCTCGTTTCAGCTCTTCGGATACTCGTCCTACATGGTTCCCGCGGTGCTCGTGATTGTCGGCTGGCATTACTTCTGGTGCCGCGCGCTCGACGCCGCCTACACGAAGCTCGTCGGCGCGTTTCTGCTTGTGGGATCCCTCAGCTCGCTCCTGAGCCTTGCATTCGGCAGCGTCGATGTCTCGGGCAAATCGTTCCGCTCTGGTGGGTATCTCGGTGAGTGGCTCGCGGCGTTGATGTCCGAGTACCTGAATCGCACCGGCTCGATCATCGTCATCCTGACGCTCCTCTTCCTCGCGATCATTTTGTCGACGCAGGTTTCGCTCGGACGTGTCTTCTCCACGGCGGCGACGGTCAGCCGCAAGGGTTCGTCTCGGCTGTTTGGAAGCCTGGGCGGATGGTGGGAAGAACGGCGCCGCGCCCGGCAGCGCAAAATCATCGCCGCCAGGCAGGGCAAGAAAGTGACGACGGTCGTCACACCGCCACCCGCCGCCGCGGCACCGGTGCGACCTGCGCCGGTTGCTGAAGCGCGCGACGAGGAGCGGCGCCCGCCTGTGATGGCGAAGAAGCGCGCAGAGCCGATCAATCCCCCACTTCCGCTGCCCGATCCCGAACCGCGGAAGCCTCGACGGCCCGGATCCTTTACGATGCCGCCGCTGGCGTTGCTCGATGCCCCGAAGGCCGAGCGAAAAATCGACGAGCGCGAGCTGATGGAAGGCGCCCGGCTCCTCGAAGAAAAGTGCCGGGAGTTCGCGGTCGAAGGCGCCGTCGCGCAGATTCACCCTGGTCCGATTGTGACGACGTTCGAGTTCAAGCCTGATGCAGGCGTGAAGTACGGAAAGATCACGAGCCTTGCCGACGATCTCTGCCTCGCGATGCAGGCAGAGTCGGTATTGATCGATCGCATCCCGGGAAAATCCACCGTCGGCATCCAGATTCCGAATCACGCCCGCGAACAGATTTCGTTGCGCGAGCTGCTGCAATCGGAAATGTATCAGCGGTCTCCCTCCAAGCTGACGTTGGCGCTTGGGAAGACCATCCACGGCGAACCGTACATGGCAGACCTGGCGACGATGCCGCATTTACTGATCGCCGGCTCCACGGGCACGGGCAAATCGGTCGCCCTCAACTCGATGTTGTCGAGCATCCTGTTCCGCGCCTCTCCCGACGAAGTGCGGCTCATCATGATCGATCCCAAGCGCGTCGAGCTCGGAATGTACGAGGACATCCCGCATTTGATGACGCCGGTCGTCGTCGATCCCAAGCAGGCCGTGAACGCGCTGCGGTGGGCGGTGAAAGAGATGGAGGAGCGCTACAAGAAGCTCGCGGCTGCGGGCGTTCGCAACATCGAGCAGTTCAACCGGAACATCGGTCACCAGATCAAAGAAGGCGGCACTGGAACGGACGGCGAGCCGCTGCAGCCCTTGGCGTTCATCGTCATCGTCATCGACGAGCTGGCCGATCTGATGATGGTGGCGCGCGGCGACGTCGAGGAATCGATTGCACGCCTGGCGCAGATGGCGCGCGCGGTCGGCTTGCATCTGCTGCTCGCGACGCAGCGCCCGTCGGTCGACGTCATCACCGGCCTCATCAAGGCCAACATGCCGTCGCGCATTTCGTTCCGCGTGTCGTCCAAGACCGATTCGCGCACCATTCTCGATGCCAATGGGGCCGAGCAGCTGCTCGGCCGCGGCGACATGTTGTTTCTGCCGCCGGCGTCGTCGCGCACGATCCGGCTCCACGGCCCGTATATCTCGGAACAAGAAAGCGCGCGCCTCGCGAGCTTCTTGAGGAAGCAGGGCAAGCCCGTGTACGACAACTCGATAACCGCCGAAGACAAAAAGATGGACGGCGTCCAATTGGAAAAGGACGAGCTCTACGACGAAGCCGCGCGGATTGTCGTATCGAGCGGCCAGGCGTCGATCTCGTATCTGCAGCGGCGTCTGCGCATCGGGTTCAGCCGCGCCGCGCGGCTCGTGGACATGATGGAGATGGATGGCATCGTCTCGCCCGGCACCGGCGGCAAAGCGCGAGAGGTGCTGGTCGACAAGGGCTATTTCGAGGAAGTGGATGCGCAACTGCGGTAAATCGCTCGTCGCGGTCGTATTGTGCGGCGCCTTCGCCCAGCAGGCGTACGCGCAGAGCGATGCGGCGGTCCGCTTTGAGACGGCACGCGAACAGGAGCGCCTCGTGTCGGAGTCTCCCGCTGCGGCCGTCGGCGATTTTCGATTTGTCGTCAACAACTACCGGAGCATCGTCAGAAGCTACCCGGCAACCGGCTATGCCGCCAATGCACTGTGGCAGGCCGGCAATCTCTCCATGGAAGCGTTCCGGCGGTTTTCACAGGACACAGATAAAGCTCGCGCGGTTCGACTGTTCGAGTGGCTGACGCAGCAATATCCGCACAGCTCGACGGCCACCCGCGCAGCAAGCCAGATCGAACAACTTTCAGGGCTGCAGCCCGCGAGCGAAGCGACGATCCGAGCTGTTCGCCGGGACATTCTTCCGGAGGTGACACGCATCACCGTCGAGATGGACCGCGAGGTGCCGTTCTATCAGGAACAGCTGACAGGACCATCGCGTGTGTTTTTCGATTTGAAAGGCACGAGAACGGTGGCGCCGCTGCAGGATGCCGTGTTGCGTTACGACGCCGACGTCGTGCGCGAGATTCGGTTCGGCCGGCATCCGAACAACACAACGCGCATCGTCCTCGATCTCCAGAACGTCGCGCGCTTCAGCGTGTTCACGCTGTATGAGCCGTATCGGATTGTGATTGATTGCGAACGGGCGACCACCGTCGCGCCGGCTTCGCCCGCCTCCGCGCCGACTTCATCCACCTTCGCGCCGACTTCGCAGATCGTTACGGCGGGCAAGCAGATCGCTGCGCCGGGCAAGCAGACCGCGTCGACGGAGAAACCCGCATCCGTGGCGACAGCCGGCCGCATGCCACCTCCTGGACCTCTTCCGTCGGTCCCGCGGGCGGCACCTGCCGAGTCCCAGGCACCTGCACCTGCACCTGCACCTGTCGGGCGCGTCGCCCCTCCCGCACTCCTGGCACCTGCCGCACCACGCCCAACCCTTGCACCGGAACCCACGGCACCTCTCGCGCGCATCACACGCGTCGCACCTGCCGCCCCTCCCGAGGCTGCACCTCAGTCGCAGGTGCTTGTCTTGTCCGGCAGGCCGCTGACACCCACCGTCAACTCCGGAGGCAAGTTCTCGGTCGCACGCCAGCTCGGGCTCGGGGTGTCGCGCGTTGTCATCGACCCTGGTCACGGCGGTCACGATCCGGGCGCAACCGCTTTCGCTGTGTCCGAAGCGGAGCTGGTGCTCGACGTCGCACTGCGGCTCGAAGCGCTCCTCCAGCAACAAGGCACCGAGGTCGTGCTGACACGCCGGACGAACGACTACCTCAGCCTCGACGAACGAACGAACATCGCGAACCGCGAGTCGGCCGATTTGTTCTTATCGATTCACGCCAACGCCAGCGCCGTCCCGACGGCGCGCGGCATCGAGACCTATTTCCTGAACTTCGCGCTGAACCGGCAAGCGGAGGCTGTCGCGGCCCGTGAGAACGCGGCGTCGGAAAAGACGATGAACAGTCTGCCCGGCATCATCAAAGCCATCACGATGAACAGCAAGCTGAATGAATCACGCGATTTTGCTGCGTTGATCCAGCGGTCGCTGGTGCGCGGGCTCGCGCCATCCAACAAAGGATTGAAAGACCTCGGCATCAAACAGGCGCCCTTCATGGTGCTGATCGGCGCGTCGATGCCCAGCGTGCTCGCGGAGATTGCGTTTGTCACCAACCGGCAGGAAGCCCGCCTGTTGAAGTTGCCCGCCTACCGGCAGAAGATTGCCGAGTCGCTGCTGAGCGGCATCCTGAAATACCAGCAGGCCCTGAAGAAGATCCAGACGGCCGCCTTGAACTGACCGAGGCCCGAACGACCCTGGCGGCCGTGCGGCGTTACAATGACCTCATGCTCATGCAGGCTCCACCAAGCACGCCGATCATCGTCAGAGTGGTCGAGCCCTCGGAAGTCAGCGGGTTGGGCACCGTTCTGATGCAAGCCGTCGGGCTCACCGGCGTCATCGCCCTCGGCGCGCTCGGCTTCGGGATGGTCCTCGCCAGCGCCATCATCGGATATCGGAAGTTGAAAGCCCGAGGCGTAACCGACGAAGAGGCGGCACAAACGCAATCGCTCGGGTTGACGCCGCCGGCGCACAAGTAAGCGACCCAACCAATCAACGAAATTCGCTGAACGCCAGCTCGATCAGCGTACGCACGCCCACGCCCGTCGGACCCTTCGGCATGAACGGTCTTGCGTCTTCGGCCCATGCGGTGCCGGCAATGTCGAGGTGCGCCCACGGCAGCCCGCCGGTGAACTCCCGCAGGAACAGCGCTGCAGTGATTGCCCCGCCCATCCGCCCGCCGGTGTTCACCATGTCGGCGATCTCGCTGCGCAGCTGATCTTTGTATTCCTCGAACAAGGGCATGATCCAGCAGCGATCGCCTGCCTGCTCGGCAATCTTTCGCACCAGCTCGACGAACTCCGGCGGCGTTCCGAAGAGGCCGCTTGCAACACGTCCCAGCGCCACGCTGATCGCGCCCGTGAGCGTTGCGATATCGACCAGGTGCGTGGCGCCGAGCTGCTGCGCGTACCACAGCGCATCGCCGAGTATCAGCCGGCCTTCGGCGTCGGTGTTCAACACCTCGACCGTCTTGCCGCTCGCGCTCTTCAGCACGTCACCGGGCCTGATCGCATGGCCCCCAGGCATGTTTTCGGCGATGGGAATCACCGCCACAACGCGAATCGGAGCCTTCAGCTCGGCGATGGCCCTCATGGCCGACGCGACGGCGGCTCCTCCGGCCATGTCGTCCTTCATGCGCTCCATATTTTCCGCCGGCTTGATGGAGATGCCGCCGGTGTCGAAGGTGATGCCCTTCCCGACCAGCCCGAGCACGGGAGATTTCACTGCGCCGGACGGCTCGTGCCGGATCACGACCATCCTCGGAGGATTGTGGCTGCCTTGCCCCACGCCCAGCAGCATGCCCATCCCGAGCTTTGCGAGCTCCTTCTCGTCGAGAATGCGGACCGTCAGACCCTCGCCGTCTGCGATTTCTGCCAGGCGATCGGCAAAGACCGTCGTCGTCAGCGCATTCCCCGGCTCGTTGTCGAGCCGCCGCGCCACGTTGCACCATTCGCCAATGATGCGGCCGCGTTCGATCGCCTTCGCGGCGGCGGATCGTGCTGCACCATTCACGACGACCGCAAGATCTCGAATTTCAAATGCATCGTGCCCGAAGGTTTTGTAAACGCCGGAATCGAACTCCGCAAGCGTCAGACCTTCCGCGATGGCTTGAAGCATCTCTGGCGAGTCGATGGGCGGTCTCGCCACCCACGCCAGACGCCCGATTTTCTTCTGGCGCGCCTGCAATCCGACCGCAGACGCCGCGCGCCTTGCGCGATCGATGGTGAAATCGGCAGCCGAGCCGAGCCCGACCACCGCAAGCCTGCGTGCCCGGTATCCACCAGCGACGATTGGCGTCAGAAACAGCTCATAGATTTTGCCGCCGATCTCTTTTGATGCCGCGACGCGCTCGATCTCGCCGCCCGTCGCCTGCGACCACTCGCTCAACCCCGCCATGTCCCCTTCGAAGGCCGGAACGACCAGGAGATCGGTATCGACACTTTTGCAATCGCCCTCAAATACGTCCATCTGCTTGGATTTTCTGCCCACATTCATCCGGCCATTATCGCATCTTGCTCTCGGCAATCCCGGGCGGTAGGATGAAGTGAATGCGCTACACCCGAACGTCCGCTGTTTTGTGCGCGACAGCTGTCATCCTGGCCGTCGCGGCGGCAACGCCGACGGGTGCGCAAAACCCGGAATCGAAGGGAAAAAGCGAGCCAAAGCGGCCGTCGCTGAACGTCAAGGCCACCCCCGGCACGGGCATGGTTCCGGTGCGCATCACTGTCGCGGCCGAGCTGAAAGGCGGATCTGACGATTACGAGGATTACTACTGCCCTACTATCGAGTGGAACTGGGGCGACGGGACAATTTCGGAATCGACGAATGATTGCGATCCCTATGAAGCGGGCAAGTCGCAAATAAAGCGGCGCTACACGGTCTCGCACTCCTACAAACGGTCCGGCGCTTACCGCATTTCGTTTCGGCTCAAGGATGGGGAGAAAGTTCTGGCTGCCGCGACGACGATCGTTCGGCTCTTAGGCGGCGGCGCGTACTAGTCGAAACGCATTACCGTCACGACAGAGAACACGAAGGCACGAATAGTGACTACTCGATAAGCCCGAACAGAACCGGCACTACGGCGCCATGCTTCAAACGGTAGGCGAATACTTCTGCCTCAGGTGATTTCAGCGACACAATCACGTAGACAAAATCCGATCCCCACCTGGCTTCGGCAATATCGGATTCGGACGGCTGCGGCGCACTTGCCGGATGCGAGTGGTACGCGCCGACGATGCGTTTTCCGGCAGCGCGGGCCGCATGGATGGCAGCGAAGTGATCTTCGGGATCGATCAGGTACCGCGTCGGGCTCGCTTCCCGATTTCTTGCCCGCACGCTGCTCTCAATCATGATGCGGTTGCCGACGAGAAGGCCGCAACACTCATTCGGTGCTTCGTCCCGCGCGTGCGCCACCATCTCGTCGATCACTGATTGCGCGATCTTCACGGGAATACGTTATACCGACTCCGGGGTTTGGAGCTCAGGCTCTAGGCTTTGGGCTCTAGGCTTTGGGCTTTAGGCTCTGGACTCTAGGCTTCAGGCTCCGGGCTCGGGGCTTCAGGCGGCTACAATGGCGGCCTGATGTCGCAAGCTACGAACGGTGCGAAGGTTGATCCTTTTCGGTGCTGTCCACGATGCCACTGTCGGAACGTCTGAAGTTGGCTTGGTTAACTCTTTGGGCTATCGCGCTATCTTGGGTGTGCCTGCTGACCTATTTCCGACCGGAGCAGAACAAACTCACGCTTTTTGGGTGCATGGCATTCGCAGGAGCGATCCTGATGATATTCGGAATAGAAACGCCCGCCGGTTAAGAAGTGCCCAGAAAGCTGTCTTTGAATCGGCATTTATGATCTGGCCCGAAGCCTAGAGCCCAGAGCCCGAAGCCTACGTTTTATTCGCGAGCAGAATTTCTCGCCAGCGGTTGGCTGAGGCGAAGACGCTGTCTATTGCGGCGCCCGAGTCGAGATCCTTGCGCAGGTCCTGCAGCAGAGCGATCAGCGCATCCAGCGACGCGCCGACTTCGTCCGCGTTGGTGGCGCAGACTTCCTTCCAGATATCGGCAGGGCTCGACGCCAGGCGGGTCGTATCCTGCAGGCCGCGCCCGCTCAGGTTGAGGCCCTCGCGGCCGGCTGCGCCGCCGACGACGTGCATGAGAGCGCTCACGGTTAGTTGTGGAAGATGGCTGATGAAGGCGAGCAGTCGATCGTGTTCGGCCGGCGAGAGCGTTTTCGGAACGGCGCCGAGCCCAACGGCGAATGATTCCAGCTTTTCCAACTCTTGCGCGTGCCGGTCGCTGGTCGGAGTAAACAACCAGGGCCGGCCCGTAAACATGTCCGGCCGCGCGTGATCGATGCCGCCGCGGGCGGCGCCGCCGAGCGGATGGCCGCCGATAAAAGTGAGCCGCTGCGGAAGCGATTTGGCCGCTTCGACGATCGCGCGTTTCGTGCTGCCGGTGTCGGTGACCACCGCCGCACCGCTGACGTTTTCCGCCAGATCGCGCAGGATCTCGAGGTTCTGCTGAATGGGCGCGGCCAGAATCACGAGGTCGGCTTCGGCAAGCACGATCGGATCGTCGGCCGCGACGTCGATGGCGTGGAGGACCATCGCGCGCTCGAGGACGTCTTTCCGATCGACGCCGATCACCAGCCCGGACGGCCAGATCTTTCGCGCGGCGAGCGCAATCGACCCGCCGATGAGGCCCAGCCCCACGATGCCGACTCGCTGAAAGATCGGAGGCTGGCCCGGCTCGCGGCCCGGCTGCAGCACCGGCAGCTGCTTCCCCTCAGACACTCTGTGTTCCTTGCCCTGTGCCCTCTTCCGTCTGCCCTCTGCCCTCTTCCGTCTGCCCTCTGCCCTCTTCCTGCCCTCTGCCCCCTGCCCTCTGCCCTATGAGGTTCAGTCCCATCACCGTCCCCAGCCGCGCTTCACGACCGGCTCGACGCAGATGCTGCGGCCGATCGCCGGCGCGATGATCCGCAGCTCGGCCATTACGCGCTCGAACTGCGCGGGGAACATCGACTGCGCGCCGTCGCTGAGCGCCTTGTCC
>Ga0068859_100004391_pt1 | contig 14385 bp, 10 predicted proteins | sample KBSSwiS22_FD_66585 | JGI IMG/M metagenome (GOLD analysis project Ga0068859, IMG submission 66585) | Switchgrass rhizosphere microbial communities from Kellogg Biological Station, Michigan, USA - KBS Switchgrass S2-2 | ecosystem: Host-associated > Plants > Roots > Rhizosphere > Soil ...
TCAAATTGTTTTGGATTCAGGATGATCTGCATGGCTGCATTATCCACAAATAAAAAATCCAAAGCCACATCAGCATATTGCGGCGCCAGGTCTTTCACTACTTTTCTCCAAAGCCTTGAAGTTTCCAGTACATTTGCTTTATCAACAAGGGTTAATTTCTTTTTTCTTTTTTGTGCAGCCTGGAATGCCAGGTGTGCCACTCTTTCAATTTCTTCTTTCGTGTACACGCAATCGTCAGAGGCAACAGTTTGCTCTGCATTGATTTCTTTCTTACCAAAATAAATACCACCGGTCAGCTCACGGAAGATGATGAAATCAACACCTTCAATATTTTTTGTTTTAAGCGGCGATAAATGATGCAAAGACGAATAGGTTGTGATAGGACGAATATTCGCAAACAATTGTAACGCTTTACGAATGCCCAGCAAACCCTGCTCCGGCCTTACTTTAGCAGTTGGGTCGTTATCATATTTTGGATGGCCGATAGCACCAAACAAAATAGCATCGCTGTCTAAACAAATGTCAATAGTTTCTTCAGGTAATGGCGTACCGGTTTTGTCAATAGCATCAGCGCCTAACAAACAATACTTGTACCCAAACTCGTGGCCAAATTGTTCTGCAATGGCATTCAATACTTTTACAGATTGACGGGTTACTTCCGGACCAATTCCATCTCCTTCAATTACCGCTATGTTTTTTTTCAGGCTCATAACTTAATTACTTTTCGAATTTTATTTAAGGTGGGGATTATTTTTATTATGCTATGCTTGCTTCGTATTTTTCTATTTCTTCTTTACTGTTCAATAAATAATCGATATCATCATACCCATTGATCATACAGGTTTTTTTATAAGCATTAATCTCAAAACTTTCTTTTTCACCAGTGGCATCAATAGTTATGGTTTGTGCTTCCAGGTCAACAGAAAGTGTTGCCTCATTTCCCTGTGCAAATATTTTCTGTACAAAATCTTCTGATACAGTTATTGGCAGCAAGCCATTGTTCAATGCATTGTTCTTAAAAATATCTGCAAAAAAACTTGATACCACTACTTTAAATCCATAATCCACAATCGACCATGCGGCATGTTCTCTTGAAGAACCGCAGCCAAAATTTTTTCCCGCTACTAAAATGCCGCCTTTGTATTGTGGTTGATTGAGCGGAAAATCTTTTCTGGGTTTCGTTTCATCATCATTTTCATAGCGCCAGTCACGAAATAAATTTTTACCAAAGCCATCTTTAGTGGTAGCTTTTAAAAAACGTGCAGGAATAATTTGATCCGTATCAACATTTTCATTCTTCAGCGGAACAAATGTGCTTACTATATTTTTGAATCCTTCTTTCATTCTTTTAATTATTATTTCCGGCAGCTCTCCAAAACCCTTGGAGGGTTTCACAGAGTTTAAAAATTTTTAATAGTTTTCTAAACCCTCCAAGGGTTAGTTAGAGTCCTATAAACTAATTATTACTCGGTAACATATCTCTTACATCAGAAACAAAACCTGTAACTGCTGCTGCCGCTGCAGATAATGGACTTGCCAATAATGTTCTTGCGCCTGCACCCTGTCTTCCTTCAAAATTCCTGTTACTGGTACTTATGCAATATTTGCCTGCTGGAATTTTATCTTCATTCATGCCCAAACAAGCTGAGCAACCTGGTTGGCGCAATTGAAATCCCGCTGCTTCAAAAACTTTATCAATGCCTTCTTCTATCGCTTGCTTTTCTACTTGCTTACTTCCGGGAACGATCCACACTTCAACATTATCAGCTTTATGTTTTCCTTTTACAAAACTGGCCACCATTCTCAAATCTTCTATTCTTGAATTGGTACAACTGCCAATAAAAACATAATCAATTTTTTGCCCTTTAATGGGATGACCTTGTTGCAATCCCATATAAGCCAAAGATTTTACCAACCCTGATTTATCATTCTCATTTACTTCTGCCAATGTTGGAATATTTTCATTTACGCCAATGCCCATTCCCGGGTTGGTGCCGTAAGTGATCATTGGAGTAATGTCCGCCGCATCTAATGTGATCTCTTTATCAAATTTTGCATCGGCATCAGTAAACAATGTTTTCCAGTACGCTAATTTTTTATCCCAATCAGCGCCCTGCGGTGCAAATTTTCTGCCTTTGATATAGTTAAAAGTAGTTTCATCCGGAGCTATCATACCGCATCTTGCACCCATTTCAATACTCATATTGCAAATGGTCATTCTTGCTTCCATACTTAAACTGGTAATAGCAGAACCTGCAAATTCCACCGCGTGGCCCGTAGCTCCGCTGGCAGTGATCTTACTTAAAATATATAACACAATATCTTTTGACACTACACCATTCTTCAACTCACCTTCAATATTGATACGCATCAATTTTGGTTTGCTTTGCATTAAACATTGTGTTGACAAAACCATTTCCACTTCGCTGGTGCCAATACCAAATGCAATAGCACCAAATGCGCCATGGGTACTGGTATGTGAATCGCCGCATACGATCGTGTTGCCCGGTTGCGTAATGCCCAACTCGGGGCCAATTACATGCACAATACCCTGGAAGGGATGTCCCAATCCATACAATTCAACACCATGCTCTGCACAATTCTTAATCAGCGCTTCTACTTGTAATCTTCCTAATTCTTCTTTAATAGGTAAATGCTGATTTAATGTGGGTACATTATGATCAGCTGTAGCGATGGTTTGTTGGGGGCGAAAAACTTTAATACCTCTTTTATTCAATCCTGTAAAGGCCTGCGGACTGGTTACTTCATGAATGAAATGCTTATCAATATATAAAACCGAAGGCCCGCCCTCAATATTTTTTACAACGTGTGTATTCCAGATCTTATCGAATAATGTTTGTCCCATTTTTGATTTTTAAAAGAGTGGGGGACAATCCCCCACCACTAAACTAAAACTAAACTAAAACGCATGAGAAAGACTTAAGCCGTAGCTAATGCTTTTTGCAGATGGGTTTGCCCCATCACAGTAAGGTCGCTGTCTTCTACTTCTTTTTTGCTGTCTGCTATTTGCAAAAAATGTTCGTATAAAACATCAATATCGTTTCTGTTGAACTGAAAATTTAATTTTTGGAACCGGTGTGCCAATGCACTGCGTCCACTCCTTGCTGTTAGTACAATTTTTGAACTGTCAGCCCCTACTTCTTCCGGTGCAATGATCTCGTAAGTAGTAGTGTCTTTTAAAAATCCATCCTGGTGAATGCCTGATGAATGAGAAAAAGCATTAGAGCCTACGATAGCTTTATTAGGTTGTACCGGCATACGCATTGTATCACTTACCAGCCTGCTCATTGGATTTAAAAGCGTGGCATTAATATCGGTATATAAACCTAATTCTTTGTGTTGTTTGATCACCATCACCACTTCTTCCAGTGAGGTATTGCCTGCTCTTTCTCCTAATCCATTGATGGTACATTCAATTTGTCTTGCTCCTGCAATTACACCTGCAATACTGTTGGCTGTTGCTAATCCTAAATCATTATGACAATGGCAACTGATGATAGCTTTATCAATATTGGGAACATTGTTTACTAAGTAAGCAATTTTTTCTCCGTATTGATGTGGCAAACAATAACCCGTTGTATCTGGAATGTTCACCACCGTTGCACCGGCTTTTATTACCGCTTCAATTACTTTCGCCAGGTAACCGTTTTCAGTTCTTCCTGCATCTTCTGCATAAAACTCAATATCATCGGTATATTTTTTCGCCCACTTCACTGCCTGTATGGCCCTTGCTAAAATTTCATCTTGCGTGGCATTGAATTTTGCTTTGATATGAGAATCGGAAGTACCGATACCCGTATGAATCCTCGGACGTTTTGCATACTTGATCGCCTGGCCTGCAGCGTCAATATCTTTTTCCACAGCACGGCTTAATGCACACACGGTAGCTTTGGTGATCAATTTTGAAATTTCAGTAACCGATGCAAAATCACCCGGACTGCTGATAGGAAAACCAGCTTCTATTATATCCACCCCCAATTCCTCCAGTTTCAGTGCCAGCTCAATTTTTTCGCTGCTGACTAATTTACAACCGGGGACCTGTTCACCGTCCCTTAACGTAGTATCAAAAATGTGTATTTTATCGCCTGGCATAGCAAAAATGATTTAAGAGTATATCGAAATTGTATTTCGATTCTCCGTTAAAATCGAAAGTTTAGTTTACTTTAATTATAACTTAGCCATAAATTTACTTTGCTTGCTGCTAAGGATAAAATCAAAAGCATGGGTTTTATACGCTGTATAAGCTCCCCTATTTTCGCTGAAACCCTTACCAGCACTGATTTTAAAAGATTTTCAATTACGATGCCCAACCGCCAAACAGATACGCTATTTCAACTCATAAAATCGCTGGGAAAGAGCGAAAAGCGGAATTTTAAGCTATATATCAACAGGATAACCGCTTCGGAGGAATTAAAAATTGTACAATTATTTGATGCCCTGGATAAGATGGATGAGTATGATGAAGCTGTTTTATTAAAAAAGAGTAAGAGTATTAAAAAGCAACAGCTTTCCAACCTTAAAGCTTACTTATATAAGCAAATTTTATCAAGCCTCAGGCTTATTAATGATGAAAGCAATATCGATATCCAGTTACATGAACAGATGGATTATGCCCGTATCCTTTACAACAAAGGGTTGTACCTGCAAAGCCTGAAAGTGCTGGATAAACTGAAAGAACTTGCAAAAAGCTTTAACCAGCTGACTTATTTGCAACAGGCACTTTTTTTTGAAAAGAAAATTGAAGGCTTGTACATTACCCGAAGCCTGAAGAACCGGGCAGAGGAACTGAGCAAGGAAGCAGATGAGGTGAGTGAACGTTTAGTTGCCGTATCCAAATTGAGTAACCTGGCCCTGCAATTGTATGGCTGGTACATTAAAAATGGCTTTGCCCGTAATGATGCGGAAGAAGAAGCGGTAAAGATTTTTTTAAACGATAACCTGCCCGCTAACGTACATCAACTGGATAGCTTTTATGAAAAGTTATATTTGTATCAATGCTATTGCTGGAAGGCCTTTATCCGCCAGGATTTTTTACAATACTACCGTTACACACAAAAGTGGGTGGATATTTTTGAAGAATCGCCTTATATGATCGCTATTGAAAGCGGCCATTACATTAAAGGTATGCACAACCTGATGGGTGCTCATTTTAACCTGGGCAATTATCAAAAATTAAATGACACTTTAATCCAGTTTGAAAAATTTAGCAACAGCAAAACGGTACAGCAAAATCAGAATAATTTAATCCAGTGCTTTATTTATTACACTATTTCATTGCTGAACAAACATTTTATCAGCGGCAAATTTTCTGAAGGATTATTATTGATCGAGGGCATTGAAAAAAAATTAAAAGAGTATGGATTGTATTTAGACCGTCACCGCATTTTGGTGATCTATTACAAGATAGCCTGTATGTATTTTGGCGCCGGCGATTTTGAAACTGCCATTGATTACCTGAACAAGATCATTAACTGGAAGGTTGATCTGCGCAACGATTTGCAATGTTATGCCCGCCTGTTACACCTGATCGCTCATTACGAACTGGGTAATTTTCAATTGCTGGAATACCTTGCTAAATCGGTGTACCGCTTTATGGCTAAGATGCACAACCTGAGTGTGGTGGAAGAAGAGATGTTTAAATTTTTGCGCAAAGCTTTAAGTCTTAGTCCCAAACAATTAAAACCGGAATTTGAAAAACTGCTTAATAAATTAAAGCAGTTTGAGAACAGGCGTTTTGAAACGAGGGCGTTTATGTATTTAGATGTGATATCGTGGCTGGAGAGTAAAATTAGTGGTGTGCAGGTGCAGGAGATTACGCAGCAGAAGTATTTGGTGAGAAAATAATTACTTTAAGACATCCGTTATGTAATATTTTGAGGCCCATTATTACTTCATAATTACCTTTACTACGATGTAATATTAACTTAAACTTCCCTTTTGAATGAAATCCTTAAGATCGGCCCTATATATATTATCTGCTATTACACTTTTATCTTGCAAGCAATTAAAGATTTCTGAGAATGAATCCAAAGCAATAAATGAAATCGCTGGATTATACGGTGGACAATGTTCTTACGCAATCAAGTTGACAAATTCTACAAAATATGGGAAATACAAAACGTTTGAAATTGAGATTAGTAATAGCGATTTCATAAATCAAAATAATAAATTGTCAGAAATGTATGCATCTAACATAGCTTATACATTTTTTACTTTTGTGAGATCCGAGATAAATATTTATAAAAGTATTTTATGTACCATCGTTTTTAAGGAAGGGGGCAAAGCTACATTCGCATATAACACAGAACTCTTGCAATTGGTAGATGCAAAATTAAATTACGTAAATAAAATTGTTGATATTCTTAAGCGTAGGGGTTACGATGAAATAAGGCAATCAATAACAACTGGCCCTGTAATGCTTGAAGAAAACAGAGAAAAATATATTACTAAACTAAAATCGATGGACTCAACTTTTGGGAACATAACTGGTTTTACGATGTATGGCTTTAGAATTAACTCCGAAGATGAAAGACATCCAATTTTGCATATTTCAGGGGCACTAAAAAGAAGCAAACTTGATTCTCAATTCAGTATTGATATCAATGCTGAATACGAACCAGATGAATTTTATTACATTGATTACTATTATTAATTTAAGTAACAACAATAATAAGCACTTTATATTTAATTATATTGTTCCCTACCTAATTAGAAAATGTAACACATTATTCAAAAAAGCATCCTGACTCCATCACTCCCCTATCGCCTTCTTCAACTCATTTTCAAATTCCTCCCCATTCAACTCTCCTTCAAAAAATTTCTTATACCCAGTTTTAGTATTTACCATTATCGTTGCCGGTATAGCGCCGCTCCAGCTTTTATCAATCATCGGGCAAAAATAATCGGCATCGGTTTCGTTCAACCAGGCGATGTTGGTAGTAAAATTATTTTTAGCGGCAAAGGTTGAAATCTTTTTAGGATAATAAGAAGGCAGGTCTAAACTCACCAGCATCAGTTTTACTTTATTGCTTTTATATTTATTGGCAATCTTTATAAAACCCGGAATTTCTGCCACACAGGGTTTACAAAATGTAGCCCAAAAATTAATTACATAAACGCTGTCCGATTTAGTGTTGAAGGATTTTACTACATCAGCCATTTTTAATTTAGGAATTTGTTGCGCCTGCGCAGCAATGGCAAAACAAACAATAGCAACTATAAAAACCATCTTTTTCATCATGCCTTAAAAATACACAGAATTACCGGCTTGCATTTACATCCGCTGTTAAAATAAATATGCTACGCATAATAGGTTAGCCACAGATTGCACAGATTACACAGATAATACAAGGAAATTTGTGTAATCTGTGCAATCTGTGGCAAAAAAGCCTTCTGTGAAGGCCCTCAAATACCTTTTGGCTAATCCCTCATTTCAAACTAATTTTGCCCTGCTTAAAAAAGCAACGACAATCAAAAATCGCAAATCTAAAATCTAAAATAGCAATATGGCATACGACGTAATAGTGCTTGGCAGCGGCCCCGGCGGTTATCCTGCAGCAATCAGAGCAAGTCAGTTAGGTAAAAAAGTGGCAATTGTAGAAAAAGAAAGCCTTGGCGGTATCTGCCTTAACTGGGGCTGTATCCCTACTAAAGCTTTATTAAAAAGCTCCCAGGTATTTGAATATGCCAAGCATGCAAAAGATTACGGTATCACTATCGCTGATCCTGCTGCCGATTTTGGTGGTGTGATCACCCGCAGCCGTGGTGTGGCCGATAAAATGAGCAAAGGCATTCAATTCTTAATGAAGAAAAATAAGATCGATGTGATCATGGGTTTTGGTAAACTGATCGCTCCGGGTAAGTTAGAAATTACCGCAGCTGATGGTACCAAAAAAGTAGAGGAAGCAAAAAATATCATTATTGCAACAGGTGGCCGTGCAAGGGAATTACCGAGCCTGCCGATTGATGGCACCAAAATAATTGAGTACCGTAAAGCCATGAGCTTACCCACTCAACCCAAGAGCATGATCATCTGCGGAAGCGGTGCTATAGGAAGTGAGTTTGCGTATTTCTATAACAGCCTGGGTACAAAAGTTACTATTGTTGAGTTTATGCCGCGTATTGTACCGGTTGAAGATGAAGACATCAGCAAAGAACTGGAAAAGCAATTTAAAAAACAGGGCATGACCATCATGACCAGCAGTGAAGTGCTGAGTGTGGATACCAGCGGCGCAGGTGTAAAAGCAAAAGTAAAAACTGCCACCGGCGAAGTGATTTTAGAAGCAGATATTTTATTGAGCGCTGTAGGTGTGGTAGCAAATATTGAAAATATTGGACTGGAAGCTTTGGGTATTAAAACTGAAAAAGGAAAGATCATTGTTGATGCCAACCAGCAAACCAGTGTAAAGGGAATTTATGCTATTGGTGATTGCACACCCGGACAGGCGCTGGCACACGTGGCAAGCAAAGAAGGCATCAATGCTGCGGAACATTTAAGCGGCCATCATCCTGAGCCATTGGATTATAACAACATTCCTGGTTGTACTTATTGCACTCCCGAAATTGCAAGTGTGGGTTACACAGAAAAAGCAGCTAAAGATGCAGGTTATGAAATTAAAGTGGGTAAGTTCCCTTTCATTGCAAGCGGTAAAGCAGTTGCCTCCAGTGCAACTGAAGGTTTTGTAAAAGTAATTTACGATGCCAAATATGGTGAGTTTTTAGGCTGCCATATGATTGGTATGAACGTAACCGAAATTATAGCGGAAGCTGTTGTGGCCCGTAAGCTGGAAACTACGGCGCATGAAATATTAAATGCCATTCACCCTCACCCAACAATGAGCGAAGGGCTGAAAGAAGCTACTGCTGCGGCTTATGGCGAGGCAATAGATATCTAAACAAAAGCATTCGGCATATATCTCTTTTGCTCTGATTATTCCGAAATTAAATTTCATAAGACTTGTAAAGACGGGGAATATCTGAGCAAGTGAGTATAACAAAAGGGTTACAAATAATTGTAACCCTTTTTCATGGTCCCAAAGCACAAGAGAAGAGGAAGTCTACTATACAAAAGCTGTGCCTGCTGGTGATTTTATTGAGATAAAATGAAAAAAAGTAAACAGGAATTGCTTTGTGATTGAATTTCAATGAGAAAGAATGGCTGGCGTTATAATAGCAATGCTGCAATTAATACCTGTTCTGTTTGCACCGTAAATAAATAACGTATATCTCCTTACCGGATTTGTCTTTTAGTACATAAAGAATGATGTATTGTTTTCCGCTGTATAAGCCTGTGAACCCTGTATGCCGGAAAGTACAGAACAAATAAAGCCTGTATCGAATAAAGATGAAGTAAACACAGGTAATGGTTGCAGTAACTATAATAACGGTTACATCTATACGCTGATTAGTTTACTTCCTGTTGGAAGATTCCCTGATGATCAGTTCAGGCTGCAGTGTAATGGTATAATTGCTTTTGGTTTCGTTTTTGGTACGTATTTCATCAATGATCATCTTTGCCACAATTTCGCCGATCTCTTCTCCTGAATAATTCACTGTAGTAAGATTAGGTTCTATCACTGTACTCATCACATCATTATTAAATCCTACAAAGGCAATATCCTCCGGGATTTTCACGCCTGCTTTTTGCAATGCTTTCATACACATTACGGCACAAAGATCATTTACGGCAAAAACGCCATCTGGTCCTGGAGACATCTCCAGTATATCCTGCGCCAGCAACGGCGCCGCTGCAGCATCAACACCACGGTGTAAAACAAGTGCCGGGCTGTACTTTATACCATGTTCAGCCAGGGCATGTTTATACCCTTTCAACCTGTCGATATACACAGCGCTGGTTTGCTTGCCTGCAATATGAACAATGCGCTTACAACCACGCTCTATCAAATGCGTAGTAGCCATATAAGCCGCTTTAAAATTATCCAGCACCACTTTCACCCCGGGAAAATCTGTTTTAACCCTGTCAAACAAAAAAACAGGGATATCATTTTCGATATACTTATCAAAATGGTTAATGTTACCAACATCTGAAGAAAGCCCGACGATCAAACCATCTACCCTTCTTTGAAAAAGATTTCCAGCATTGATGATCTCCTGTTCATGACTTTCGGAAGAGTGGCAGATGATAATATCATAACCAGCATTGCGTACCACTTTTTCAATACTGTACAATGCATTAATACTAAACTGGCTGTTGAGTTTGTGAAAAATAACACCAATCAGTTTATTGTTATTATCCTTACGAAGATTGCGTGCAAAATTATTTACGCGGTAACCCATCTCATCGGCAGCCTGTAATATTTTTTTTCTTGTAGCAGCACTTATATTGGTGTTATTACTGATAGCCCTGCTCACCGAAGATGCAGAGATGTTCAGTTTCTTTGCAATATCATAGATGGTTACTTCTTTCATGCTGTTACAAAAATACTGAATGCATTGCTTCTAATTGCAGCAGGTTAAATTACATACGATCGCTCTGAACATTATTGTTTATAATGATTGTATTAAATAAGCCTTTCCTTTTTCGGTTTTAAATGAAATAATATATCCAATTACCGATGGCGTTGATTTTAAATTCAACGTTCGTAATTCAACTGGCTGATTGGTTCTTATCACACAATTGCCGCCATTCTTGGCCAGTATTTTTGCACCGGTGATCTTGCCATCATTCCAGTTAATATCCACTTCAAAATTCCCCCTGGCCACCAAACCCTTTACTGCGCCGCTTTTCCAGGCATCGGGCAAAGCTGGTAATAAATGAATTTCGCTGTTCTGGCTTTGCAATAACATTTCTGCAACGCCTGCTGTACCTGCAAAATTGCCATCAATCTGGAATGGCGGATGTGCATCAAAGAGATTAGGATATGCACCACCCCCACCACCATATTGCGTGCTGTTCTCTTTGGTTAAACGCAACAGGTTCCTGAATAAAGTATAGGCATGATTGCCATCGAGCAATCTTGCCCACATATTTACTTTCCAGGCAAGGCTCCAACCGGTGCCATCATCACCTCTCAGCTCCAATGTTTTTTTTGCTGCATTGGCAAGAGCAGGTGTGGTAAGTGGCGAAATTTCTTTTGCCGGATATAATGCATACAAATGAGAAGTATGCCGGTGATGCGGATCTACATCAGCAAAATCTTTATACCATTCCTGTAAATTGCCTTTGCTGCCAATTTGAAACGGGTACAATTTATTCAACCGGTCCTCCAATGTATCATTGAAAGCTTTACCGGTGTTTAATATTTTACCTGCGGCGATAGTATTATTAAACAGGTCTCTTACTATACCCATATCCATGGTGCTTGCAATGGATATGGCGGCTTTTTTAGTACCATCATAAAAATCGTTTTCAGGCGAAGTGGCTGGTGCTGTAACCCAGTGTTTGCTGCTATCCTGTACCAACCAGTTAAGGGTAAACGCAGCTGCACCTTTCATCAAAGGATAAGCAGTTTGCTTTAAAAATTGTGTATCTCCTGTATACAAGTAATGTTCCCACACATGACGGCTCAGCCAGTTGGCACCCATTGCCCAGTTGGCCCATTTAGGATCGCCTCCTCCAATATCACCAACAGGATTACTCAATGCCCAAATATCAGAATTATGATTGACCACCCAGCCTTCGTTAATGTTATAAAATTCTTTCGCTGTTGTTTTTCCGGTTACGGCCAGTTCTTTTAATAAACCAAACAAAGGTTGGTGCAACTCAGAAAGATTAGTGCTTTCAACAGGCCAGTAATTCATCTGCACATTAATATTAGTGGTGTAGTTACTGCTCCATGGTGCCCGTAAAACTTTGTTCCAGATGCCTTGCAGGTTTGCAGGTACATTGGGTGTACGTGAGCAAGCAATTAATAAGTAACGGCCATACTGAAAATACAAAGCTTCCAAAGCGGCATCTGCAGCACCGGTTCTGTATGCTGCTAAACGTTCGTCTGTGGGTAAGGGTGATGCCGCTTCTTTATTCAATTGCAAAGATACCCGGTTGAAATATTTATGAAAATCTGCAAGATGTTCCTGCAGTAAGTTTTGATAATTTTTCTGTACCGCTTTAGCAAGACTGGTATTAGCCAGTTGCTGTTCATCTTTTCCTTCTTTATCGGGACATTTATCATAACCATTAAAACTGGTAGCAGCAGTTACGTACAAAATTACTTCAGAAGCATTGCTGATGTGAATGCCACTGGTATCGGTAATGATCTTTCCGTCTTTGCTTACTGCTTTTACCAATAATTCAAAACGCATGCCGCGGCAGCCGGTGGTATCTTCATATACTACTGAAGGTTTTTTATCATAGTAACTTGGTTCAACATGCGCCGGTGCTTTGCCTTTTAAAGCAAGCAGGTCATGGTTTGCTTCGTGACTATATTTTAACTGGCTTTTTGTAAGCACATCCATAGTAAGTTGCTTTGCTTTATCTGCCGAAATTTTTATGATGATCACTTTACCGGGGGCGGATGCAAATACTTCCCGTTTGTAATTAACACCATCAATTGTAAATGTTGTTGCAGCAATAGCATCTTTTATATTTAAATCCCGATAATAATTGGAAAACGTTTTACCATTAAAATTTTGTTTGATGATAAGATCACCCAAAGGCATATAACTTTCCGAATACAATCCCTGCATTTTTTTTGCAAGCGCATTGGCTTTATCATAATCACCATTAAACAATGCATCACGCAAAGGTTGTAAGTATTGTGGTGAAGATGGATTGACATTGGTTTTAACTGGCCCTCCACTCCACAATGTTGCTTCATTCAGCTGAATTAATTCTTCTTCCACACCACCAAAAACCATCCCACCCATTGTGCCATTGCCCACGGGTAAAGCTTCTGTCCATACAGTTGCAGGTTTGTTATACCAAAGCGAAAGATTTGTCTCGGACTGTGCCGAAGTAGTTTGATAAAAAGAAAAAAATACAATGGAAGTAAAAATCCATTTTTCAAAATGTATCATAAGAGCAAGTAATTTTTTAAGAAAGGTTTTTGCAATTTAATTAAATCAAAACTTAAGGAAGATGTTTTTTTAATGGTCCCGTCCGAGGGACTCTTTTGGAGCAGATGTCGCGGATGTCACTGAGTTAAAGAATTTTTCTGCGCAATCAGCGATATCTGCGGGACATGTTATTTTATATCTCCAAAAAAAACATTTTCTGAGATACGATTATCATCCAGGAACTGAATGATAGTAGCCGGCCCAAGGTTGTATGGTTCTGTCCATGACCGTAACGCCCACACGATATTTTTATCGGGAGTAAGTTCAATAAATTGCACGGGTAGTTCACGCTCATCCACTTTACCCTGCTCCTTCCATTGATTAAACCAGTCGTTCACCACAATATTGCCATTGGGTCTTTTAATAGCCAGCTGTGGAGAAGTAATAGTATAACCGGGTATATCTTTCATGGCATACATCCAGGTGGTATCGCCTTTAGGTGTTATCTCTCTTACCACGCCTTTACCACAGGTAAGGATATTTCCATTATCCAGCGGTTCGGCACCCCAAACTCCGGGAACAGTAAAAGAAGACAATTCTTTACCATTGATATCGTATTCGCATACTTTGCCCATATCCATATGCGTTACCAGCAATGTTCCCTTATTCGTTAACCTTGCGTGACGGAATTGCGGGTGCACTTCTTTACGGTTACCAACAGGAATTGTAAATTCTTTTTCTGTTGCACCGGTAACAATATTAACTACCATAACTTTTGGGGTGTCACCATTCTGCACAAAAACCACATGTTCTTTTCCTATTGGCTGTGCAGTATGTACCTCATGTGCTGCCGGCGCATTATATTGCCATAATATCTTTTTAGTGGAATCAATTAGCGTAACACCAAACTGGTGAGCAAATAATACATTTCCATTGGTCATTAAAACCGCATCGCTTATTTCGCCTTTGCTTGTGGTATCCGTGTACGACCAGGCGATCTTCCCCTTGCGAACAATATACATGCTTTGCGTTTTTGCCTCACCGGCATAAAAGAAATCGTATTGCGCCAAACCTTTCCCTGGCAATACTTCCGGCGCCATTGATTTTTTAGAAAGGATCATCCCTGTTTTATATAACACTGCAAAACCAATGGAAGCTAAAGCCAAACCGGTGAGCACAAATTTTTTCATACTATCTTCATTTAAGAATTGATGATAAGGTTTTATGTAAAACAAAAACAGGGATCAAGATACTTAATTTACCTGAAGCCCGAACTTTCCGGTTTTTGGGTAGTACTTCAGTTTGAATATTTACTATATCAAAGGCGGATGTTGAAAGTGGATTACACGCTAAACAATTTTTTACAAAAATTGAATGCAGCCACTCCAAAGGAGTCCTTCGGACAAAGGC
>Ga0068859_100004392_pt1 | contig 14384 bp, 12 predicted proteins | sample KBSSwiS22_FD_66585 | JGI IMG/M metagenome (GOLD analysis project Ga0068859, IMG submission 66585) | Switchgrass rhizosphere microbial communities from Kellogg Biological Station, Michigan, USA - KBS Switchgrass S2-2 | ecosystem: Host-associated > Plants > Roots > Rhizosphere > Soil ...
ATCATTGACGGTCAGCATCGTCTGGCCGGATTGCATTTCTATGGCGCCAGGAATCCGGCGCTGCTCGATCAGATTGAAGTGCCTTGCGTCATCTTTGACGGAAAGACGGCAGACTTCGCCGCCGAGATGTTTGTGATCATCAATTCCACACAGACGCGCATCAACCGGTCGCATCTGGTGGACCTGCTGGATCGCATCAGCCGCTTCGACGACGAGACCCGTCTGGCCGCAGTGCTTGTCCGCAAGCTCTATGACGAATCGTCGTCTCCCCTGCAGTACAAGATCAACAGGCTGGGCGGTCGCAGCCGTCAGGAAAAATGGATCCTGCAGGCCGAGTTGTTCAATGAGCTGAAGAAACTGATCGACGGCCATCAGAAGTTCTTCATGAAGGAACTTCGCGCCAAACCTGAGCGCGCCTTCGAACTTGTCGCAGATTTTTTAAAGGCCGCCCGTACTGTCATGGACCGCGTCTGGGGTAACAACGATCGCTACAAGTTCACCACGAGTGTCGCAATCAAGGCGGTGATCCGCGTTCTCGGCGATCTGATGGAATCCACAGACACCATCGAACGCTGGCAGGAAAACCCCGGTCCCCGCGTTTTCGAAAAGAAGCTCGCCGGGTGGGCCTCCCTTCAGGATGAATTCCGCAGTGAAGGCTTTTACGAACGCTTTCCCGCCAAGGGTCAGGTTGAACGCGTCCGCGTGATTGAGCAGCGACTTTTGCGCGAGATTCCGGGAATGCGGGGGTAGCGGCGCGAGTCAGAAGTAACGTCGCTATCGTTGCGGCCGCGGGCCAACTCGGAGCTCGACGCTCATCTCCCACTGCAAAGTTTCAATTCTCACCAGCAGGCGCTAAAACGCCACAGATCCGCCTTGTCGATCAGGCTACTGGCGGGTGAGAATCTTCGACCTACTTCTTTATGCGGTCAAAGTCTCTTCACATGACACTTCTTGCGATGCTGAGTATCGCCGTTTATGCCAATGCGCTCGGCGGGAAGTTTGTCTGGGACGATGAGGCACAGATCGTCAAGAACGAAAGCATACGGGCGATCGGCAATATCCCCCACGCGTTCGCTACGGGGTTGTGGTCGTATGACAAGACTCAGTCTGACGCCAACCGCTACTACCGCCCATTGGTAACTGTAATCTACGCGCTGACATACCAGCTCGGCGGCTTGTCCCCGTTCGCCTATCACGTGGTGAATCTCCTGCTCCATGTCGTAGCGAGTCTCCTCGTCTATCTTCTGCTTCTCGAGCTGGAGTTCGAGCGTTTCGCGAGTCTGTTTGCAGCAGGGCTGTTCGCCGTTCACCCTGTGCACAGCGAAGCGGTCTCATGGATCGCCGGTCTTGGAGATGTGGCATGCGCGGTGTTCTATTTCACGGCGCTGCTGGCGGCAGTGCGGTACCTGAAGCGCCGACACAAAGCGTGGCTTGTTATCGCCATCATGTCTCTGCTGGCGGCTCTATTTTCAAAAGAGATGGCGGTAACTTTTCCGCTGGTTACCTTTCTCGTTTTCCGAATGACGGGATTGCACCTCAACGTCAGGCAGTCTGTCGCCGCCGTATTTCCCTACATTCTGGTCCTTGGTGCCTACCTCATCACCCGCGTCGCGGCGATTGGAACAACACTGCCCGCAACCTTCAAAGAGCATGCGACACTGCTGGACTGGCTGACGCTGGCCGTCTGGATGTTCGGCAAATACATTCGCTACGCGGTGCTTCCCTATCCGCTTTCAGGTTTGCATCTGACCCCGCTGTATTTTCACGACAGGATCCTCTCAACCCTGGGGTACGCGCTCGTCGCCGTCGCAGCGCTCGCCCTCACCGTTTTTCTGACGCGTCGTATTGCGCGCAATGCTTTCCTGTGGTTCGGAGTTTTTGCGGCAATGCTGATCCCGGTTTTTTACTTCAAAGGCATTACCGGCGGATTCATTTTCGCCGAGCGCTATCTCTATATCCCGACACTTCCGGCCGTCGCTCTGGCGTCCTTGATTGTGATGCGACTGCCGCACAGACTCGCCGGAATCACAGTGGTGGCGGCGATTGCTGCTCTTTCTGCAGGAACGGTAATTCGAAATCGAGATTGGAAAGACAACGAATCGTTCTTCGCCAGCAGCACGAGGGTCTATCCCGAGAATGCGTACGCATGGCTGGGGCTCGCCGACACCAGTTTGAATGAAGGCAACAACTCGCTGGCGGAACGTTCGTACGAGATGGCGCAGCAGCACATCACGGATGAGAGATTCATCGTGTTACCGAATTCTGAATATCGGCTTCACCTGGGACTGGGAACGCTCGCCGCCTACAACAACATGTCCGAGGCAGCAAAAAAACACCTCGTTCGCGCCCTGGAAATCGATCCTGCGGGCGGCGACGCCTATACGATCCTTGCCGCTGTACTCGCAAACCTCGACAGAAATCCCGAAGCGGCGATTCCGCTGCTGCAGAAAGCCATCGAACTGGACCCCCTCAACGATCAAGCCAGGGACTCGATGGGCGTCGCGTTATTCAGCCTGCGTCGAGTTGACGAAGCGATTCCCTATTTTTTGGCGGCGTTGCAAATCAACCCACAAAACGAGCTCGCGAAGCAGCATCTTCAAATCGCAAGGCGCGCATTAGAACCCCAGAAGCAGTAGGCAGAAATCACGTCCTTTGTAATGCTGCTGATTGCGTGGATGCCAAAAGAGGACTCGAACCTCTCAACCTGCCGAATCCGTTGATGCCGAAAAGAGGACTCGTACCTGAATCTGATTTGGAAAACTGTGATTTGTTGAGCAACGTTTAGCAAACAAGAAACTTACTCGGCCTTTCGCCAAAGGCCGAGATGAAAAATTACGATCTGTTGAGCCTTGCCATAGGCGAAAAACAGGAGGAGGACGTCACGCTTTCTCGCCAAGTTAGCGCGTCGCAGGAGCGGGCGCCGGAGTCACGACCGGTGTCTCAGGTGGCGCCTTCTTCAAAAGGAGTTCGACTGGCATTCCTGCCGCGTCAGCTGTGATCTTGATCTCTGTTGGTGTCACGGCTCCCTTGTAGTCGATCACGAACGGCATTCCGCCGAAGTCGAAAGTCACCTTGAAGGTGATGTTCTTGCCGCCGTCCAGGACCTTGCCGTCGGTTATCTTGACTTCGCTGCCGTCGAAGCCGGTTGTTGCGCCGGACAGCTTTTCGCCCTCTGCCTTGAAGTTAAACGTCACCGGCAGATCGCCGGCCGGGCTATTCACCGTGCCGTTCCACTTTCCATCCACATCCGCGGCAAGCGCCGGGATGCACAGGGCACACATCATCAATAGAACCGCAAAAGTCTTCATAGGATTTCTCCTCCGGATTTCGAACCCATGCCTGAATACGAGTGACACTTCCGCAATTGTGCGGCGGAAGATCTGAGACTGCAAAGTTAAAGCTACGCTTTGGTCAGGCTTCCTTAATGAGCCAGCGGGCGGTCGCCTGCTGCACAAAGAGTGAAGTCAGGCAATATCCGGCGAACCAGAAAAACCCGGAACCAAACACAGCTTCAAATGACAGGATTGCTCCGGACGTTTCTCCCGGCAATGTTTGCGTGGCCTGCGCCGCAAGAAAGGCGATGATCACGGCGACCGCAAAGACATCGGCCATAGACCATTTCGCGATTGCTTCAACGAAAGACAATGTTCGCTGCCGTCGTGCCGGATTTGACTGCAACACACCCCAACACACAAGAAAAGATTTCAGGAGCGGCACGATGATGCTGAACAGAAGAATCAGTGTCGCAGCGGCGTTGCTGCCGACGCTGTAGAGATGCCGAACCGAACCCACGATACTCCGGGTCTGGCTGTAGACTTCGATGGCTCCCTTCGTTTTCAGTTCGCTGACGAGTTGCGTCTCGATCGTTGCGACGATCATGTTCTTGAGCCCATTCGGTTGGCTTTCGACAAGGGGCAGAAGGCCTGGATTGATGATCGGGCGGATTGCCGCGACGGTTGAGTCGCTCACGCCTTGTTCCAGAAGTCGATGTGTCAGATCGGCGACGCCGTCCGGATTGAGTCTGCCGCGAATGCTCAGAACCGGAAGGAACAATCCGGGGAGGAGGAGCATAACGGAGAGCGCAACGCCCAGGAGCGCGAATGTTCGAGAGCTTTTCATGCTGCCCTACCGCGGAGGATTGGCGTTAGGAACCGCTGGCGCAACTGGAACCGCAAAGATCGCTTCGGGAATCGCACCGCGCTTTATCTCGACCAGTTCGACCGTCGAGTCCGCTTTCCCATTCACGAACGTGGTCCGACGCACGGGAAATCCCGCATACCCTTGTACCGCGGTGGTCCCGTAAATTGGGACGGCATCCAGGACGCCCGGTGGTATCGCACCCTTGACCGCGTCGATCGCCTGCCTGACGATTTCGAAATCCATAGCTGAAAGACCGGTTGCGTTGCCTTCCGCGGCACACAATTCCACGACTTTCTCGGATCCGCGCATCCCGTCGTACGTGGTGCAAGGCCACTGTCCCACTCGGCTCATCCCCGTTGAGCGGTACGTCACAGGACCCGGAGCGGGCTGTCCGCGAAGCCCTGCGCTGAGAATCTGGACGAACTGAGGCGTCAACTCAACATACGTTGGGGAGCCGGGAAGCATGACCTGCACCTTCCGGGTCGCAGAGTCGTAAAGAAGCTTCGCGCCGTTCGGCAGGTCCAGACGCGCTCGCGATCGCTCTGCATGGAGAATTTCAGGAGACTTCTTGCCCGTGGCATCTGTCTGGGAGAGCGTAACGGTGAGGCCCTGGCCCAAAACCGGCGGCGCGATCAGTAAGGCCAGAATCGGGAGACACAATCGCATGGGTTTTCTCCATTTTTATGGTTAATTGCGTAGAGGATATGCGCTCAAGGCGGCTTCAGACCAGCGCTTTCGGACAGCGGGCCTTGGGTTCGACTGTGCCGAATCTGATCCTGAATTATTTGAGTGTTTTGAGTGCGCTGTCCAACGTGACTAGAGCATATTGACGAAGAGTGGGATCCGCATCGGTCGAGGCTCTCGCCAGAAAGTGGCTGACATAGCCTTCATCAGCATCGTGACTACTCGCTCTCCCCCGCCTAAAATTCCTATCCTTCGACCGCCGGGGCACGTACTACATTTCTTGAAAATCAGATTCCGAATCTAGTGACTCTGGGGAAACGAAGTTGGGGAATCGTGCAGCTGAAACACCGCCTGCTCCCGTTCCGGCAGAACGCTGTAGGGCGCCTCTGAAAGGCGCGCCTCGGAGGCCCGTTTCGCAAAAATCTTGCGAGACTGCATTATCAGCTCTGTGATGAACAAGGGCATGGCCCATGCCAACCAGCTTGCCGCAGTCATCCTTTCGACCATCGTACCGACTTCGAGCGCATCAAGCATTTCATACAGGACTCGGAACGTCACGAAGCTGAACGTCACGGTATAGCTGCGGATCATCCATTCACGGTGCTGGTCTACCTGACGCAGGCAGATTGCAATCGTTGCCAACGCTGTAGAGACGATCCACACCGTCGACATGGACGCCAGCCCAAGGCCGAAGACCCAGCTGAAGTCATTGTGAGCCGCCAGGTAGAATGCCGCCGCTCCCCCAACACCGACCGACAACACGTACATCACGCCCATCGTGCGATGGACGGTCGACGTTCGACGATTGAGGCCAAGCCAGAATTGCCCCGGCCCAAGCAGCAGAGCCAGCGCACCCGCGAGAACGTGCGCATAGAGCCATTCGTGCCGGTCCCAGTAGATTCCGTAGCGATCCGGCTCAGGTGTCAGGTACTTCAGGGCAAACCCATAGAAGAACCACGTCGCAATGAATATGGGTATCCCGAAGACGGTAAGATTTCCACGGGCTCGCATGGGGTACCCCCTAGCAGTCGGCGCACCATTCGCGATGACGGGCCTATCCCGTTGAATCTGCGGCGCTCCTGACAGGACGCCGGAGGAAAAACCCGATACTTGTTCACAAACTATCTTGAATGGATCAACCCCGCTACGCCTTCTTAAGCGCCTCGATATCCAGCTTGACCATCTTCATCATGGCTTGCATGACACGCTTCGCCTTCTTCGGGTCCTTGTCCGCCATCAACTGGCCGAGGGCGGCGGGACAATCTGCCATGACAAGCCGTACTTGTCCTTGAGCCAGCCGCATTGAACTTCCCTTCCTCCGCCCGAAGTGAGTTTCTCCCAGTATTCATCGATTTCCTTCTGGGTCTCGCAATCCACGACGAAGGAGATCGCCTCGTTGAACTTGAAGTGCGGACCGCCGTTGAGTGCGATGAATTCCTGACCGTTCAACTCGAACTTCATGGTCATCACCGAGCCTTTGGGACCCGGCGCGCCTTCCGGATAGCGAGACGTCTGAAGAATCTTTGAATTCCTGAAAATGGACGTGTAGAACTGAGCAGCCTGTTCCGCGCTGTTGTCGAACCAAAGAAACGGGGTGATCTTCGGCATTACCTGTCTCCTTCGTACAGTTTTCGGTCTCGTCAAGGGTTAGTCGAACGGAGAACGCCCGGATCGACAACGGTTAATCGTAAAATGGACCGGCAACTCTGAAGGCGCAAAGTGCAGTCTGAGATTTCCAATTTCGGATTTGCGATATCGGGGGCTACCATTCAGACTCCAATTTCTATGAGTACGAGCGCGGCAAAAACAATTCCCGCCGGTTTGATCCTTGCCCTTGTTCTCCTGGGTCAAAGCTTTGCCGCGCAATCTTCACAGGGGACTCCGACCAGCGCCGAGATTCGTCAGGTTCTTGTGGAGAGAATCGACATCCTTCGGCAGAGCGTTGGGATTGTCGTCGGCATCATTGAACCCCAGGGAAGCCGGATAGTGACCTACGGCAAACTCGATTCAGGCGATCCTCGACCTCTCGACGGGGACACCGTGTTTGAAATTGGTTCGATCACCAAGGTATTCACCTCGCTATTGCTGTCCGACATGGTGCAGCGTGGAGAGGTCCAGCTTACGGATCCCGTTTCAAACTACCTTCCTGGACATGTTCGAGTACCGGAACTCCATGGCGGACAGATCACTCTGAAGGATCTGTCGATGCACATGTCCGCCTTGCCCCGAATGCCTTCAAATGTGGATTCGACCGATCCTTCCAATCCGTTTGCCGACTATTCCGTCACCCGGCTTTATGAATTTCTCTCGAGCTACGATCTTCCGCGTGAGGTGGGCTCGGGCTTTGAGTACTCCAACCTCGGCGGTGCGTTGCTTGGACACGCTCTGGCTCGTCGGAGCGGAATGGACTACGGCGCTCTGGTGGAAGCGCGAATCTCGCAGCCTCTGGGAATGGACAACACGCGCATTCCTCTCACGAAGGAAATGAAGGAGCACCTCGCTGCCGGCCACGCGTATGCGCTGGCTCCCATCCCGAATTGGGACCTCGGCGCGCTTGACGCTGCAGGAGCACTCCATTCCACAGCAAATGATCTGCTGAAGTTTCTCGCCGCAACTCTTGGGTACACGAAGACGCCGCTTGCTCCGGCAATGGCATTGATGACCCAGGCGCGCCGGGACATCGGTGAAGGCGAAGTCGGGCTTGGATGGTTTGTTCGAAAGCATGATGGAGTCGAGATCGTGTCGCACGGCGGCAGCACGGGCGGTTATCGATCCTTCATCGGATACGATCCCGGGTCGCGCGTTGGTGTGGTTGTGCTTTCCAATTCGGGGACTGGCGCCGGTGTCGAAGATATCGGGATCCATCTGCTGAACCCGAAGGTTCCGCTGCTGGCGCGTGAAGATCTTGAACCAGACAAGGAACGGAAGGAAATCCCGGTCGATGCGGAAACACTTGCGCGGTACGTCGGGCGCTATCGCTTCCCTTCCACCCAACTGGCCAGCGTCAGCCGTGATGGCGGGCATCTGCTGCTGCAGGCAGAAGGCGAAGTTAAGATCGCTTTCTATCCGGAGAGCGCACGTCAGTTCTTCGCCATGATCATGGATGCTCAGATCGAATTCGAGACCAATGAACAAGGTAAAGTGACTGGGCTCAGGTTTTACAGAGGCGGATCGATGCAGCGGGTAAGGCGGGTCGAGTAACACACAAGATGAGCAAATTCTTCGCCTCAATTTTTGGCCTCTTCCTCTCGCCGCTTGGACTCGTGGTTCTCGCGGCGCTCGATTCTTCGATGGTGTTCTTTCTGCCTGCGGCCGTCGAAGCCGCTGTTGTCATTCTGACGGCGCGATATCGCGAACTCGTCTGGCTCTTTCCCATCCTGGCGGCCGCCGGTTCGATGGCGGGAGCCTGGTTCACGTTTCGGATCGGGGCGAAGATCGGCGAGGAGAGCCTGCAATTCTGGCTTTCGGAAAGCCGGCTGAAGTCGATGCGGACGAAGATTCGCAAGAAGGGAGCCCTGGCACTCGGCGCTGCGGGAGCACTGCCCCCTCCATTTCCACTCTCTCCGTTTGTGCTGGCCTGCGGTGCTCTGCACGTACGGAGAACGCAATTCTTCCTGTCCTTCGGGATCGCGCGTTTCCTTCGTTTCGGAGTCGTTGCGATAGCAGCGCTTCTCTACGGGAACTGGATTTTGCGTGTGATGGAATCTCGAACGTTTCAGATCGGCGTCACAGTTTTCATTATTGTCGCGATAGTTGGGACAGCCTTGACCCTCTACCAGGTCAAGCGGAGCGCGGGGCCTCACCCTGGCCATTAGGAGTACACTGAAGGCATGGCGAATCCACAACACGCCTACTCCGAAAACGTCTCCGGCAACTTCTTCGTGGACGACACATGCATCGATTGCGATCTGTGCCGGCAAATCGCGCCATCCGTCTTCGAGGACGCTTCCGATCACTCCTTCGTCGCGCATCAGCCGGAATCGCCGGCGGAAACGCATCGAGCGGCCATGGCGCTTGTCACGTGTCCGACAGCTTCGATCGGCACACGAGACAAATCGGACTCGCGAGAAGCGGCGGCTGCCTTTCCGGATTTGATCGCCGAGAATGTTTATTTCTGCGGATATGCGTCGCGAAACTCTTACGGCGCGTCGTCTTACTTCATCCGGCGTCCACAGGGAAATCTTCTGATCGACTCGCCCCGATTCGCCCTGCCGCTCGTTCACCGGATAGAGCAGATGGGCGGTATTTCAAAGATTCTCTTTTCGCACCGCGACGATGTGGCAGATCACGAAAAATTTCACGCGCACTTTGGCAGCCCCCGACTGATTCATCGCGCGGACAAGTCTGGGATAGCCGCAGAAGAGCTGCTGGAAGGAACTGAACCGGTCGCGCTCGATGAGGAGCTGATTGCGATACCGGTGCCGGGTCACACGCGCGGCCACGTCGTTTTTCTGTACCGCAAGAAGTTCCTTTTCACGGGTGATCATCTGGCATGGTCCGACAATCGCGGCCGATTGACCGCATTTCGAGATGTCGCCTGGTATTCGTGGCCCGAACAGACGAAATCCATGAAGCGCCTGTTGGATTACAGCTTTGAGTGGGTCCTTCCCGGGCACGGACGGAGCGCCCATCTTCCCGCCGACGACATGAGGCGCAGCCTGATGGACTGCATTTCATGGATGGAAACTCAGTAACCCTGTCCCTCCGGGTGAGGGATTTCGCTCCAAACGCCGCGACGCGGTAAAATCCACCACCGTGTTCCGAATCCTGGCTCCACTTTTCTTTCTCCTCCAGGGCATTCCCGTTCAGCAGGGCGGGAAAGTCACGGGCGTCCTTCGCGACAGCACGGGCGCGCCGCTCGAAGCTGTTCGCATCGCTGCCGTATCGCGCGGTGGAACCATCGAGGATGCTGCGCTCGGCGCAGCCATGGCAGGGATCGCGCAAACCGATGGGCAGGGCCGCTTCACCCTTGAGGGCATTCCTCCAGGCCGATACTCCATCGCCGCAGGACGCCTGGATCTTCAGACCTACTATCCGGGCACTCAATTGCTTACCGATGCGACGATCTTAACGGTTACCGCCGGCGAGACAATCTCAGGAATCAACTTCGTCCTCAACAACACGAGTTTTGGAAGGGCAGCCGGCAGTGGCGCACCGGTCATCGCCGCCACGATTCCCGTACAAGTCAAGATGGAGCGAGGAGGCAAATTACCGGTTGTGGCGAACGGAAGCTTGATCACACTCCGGCTGGAATCTTCAGCCGTTCCATTGACGATTCCCATTGATGGCGTTTCGTTTATGGTGCCCGGCCCTGTCGCGGCGGATTTCCGCGTCGTTGTCGAAAACCTGCCGGATACCTACGAAGTAAGATCGATAGTCTATGGGGCCACGCCCATTCCTCAGGGCATCTTCCGGCTTTCCGCGGCGAACTTCCCAACTATTGCAGCTGCGCCTGTGCCAGTAACCACCAGTTCGCAGGCACCCACGAATGAGGCCCAACTCCGTGCCGTGCTCGACCAGTTGCTCCGCAGTGGGACACCCCCGTTTGTGTCCTCCTCCAACTCCCTCAAGCCTGCTGCAACACCTCCATCAACGCTGACCATCACTCTTGGTGAAGCCGCACCACGGCCAACGAATGGTGTCCGCGTCTCCGGTGCAATGAATACCCCGGGCAAGCGTGCCGTCTACATTTCAGGAAGACCCGGCATTGCGTTTGCTGACGGAACATTCGAATTCCGCGACGTGCCTCCGGGACGTCATCTGATTGCTTCCTTCAGCAATTCCAGACCGTATGCGGCTGTTGTTGTCGTTGGAGACAAGAACATCGATGGCGTGGACCTCAAGGAAACGTTCATTCTTCCTGGCGACTTCCGCGTGCCGAAAGATCCGATGCCCGCAGGGCCGCTCGCTCCGGGAACGATCGTTCCTCTGGCTCGAATCAGAGGAACTGTAGTCGAAGAGAGGTCGAAGACGGCGATCTCAGAAGGCGAGGTCACAATCATCAGCGGCGACTCTTACCGGAATATCCCGATCGATTCGCAGGGGCGATTCGAAACCTTTACGCTTTTACCCGGCACCTACGACATCCGCATGCAGATCTTCGGCCATACGTCCATTGGCCCGACTGTTCTCGTCGGGGACACTGACATCAACGTCGAAGTGACCTCACGTCGTCTGTACTGACGGCGAGGGTTCCCTCAGATTTTGGTCGCTCGCAGAACGGCACGTTGGTTACGATTGACGATCAAGAGTTGACGATCGAGCTGACTTCAAAACGACTTTGGCAATGAGCACGATTCTCCTATCGCTGTTACTTCTGGTTCAGGGCATTCCCGTTCAACAGAGCGGAACGGTGACAGGCATGTTGCGAACCGGCGACGGCAAGCCTGCAGCAGGCGTACGCGTTTCCGCAGTGCCGCAAACCGACGCACTCGAACAGGGACCTGCATCTCCGACGTTGTCCAGCATCGCGGAGACGGATGCAAACGGCCGTTACAAGCTCGAGAACATTCCGCCGGGGCGCTACTACATCGCCGCCGGCAGGCTCGATCTGCCGACTTACTATCCCGGCACACAAAGCATGGCCGTCGGACGAACGATCCTCGTCAGCGCGGGCCTCGCCGTTTCAGACATCGACTTCGTCCTGATTCCCAACAGCTCAGGCCGTGCGGAACCGACGCCCGGGTTGACGGGTGTTGTTCTGCTGGATCTGCCACTGGACGTCCGCGTAGACGGAGGGGGCAAGCTTCCGGTCCTTAACGGAAGCAAACAGATAACGGTTCAATTAACACCGATCTCAGGTTCAGCTCCGGCGATATCCGCCGCGACAAATTCAGCCCGTATCAGCATTCCGCCACCGATCACGGACTATCGCGTCAGCGTAGAAGACCTTCCTGCGGGTTACACGATTCGATCCATCAAAACGGATTCAACAGAACTGCAGGATCGCATCCTGCGTATCACCGCGATAGCCCAGGCAAACGGGAATATCGCCTGGGTATCATCGGCAGCGTATACGGCGGCATTTATGACCGGCGCACTGAACAACGCACTTTCGGCGGGAACAGCGACACCTGCAAAGACACTCGCAATTACTCTCGGCAATACCAACACTTCAGCGGCTCGAAACGCGGGAGCGCGTGTCACCGGGAGCCTGCCCGCCAACACAATCCGCTCGATCTACCTTGACGGCACGCCGGGCATCGTGTTCTCCGATGGAAGTTTCGAATTTCAGAACGTTCCTCCGGGCCGTCATCTCATCGCGACACCCGACACTATCCGCGCGACGCGACCGATTGTCGGATCTGTTGTCGTTGGATCAGGCGATCTCAATGATGTTCAACTTGTGAGCACGCCTGTCCTTCCCGCAAAAACGGCAGCAGTTCCCGGCGCATCACCAGCAGAAACACGTCCCCCCGGTGTTCTGCCGCTCGCATCCTTGCGCGGACAGATCATGGACGCCGAGACAGGAAAGCCTTTGGCCGGCGGCACCATATACCTCGTTGGCGACTCGTGGGCGGGTTCTGAGCTTGGGACTGACGGGAAATTCGAGTTTCTCAAGCTGCTTCCGGGCAATTACGAATTGGAAGTTCAGGGAGTGGGATATCCGACCTTCCGCCGGGCCGTCGTCATCGAAGAGCAGGATATCGATCTCGACTTGAAGGCAGGGTGATATGCAGGCGGCTATCGTGAACGAGTAGGAGCGACGAGCGAGAACAGCGCCTTCCGCTGCCAGGCATCAACCTGCCGAACCCACGCAAGATTCTCCTGAGCGCTCCTGTTCATGGATGCCGCCCAGTTCTGCCAGACAACCGTCGCCGGACCTGGTGGCGCCTGGTTCTTGAGACCTGCCGCAAGCGTCGCTGCCTTTTCAGCATAAGCCACTGCCTTGTCCATCATCTGCAGCGGAGGCCCTGCATATGCTCGGCTGACTTGAATCAGCGTCGTGATGTTTTCGGGGTTCGCTTTGACGGCTTTCTCAGCGTATTCAAGGATGTGAGGCGCATCGTTCCTGACGACGTAGGCGTTCATCACCGAAAGGTACACGGCAGGAAGCCGCTCGGACTTTGGAAAAGTCTTCTCGAATTGCGCCAGCAACTCCAACTTGCGCTCGATAGCGCTTGCCTCCGAAATCCGCCCATGTAGCGCCGTCTCCGCAGCGGAGCGAGACGCTGCGGTCTGAGGCGCCACCGGCCGTTGGCTTCCAACGGGAACCGTGAAGTTCACATCGGCGCGGGTTCTGGCAGCTTCAATTTCGATCTGCGTGGCGCTCGACCGATCTGTGCCGGTGGGATAGAAACGCAGATCGCTGAGCTTGCCGGCGGCGACGTAGTAGCGCCCTATAGGGATGTTGATCAGGCGGTATCGGCCAGCGGAATCGGTTTCAGCAACGCTGAGTAAGCTGGATACAGAAGGATCGTCGATATCGACTGCGCCGACGCGGACGCCGACTGCGGGTTTACCATCGGCGGTTTTCAGTGTGCCGGTGATAATGCCGGTTCCCGGTTGGAGCCTGCCTGTGCCCTGCACGGCCATCATGGCCGCCAGGAGCAAGGCGATCACTTCGTCAGACCGGCCTTGGAAACGATACCGGTCAGCGCGTCACTGAGTCCGAACTGCGTCGCCGCGACCTTGCCGTCCGGCCCGATCATGACGAATGTCGGGTAAACGGTTATGCCATAGGCCGCCGGAATGCCGGCTTCATCACCCATGATGACCGGATAGGGAATGGGCTTGGTCTGGAGAAACTTCTCGACGGTCTCACGCTTCTCGCCGACATCGATGCCGAGAACAACGAGCCCCTGATCTCGATAGTCGGCATGAATCTTCTCCAGCGTCGGCATGCTGCGGATGCACGGGCCACACCACGTCGCCCAGAAGTCGAGAAGGACAGGCTTCCCTTTCAGTTCGGCGAGATTGTAGGTCTTGCCATCGAGGCTCACACCGCGAAACAAGGGCGCTTCCTTTCCCGTTAGATCAACGCGGTTGCCCGCGGTTTGCGGCGCCTGCTCGCGGGCGTCTGCCGGCGGCGTGTAGGCGAAAAGCGTTCCGTCCACGGGTTGGTCTATTTTGAGGCCGTGAGTTACCTGCAGAATCCGAGAGCGATACTCCACTGGCGCTGCACCGGCAGCCGGTGGCACCTTGAGGCTGTAGTTGATCTCCTCCAGAACTTCGACAAGCAACTTCTTGTCGATCCATGACGTCATCACGCCGTCGGAAAGCTGCCCGCCCATGGCTGCCTGCGCCGGAATCTTCACACTGCTGGTCAATACCCAGCAGTCGTACGTTGTGCCGTCAATCGTGACCGAGTCCTGCCGGGAAGTCTTCGTCGTCTTCGTGTCTGCGAAGAACCCCAGCACATCCAGCACGGCGAGGTTCGCGGCCATGCCCTCAGGGGTCTGTGCGGCGGCGATCTTTGTATAGATCTTAGTGGACGGGCGATACGTCAGCGTCGTTTCACCGTCGGAAACCAGCAGGCTTCCACCACCAAGTTGAAGATCGATGCGTGCCTTGCCTGGATTCTGAATGGCGACAGTCTGTTTGCCGATCGACGACTGCAC
>Ga0068859_100004394_pt1 | contig 14383 bp, 11 predicted proteins | sample KBSSwiS22_FD_66585 | JGI IMG/M metagenome (GOLD analysis project Ga0068859, IMG submission 66585) | Switchgrass rhizosphere microbial communities from Kellogg Biological Station, Michigan, USA - KBS Switchgrass S2-2 | ecosystem: Host-associated > Plants > Roots > Rhizosphere > Soil ...
CCGGGAGCCGCTGGAGAAGCTGTTCGCCCAGCACGCCGAGACGCCGGCCCGCCGGGCGCTGCAGCGCTATCTGGCCCGGGAGCTCACGACCCTGGTGCACGGCGAGCAGGCGGCTGAGGCGGCCGAGGCCGCCTCGCAGGCGCTGTTCACCGGCGACGTGCGCGGGATCGGCCAGGCGATGCTCGGCGACGTCTTCGCGGACGTCCCGAGCATCGATGAGCCGTCCTCCCGGCTGGACGGCGACGGCTGGCCGGTCGTCGACCTGCTGATCGCCGTCGGCCTGGCGAGCAGCAAGCGCGAGGCCCGTGAGCACCTCGGCAACGGCGCGGTGTCCGTCAACGGCGACAAGGTGACCGACCCGGCGGCGGCCGTCACCGCGGCGGACCTCCTGCACGGCTCGGTCCTGCTGGTCCGCCGCGGCCGCCGCGAGTGGCGGGTGGCCCGGTTCGCTTAGGCACGTTTCTCGCCCCCGAAACCACCAGATCGCGCGGTGGGTCGGCTGAGTCGTGGACGTTGACCGCGCGGACGCGGTGTGGTCCCGGCGTCGGCCCCCTGCTCGGCGCTGCCGGGGTGGGCGCGGCCGTGGTGCCACGCTGAAGGCACCGGGAGCGTCCCGGCGCCGCCAGGCGCGGCACAGCCGACGCAGGGGATCGCCATGAGAGTGCTGGTCACCGGCACGGAGGGCTATCTGGGCAGCCTGCTCGCCCCGGAGTTGCTGCGCGCCGGCCACGACGTCGTCGGCCTGGACACTGGCTACTACCGGCAGGGCTGGCTCTACCACGGCACCGACCGGACGGCCTACACGCTGCACAAGGACCTGCGGCACGTCACCGCCGCGGACCTGGCCGGCGTCGAGGCCGTCGTGCACCTGGCCGAGCTGTCGAACGACCCGCTCGGCGAGCTCGCCCCCGAGGTCACCTACAAGATCAACTATCACGGCTCGGTGCGGCTGGCGCGGCTCGCCAGACAGGCCGGGGTCGAGCGGTTCGTCTACATGTCGTCGTGCAGCGTCTACGGGGTGGCGACCGGCGGCGACGTCACCGAGACCTCCCCGGTCAACCCGCTGACCGCGTATGCCGAATGCAAGGTGCTCGTCGAGCGGGACGTCGCGCCGCTGGCGGGCGACTCGTTCTCGCCCACCTTCCTGCGCAACGCGACCGCCTACGGCGCCTCCCCGCGGATGCGCTTCGACATCGTGCTGAACAACCTGTGCGGCCTCGCCTGGACTACCGGCCGGATCGCGATGACGTCGGACGGCACGCCGTGGCGGCCGCTGGTGCACGGCCTGGACATCGCCAAGGCGATCCGCTGCGTGCTGGCCGCCCCGCGCGACGCCGTCCACAACCAGGTCTTCAACGTCGGCGACAGCGCGCAGAACTACCAGGTCCGCGAGATCGCCGACGCCGTCGCGGCCGTCTTCCCGGACTGCCAACTGAGCTTCGGCACGCATGGTGGGGACGACCGCAGCTACCGGGTGAACTTCGACAGGATCCACGAGCGGCTGCCCGGGTTCGGCTGCGACTGGGACGCGCCGCGCGGTGCCCGCCAGCTGTTCGACGTCTTCACCCGGATCGAGCTGGACGAGCCCACCTTCACCGGCCGCGGCCACACCCGCCTGCGCCAGCTCCAGCACCTGATCGCCACCAAGCAGCTCGACGCGGACCTGTACTGGACCTACCCGGCGGAACCGGAACCGGCGCCGGCCCGGTAGCGGGTTCTGCTCCCCGATTCCCGGGGAGCTTCGCGATGTCCGGGGGAGAAACGGCATCCGCTAGCGTTGCGACCGGATCGCGGCTCCTGGAGGCCCAGAGATGATCATCAAGCCGGCCGGGCTCGACGGGGTGTTCATCGTCGACATCGAGCCGTTCTCCGATGAGCGGGGCTTGTTCGCCCGGACCTTCTGCCAGGACGAGTTCGCCGCGGCGGGGCTGGAGATCGGCGTCGCGCAGTGCAGCGTCGCCTACAACCGACGGGCGGGCACCGTCCGGGGCATGCACTGGGCTGGCGAGCCCGTGCGGGAGACCAAGCTTGTCCGGGTGACCCGGGGCGCGCTGCTCGACGTGGTGGTCGACACCCGGCCCGGCTCGCCGACCTTCCTGCGCCACGTCGCCGTAGAGCTGTCCGCGGACAGCCACCGGGCGCTGTTCATCGACGCGGGTCTGGCGCACGGCTACCAGACCCTCGTCGACGACACCGAGGCCAGCTACCAGATGAACGTCCCGTTCCGGCCGGGCTTCGACCGGGGCCTGCGCCACGACGACCCGGCGCTCGGCATCGCGTGGCCGCTGCCGGTGACGGTGATCTCGGACAAGGACCGGGCCTGGCCACTGCTGGGGCTCGACCCGACCGCGGCCGAGCTTGGCCTGGCCGCGCGGCAGCCCAGGTCGTAGGCCCGGGCGGCCCCGCCCGGCGGCGGGCCCTCGGCGCAAAACGCGCATAGCCGTTGTCGCCGTTCACTCACAGCGGCCGAATCTCTTGTGCTCGGCATGTGCGTGCGCTGATGGTCGTGTGGCGGGCGATACCATGACGTGCCGAGCGGGTGCGGATCATGTGCCCCGGCGGGGGAGCGGGTAGGCGGCCGGGCTGGTCGGCCGCCACCGGTGCCCCGTGGCCGGCGTGGCCTGGACCGACGTCACCGCCGCGGCCCGACAAGGCCCATGGGCCGCCCGCGATCCCGCCGCGACACGGGGCCGGCCACACAGCCACACGGGAGACAGCCGCACAGGCGCACGAGGACGAGGCCCGGTCGGACCCGAACCGGGCAGGGACCGCGAGGCCCGGCGCAGCGCCGGGCGGTGAGGCAGGGGAGCGCATGTCAGGGGCCACCGGTTCAGGGGGTACGAGGTCAGGCGCCACCGAGGTGACCACGTGCCGGTCGTGCGGCGGGGAGCGGCCGAGGCCGTTCCTCTCGCTGGGCGCGACGCCCGTCGCCAACCGGCTGGTCCGCGCGGACGCGCTGGACGTGATCGACCCGGCGTTCCCCCTCGGCGTCGGCTTCTGCGAACGGTGCGCCCTGGTCCAGCTCACGCACGTGCTGCCGGCCGACGAGATCTTCGACGCCGACTACCCGTACTTCTCGTCGTTCTCCGACATGCTCGTGCGGCATTCCGAGAAGAACGTGATCGAGCTGATCGAGAGCCGCGACCTCGGCCCGGACAGCCTGGTGGTCGAGGTCGCCAGCAACGACGGCTACCTGCTCAGGGCGTTCGTCGAGCGCGGTATCCCGGTGCTCGGCATCGAGCCGACGCCCGGTCCCGCCGCCGCGGCCCGCGAGGTCGGGGTGCCGACCCGGGAGGAGTTCTTCGGAGCGGACGTCGCCCGCCGGCTCGTCGACGAGGGCCTGCGCGCCGACGTGATCATCGCGAACAACGTGATGGCGCACGTGCCGGACCTGAACAGCCTCGTCGAGGGCTTCGCGATCCTGCTCAAGGACGACGGCGTCATCAGCGTCGAGAACCCTGGCGTCGGCGCGCTGCTCGACCACACCGAGTTCGACACGATCTACCACGAGCACTTCTGCTACTTCTCGACGATCGCCGTCGACGCGCTGCTGCGCCGGCACGGGCTGGAACTCGTCAGCGTCACCGAGTTCCCCGAGCTGCACGGTGGCACCCTGCGCTGGCGGGCCGGCCGGTCGGCCGCCGGCCGGACCGTCGACCCGTCGGTCGGCCGGGTGCTCGCCGCGGAGCGGGCGGCGGGGCTGGACTCCTTCGACCGGTACGGCAGCTTCGGCGCCGCGGTCGGTGACCTGCAGGACGAGCTGCGCGCGCTGCTCACCGGGCTGAAGGCGAAGGGCGCGACGATCGCCGCCTACGGTGCCGCCGCCAAGGGCGCCACGCTGCTGAACTCGACCGGCCTCGACACCCAGCTCGTCGACTTCGTGGTGGACCGTAACAACCACAAGCAGGGCAAGTACATGCCAGGCGCGCGGCTGCCGATCCTGGCGCCGGAGGCCCTGCTCGAACGCCAGCCGGACTACCTGCTGCTGCTCGCCTGGAACGTGAAGAACGAGATCATGGCGCAGCAGGCCGAGTACGCCGCGCGCGGCGGTAAGTTCATCGTCCCCGTGCCGCGCCCGGTCATCCTCTAGGCGGGGCGATGGAGCGGCCTGGGTGGCCGCCGGCCCGGGCCGACGACCCGGAACGGCCCGAGCGCGCCGAGCCCGCCGGCGACGGCTGGGTCGTCGAGGGGGCCGCGCCGGCGCGGCGGCCGTCCGAGGTTCGCTGGACGCAGCGCCGCGAGGCCGGCGCCTGGCCCGACGGGCCGCGGCCCGACGCCCCCCAGCCCGACTGGCCCGATCCTGGCGGCGGTGAGCCCGAGCCGCGCGACGACTGGGAGCGAGGGCCCCACGAGGGTGTCGACCTGCTGCTGGGGCAGCTGCAGAGCGGCTACATGGGCAGCGTCACCCAGACGATCGACCTGGCGATGCTGCAACGCCTCCTCGCCGAGGAGGAGGGGAGGCGGGGCCGGCGCGGCGGTCAACCGGGCCGGGGCGGCGCCCCCGCGGAGCCGGACGGCACGCAGGCCCTGCGCATGCGGCCCCGCGGTGGGGGCCGTCCTGGCGTCCCCGAAGGCGCCGACAGCACGGCGCTGCTCGCCCGCCACCGCGCCGGCACCGAACCGCCCGCGGCGCGCGCGCGAGCTGATCGCGACCCCGCGGCGGACCGTCCACAGGCCGGCGCCCACCCACCCGCGGCTCGTGGCCGGGACGATCCAGAGAACACCCAGCTGCTGCGCCGATCGGGGATTCCGGCCCGCCCGCCCGACGGCCGGGGCCCGGCCACGGACGGCACCCAGCTGCTGCGCCGGCCGCCGGCCCGCCACCGCCGCCGGCCGGGCGCCGCCGGTGAGGCAGATCTCTGGGCGCGGGAGCCGCTGCTGCGGGATCTCGACGCCGACGGGCCGGCCCGGCCGGCGGCGCGGGCCTCCTGGAACCGGGACGACGCGGCGCCCGTTGACGGACCGTCCCACGCCGGTGCGCCCAGCGAGGCGAAGGGCACTCCCAGGACGCGGGCGATGTGGACGCTGGCCGACCAGGTCCTCTCCAGCGGTACCAACTCGATCCTGATGTTCGTCGTCGCCCGCGAGGTGTCGAAGGTCGAGTTCGGCGCCTTCTCGGTCGCGTTCCTCGTGTTCGCCGTCGTCATCGGCTTCTCCAAGGCGACTGGCGCGCAGCCGTTGAGCATCCGGTACGCCGGCGCTCCGGAGTCGGTGTTCGTGAACGCCGCGGCGCGGGCGACCGGCGCGGCGCTGGTGCTCGGCGTGCTGGCCGGCGCCTGCTGCGCGCTGGCCGGCGCGGCGCTCGGCGGCCTGACCGGCTCGGCGCTGCTGACCCTCGGGCTGGTCCTGCCGGGCCTGCTGCTCCAGGACCAGTGGCGACAGGTGTTCTTCGCGCAGGGCCGGCCCGCCGCGGCCGCGGCGAACGACGGCGTGTGGGCCGTCGTCCAGATCATCGGGGTGGCGATGCTGCTGGAACGGCACGTCGCGCTCGCCGCGCCGATGCTGCTGGCGTGGGGCGCGGCGGCGGCGGTCGCGGCGCTGATCGGGGTCGCGCAGGCCGGCTTCTGGCCGTCGCCCGGCCGCGCGCTGGACTGGGTGCGCGAACATCGCGACATCAACGGCTTCCTGGCGATGGAATACCTCACCATCCAGGGGGCGCTGAACGCCAGCTTGCTGATCATCGGCGCGATCGGCGCCGTGGAGCTGGTGGGCGCGCTGCGCGGCGTGCAGACGCTGCTCGGGCCGACGACGATCCTCGCGGTCGGCCTGGTGAGCTGGGCCGTCCCCGAGTTCTCCCGGCGCAAGGACATGACCGCGGCCGAGCGGATGCGGGCGGCCTACCTGCTGTCGGCCGCCGTCACGGGAGTGGGGCTGGTCTGGGGGCTTGGCTTCCTGTTCGTAGGCGCGCTGCGGATCGGTGGCCAGCCGATCGGGCGGTCGCTGCTCGGCGACACCTGGCCGCAGACGCACCACCTGCTCGCGCTGTCGATCGTGCAGCAGGCTGGCGCCGCCGCCGCGGTCGGCGTGAGCTGCATGCTGATCGCGCTCGGCCGAGCGAAGGACACCTTCCGGCTGAACGTCCTCGCCGCGCCCCAGCTGCTGGTCTACCCGATCGTCGGGGTGGCGCTCGGCGGCGGCACGGGGGCCGTGCTCGGCTTCACCCTGGCCAACTGGGTGATGCTGCCGTTCTGGATCCGCATGCTGCGCCGCGCGGCGAACGACGCCGAGCGGGAGTGGCGGCGGGCTCGGCGTGCCCGATCGGGGCGAGCCCCGGCCGGCGCCGGCCAGCGGGATGGCCGGACCGACCAGGCCCGCCAGACGACGGGGCGCCGGGGCGCGCCCGCCGCCGGGAAGCTGGGCGTGGAGTGAGCCAGTGGGCAGCGCGGATGGAAAAGGTTTGATCATGAGGTTGTACGTGGTGTGTCGCTCGGTCGGTTCGGAGAACTCGAAGAATCGGCCGGATTTCTATAGCAAAACTTTGTCCCTGGCCTCTCTACTGCGTTCCGTCGAGAATGTCGGAATTCCCGCGAGGCTGGTGTTCGCCAATGACGGGCCCATCCCGCCGGAGCGGCTGGCGATGATGTCCGCCGCCGGTGAGGTGCTGCCCATCCGCTGCGGGAGCAACCGCTCGTCCTACCGGCTGGTGCTGCGCCTCCCGGTGGAGCGCGGCTGGTCCCCGGACGACCTCGTCTGGTTCGCCGAGGACGACTACCTGTACACGGCCGGCGCGCTGTCCGCCGTGGTCGCCGCCGCCGAGAAGATTCCACAGGCCGACTACTTCACGCTGTACGGCGGGCAGCGGTTCGGCGAGGACGCGACCAGGCGCCGTCCCACCTACTCGCCGCGCCAGCGGGCCGACGGCGACCCGGACGCCGTCGAGATCGGCCGGCTGCGCTGGTATCGCGCGGTCAGCTCGACCAGCACCTTCGGCGCCTGGGTACACACGATCGCCGCGGACCAGCGGCTGCTGCGCTCGGCGCCGTTCGTCGGCGGCGCGTTCGACCACGCGACCTGTCTCGCCTTTCAGGGCTATCGGCCGTTCTCGCTGCGCGCGCTCGGTGGTGAGCCGCTCGAGCCCGGCGAGCATTCCGCGCCCAGGAGGATCGCCAGGCGGGTCGCCCTCACCGGGCTGCGCGGCGCGCTGAACGCCGCGGCGCTCGCTCGGCCCGAGCGCGACCGGCGGGTCCTGGTGGCCCCGGATCCGGACCTGGCGACCCATCTCGAGGAGGGCTATCTCGCGCCGGGTACCGACTGGGCTGCCGAGGCGCGCGACGTCGAGGAGTGGCTGCGCGGCACCGGGCTGCCAGTCGGCCGGCGCTGACGCGGGCGTGGATCGGTGAAGTGGTGCCCTGGCGCGTTGACGCGCCATTACAGCCCAGGGGTTTGGCGCTCACTCGGCTGAGTTATGCTCGCATTCCACATGCACGTTCGAGGAATTGGAGCAGGACCGGTCGATCACGATCTGTCAGTGCATCACTGCTCGTCGGCTCGCGGCAGGACCGGCGATACCTGATCGACCGATATGTGATCGACGGTAGGGCATCGACGGTAGGGCCTGATCGGCGACCGGCTGATCGGCAGCACGGGCTCTTCAGGAGCGAGCGCCCGCGTCGGGTGGAAGCGAGGCGGAGCGGGTGAGCTCAGCTGGTTCGCAGGGCAACGACGGCCGCGGCGCGCCCTCGTTGTCGCTCCTGCGCGTCCTCGGGCGCCGCTGGTTCCACATCGTGATCGTCATGGCTGTGTGTGGCGTCCTCGGGCTTGTGGTGAGCATCGTCGAGAGCCCGACCTACGAGTCGAGCCTGCGGATCTTCCTGACCCTCGACCCGAACTCCGACCACACCCGGATGCTGGAGACGCAGGCCGAGCTCTCCACCTCCACGCAGGCGGTCTCGGACTTGGCGAAGCAGCTGGGCGTCTCCGAGGCCTACGTCGCCGGGCACCTCAAGGCGGTCCCAGCCGACGCCGCCGACTACTTCACGATCACCGCGACGGCGGCCAACCAGAAGAAGGCCGACCAGCTGGCCGCCCACGCGCGCGACGAGTACAAGGCCCTGTTGATCAACTACAGCGGGGGCGGCCAGTCGACTATCAACGACCTGGTGAAGAAGCAGAAGGAGCTGGCGGCGAAGGCCAACGGCCCGGACGATCCGACCGGCGCGATCTCGGATGCGGCCAACCGGCTGCTCGACCAGATCACCGCGGCGGAGGTGTCGCAGGCGACCGCGACCAACATCATCGGTCTGGCCGAGGATCCGTCCCCGGCAGGGAAGATCGGGCCCAAGCCGTTCCCGAACCTGGTGATCGCGATGCTGGTCGGCCTGTTCCTGGCCGTGGCCGCGATCTGGATTCGCTACCTGCGCCGGCCTACCGTGCTCGACGGCCGGGCCGCGGCCGACGCGATCGGCGCGCCGCTCATCGCGGGCGCGACGACGCCCAACATCGACACCGTGGTGTCCGCGCTGGCGGCGGTGCTGTCCCCGACGGCCAAGGTGGTCTCGCTGACGGCCGCGGCGCAGGGCGACCTGACCGCCGAGACGGTCGCGGGCATCGCCGCCACCTGGTCGGACGACCAGGGCGTCGTGCTCGTCCTCGACGCGTCCCCCAGCTCCGAGGTGCGCTCGGTGCTGGAGCGGCTGCCACCGGCCACCTCCGGCGCGCTGCCGCGCTGGGCCCACGAGCCGACATGCATGGCCCGGGCCTCGGGCGGCGGCCGCGGCCACGTCCTCTACAACCGGGTCTCGCCGTCGCGAGCCTCCCGGCCGGGTGGCCTCGCCCCGATCCTCGCCGACCGCGCCCGCGACGTCGACCTGGTGCTGCTGCTAACCCCGCCGCTGACCGACCTCCCAATGACCGCCGCCTCCGCGCTGCAGGCCGACGCCGTCGTCGTCATCACCTCGGACTTCACCAGGACCGACGAACTGGCCGTGGTGCCGCGTGACTGGCCGGCGCTGTCCGACCGGGTCGTCGGCGTCATCCACGGCGACCGCGGCGGCTTCCGCCCGTCGGCCGCCGTGTCGGAGAGCCGTGGCACGACCCGTTCCGCTGGCTCGGCGAGCTCGGGTGGCTCGGGGGACCGCGCCCGCGCCCGCGACCGGGATCGGGATCATGACCGCGGCGATTCCAGCCCGGACTCCACGGACCGCTTCGCCCGGCCCCGGTACTGACCGCTTCCCGGCGTACCGAGTTCCCGGCGAACAAGTGACATCGGCGTTCAAGTGACGGAGTAGCAGGTGGCCTACCGCCCAGGGTCGGCGTCGGAGCTGGTGACGACGCTGACCACCCGCATCCCGCGGACCTGGGTCATCCCGACCGCCGAGGCCCCCCACCGCGACGTCGAGGCCGACTCGTCGACGCTGCGGGTGCTCACCATCCTGCTGGTCTGCGAGCTGTTCCTGCAGCGGCTGGTGGTGCCCGCCGCCGGCACGGGCGTGCCGGTGATCCTCCCGATCACGCTGGTGGGCGCCGTCGTGCTGGTGCGGCGCGGCCAGCTGCGGACCAACCTGGTGCGCAGCCGGGCCTATCTGATCGCGATGGCCGCCTGCGTGCTCGTCGCGTTCACGTCGTTCGCCCGCGGCGAGCCGGACGCCTCCCTGAACTCGCTGATGCTGCTGGTCGTCACCTACGCGCCGTTCATCGTCGGCCTGTCCCGGGAGCAGGCCAGGCTGTTGCTACCGCGCCTGCTCGACCGGTTCGTCATTCTGGCCGGCGTGCTCGCCGGGCTCGCCCTCGGGCAGTTCGGGCTGCAACTGGTGGGCGTGCACTACGCCGATGTGCTCGGCGACCTCGTGCCGTCGCAGTTCCTGGCGCAGAACTTCAACACCTCGTATCCCGTGCACTACGGCTCGACTCTCTACAAGTCGAACGCCTTCGTCGGGCTTGAGCCGTCGTACACCTCGCAGTTCCTCGCCGTCGGGCTGATCGTCTCGGTGCTGCGCCGGACGCGGGTCTGGCAGATCGCGCTGTTCCTGCTGGCCATCCTGTCGACGGTGTCGGGCACTGGCATCCTGCTTGTCGGCTTCGCCGGCGTGCTGCTGGCGGTGCACAAGGGCCTGCGGTTCACGCTGAGTGCCCTGACCGTGCTGGTGATCCTCGTGGGTGCGCTGTCGCTCACCCCGGCGGCGAAGATCTTCGCCTCGCGGGCCACCGAGACCAGCTCCAGCGGCTCCAGCGGCAACCTGCGCTTCGTGACGCCCTACGTGCGGACGTGGGACAACCTGTCCGCGAACCCGGAGCGGGCCCTGTTCGGCAACGGGCCGGGCTGGTCGGACCGGGACTCGCAGGCGTTCAGCGCGCGGACCGGTCTTCCGCTGAACTACGCCCTGCTGCCGAAGCTGCTGCTGGAGTACGGCCTCGTCGGGAGCATCGGCTTCCTGGTCTTAATGGCGGCCGCGTTCATCCGCGGGTCGCCGTCGTTCGTGCTGACGGGCACGATGCTGTTCTTCTACATCGTGCTGTCCAGCAGCCTGCTCAACCCGGTCGTCGGCTACCTGGTGCTGTTGCTGCTGAGCTGGTGCTGCGAGGATCAGCATCCGCTGGTGGCCTACCGTCCCGACACCCGGAAGATCCAGCTTCCCGCCCAGCGCGACCATGCCGGGCTCGCCGGCCAGCGCTGAGGGCGCCGCGGCGCTCGCCGGCCCGACGCCGGTCCGGGAGGCACGGCCTGCCGGTGGGGCGTGCTCGCGAGCCAGCCGGAACGCGACCTCCGTTACTCAGGGACAGAAGAACTTCACGTAAGGTGAGAGTTGTCTCCAATGGTGGCGCGCGGGGGACGCCGGCTGCCCTGCTCGGGTGGTGTGAGGGGGTGGCTCATGCTCGGTGCCAGCGGACCGGTCCGCGTCCCGCGGCTGGTCGCCGGCCCGGGCGGTCTGCTGGTCGCGGTGCTGGCCACGCTGCTCGCCGCGGCCGGGCTGTCGTCCTGCTCCGGCGGGTCGCACCACCGGCCGTCGCCTTCGGTGTGGTCCAATCCGCTGGTGACCGGCACCGGCGCTCGCTGGGTGACCGGTGCGAACGGCAACTTTCCGTCCGAGATCGAGCCGTGGGCGGCTTGGGCCGGCCGGCCGGTGGATCTCGCCATGATCTTCACCACGCGCGACGACTGGGACGGCGTCGAGGCGCCCGGCTGGCCGCTCAGTGCGTTCACCCGCGCCAAGTGGCCCGGCCAGATCTCGATCGCCCAGCCGCTGTGGCCGGACAGCGGCGGCAACGAGCGTGACTGCGCCGCCGGTGACTATGACCAGCACTGGCGCCAGTTCGGTAGGAACCTGCTGAAGTACGGCCGTGGCGACGCGATCGTGCGCCTCGGCTGGGAGTTCAACGGTGACTGGTACGACTGGTACCCGCGGGACGTGAACGTCTGGAAGCGCTGCTTCGGGCGGACCGTGACAGCGCTGCGAGCCACCGCGCCCGACGTCCGGATCGACTGGACGATGACGATGCACCGCGACGAGCTGCCCCGTGGCGGCGACGTCTGGTCGGCCTACCCGGGCGACGCCTACGTCGACATCATCGGGATCGACTACTACGACATGTTTCCGCCGGCCCCCACGCAGGCGCTCTGGGACCGGCTGTGCACCACGCCATCCGGGCTGTGCACCGTCATCGCGCAGGCCCGCGCACACGGGAAGAAGTTCTCCGTCCCCGAATGGGGCGTCGTCAGCGGAGACGGCGGCGGCGGCGACAATCCCTTCTTTATCGAGAAGATGTACGCGATGTTCCAGGCGAACGCGGATGTTCTTGCCTACGAGGCCTACTACAACAACGCGGAAGCCGACAACGTGCGCTCGTCGTTGCTGAACCCGACGCTGAACCCGAAGTCGGCGCGGCGCTATCTGCGACTGTTCGGCGCCGGATAGCGTGCGGTCGCTGACCGGCGCGTCCCTGCCGCTCGATAGGCTGCCGCCGCGCTTGGAGACCGGCTTACGTGGAGGAGTGGGCGGATGAACGGAGGCAGTGGCAGCGGGCCCGCCCGGCTCGCCGGGGTGGCGGCGGCGCGGCGCGCGGTCGGGTCGCTGGCGCCGCGGGAGCGGGCCCTGCTGCCGGCGCGCGCGGCCTACCGGCGGGCCTGGATGCGCCGCGGGCAGGACATCACCCGGGCGATGAGCCGCTCCTCCTGCCTCGTCGTCGCCCCCCACCCGGACGACGAGACGCTTGGCTGCGGCGTGGCCATCATGCGCAAGCGCGAGGCCGGGACCCAGGTCACCGTCGTGATCGTCAGTGACGGCGCGGCCGCCGAACCCGCGCCCGTGCCGCCGCCCGAGCTCGTCCGGCTGCGCAAGGAGGAGACCCGCCGCGCGGTCAGCCGGCTCGGCCTGCGCCCCGCCGACTTGCGGTTCCTCGACGTGCCGGACACCCGGGTCGCCCAGCATGTCGACGAGGTCGCCGACCGGCTGGCCGAGCTGATCAGAGAGCTGGACCCGGCACAGCTGCTGATACCGACCTCGTGCGAGGGCCACCCGGACCACGACGCCACCAACGCCGCCGCGCGCCAGGCCGCCCTGCGCGCCGGATTCACCGGCGAGGTGCTGGAATACAGCGTCTGGATGTGGACGCACTGGCCCTGGACCCGCGGCTACGGAACCGAGGGCTACAGCGCGCGCCGGCTGCTGCGCGACCCGCTGGACCGGATCCGCGAGGTACGCCCGCTGCTCGTCGGCGCCAAGGGGTACCGCTCCCGGCAGGCGTACGCGCTCGCCGCGCACGGAAGCCAGGTCGGCGTTGGCGCCCTCCCGCCGTCGCTGATCGCCGCGACGAAGACCAACTACGAGCTCTACCTGGAGGCCGGCGCCCTCGCCCACCTGAACTTCGGCCCACCGGCCGATTCGCCGTCGTCCGAGGCGCAGCCGCCGGCCGACGTACCAAGCCAGCCACGCCCGACGACGGACGATGTTCCGGCTGCCGACTAGTAGACCGTCGCTTCTAAGTTTCGGGGTAGAGGTGGCGGAGTTTGGTGCGGGCGTCGCTGGCTGTGAAGTGCCAGTTGACCTGTCGATGGTCGGTGTTGACGGCGTTCTGCCAGGCGGCGAGTTCGGTGTTGAGGATGTCGAGGTCTGCGATGCGGCGGTCGAGGCATTGGCGGGTCAGGGCGGAGAGCTCGATCTCGGCGATGTTGAGCCAGGAGCCGTGCCTGGAGGTGTGGTGGATCTCGAGTCGTTGGGCCAGCGCGAACGCCTTGGCCGGTTCGAAAGCCTCGTACAGCGAGCCGAGGGAGTGGGTGTTGAGGTTGTCCATGACGAGGACGACCTTCTCGGCCTCGGGATAGTCGCTGGTCAGGAGCCGGTCGACCTCCTGTGCCCAGTCCAGACGGGTCCGCTGCGCTCGGGCGATCACCCGGCGACGGCCGGCGAGAGGCTCGACCCAGACGAAGATCGAGCAGGTCCCGGCGCGGACGTATTCGGAGTCCTCCTTGAGGTCGTGGCCGGGACTGGCCGGAATCGGGTCGCGGGCGTGGGCCAGAAGCTGGTAGGGCTTCTCGTCCATGCACACCACCGGCACGCCGGCGTCGTGGGGGCGGGCGTAGACCTCGAGGACGTCTTCCATCCGGGCGACGAACTCGCCGTTCGCTCGGGGCGGGATCGTCCAGCACTTCCTCAAGTGAGGACGAAGCACCGTTTTTTTAACACCCTGCCGATCGTCGAATGATCCATGTCCGGGATGTCCTCGACCAGCGCGACCTGTCTTTCCAGTAGCCGCAGCGACCAACGGGCATGACCGGGCGGCGGGGCCGAGCACGCCAGCGCGATCAACCGGGCCTCAACCTCGCCGGTGATCTTCGGCTCGACCGGTGGAGTCAGCCGCCGCTTACGCTGGATTGTCGCCGCGACATCACCACCACGCTCGACATAGGCCCTGGCCACCTTGGTGATCGTGTCGGGATCGACCGCGACCCGCTCGGCGATCTGACGACGGCCAGCCGGCACACCCTGACTCTCATCGAGCTCCAGCAGGATCCGCGACCGGCGGACCTCCTGCGCCGGATGCATCCCCGGTCCGAACCACCCTCGTCAGCCACGCACGCTCATCGGCACTCAACACCACCGACGGCAACCCAGAAACGACACATCCTCACGGCAGCAGGAAAGAAGACTACCCCTACCGATCTACCGCATCCCCGACAAATATTAGCGGCGACACGCTACTAGGTTGCCTGGGTCCGGAATCCTCGCTGGAGTGGGTCGTGTCCACGCCAGGCATCGATTCGCCTCCTCGTCGTCGAATGGCCGGAGAGGCACGGCAGGGGTGCCGTCGACGTCTGGCGGACCTTCGGAGACCGTTGCACGAGAGTGCCAGATAGCGCGCTGTCATGCCGCCTCACCTTGCGGAGAGGCAACCCCGGTCCTACCCGCGACCGCGGCGCCGGGTTCCCGCTTCACAGCCACCTGCCACC